>VFQS010000688.1_pt1 | contig 35593 bp, 31 predicted proteins | sample 3512361 | NCBI WGS metagenome assembly VFQS01 (sample SAMN10412375, study PRJNA504923) | tailings metagenome | isolation source: Relicate 1 Philex TSF3 active mining | place: Philippines
AACCTAAAGAAGCACCTATTGCCAGCGCTGAAAGCACGCGCGGCAATCTGATATCGATCAAAACATCTAACGATCTGGATGATTCAATTCTTCCATCTAACAAGGCATCAATATCAAGCCAAGATATTTCAACTGGCCCAATGAAAACCGACGTGATGACAGTTAGCATGAGAAAGCATGCAAGGCTCATCAAACCAACTGTTGTACTGATCTTATTAGACAAGTAGCGCTCGCCTCAATTCAAGAACAGTTTCAGGCAAGCGCGGACCAAAACCCAGTAATTGATTGGCATCAATAGATATAAATCGATGGTTTCTTACTGCTGCTACTGATCCTAAGGCACGAATTTTCAATAGTCCTTGCAAGCCCCCTAAGATGCTCTCGCTTTGTTTGGTCATCAAGATGATGTCTGGATTAGCCTCAATAAATGCTTCAATGTTTAATGGTTTATATCCAACATATGAAGTCATGGCATTTGCCCCACCGGCGTAATGGATCATTGCAGCAGCACCCGTATCTCGACCACTTACCAATAAACGAGATGCTTGATGTGAGAGCAAAAAAAGAACTTTGGGTGGCTGCTGAATTACTTGTTGATTCAAGTATGCCGTACGCCAGGATTCATTTAAGCGCTGAATTAATTTGTCTTGAGAAGAAATTACATTACCAATACCTGCTACTTCTCTAACTCTTTTTATCAAGCCATTAAAGCTATATTCCGAATCTAGTATTTGAAAATTGATTTTTTTATTACTTTTGATTGCTCTAACAAATGCTGGCGGACCTACGTCTTCCGTAGCCAATATGTGGGTAGGACTTAAAGATAAAACTCCTTCCACGGATAGAGTTCTTGCATATCCTACGCTTGGATATTTTTTAACTTCTAGTGGATAGTTAGATGTTGTATCAACTCCCACCAAATATTTTTGCAAGTTCAATTCATAAATAATTTCCGTGATCGCACCACCTAAAGAAACAATTCTTATTGGGTGCTCTCGATTTTGATTGGCATAAGAAGGCTTAACTAGACTTAATAATCCTAGGCCCAATAAACCCTTTGAAAAATTTCGGCGGGTGGCGATTGTCATAAGTCATACCTCAGTGTGACAGAGATATTTCTTCCAGGCCCTGTGTAGGCATCAAGCACTGGGGATGAGGCCTCTATACCCCTTACATCCGACCATCGCCAATATTTTTTATCGAATAAGTTACCAACACCCACATTTAGATTTAAATCTTTTCTGGGCTGCCAATTCGCTCTCAAATTAAATACTGAATATGCTGGAGCAACATATTGGGTAACTTGCATTCTTGTTTGTGTATCCGTTACTGTCCCAACATCCGATGGGTTTTTCGACCATGTATGCAGCCATTGACCTGTAACACCCCAGTTTTGACGTTGATAGCTCAAACCTAAAGATGCTCGCATAGGCTGAATGGTATCTATTGGTTGATTTTGACCAGTACTCGATGTGGTCTTTCCCTTTGAGTAGACCCATCCAGAAGTTAGAGTCCAATAGCGTTTAAACGAGGTCTCAAACCTGACATCTAAACCCTGGATTCGTGCCTGACTACGATTTAGGTATTGATAAATCAATGGATCGCCTGGCCTTGCGGATCCACCAACTATCTGTTGCTCAATAAAATCTTTGTATTGGTTACTGTAGCCAGCAATCGTATATCTCGACTTCTGCCACCTACCCTTAATACCAAGCTCAAGACTATTTGCTTTTTCTGATTGAAGATTCGGATTGCCAATACTGGTGTAGCCATGCCTCAAATTGCTAAAACCATTATTAACTTGATCTTGTGTAGGTGCACGGAATCCCTTTGACCATGTTATGTATGGTTTTGCATAAGGCTGCAACTTCCACACTCCTGAGATGCTAGGGGATATAGCGGAATCACTCAAATTGACTATCGGCAAACTATAGCCTGTTTGAGACGACTTAAATTGATAATGATCTAATCGAAGGCCTGGAATGACACTGAACTTATCCGCATCCAACTCCAGCTGACCATATATGGCAAAAAGATTTCTTTGCGTATCAGGGAAATACTTCACCTCATCGTTGTAGTCACCTGTTCTTTTGACTGATTGGATAATTTTTGATTGCTGGATATCGAATCCATATGTCCACTTTTGTAAATAATCCCCCTCTTTGTAGTTAACCCAATGCGTATTCAACCCAAATGAATTGTCAGAAAGATTGTTATCTCTACTTCTATCAATATGCCGATCTTCCATTGAGAACTGGTTAACTCCAGCCTGTTGTACCCACAACTTGAATGAAGACTCATCTTCAAAACCAAACATGGTTTGATTAGTCGCCAGATCCAAGGAAATGCGCTGGCGCTTTAGGCGGTCTTTTGCTTGATGATCAAAGATGCTAGATGTTCTAGCGGTGTACACATTTGTGTGCCGACTTTTTGTAACATCCTCCAAAGTTAAAAGCATGGTTTGTTTTGGTTTCAGCTGTTTTTCTAGCTTAGCCAACAGGTATGTTTGATTGTTATCTTCAGGATTTGGCTTTGTGCGAAGAGCATCAGGAGTATCTAGCTGACCTTGGTTACTCATTTGAGAACTTGAGGTAAGTGACGAAACTAATAATCCACTCCATCCAGATTCTCTCCTTGCCAAATGTATAGCGCCAGTAGATGACTGATTAACAGAGCGATAACTAACTTTGATGGCAGCTGAACTATCTTGCCCCTTTAATAAATCATTAGCAGTTATCGTTTTAAAGTTCACTGCCGCAGCCAAGCCATCACTGCCATATTGAGTAGACGAGGGACCTTTTAGAACTTCTATCTGACCAATACCCTCCAACTCAACATAGTCACCGCGACCAACTGAGGCCGAGGAGTAGTCAAATGAATGTGGCATACGAATACCATCAATCATCATCAACACTCTATTGCCCTCAAGACCCCTAATATTGATACTTTCTTGCCCAGTGCGCCCTACTCCAGAAGAAACTCCAAATCGTGCTGATTGAGATCTCACTTCAACATCTAAATCTTCACTAAATAGCTCTTTGATGTCTTTGCTATTTCTACGATTAATTTCATTGTTATCAATTAGAACTACAGAATGTGGAACATCAGAGATCAGACGGTCGCCTTTAGTTGCAATGACTGAAATAGGCTCAAGTGAGCTTAATTCTGCATACAGAGCCTGATTAACATTTGATGCAGTGGATGTAATAGAAAATGTACCACCCGCAATAACGACCAACCAATGAAGAGTTTTACCAGAAGACACAACAGCCTTTCAATTCAATACACTGGCTGGCGACTAAACTGGCTTGCTTGTGTCAGAAATGCTTAATTAAGCATTCATAAAAACTTTATCATAGATGAGAACTATTCTTATTAGAGTGGTTATTAACATCATACGTAAGAAAGTTCCTACAAAACTTTCAGCATTTATTACCCTATTTTGTGCCGTTATTCCCATACAGATTCATGCGAGTTTGCTATAGTCACTCTCATGTTCTTTGCTTTGGAAAGCATTCATGGATTCTTGGCTTAATGATTGGCCGTGGTGGGCACAGTTAGCTGTAGTTATTTTGTTACTCGCTATCTCTGCATTTTTCTCTATCACAGAGACAAGCATGATGGCAGCCAATCGTCACAGAATCAGACATTTAGCCAATCGAGGTCATCGTGGCGCGAAGAACACACAAGACTTATTGGGTAAAACTGAAGAGTTGTTATCGGTCATCTTGATTGGCAATAACGTCGTCAACACAATTGTTCCCGTTTTACTAACAGCCATTGCTATTCATGCGTTTGGCAATAATGGCTCTGTACTATCTATTAGCACTGGTGTAACCGCAGTACTCATCATTATTTTTTGCGAGATCACGCCTAAAGTGATTGGTGCCACTTACCCAGAAAGAATTTCAATAGTCACTAGCTGGATCATCAAACCTTTGATCGTGATCTTAAAGCCAGCAATGTTGTTGATTAATTTATTTGTTACTGGCTTATTAAAGATTTTCAGAGTAGATACTAAATCCAATAGCAACCAACAAATGACGCCTGAGGAGCTACGCTCCGTGGTGCTTGAATCAACTCACTTTATTCCAAATAAACATCGCAGTATCTTGGTCAATCTATTTAACTTAGAAACTATTCAAGTTGATGATGTGATGACTCCAAGATCCAGAATGGAAGTTCTAGATTTTTCTAAGCCAATTGATGACGTGATTCATCAGTTAGAAACTTGCTACCACAATAAGTTGCCTGTGTGCGATGAGGATTCTGACAAAATCATCGGCATTCTTGCCGTCCGTAAAGCTCTGAGCTTATTGGGCGATGAAGAACTCGAGCACCAGCATTTCAGAGATTTACTAAGTGAGCCATACTTCATTCCAAGCGGAACACCTGTATTACAACAACTTCAATTCTTCCAAGAAAATCAGGAGCGCATAGGCTTAGTTGTTGATGAATACGGCATTGTTCAAGGCTTAGTAACGATTGAAGATATTCTTGAAGAGTTGATTGGCGAGTTCACCACATCACTCCCCGACTTGGCCATTAAAACAAAATGGCTAGCTGATGGCACTTACATCGCTGATGGATCATCAAGCTTAAGAGATTTGAATCGACTACTTAATTTGAATTTACCAATCGATGGACCTAAAACACTAAACGGCTTATTGATTGAAACTCTTGAAGATATTCCAGACAACAACGTGAGCATCAAGATTGATGGGATTGTAATGGAAATCATTCAGGTTGATGATCAAATTATAAAAACCGTTCGAATTTATCAACCGAATGCCTGAACAAGATGATGTCATTATTCATTTCTGGCAAAACGTTGTTAATCAAGCTCTACAAATCAGAGCCAGTGACATTCATATTGAACCAGAGAATGGCGTAAGTCACATACGCCTGCGCGTTGACGGCCATCTAAAACACCTTACAAGCTCACCTTCCAACTGGCACGAAAGAATTGCTAGTCGAATAAAAATTCTTGCACGCTTGGATATTGCTGAAAAACGACTGCCACAAGACGGCCAAATGTTGATTGGCTACCAAAATGATGCCCCAAGCATTGACTGTCGTATTTCCACACTTCCAACCTTGCATGGCGAGAAAATTGTTCTTAGGATTCTGAATAAATCAGCTGATGATTTAAATCTAAATATGCTTGGCTTTACAGACAGACAGTTATTAGATTTAAAGCATGCCTTAACGCGCTCTCAAGGTTTTATTTTAGTCACCGGACCTACTGGCAGCGGCAAGACACACACCCTATATAGCTGTTTAAAAGAATTAATGGATAACACCAAAAATCTCACTAGCATTGAGGATCCGATTGAGGTTCAGTTAAAAGGTGTGAACCAAGTTCACATCAATGAGAGAGCTGGTCTAAGATTTGACAATGCGCTCAGAGCTCTTTTGCGACAAGATCCTGATGTGATTATGGTTGGAGAAATTCGCGATTTAAAAACTGCTGAAGTAGCGTTTCAGGCAGCTGAAACTGGTCACCTGGTCTTAGCAACCCTCCATGCTAATGATGCTCCAAGGGCTTTATGGCGTTTAAAGCAGCTTGGAATTAGTCTTGATCAACTAGCTAACAATTTAATTTGTATTACAGCGCAACGACTAGTTAGATTGTTTTGCCCTAACTGTGCAGGAAAATCAACCGCAGAAAGTAATCAGTCATGCCATGTTTGTGATGGCACTGGCTATAAAGGTCGAACAGGTATACATCAAGTGCTTCCAATTAATCATGATCTACGCTTCATGATTGAATCAGGCACCACGCTAACAGCCATCAACAACTACTGTCACGCTAGTCAAATTATCAGCTTGCAAGATAGCGCGCAAATGCTAGTTGAAAGAGGCATTACCAGTGCGGCAGAAGCTATGAGATATACCGCATGAAACAATTAAACCCAGCAGAACAACTATTAGTCAGCAAGCAATTTTCAACATTGCTTGACGCAGGTCTACCGCTCCTCGATGCAATCAACCTAATGCAAATGCATGGCGTTGCCAGTGAACTAAAACAGGGGAACACTCTGTCCATGTCATTTAAGCTCATGGGTTTTGACATGTTTTGTATCGGCCTAATACATACAGGTGAAATTAGCGGATCATTAACCAACAGTTTTAAACAAATTGAGAGTTACCTCAATAAAAAAATTGAAATTAACCGCAAAGTTAAAAAAGCACTTCATTACCCCACAATTGTTTTATTAACTTCATGCACCATACTTTGGGCGATGTTCATATGGGTCATACCAAGCTTTGAAAAAATGTTCGCCAATTTCCAAGCCGAACTTCCAACACCAACATTGGCTTTAATTGCCGCATCTCATTGGCTCAAAGAATTTTGGATGCCAATTGGCTTGTCGGTAATTTTTTTACTATTTGTATTTTTTCAAATATGGCAGAGGTATTTGTCGTTTCAAAAGAGAATTGATTTCTTATTATGTCGACTACCAATTGTTGGCCCAATTAGAAAAGCTTCTTTGCTAGCACAGTGGAGTAGAAATATTTCAACTTTACTATCTAGTGGCGCGCCTATATTGGATTCAATCAGACAAACGGCTTTGATATCAAATGACTGGGTCACGTTTCAATTATGCTCAGACGTAGATAGCCTATTAGGTCAAGGCTGGCCCCTAAGCAGCTCTTTAGCGAAACTCAAAGCCACAGGCTATTTTTTAAATGAGGCTCAGTTACAACTAATTAATGTTGGCGAGTCATCAGGTGAACTCTGCTCAATGTTAGACCTCATATCGAATCAGGCATCTTGTCAATTAGATGAGTTAATTGATGGCTTAACTCAAAGCTTAGAGCCAATCCTAATGATCATCATGGGATTGGTTATTGGCACCTTGGTGATTTCTCTATACTTACCTATCTTTCAAATGGGGCAGATTCTTTGATAGAAATCATTTCCGTCATTGTTTTGATAGTTCTGCTAACTGCTTTAGCATGGATTGATTTCAGAACATTTCAGCTACCTGATGTACTGACAATTTCTCTTGCCGCCTATGGACTAATCGCAAACAGCTTACTAGGATTAGGATGGACAGATACACCATCAGCACTAATAGGATGTGTGAGTGGCTATCTGAGCCTATATTTATTGAACTTAGCCTATCTTAGAATTAAAAAAACACATGGCATTGGTATGGGTGACGCAAAACTACTCGCTGGCTTAGGCGCATGTTTCGGCTGGCAAAGCTTGCCATATATTTTGATCATCGCATCAACAACTGGTTTACTTGGTGGCTATATTTGGCTTAAAGTTCATCAACAAGACTCATCACATGTTTTTCCATTCGGACCATTTATTGCACTTGGTGGCATCATCACATTGATATGGCTAATAATCAAAACACCGCTACACCACTTAAGCATGTACTAAGAGTTGGCTTAACTGGTGGCATTGGCTGCGGGAAAAATGCAGTTGCTGCATACCTAGAAAGTATGGGGGCGCTGGTTATCGATACCGATCTAATAGCTCACCAAATTACTGGGCAAGATGGTCTTGCCATGCCAGCCATCAAATTCTCATTTGGAGATGAGTTTTTGCTTCCTGATGGATCATTGGATAGAGGCAAAATGCGAACTTTAGTTTTTAGTGACCCAAAAGCCAAATTAGCCCTAGAGCAAATTACCCACCCATTAATTCATCAAAAATCACAAGAAATCGCATCGGAAGGTATTAAAAAACAGCCTCCTTATGTTGTCTTCATGGTTCCACTATTGATTGAATCTGGGCAGTGGATTCATCAAACACCGCCAAAAATCGACTATGTCGTAGTAGTAGACTGCAGCGAAGAACTACAGATTTCTCGGGTTCAAGCCAGAAACCAGTTGCCAATAGAGACGATCCAGAAGATTATTGCTAGCCAAGCCAGTCGTCACGAGAGAATCAGCGTGGCTGACTATGTGATAGAAAACAACGGCACTCTTGAGGAGCTTGAGATTGAGTCCAAGCGTTTACATCAAATACTTTTGAGACATAAAAGTCCCTAAAAACACGCTTTTTTTACCAAAAATCATAGATTTTCAGTCTAGAATATGAATCTGTGATTATTTATGAATACCCCTTCAACGAACTTGTGCGCAGTCTATTAAGACTGGAGTACCTGTTCGACCGTTTTGAGTACTTCGTCGAAAAAGATGATGCTCGCGATCAGCATCAGGCGATTGCTATTCTTTTCGATTTAGGAGAAATCACTGCACGTGCAGATTTGAAATCCAGCTTAATGAAAGAGCTCGATCGTCAACGAACCAGTTTGATGGCACTCAAAACTGCTACACAAATTAATCAGAATGCTCTATCTAAGACTCTCAATGATATGGATGCCATTTGGGTCAAGATTAATCAGACTGGAAAAACAAACGCACAAATTTTAGAAAGCGAATGGCTAAGTCTCATTCGCTCACGGTTAAGCATTCCGGGTGGCACAAGCCCAGTTGATTTGCCAGCGTATTTTGCTTGGCAATATACACCTGCTGATCAACGTCGCCAAAGTCTTAAAAACTACGTTGCACCATTATTAGCATGGAAAGACGCTAGCCAAATGTTCTTAAAGCTCCTTAGGAGCTCAGGCAAGGCCGAGAACATGGTGGCTCCAAATGGAGCGTATCAGCAAATGTTGTCTGGTAAAACGTATCAACTAATGCGTGTTGGCATTGAGAATCCTGCTCTCATTCCAGAAATTAGTGCCAACAAATATATGCTATGGACTCGCTTCATGACATGTGATGGCGAAACAAAGCCACGCCCTATTGGTGAAGATGTTAGCTTTCAGCTATCACTTTGCAACTTCTAAAAAAGCACTTAACTTTTCTAAAATTGGTAAGGTTGCGGGCAGAATTGGCTCAAGACTAGGCTTAGCAATATCTTTTCTCAAAACCCAAGATAGCGCTTGATTTTCCAGACCCTTTGGCTCGCCCACCCAAGAGCTTACCAAACAAATGTGTAGCCGCACATATGCATGAGAGTAATCATGTTCAATGACCAAGAATTCACTCGCATCATTGATGGACACATTAATCTCTTCTTGAAGTTCTCGTTGTAGGGCTTGCAGCAAGGTTTCACCAATTTCAATCTTGCCACCAGGAAACTCCCAATAGCCTGCGTAAGGTTTACCCTCTGGTCTTTGGCCAAGCAAAATTGATTGATCTGGTTTGATTAGGATACCAACAGCCACCTCAACAATAGGTCGGCCACTGGCAGTTACTTCCGGATGAGATGATGACGGCATATGCCCTAGGATTCTTGGCCAGCCCAGTGGCGAGCGAATTGCCATGCCACTCGACCTGATCTTGAACCTCTTTCCAAAGCCCAAATTAGCGCTTCTGGTTTTGCTGCGTCAATCTTTTGGTTAGATAAGCCAAAGTGCTTTAACCAATGAGCGACCATATCTAAGTATTCATCCTGTTTAGGTGGATAAAATGAAATCCACAAACCAAAACGCTCTGATAAGGAAATCTTCTCTTCTACTACTTCACCTGGATGTATCTCACCATCTGAAGTATGACGATAAGACTCATTGTCTTTCATGTACTCAGGCAATAAATGGCGACGATTCGAGGTGGCATAAATCAAGATGTTATCTACTTGAGCAGCTACAGAACCATCCAAAGCTGACTTTAATGATTTGTATCCTGACTCACCATCTTCAAAAGATAAGTCATCACAAAAGATAATGAATCGCTCAGGACGATTAGCCAAAATATCTGTCAAATCACCCAAATCTGTTAAATGTTCTTTATCAACTTCAACAAGCCTTAGTCCTTTGGCTGAAAATTCATTCAAAGATGCTTTGATCAAAGAGGACTTACCAGTACCTCTCGCACCAGTTAATAAAACGTTGTTAGCAGGCTTACCATCTACAAAATGTTTGGTATTGGAATAAATTTGATCTTTCTGACGATCAATATGTTGCAAATCGGCAAATAAAATATTCGACGTATGCGTAACAGCTTGTAAGTAACCTAACTTACCAAAAAGAGTGTCTTTGCGACGCCAGCGAAAGGCAACAGATGACTTCCAATCGTCTTCTGTTAATTGTCTAGGCATCCACTCATCAAGTCGTTGCAACAAGTGATCAAGACGCTCTAATTGATTAGACATAACTTTGAATCAGCTTAAGAACGATAATCCGCATTAATAGAAACATACTCATGCGATAGATCACAAGTCCAAACTGTTTGAGTTGCTGTACCCCTACCCAAATCAGCCTTCACCTTGATTTCTGCTTTTTTCATCACGCGTTGACCATCTTCTTCTTTATAGTCAGGATGACGCCCGCCATTTTTAGCTACCCAGACATCATCTAACCATAACTGCACGCCACTGACATCTAAATCTGCAATCCCCGCGTAACCGATTGCAGCCAAGATACGGCCCAAGTTAGGGTCACTAGCAAAAAAAGCTGTTTTAACGAGCGGAGAATGAGCAATGGCCTCTGCAACTTGTTTGCACTCAGCAACTGTTTTGCCACCATCAATTTGAATGGTGATAAATTTCGTCGCACCTTCGCCATCACGCACAATCATTTGAGCTAATTGCTGACTAATTTCAATCAAAGCTTGGCGGAAAGTATCAAATGCTGAACCATTTGGTGGAATCTCAACACCACTGGCGCCTGTTGCCATCACAATGAATGAGTCATTCGTGGATGTATCACCGTCGATAGTGATTGCATTAAATGATAAATCTGCTGCCTCAGTAGTTAATTGCTGTAGCAACGCTTGAGAAACCTTTGCATCAGTACCAACATATCCCAACATAGTTGCCATGTTTGGATGAATCATTCCAGCACCTTTACTGATACCAGTTAGAGTGATTGTTTGACCGTCAATCTGTATTTGCTTAGATGCAGCCTTGGGCTGAGTATCTGTTGTCATGATTGATTCAGCCGCATTGAACCAATTATCAGCCTCCAAACGACCAATGGCTTGAGGCATTGCAGCCATAACCTTCTCAACGGGCAAAGGCTCAAGAATCACACCAGTTGAAAAAGGCAAAACCTGTTCACGCTTCAATCCCATCAGCTTTGCTAATTCATCACATGTCTTAATAGCATTCTGATAACCAGGCTCACCTGTACCTGCATTAGCATTACCAGTGTTGACAACTAAAGCCCTAACCTCAAGACCGGCTTTATTCGTGGCTGCCAAATGCTCTCTACAAATTTGCACTGGGGCTGCACAAAAACGATTTTTGGTAAATACACCAGCAACACTGGAGCCAGCAGGTAATTCAATTACTAATACATCCTTGCGACCAGGCCTTTTAATACCTGCCTCGGCATGCCCTAGACGCAAACCATTAACCGGTTTTAAATCACTGGCAATCGGTAAAGGAGAATTAACTGACATATTGATTCACTCTTTATTAGTTAAGCTGGCCATGGCACTGCTTGTATTTTTTGCCACTACCACAAGGGCATGGGTCATTTCGCCCAACCTTTGGGCCAGACTGGATTGGTTGTTGCACTACTGCTTGTTGACCAGGTTCTTGAGATTCATTTGTATCAGCAGAATTGGCATCAGCATGTTGATACTGAACACCCTTCACATCTGCCAAATCCTCTTGAATGGATTCAGAGGCTTGCTCTAATTCAGCAGCAGTTTGAATCTTCACAACCATGATCGTGCGCGTTACATCTAGCTTAACGCTATCTAATAAACGTGCAAATAATTCAAACGCTTCACGACGATACTCTTGCTTAGGATCTTTTTGAGCATATCCACGCAGATGAATACCTTGGCGTAAATGATCTAGCGCTGCTAAATGTTCCCTCCAATGAGTATCCAAACTATATAAAGTTACAGAACGCTCAAAGTTAGCAAAAGACTCTCTACCAACCATTGCAACTTTGCTGTCATAGGTATTTTTTGCAGCCTCTAACACTTTTACAAGTAGCTCATCAGCTTCAATTGAATCAGCGGCATCAATTGCAGATTGCAAATCAACACTGACACCCCACTCACCTGTTAGCACCTGAGTTAAACCAGCAACATCCCATTGTTCGACAACTGAACCTTGTGGGATGTACTCGTAGAATAAATCCGTGAAATATGATTCGCGCAAATTGGCAATCAATTCACCGATATCCGTGGATTCCAGAACTTCATTACGCAGTCTATAAACTTCTTTGCGCTGATCATTAGCCACATCATCGTATTGCAATAATTGCTTACGAATATCAAAGTTACGCGCCTCTACTTTACGTTGTGCAGATTCAATTGAGCGGGTCACCATGCCGGCTTCAATTGGCTCGCCTTCAGGCATACGTAGACGATCCATGATTGCTTTTAATCTTTCACCAGCAAAGATACGTAGCAGTGCATCATCTAATGACAAATAAAATCTTGATGAACCAGGGTCGCCTTGACGACCAGAACGACCTCTTAATTGATTGTCAACACGACGACTTTCATGGCGCTCTGTACCGATGATATGTAAACCACCCGCAGACACCACATGGTCATGTAAACCTTGCCATTCATCATGCAACTTTTGAATACGTGATTTTTTATCTGCGTCAGCAATTGCAGCATCAGCTTCAATTAATGCTGCTTGCTTTTCAACGTTACCACCCAAAACGATGTCAGTACCACGACCTGCCATATTCGTAGCAATCGTGATCATTTTTGGTCGACCAGCCTGAGCAATGATCTCAGCCTCGCGCGCATGCTGTTTGGCGTTGAGCACTTGATGTGGTAACTGTGCCTTGTCTAACAAAGATGAAATTAATTCTGAATTTTCAATCGATGTAGTACCAACCAATACTGGTTGACCACGTTCGTAACAATCTTGAATATCTTTAATAACCGCGTTGTAACGCTCCATCGATGAGCGATAGATTTGATCCTGCTTATCAATACGCGCATTAATGCGATTAGGAGGAACGATGACAGTCTCAAGACCATAAATCTCCTGAAACTCATATGCCTCAGTATCTGCAGTACCTGTCATACCAGCCAACTTACCGTACATGCGGAAGTAGTTCTGGAATGTAATGGTGGCCAACGTGCGGTTCTCATGCTGAATTGCCACACCCTCTTTAGCCTCTACTGCTTGATGCAAACCATCAGACCAACGACGACCTTGCATCAAACGACCAGTGAACTCATCGACGATAATGACTTCACCATTTTGAACGACGTAATGCTGATCTTTATTGAATAAGGTATGAGCACGTAAGGCTGCATACACATGGTGCATCAAAGTAATATTTTGTGGGGCGTAAAGTGACTCACCCTCTTTGATCAAGCCTAACTTCGTTAATGCTTGCTCGGCTTTCTCATGACCAGTCTCAGTTAAAAATACTTGGTGACTCTTTTCATCAACGATGTAATCGCCTGGCGTAATAACACCTGTGCCATCCGCTTTTTCTTCACCAATTTGGCGCGTCAAATACTGTGGCAACGCATTCATGGTGACATACACATCTGTATGATCTTCTGCTTGACCAGAGATGATTAATGGCGTGCGAGCCTCGTCAATCAAAATTGAGTCAACTTCGTCCACAATCGCATAAGCTAAACCACGCTGCACACGCTGGCCCAAATCTTGAACCATGTTGTCACGCAAGTAATCAAAACCAAATTCGTTATTGGTGCCGTAGGTAATATCGGAAGCATAAGCTTTTTGTTTGGCTTCATGATCCATCTGAGACAAATTAATGCCAACAGTTAAACCTAAGAAGTTATATAACTTCGCCATCCACTCAGCATCTCGTTGTGCCAAGTAATCATTAACTGTTACAACATGCACGCCACGACCAGATAGCGCATTTAAATAAACTGGCAATGTAGCAGTAAGAGTCTTACCCTCACCGGTTCGCATTTCTGCAATCTTGCCTTGGTGTAGCGCAATACCACCGATCATTTGGACATCAAAGTGACGCATGCCCATCACACGCTTACTCGCCTCACGAACTACAGCAAATACCTCAGGCAAAATATCATCTAAAGTCTGACCAGCCGCTAATTTAGACTTGAATTCACTTGTTTTAGCTTGCAGTGCAGCATCGTCAAGCAAGGTCATACCCTGCTCTAGACTATTAATCTGAGCGACAATGCGCTTATATTGTTTTAAGAGCCGATCATTTCGGCTGCCAAATATTTTCTTAAGAAGACCAGTAACCATGACTTTTGCGAGGAAATTTAAGCCTCAAAGTTTAGCACCCGGAAGGGGTTCTGCGAATGCTCGCGAGGCATTAGATTGCATTGAAGAAAATAGCCCTCTAGGGGAAATTCTTCAAAAAGCTGAAAATAGCCTTCATTTACAGCAGGCTTTAAGGCTCAGCCTCAATAAAAATGGGCTTGAGAAGGCAGCAGACTTGGTCAAAGTTGGTGGGTTCTCTGAAGCAAATGGGGAATTAAAAATTTATACCAACCACTCTGCAGTAGCCACCAGATTGCAACAAAAACTGCCTTCAATCCTATTAAATCTCCAAGAACAGGGTTGGGCTGTGCAGTTTTTAATCATTAAACAGTCTCCCAAAGAGCTCACCATAGACTCTCCAAACAACGCTAATTACTCTAATAAACCGCCTGTTTTTACAGAGGCTGCTCAAAAATCATGGGCAGGCCTACTCGATCAACTAGATGGAGAGTCGCCACTAAAGGCAGCCGTTAAAAATCTTCTTAAACGAAGAAGATAAATTTAAAGCTGTATTTAGGTATTTTTAAATAAACTTAAAGGAAGTTAATGAAACCTTAAGTTCAGCTTAGGCGAAAAGAGGTCTACCTGCCTGTATGTAAGCCTTAGGTGCGTCTGCTTCACTAAAAGTACAAACTTCATATGAAGTTGGGTCAGCGAACATGGCTCGAAGTAGCGCATTGTTCATAGCGTGACCGGATTTTTCAGCTATGTAAGCCCCAACTATTGGATGGCCAGCCAAATACAAATCCCCAATGGCATCCAAAATCTTGTGTCTCACAAACTCATCGTCATAACGTAGTTCTTCGTTATTTAAGATGCGGTGCTCATCTAAAACAATCGCGTTATCTAGACTGCCACCCCGGGCTAAACCCATCTCTCTCAAAGCTTCCACTTCGTGGGCAAAACCAAAAGTTCTAGCACGGCCAATCTCTCTGGCATACGTACTATCAGCAAAGTCAATCACATGTCTTTGCCCAGTCTTATCGACTGCAGGATGCTTAAAATCGATTGTGAAATCTAACTTGTACCCATTGAATGGCTCTAGCCTTGCCAATTTACCGGCATCCTTAACTTCAATTGGTTTTTTAATCACTATAAATTGGCGCGGAGCATCTTGTTCTTGCAAACCAGCAGACTCAATCAAAAACAAAAATGAAGCCGCACTACCATCCATGATGGGCACTTCTTCACAATCCAATTCAATAATCAGGTTATCAATGCCTAAGCCAGCACAACCTGAAAGCAAATGCTCAACAGTCGACACTCTTGTGTCACCGTTTTGCAAAACAGTGGCTAAGCGCGTATCAGTCACAGCATGGGCTTCAGCTTTGATACCTGGTGAATTAGGTATATCTACCCTATGAAAAACAATCCCCGTATTCACTGGGGCTGGGCTTAATTTCAACGTCACCTTACGGCCCGTATGCAAACCTATGCCTACAGTTTTAACAGGAGCCGCAATGGTGCGTTGATTTAACATCATTATTTATATTAATTAGAGTGCTTTTAATGCAGATGCTGCATCACTCACTTCAAATTTACCAGGCCCTTCAACAGCCAAATGCTTGACCACACCGTTATCAACAATCATCAAATAACGCTGTGAACGGATGCCCATCCCACGTGCAGTTAAATCAAACTCTAAGCCTAACTTTTTAGTCAACTCAGCGGCACCGTCAGCCATCATGCGAACTTTACCATTGACCTTTTGATCTTTACCCCAGGCGCCCATTACAAATGCGTCATTCACAGACAAACACCAAATTTCGTCAACGCCTTTTGCTTTAATCGCATCATAATGCGCAACGTACCCAGGTACATGTTGTGCAGAGCATGTTGGTGTAAATGCCCCAGGCAAACCAAAAATAACAATCTTCTTACCTGCTGTTAATTTACTTACTTCAAAAGCATTAGGACCTACAGAGCATCCCTCAGTAGCCACCTCTAAAAACTCATGAATTGTTGCATTAGGTAATTGCTGTCCTACAGTAATCATTTTTTGTCTCCATCAAAAATTAAAGCTATTTATTAATAGCAATTATTGGCATTTATATTTGCCAGAATACCGATGGTATCGCATGCGTCGTCATTTCGCAGGAGGCGCGTTACCATCGGCATCTGTATGCCATTGTTTTATATAGATTTTCTAAATTACTATGTATTCTTAGTCAGCTTGCTTGCGCAAAAAGGCTGGAATATCGTAGTAATCGGCACCCTTATCCATCATTGCTTGTGCTTCCGGTGAGCTATTCGCACCCAAACGTGGTTCAGCAGATTCACGATTGCTACGAAAAACCTTAGGCACATCATACTTAGCATAATCAGAAGCTGAGCTTGTTGGCATTACTGGAGCAGGAGCTGCCGCAGTATTAGCCATTGCCATTGAAGCAGTAGCACTTTGCGGAGCAAATGAACTCAAGTCAGCCATGGTTGGAACTGCATCATAAGTACCTGTTGCTTGTGTATTACGCCAAATTACTTCTGGTTGCTTTTCTTTACGCTTACCACCATTCAAACCAGTAGCAACCACTGTTACACGTAATGCATCACCCAAGCTTTCGTCATAAACAGTACCAAAAATAACAGTAGCATCATCAGCAGCATAACCGCGGATGGCGCCCATTACTTCGCGAGTTTCTGACAACTTGAGAGAACGACTTGCAGTGATATTTACTAACACACCGCGTGCGCCTGATAGGTCAACACCTTCTAGCAATGGTGATGCAACAGCAGCTTCGGCAGCTAAACGAGCACGATCCATACCAGATACAGTTGCTGTACCCATCATGGCCTTACCTTGCTCACTCATGACAGTTTTCACGTCTTCAAAGTCAACGTTGATCAAACCTTGCTCATTGATGATTTCGGCAATACCAGCAACGGCGTTATGCAATACGTCATCTGCACAACCAAATGCTTTATCCATCTCAGCATCTTCGCCCATCACTTCAAATAGTTTTTCATTGAGAACAACAATCAATGAATCTACATAGTTTTCCAACTCATGAGCACCAGCCTCTGCAACTTTAGCGCGCTTAGCACCTTCAAAATCAAATGGCTTACTAATTACACCAACAGTCAAAATGCCCATTTCTTTAGCTACTTGAGCAACGATTGGACCTGCGCCTGTACCAGTACCACCACCCATACCAGCAGTGATAAATACCATGTGCGCGCCTTGTAGAGCATCAGCAATACGTGCTTTAGCTTCTACTGCTGAGGATGCACCTACTTCAGGCTTAGCACCAGCACCAAGACCAGTAGCGCCTAACTGAATGTTAAGGCTTGCCTTAGAACGTTGAAGTGCACCTGCATCAGTGTTCATGCAAATGAACTCAACACCTTGTACACCACGACGAATCATGTGCTGTACAGCGTTACCGCCCGCACCGCCCACGCCGACCACTTTAATAATGGTCTTACCCGCCGGTTCTGCATCTAACATTTCAAACTCCATACTACCTCCTTATAACTACGGTTGACGACGACAAAATAAAAACTGCAAACTTAATTCTTGATACTAAAAATTACCCATGAACCACTCACGCATACGCGACACAATGTTTTGCCACGTACCTGATTGAGCAACTCGGCGACCACGCACCAACTGCACGCGACCTTCCATTAACAAACCTAGACCTGTTGAATAACGAGGGCTTTTTAAAATTTCACTCAAATGGCCTTTGTACTCAGGCACACCTACACGAGCCGGTTTAGCAAAAACTTCTTCTGCCAACTCAACAACTCCCGGCATTAATGCAGTACCGCCAGTTAGAACAATTCCAGATGAAACTAAATCTTCCATACCTGAATCACGTACTACTTGACGCACCAAACTCAGTAACTCTTCAACACGTGGCTCAATTACCGCTGCCAATGCCTGACGTGACATTGAGCGTGCTTCACGATCGCCAACGCCTGGCACTTCAATACTTTCATTTGGATTTGCCATGCTTTGGCGTGCAATACCAAAATGAATCTTTAAATCTTCCGCTTCAATCGTTGGCGTACGTAATGCCATTGCAATGTCATTGGTGATTTGATCACCCGCGATAGGAATTACAGCTGTATGACGAATAGCTCCCTGGCTGAAGATGGCGATGTCAGTTGTGCCGCCACCAATATCAACCAATACAACACCTAATTCTTTTTCATCTTCTGTTAATACAGCCACACTCGAAGCCAAAGGTTGCAAAATCAAGTCATTAACTTCTAGACCGCAACGACGTACGCATTTCACAATGTTTTGTGCTGCACTCACAGCGCCAGTAACAATATGTACTTTTACCTCGAGACGAATACCACTCATGCCAATGGGTTCACGCACATCTTCTTGTCCATCAATGATGAATTCTTGAGTAAGAATGTGAATAATTTGCTGATCAGTTGGAATGTTGATTGCTTTTGCAGTCTCAATCACACGCTCTACATCACTTGGCGATACTTCTTTATCTCTAATTGCCACCATGCCTGTTGAGTTAAAGCTGTGAATATGGTTACCTGCGATACCAGTAAAAACTTGTGCAATACGGCGATCAGCCATCACTTCAGCTTCTTCAAGCGCCTTTTGAATTGACTGAACAGTGGCTTCAATATTGACCACAACGCCTTTTTTCAGACCTTTTGATGCCACCTGTCCAAGGCCGACAACATTAAACTGACCATCAGGATTTAACTCAGCAACCAAAGCAACCACCTTGGATGTGCCAATATCCAAACCAACAATTAAATCTTTGGTGTCTTTACTAATTACGCTCACAGTTTTTTTCCTATATGTATTGCATAGCCATTGGCATAACGAAGATCAATTGAGTCAATACGCTGCCCCCACTTCTCTTCTACTTGTGGCCAACTTTTTAATAAACGTTCAACACTTAATTGAATTTGCTTGGAGTCACGCTCATCTAGTTCGCGGCCCAACTCAATTGACAATCCATTACTTAGTTTTACTTTCCATGCATATCGAGATGACAAATCAAGACCTTGAACCTTGACATTCCAGGGTTCAAACCAAGTATTAATTTTTTGTAGTTTTTTGAATACCTCTTGATTGCTACCCTCAGGGCCACTGAATCTCAACAATGACGCACCATCTTCAGCCTCAGCCATATTGGCAACAAAGACTTCGCCATAGGTATTCATTAACTTAGGCGTATCGCTACCACCCCAAACTGCTAGCGGTTGGTGCTCCTCAATTGCCACCACAATCCCGTTAGGCCATTCACGACGCACACTGGCTCTTCTTACCCAAGGCATACTTTCAAACGCTTGGCGCGCCTGATCTAAACGAACAGTAAAAAAGTTACCGCGCACTTGATCTACAGCTCTTGCTTTAATCGTTGGCAAATTGACATGCTTTAATTCACGGCCATCTAAAGATTCAACAGTGAGGTGATTCAAAGTAAATACTGGTTTTTGCCCCAACCAGAAAAGTAACCACGCACAAGTTGATAAAAGAGCAATTAATAACAAAACATTTGAAATTGCGCGCAAGGTCTTTGGATGGCTCCAAATCGGACCAAATACTGTGGCCGACATAGAAGCAATCATAGAGAGGGCTGCGCGTAAGAATTTCATGAATTCACACCTGCCTTGCTTAATAGCCATAAGACTAAGTCAGCATATTCAACGCCTGCAGCTCTTGCAGCCATTGGTACCAATGAATGCCCAGTCATACCAGGCGCCGTATTCATTTCTAATAAATAAGGTTGGCCAGTTTGGTTATCAATCATCACATCTGCACGACCCCACCCTTTGCAACCTAATGCACGATAGGCGCTTAATGCCAAGTCTTGTACTTTTTTCTCTACAGACACATCCAAGCCTGTTGGGCAAAGATATCTTGTGTCATCAGAAAAATATTTATTGTGATAATCGTAATTAGAATCTGGGGCAACAATTCTGATCACTGGCAATGGTTGCGCATTGACACCATCACCAACGATTGGACAAGTTAGTTCCTCACCAATGATGCATTGCTCAGCCATGACATCTCTATCCAGCTTCGCAGCCATTTCATAGGCTTTTGGCAAATCTGCAACATTTGTCACTTTACTCAAACCAAGCGATGAACCTTCTCTGGCTGGCTTAACAATGATTGGCAAACCCAAATCTTTTGCAATCTGATTCCAATCACTATTAGCATTTAGCATCGCGAATTTGGGTGTTGCTAAATTAAAGCTAGACCACAAACGCTTGGTTGCTTGCTTGTCTATTGCTAATGCAGAAGCTAATACGCCACTGCCTGTATAAGGCAACTTCATCTGCTCCAATAGACCTTGCATGGTTCCATCTTCACCATAGCGACCGTGAAGGGCAATAAATACACGATCAAATTGCTGATTAGCCAAATCGGAAATCGATTGCTCTGCTGGGTCAAAAGCATGAGCATTAATGCCCTTAGATAAAAGTGCCTCAAGAACACCTTTACCAGACATCAAAGAAATTTCTCGCTCACCTGATTTACCACCAAGTAAAACTCCTACTTTGCCAAAGCTTGCAACATTCACTTGGGCCAAATCTTTTTGTACCAACTCACTCCATGGCGTCATTGAATTAGGCATGCACACCTCCTGCTAACTTACCTGGCACAGCAGAAATTGAGCCTGCGCCCATTGTGATCACAACATCACCATCACGGGCCATGCTCAAAACCAAGTCTGGCAAGTCGTTTACATCTTTTACAAATTGGGTAGCGTTGATATCCAACAAACGATTTGCGTCTTTCGCTTTTCCGAGGGCTTTAATTAAGCTTTCGCCATCAGCACCAGGAATACGTGCCTCACCAGCTGGATAAACCTCTGTTAGTGCTAAAGCATCAACACCTTGAAGAACTTTGACAAAATCACCAAAGCAATCTCTTGTTCTTGTAAAACGATGTGGCTGGAATGCCAACAATAAACGACGCCCTGGGAAAGCGCCTCTGGTTGCAGCCAAAGTTGCGGCCATTTCAACTGGATGATGACCATAATCATCAATCACTGTGCAAGTACCACCTTGCGGTAGAGTCACTTCACCATATTTTTGGAAGCGACGACCCACCCCACGGAATTCTTTCAATGCTTTAATGATTGCATCGTCAGATACACCCAACTCTGTTGCAATCGCTATCGCTGCCAATGCATTACGTACATTATGTAAACCAGGCAAATTCAAAGTTACTTTTAATGCGCCTGGTTTTTCGCCATGGCGACGCACAGTGTGACGCAAGGCGACAAAATGCATTTGAGAGCCATCTGCTTGAACCTCAATAGCTCTAACATCAGCATCTTCAGATAACCCATAACGAAGCATTGGCTGAGACACAAACGGCAAAATGTCTCTAACATTTTGATCATCAACACAAAGCACCGCCACACCATAGAATGGCATCCGCTGAGTGAACTGTACAAAGGCCTGCTTTAATTTAGACATATCATGCTGATATGTATCCATATGATCAGCATCAATATTGGTAATAACTTCGATAACAGGCAATAAATTTAAGAATGAAGCATCAGACTCATCTGCTTCAGCAACAATAAAATCGCCCGTGCCCAGACGTGCATTTGCACCAGCAGAATTTAATTTGCCGCCAATCACAAATGTAGGGTCTAAGCCACCCTCCGCCAACACAGACGCCAGCAAACTTGTGGTGGTGGTTTTGCCATGAGTACCAGCAATAGCAATACCCTGCTTTAAGCGCATTAACTCACCAAGCATCACCGCTCTTGGCACAATTGGAATACGTGCCGCACGTGCTGCTAATACTTCTGGGTTATCACCTGTGACAGCTGTTGAAATAACCACAGCTTCTGCACTAGTGACATTTTTTGCATCATGCCCAATATAGATTTCTGCACCACATTCGCGCAAACGCTTAGTCGTTGAACTCTCTGCAATATCAGACCCGCTGACCTTGTAGCCAAGATTCAATAGCACCTCAGCAATACCACTCATGCCAGCACCGCCGATGCCAACAAAATGAATTTGGTGAAGAATATGTTTCATTAGCGGACAACTTCCTTAGTTAACTGTTTGCATACCTCAGCAACATCTTCTGTCGCACGAGGCTTTGCTTGCCCTAGAGCAGCTTCTGCCATTTTTTGTAAATCTGAACGAGTCACAGTTTGTAAATAGCCAGCTAGCGCATCAGCAGTCATATGTGATTGCGGCATCAATACTGCAGCTCCAACATCAGATAAAAACTTTGCATTTGCCGTTTGGTGATCATCAACAGCAAAAGGAAATGGCACTAGATATGAGGCAACACCCACGGCTGATAATTCAGCAACAGTCATAGCGCCAGCTCTGCAAATTACTAAGTCAGCATTGGCATATGCCGATACCATGTCATCTATAAATGGCTGCACACTTGCCTGAACATTTAAATCAGAATACTTGCGGCGTAATGCTTCAACGTGCTTTTCGCCAGCTTGATGAATCACCACAGGTCTGGATTCAGCTGGAATTTTTGCTAATGCTTGTGGCACAACATCATTTAGCGCTGCAGCACCTAAACTTCCGCCCACCACAAGAATATTTAAGCGACCACTTCTTGAACCATATCTATTAGCAGGCGTTGAAATTTCACCCATACCTGCACGCAGTGGATTACCAACCCATGTAGCACCTGGCAACGCCTTCGGAAAAGCACACAAAGTTTTATCCGCCACTTTGGCTAATACTTTATTTGCCAGACCTGCAATTGAGTTTTGCTCATGCAAAACCAATGGCTTACCCAGCAATGCACTCATCATGCCCCCTGGGAAAGTCACATAACCACCCATACCCAAGACAACGTCTGGTTGCACACGACGTAATACCTGAATACTTTGCCAAAATGCACGTAGCAAATTAAAGGGCAATAAAGCAATTGTTTTAAGCCCTTTGCCTCTTAGACCACCAAACTGTATGCCTTCAAACTTAAATCCTTTTGGTGGCACCAAGCGATATTCCATGCCTTGTGGGTTACCTAACCAAGACACATTCCAACCTTGCTCACGCAAATATTCAGCAACAGCTAGACCAGGGAAAATATGTCCCCCTGTGCCGCCAGCCATTACCAATAAAGTTGGAGTGCGCGCAATGGTCATAACTTGCCACCTCGCATCAAGATTCTGTTTTCGTAATCAATCTTTAGAAGAATGGCAATTGCAACAGCATTCATCATCAAACCAGATCCGCCAAAACTAACAAATGGCAATGTCAAACCTTTTGTTGGCAATAGCCCTAAGTTCACGCCCATATTGATAAATGCTTGCCAGCCAATCCAAATTGCTATGCCCTTTGCTACCAAGCCGGCAAAGCTTCGATCCAATTGCAATGCTGTTCTACCAATTAAGAAAGCTCTTCTAACAATCCAATAGAAGATCGCAATAACAATAGTGACACCAACAAAACCAAGTTCCTCACCAATTACAGCCAAAATAAAGTCTGTATGGGCCTCAGGAAGATAGTGGAGCTTTTCTACGCTGCCACCCAAGCCAACTCCAAACCACTCACCTCGACCAAATGCCATGAGTGAGTGCGTGAGTTGATATGCTTTACCTGCAGCAAATGATTCATTCCAAGGATCTAGATATGCAAAGATTCGATCTCTTCGGAATGGAGAAAAAATGATGATAGTTGCAAAACTACCAATCGCCAAACCAATCAAAGCGCTGAATAACTTACCACTTATACCACCTAAGAATAAAAGGCCCATGGCAATGACTGCAATCACCATAAAGGCACCCATATCAGGCTGTAATAACAATAAGACACCAACAGCAATCACGGCAGCACCCATAGGAGCTAAGCCTTTTAATAAATGATGCAAATAGTCTTGTCTTTGTACCGTATACCAAGCTGTGAATAACACCACAGATAACTTCATGAGTTCAGATGGTTGGAAATTGGTGATTCCCAACGGAATCCAACGGCGCGCACCATTGACACCTTTACCAACACCAGGAATCAAAACAAAAATTAACAAGATAAATGCCAATACAAACATGGCTGGAGCCAAACGATCCCAAACTTTTAGCGGAACCTTAAAGGCAAAGATACCAATACAAAATGCCATGGCAATTGATAAGGCATGGCGTATCAAAAAGTGACTACTACTGTATTTTGCATACTTAGGGCCATCTGGCAATGCAATGGATGCTGAATAAACCATCACTAAACCAAGTGTTACTAGCAATAAAACAGCCCACAACAACGGTTGATCATATTCCATCATGCGTGAGCGAGTTGGACGCACAACTGTGGTGGCATCACGAAGACCCAAACGGAACTCTTCAAAACTTTCTTTGATACCACCCTTTACATCACTGATGCTATTTAAACTAAATCGCTTGAACATTTGAATCATGCGCTCACCTGTCCATTTAAAATTGCTAATTCATTAATTGCGTCAATAAAAACTTGGGCGCGATGCGCATAGTCTTTAAACATGTCAAAGCTTGCACAAGCTGGAGATAACAAAATTAAGTCGCCAGATACTGCCAACTTATTAGCCTCTTGAACCGCCACCTCTAAAGTACTCGCGTCAATCAATGGCACTGCAGTGCCACTTAATACATTCTTAATAAGTGGCGCATCTCTACCAATCAAAATCACCGCTTTAGCATGTCTAGCAACGGCATCAGATAGTGGTGAAAAATCTTGCCCCTTACCCTCACCACCAGCAATCAAAATAATTCTGGAGCGCTGGCTCGCATCACCCAATCCGTTAAGCGCAGCTAATGTAGCGCCCACATTAGTACCTTTACTATCGTCGATGTACTCAACACCATCAATAATTGATACGCTTTGAACTCGATGAGCCTCGCCCTCGTACTCTCTTAAGCCATGCAACAAAGGACTCATTGGCAAGCCAATGGAACTTGCCATTGCAACTGCTGCCAAAGCATTGCTGGCGTTATGACGGCCCTTAATACGCAAAGCATCTGCAGGCATTAAACGTTTTAAACGCAAAGGCTCATCATCAGCATCTGTTTTTTTACGACGGCGTTTGGTTTTTAATTCAAGGGCTTCAAGATCAGGCTCAGCCCAAACCAGCCAGTCAATACCACCTGCAGCCGTGTCATGCAAAATACCAAAAGCATCTTCCTCTAGCGGCGCTTCAACACCAAATGTAACAATACGCTGAGACTTAAGATCTTTTGCCATCTCTGCAACAGCCTCATCATCACGATTTAATACTGCAACAGTGTTTTCGCCAAATATTCTTGCTTTGGCTGCAATGTATTGCTGCATATCACCATGCCAGTCAAGATGATCTTGTGTGACATTCAATACAGTCGCAGCATCAGCATTCAGGCTATACGTATGCTCTAGTTGGAAGCTAGATAACTCCAAGACCCAGATGCTAGGTAATTCTTCAATATCCAACAACTTATCAAGAGCTGCAGGACTAATATTTCCAGCAACAGCAACACTCATGCCAGCACGCTCGCACAACAACCCCGTCAGAACAGTCGTTGTTGTCTTTCCATTCGTACCTGTAATTGCAATAACTTTTGCAGAGTAATTTTGCTCATCTCTTAATGCTTTTAAGGCTTGAGCAAAAAACTCGATCTCACTCCAAACTGGTATTTCTTTTTCTGCAGCATTTGCCAAGAATGATTGAACAGGCTCTTGTATAGGTGATAAGCCTGGGCTAATAGCAATTAAATCAACTCCGCTTAGCAACTCCGATGACAAACCGCCTAGATGAACATTCTTAACACCAAAGTCTTTTACTTGCTGTTGATATTTTTTAGCATTCTCAGATAACTGATTCTCAGATCGAGTGTCAGCGACAGATACGGTTGCACCCTGAGTGACACACCAACGAGCCATGGCGGCACCTGACTCTCCCAAGCCAAGCACCAAGATACTCAAGTTCTGAGTACGCTCTTTGCCAAATGGATGTTGTAACTGAATCACTCTAATTTCCTATCGCAACTTCAAGCTAGATAAACCAATCAATACCAACAAAATTGTGATGATCCAAAATCGCACCACAACTTGAGTTTCTTTCCAGCCACTTAATTCAAAGTGATGATGCAAAGGTGCCATCTTGAAAATTCGACGGCCTTCGCCATACATTTTTTTGGTGAACTTGAACCAAGCAACTTGCAACATGACTGATACAGTCTCAGCAACGAAAATTCCACCCATCACAAAAAGGACGATTTCTTGGCGAACAATCACAGCAACTGTGCCTAATGCGCCACCCAACGCTAATGCGCCCACATCTCCCATGAACACTTGAGCTGGATGAGTGTTAAACCACAAGAACGCTAAACCAGCACCGCTCATGGCACCGCAGAAAATCATTAATTCACCCGCGCCCGGGATATATGGGAATAAAAGGTATTTCGTGTAGATTGCATTACCCATGACATAAGCAAAGACGCCCAGTGCTGCACCTACCAAAATCACAGGCATGATGACCAGGCCATCCAAGCCATCTGTTAAGTTGACAGCGTTTGAGCTGCCAACAATCACTAAATATGTCAACACAATGAAGCCAAGTACACCCAATGGATAACTAACTTCCTTGAAGAAAGGCACGTATAGATTTGACTTGGCTGGCAAGTTGATTGAGAAACCGCTTTGCACCCAATTTAAGAAAAGTTCTAGCACTTTTAAGTTATTAACTTCTGAAACTGAGAAAGCCAAATAAACAGCTGCAAATAATCCAATCAATGATTGCCAAAAATATTTTTCTCTAGAAAGCATTCCCTTAGGATCTCTATAGACAACCTTACGGTAGTCATCAACCCAACCAACCGCACCAAAACCTAAGGTAACAATCAAAACAATCCAAATAAAACGATTGGATAAATCAGCCCACAACAATGTTGAAATCGCAATGCCAATCAGAATTAAAACTCCACCCATGGTAGGCGTGCCAGTTTTAACTAGATGAGTTTGTGGGCCATCTGTGCGAACTGCTTGACCAACCTTCATGGCAGTTAAGCGACGAATCACCCAAGGCCCAAAGAACAAACCAATCAAACCTGCTGTCAAAGTGGCCATCACCGCTCTAAAGGTAATGTAATTAATGACACGTAAAAAACTGAAGTCATCTTGCAAGAGTTGGGCTAACCATAACAACATCAGTGAATCTCCTCAGCAAGAGCTTTAACCACTCTTTCCATGCGCATAAAACGAGATCCTTTTACAAGAATCGTCGTCTCTTCATTGTTTCTTCTGGCAATTAGTGATTTTTTAAGTTCCGCGCAAAGGTCTTGAACATCAGAGAAATGATGTGCGGTTCCTTTTACATTTGGCGTATTTGCATAAGCAGTCACCGCCTCTTTACTTAGCTCACCAGTAGCAAATAATTTTTGTATACCTTTTTCTCCGGCATAGCTACCAACTTCGCGATGAAATTCTGGGCCTTGCTCTCCAACCTCACCCATATCACCCAACACCAACCAGGCAGGCATATTGATGGTTGACAACACATCAACTGCGGCACGAACAGAATCAGGATTTGCGTTATAACTGTCGTCAATCACTGTTGTTTGCGCATTAATTTGATGCTTTTGCATGCGACCGGTCACTGGCTCAAACTTTTCCAATCCAGACTGAATAGTTGCCAAAGGAATACCCGCAGCAATTGCTACCGCGGTTGCCGCTACGGCATTACGTGCATTGTGCTCACCCAAGATCTGCAAGCTCACATTAATAGAGCCTTGAGGTGTATTAATTTTTAATTGATTAGCGCTTGAATCTAACCACTCACCATTAACAGTGGCTGGCGCATTAAATGCAAAGTCAATCGTAGCTCTGCTACCTGCAACTTCTTTCCAATAATTGGTGTACTCAGAGTCAGCAGGAAATACTGCTGTGCCATTTGCTGGCAAAGCCTCAATAGCAAGACCGTGCTCCTGAGCAACCGCTTGAACAGTTGCCATGAATTCTTGATGCTCACGCTGAGCATTATTAATTAATGCAATATTCGCTTGAGCAATATTTGATAAAAGTGCAGTTTCACCTGGGTGATTCATGCCCAATTCAATAACGGCTAATTGATGTTGCAAATTTAAGCGCAGCAAAGTCAACGGCAAACCAATTTCGTTGTTAAAGTTACCTTGCGTTGCTAAGGCCTTAGTCTCGCCAACTGAAGCATTAAATATGCTCTGAATCATGCCCTTAACGGTAGTTTTTCCATTACTACCCGTAACAACAACAGAATGCTTAAGTTGTTGCTGATCACAAGTCTTTTTCCAGCACGTAGCAAGCTGCTGTAATGCTTGCTGGGTATCTTTCACCAAGATTCCTAATAGATTTTTAGGAAGCTTGTCAGCAGAACTTACGATGCATGCAATGGCGCCCTGAGCCTTAACATCTTCTAAAAAGTCATGGGCATCAAATTTTTCACCACGAATCGCAATAAAAATATCGCCGATCATGACTTGACGGCTATCACTGATAAAACGCTTGATCTCTTGATTGTTAGCAACACCATTTATCCACTCTGCATTTGGCAAATACTCTTTAAGCTGTGAGAGCGTCATCCATTGGCTCATATCGCCAAACCTCCCATAGCTAACTGCAAATGCATCTGATCAGAAAAAGGATGTTTCTTCCCAGCAATCTCTTGAGTTTCTTCGTGACCTTTGCCCGCCACTAAAACGATGTCTTTCGCCTTAGCCTGACGAACAGTTTGTAAGATAGCTGTAGCGCGATCAGGATTAACTTGCGCACGAGCTGGATTTTCAAAACCACCCAAAATCTCTGCAATAATTTGCTCTGGGTTTTCGCTACGTGGGTTATCGCTTGTGATCATTACTTGATCTGCATAACGTTCCGCAATACGCCCCATCATCGGACGCTTACTTGCATCACGATCACCACCACAACCAAATACACACCACAACTGACCATTGCGTTCACGTGCTATCACTTGGAGTGTTTTAAGAACTTGCTCTAAAGCATCTGGCGTATGAGCAAAGTCAACAATCGCCATTGGAGTAGATGATGATTGACTCACCAATTCCATGCGACCTTTTACTGGCTTTAACTGAGCAACTATTTCTTTGGCTTGATCACACGACTTACCACCGGCAACCATGCAAGCAAAAACAGCTAAGGCATTGCTCACATTAAATGTACCAACAAAGTTGGTTTGCACTAGACCTAAGTCCTCACCAGAGACATTCAAGTTAAAAGTCATACCTTGATTCATTAAATGAATATCACTAGCCAAGACTTTTTTGTAACTTTTATTAGCAAAGCATGGCAAAGCCAATAACTTTTCAGCTTGTGTTGCATAAGCCCAAACGGTGATGTTTGTATTTACAACTCTATTTGCCAAGTCTTGTAGACACTCTTGTCCAAACGCATCATCTGCATTAATCACAACATGCTTAATACCAGGCAAATTAATTATTTTTTTCTTTGCAGCAGCATATTCAGACATGGTGCCGTGGTAATCCAAATGATCTTGACTAAGATTTGTTATGACCACAGTGTCAAATTCAACATCATTAATGCGACCCTGGTCCAAAGCATGCGATGAAACTTCCATCGCCACACTCACAGCACCTTGATCTTTGATGTCTTTTAATAATGACTGCAAACTTGCAGCATCAGGTGTTGTAAATCCTGTGGGTTTGATTTGATTTAATAAACCAGCACCCAAGGTTCCCACCACGGCTGATGGTTGCTTTGAATCATTTAATGCATTCGCAACCCACTGACTAACCGTTGTTTTGCCATTAGTTCCAGTGATACCAATTACCCTCATTAGACGGCTTGGGTTTTGGTACCAATTCGCCGCAATGCTGCCAGCTTTTTGAGCTAAGTCTATTACTGGCACACAACGAGGATCTTTACAAACTTCTATTTGCTCTTTAGTTAGGCCGTTTGGCTCATATAAGACTAAAGCAGCACCTAAATTAAGCGCTTGAGAAATATATATTCTGCTATCACTGATTTGATGAGTGTTACCTACTGGGTAAGCCAACATCACATCACCCGCTTTTAATTTGCGTGTATCACTTGTTAAGTGTGCCTGCGCACTCACATGCTGCGCTAGCAACATATCAAGTGGAAGTGAGTGAGTAGGCAACATAGCGTTCATCGACTAAACGAGACCTTTTGGCTTGCGCCCGCAGACAAACCTTGCAAATCTTTATCAACCATTTGCTTTACTGCTGCATCAGGTAAAACATTCATGGTTCTTAAGGTTCCAGCAACAATGTTTGCAAATGCTGGCGCAGCTACTACACCACCGTAATATCCACCGGCACTTGGCTCATCAACCATCACCGCAACAACAATGCGTGGCGCACTCATTGGAGCCATGCCGACAAAGAAACCTCGGTATTTATTACCTGCGTAACCTTTACCCTCAACCTTATGAGCAGTACCTGTCTTACCACCCACTCTGTAACCTAGAGTCTGAGCAGTTGTTGCTGTACCACCTGTTTGAGTTACCAACTCAAGCATTTCGCGCATCTGTATTGCGGTCTTAGGAGAAATAACTTGAGTTCCCTTTGGTGTTGCATTGGTTTTATAAATAGTTGTTGGTACCAACTCACCATCGCGAGCAAAAATACTGTAGGCACGAGCCATTTGGAATAAAGATGCAGACAAACCATAGCCGTAAGACATGGTTGCTTGATCAATTGGCACCCAATTTTTGTATGGACGCAAACGACCAGCTACTGCACCTGGGAAACCAATTGTTGGCGCCTGACCCAAACCAACTGCCTGGAACATTTCCCACATTTCTTGAGGCTGAAGTTGCATCGCGATTTTTGCTGTGCCAATGTTGCTTGATTTTTGAATCACTTCAGATACTGTCAATACACCGTATGGGTGAGTATCAGTAATAGCTTTTTTACCAATCACAATAGATTTACCAATTGCCATCGAAGTATTGGGTTGAACTATTCCTTTTTCCAACGCCAAAGCAATTGAAAATGGCTTCATGGTTGAACCTGGCTCAAAGGTATCGGTAAGAACTCGATTTCTTAATTGCTCACCACTCAAATTAGTTCTGGAGTTAGGGTTATATGTTGGCCAATTAGCTAATGCCAAAATTTCGCCGGTCTGCACATCTAACACCACAGCGCCAGCAGCTTTAGCACGATGCTTTTCAGCAATTGCTTTTAATTCATTAAAAGCTAAGAACTGCACTTTGCTATCAACGGATAACTGTAAATCAGCACCATCTCTAGGTGGATGAATAATCCCCAAACCTTCAACATATCTACCAAGACGATCTTGAATCACACGACGGCGCCCAGGCTGACCAGCCAACTCTTTTTCTTTGGCTAACTCCATACCTTCTTGGCCACGATCTTCAACATTCGTGAAACCAACAATATGCGCCATCGCCTCACCTTCAGGGTAAAGACGTTTGTACTCATTATTCTGAGCAATCCCAGGTATAGCCAATTCTTTGATTTGTTTTGCCACATCAAGATCAACCTGACGCTTCAAAAATATTTGAGTACGGTCTGACGATAATTTTTTCTTTAACTCGCCTTCACCGATTTCAAGCAATCTAGCCAATTGAGCAAGTTTTTCTTTTGGTAAATCTTCAGGAACAGCTTCTGGGAAAGCAATGATCGCTTTGGCAAGTAAGCTTGTTGCCAAGACTTCACCATTACGGTCCAAGATTTTTCCTCGGCTAGCAGGCATCTCGATAGAACGCAATGTCGCCTTATTACCTTTTTCTTCGTAAAAAGAATTACCAAAACCTTGAACCCAGATTGCTCTAACAACCAAAGCTGTAAAACCAACAAAGATTAAAAATAAAACTAATCTTGAACGCCACATAGGTAGGCGCAAAACTAAATTAGGCGTTGATGAAAATGAAATTTGTGCCATTAATCCACCACCACATATTGCGTACGGCCAGGATTAATTAATTGCATGTGCAATTGCTTGCGTGCAATATCGGTAATCCTAGCTGCCTTAGATAAATTACGTTGCTCATATTCAAGACGTAACCAATCTTGATTTAAGCGACGCTCTTCTGTTTGAGCACGCTCCAAGGCAACATATAAAGATCTGGTCTTTTGTTGTGCGGCTACCAAAGACAAAGCGCACAACATCAAAATAACTAACAAAATAATTGTGGAACGGTTCATGCCAAACCTCCCACAGTTTTATTTTTTATCTTGCGCATCACTCTCAAAATTGCAGAACGTGCGCGCGGATTTTCTTGAACTTCTTGTTCGCTAGGTTTAATACGGCCCAGTAGTTCAGCAAATGGTTTTGGCATTTGGTTTTCAGTTAAAGGCAAACCTCTTGGCACAGAAACCTGTGACAAGCCCTGCATGAATTGCTTAACAATTCGATCCTCTAAAGAATGAAAACTAATGACGGCTAATAAGCCGCCAGGTTTCAAGCAGTTAAATGCTGCGCTCAACCCACCCTCCAAGTCGGCAAGCTCTTGGTTGATATAAATCCGTATAGCCTGAAAGGTGCGCGTGGCCGGATCTTGGCCCGCCTCGCGGGTGCGGACGACACTAGCCACGAGCGACGCGAGTTCTCTTGTCCTAGTGAGTGACTCGCCTTGCTCTCTGCGAGTAACAATCGCCTTTGCAATCTGTACAGCAAACCGTTCTTCCCCATAGTCCTTAATGACCCTCGCTATTTCTTTTTGTTCTGCTGTTGCCAACCACTCTGCCGCACTCTGACCGCGAGTTGTATCCATCCGCATATCCAAAGGACCATCTTGGCGAAAAGAAAAGCCACGATCTGGATCGTCGATTTGCGGAGAACTGATTCCTAAATCCATCAAGATGGCATCTGCTGTTTCGGCTGGCACGTGCTCGCCCATCGAGGCAAAGCTCTCGTGAATAATTTGAAAACGTGGATCTGTAATCGTCTTGGCCTCGGAAATAGCCTGCAGATCTTTGTCGAATGCAATCAACTTTGATGCTTGATTCAAGCTCTTGAGTATTTCTCTGCTGTGCCCACCACGACCAAACGTTCCATCGATGATTATTTTTGGCGTGGCATTTGATGAAGTCGAATCCCCCAATACCGAGGTGACTGCCTCGGCCAGTAATACTGGGCGATGGGTATATGTCATGGTCGGCCAACATCAGAAGGTAAACTGCTTGAGTGCATCTGGCATGCCTTGTGCAATTGCAACTTGCTCTTTTTGAGCATAGGTTGAGGCATCCCATAATTCGAAGTGACTGCCCATACCTAAAAGCATCACGTCGCGTTCTATATTTGCAGCAGCACGCAATTCTGGGCTTACCAAGATGCGACCTGAACCATCCATGTCAACATCAAATGCGTTACCCAAAAATATACGGCGCCACCAATGAGCATCCATTGGCAGTTGTGCGATACGGCTTCTAAATGCTTCCCACTCAGATCTTGGAAATAACAATAAGCAACCATCGGGGTGTTTTGTGAGCGTGACTCTGCCTTCACCTTGCAATTGCAAGGCGTCACGATGCCTTGAAGGAATCGACATGCGACCCTTAGCATCGAGAGTTAATGCAGAAGCACCTTGAAACACCTATTTTTCCCCACTTTTTCACACTTTTCCCCACTGTAGAGGATGCGTAATTCATGGTCAAGTGTTTTAGGTACTTTTTTTGAAAATTCTTTAGCTAGAACAAGTACTTAGGAGCTCATGTTGATGGTATTTTAAGGGTAAATTTCCAATAAAAACATAGGGGTGGAAAGTACTCTTAAGAAACTAGCTTAGGGTTATAGGCGATAAGCGGTGCTGGTCATGACTTTTGCCATCATTTTCATGGCAGATTTCACTGGATTTGGTAGATCAATACCACCTTCATCTCTGGCCATTTGGCCATGAGCGATCTCATCTTCTCTCATTTGAGCCACAATTGCCCTTGAACGGTAGTCATTTGTTGGTAACTCCGTCAAATGGCCGTTCAAGTGATTTTCAACCTGTTTTTCAGTCTCGGAAACGAAACCAAGACTAACTTTATCGCCCGCCAAACCAGCCACGCTGCCCAGTACAAATGAACCCGCGTACCACAATGGATTAAGTAGACTAGGCCTTGAATCTAACTCGCTCAAACGCTGCTCACACCAAGCCAAATGGTCTTCCTCTTCAATAGCAGCATGCTCTAACTTATCTTTTAAATCAGCGCTTTTCGCATGTAGTTTTTGTGACTGATACAAAGCTTGAGCACATACCTCACCCACATGATTAACACGCATCAAACCAGCCGCATGTTGTTTTTCTTGAGTAGTGAGATTCTCCGTAGGTGCTGATTGAGGAACAGGTCTACGCATTGGTGTAGCGCCCACGATCGAGCGCAAAGCGCGATCAAATTCAATAATGAATCCATCGAGCGGAGTATGTTTTAGTTTGGCATCAGAACCCATGGCGATATCTTATACGCTTATTGATTTATTTGAATTGATCAGTTGAGGTATTACGAAATTGATTGCGCAAAATCAAACGGCGATCAGTGATCGCCGTTTAGATAAGTAGTTTTTTAAGATTATTCGACTAAACAAGAACCTCAGCTTTACAGGCGGTTTTAGTTTTCAAACCAAGCTCCGCTAACAATGCGCGATCAGCATCAGCTTCTGGGTTGTCTGTTGTTAATAATTTATCGCCGTAGAAAATGGAGTTGGCACCAGCCATGAAACACATGGCTTGCACGGCTCTACCTAACTCTTGACGCCCGGCGGATAAACGCACACGAGCTGTAGGCATAGTGATACGAGCAATCGCAATCGTGCGCACAAACTCTAGTGGATCAACACCTTTCTGCTCAGCCAATGGAGTACCTGCTACAGGCACTAGATGATTGATAGGTACTGACTCTGGATAAGGATTTAGATTTGCTAATTTAGCAATGAATGCTGCACGCTGTTTGCGAGTCTCACCCATACCAATAATGCCGCCACAACACACAGACATACCGGCACTGCGCACACTTTGTAATGTATCTAAGCGATCTTGATACTGACGCGTATTGATGACAGAGCCATAAAAATCTTCACTGGTGTCTAGATTATGGTTGTAGTAATCCAAACCAGCATCACCCAATGCTTTGGCTTGCTCAGGAGCTAACATGCCCAAAGTTGCACAAGTTTCTAAACCAAGATCCTTAACTCCTTTGATCATGGCAACTACTTTTTCAATGTCACGATCTTTGGGTTCGCGCCAAGCCGCACCCATACAAAAACGATTAGAGCCAGCTTCTTTAGCAGCACGCGCTGCTTCTAAAACTTCTTCTACATCCATCATTTTGGTCGCTTTGACATCTGTTTGATAGCGAGCTGCTTGAGGGCAGTAACCACAATCCTCAGGGCAACCACCAGTCTTAATTGATAACAAAGTAGCTAACTCAATATCACCCTCTGGAAAATTTTCACGATGAACGGCAGCAGCGCGAGCCATCAACTCGTTCATAGGTAGTTCATAAAGTTCTAGTACTTGCTCAACAGAAGTAGACATACGCTTTTTAGGGGAATTCTTAGTAATAATTGCTAATG
>VFQS010000689.1_pt1 | contig 35564 bp, 50 predicted proteins | sample 3512361 | NCBI WGS metagenome assembly VFQS01 (sample SAMN10412375, study PRJNA504923) | tailings metagenome | isolation source: Relicate 1 Philex TSF3 active mining | place: Philippines
ATTTCCTATTGTTTTCTAGGTATTTTATTATATTTTTAATAGCGGTAATAAATTATAATATTACAAAAATAACTCAATTTTTAGATTATAATTTTAATACTTTATCTGTTAAAAATATTAAAATTATATTAAAAAATGATGAACAATTATTAAAAGAGTTAATTGATAATAAAAAATATAAACCAAATAAATATGTGGTTGAAGCATATGCGGATAAGATAACATTAGAAAATTTACAATATTTTGTAAATAACGGTCTTATAATATGTGATTCAGTTTTAACAATAATATGTTCAAATAATAAAGTAGATTGTTTTCAATTTTTAATTGATAATCATCGTAATATATTTAACTTAAATAGAAACCAATTAACAAATATATTTGTATGGGGATTTAAGGATATAGTAAGATTAGCATTAGATAATTTAGAAATAGAACTTGATTTACTACACCCAATAATTACCATATTAATAAGAAAGGGACGACTCGAAATAATAAAAATAATAAAAGATAAATATAATGAACCTAGCGAGGATATACATTTCTTTTCAGTTTCAGATATAGAAGATGCAATTGAATATGGTAATATTAATATGTTTAAATATATTTTTCAAAATTGTGATATGTTTTTACAAGATACAAAACGTTTAATAAAGTCATTAAGAGAATTTACTATTAAATTAGGGAAAACGGAAATATTTAATTGGTTTAATACCAAAAGAAGAATTTATAATAGAGATTTGGATAATAATACTATTATAAAAAATGATAATGATAATATAAATTTAGCTATTCAATATAATAGATATGATATTGCTAAATTACTTATTAATCAATTTATAGAAGAACATAATACTTTTCCAAATATTAAAATATCTATAATTTTAGGTAATAATAATATTGAATTGCTAAATCTATATGTTGAAAATAATACATTAAACTATGGAATTAAACATTGTATTATGGAATGGATTGAATTAAATAATATTTCATTTGAAATAACCGATAAATTATATCAAAAAGTTGTTAAAGATTATCCAAATATAGAAGTATTCAATAATATAAATCATAGTTTAGAAATAAAAAAAAATAATATCAAAGATATTAAAGATTTATTAAAAAATAATACAATTATATCAGATGATGTAATCGATACTTTAATATCCGAATATGTTTGGAATTATTAAGTAGATAATTGTTTGCATAATTGATATATGCCAAACTTATTAAATCTCATTTTTAAATAAACACCTTTTATTTTTTCTTCATTATTAACTTGTATTTTTTGTAATCCACAATCATAATAAACCCATCCTTTATTTAAACCAGTATCAATTTCAATATCTGATTTTTTTATATTAACATTCGGTGTTGTAGCAGTTCTATATAATTGAAATTTAAAATTAGTAGGATATTTAGGTGTATTTAATTCTAAACTAATTGATGTAATTTTATCAGTATTTTTATCAATACAAACTCTAAATCTACATTGTTTAATTTCATGTTCTTCACATATAGATTCTTCTGTATAATTAAAACCATTATATAGACAAATCTTTACTTCTTCAATATGACGAGAACGTTCTTTATATGCTTTTTCAGTAGAAGGTTCTTTACCATAATTAGGTCCATAATATACGTTATATATTGAATCGCACATGATACAGTTAGTTATTTAAAAAAGGTTTCAAATAAAATTTAATTTATCAAATTTTATTAAATAAATATTAAATAATATAAAATTTATATAATATATTATTATTAATGTATCCACCAATTATACCATATTCTGAACGAGCTATTTCTAAAATGAAATATACTTTTTCACATATATTAAATAATATAAAAGATATTAATAAAAATAGATATAATTTACATTATGAAGTTTATATAAGTGAACCTCGTAAATATCCAGAATATTTTCCTCGTTCATTTGCATATTGGCGACAAAAGATAGATTTACTTGCACCACATCGTTTTAGTAGTATTATATATGATAAAATTACTAAAAAAAGAAAATTAAAATATATAATGGATGACTCATATAATCTTTTTGAATTTGTAAATAATGTAAAAAAATATTATCCGGATTTAAAAATAGAATATATTCGTCATCAAGAATTTTATTAATGATATTTACTTTTTTTTATCTATGTATTATATAAATCATGAAAATTATGGTAGGTTCAGGTGATACTATTCCAGTAATATTAGGTGAGGCAATATTATTATCGAGTATGCAATTTGCAATCGGTTCGGTTGAAATGAGTTCAAAATTTTCAGTAAAAAACTTTTCAAAAGACCAAGAAACATTACAATGTGCGGCTGATGCATTATCGGATTATTTAATTATAAGTATAATATGGATGATAGGTACAACATTAATTTTATATTCAAATTTTGGAACAATCGGTATTATTTTAAATATTATTTGTAATTTAGTTATTATATTATGGATATATTTTTCATATATTAAAGCATTCAAAGAAGCCGCAAATGCAAATAAACTAAAATATCCATCAATGTTTTCAAATTGGATTAAAAAATAAAATCATCCTATTTTTATTTGATAATATAGTTATGTATCTATTGTGATTTTTTTAATTTTATTTACGCTACACTTTCGTATATTATTAACGACAATTAGGCGTAATTAGACATAATTTACACTTCGCATACATAAATCCATACGTCGTATTTAGTAATGTGTATAATGTGTTTTTAATGTTATTTACGCTAAACTATAGTATAATATTAACGACAATAAGGCTTAAAAATAAAAATTAGTAATTAACTGCAATGATATAATTGCTAAAGGCTATTAAAAATTAGTTAAATTCATATTAATACCTCCCTTTTTCTCAACTGCTAAACGTAAGTTTTCTGAATATATTTTATGATTAGATTTATAATCTAAAAACCATTTTTCACCAAATTGTTTAGCTATATATAAAAGCTGACTATTAGTATATTTATATTCTAAAAAATCCATATATGAGTATTTTGGTAATATCATATGTGTATTTCTTTCACCTTTAAAATTAATAAATTCAATTGGAAAATTATTTTTTAATATAAATATCCAATATGCTATTGTTTTCTTTTTACAGTTAATACCAGGATATACAAAATATTTAATTGGTGCAAGACTTACTTTTAAATCAGCCTTTGTTTCTAAATCTACTAACATTTTATTTAGTTCTTTTTCTGTATGAGTATCAGCTATATTATTAATTTCATCTTGTGCTTCTTGATTTGATTCAGGAATACCGATAAAAGCCTTATGTGAATTTAATTCAGTATTAAATAAAGCTTTTAATCTATTATATTCATCGATTGGATACCAATAATTCATTTTTGTTTAATAAATAATAAAATAAAATGAATTAATAAATCAAATTTTATTATTTTTTAAATATATTTCTAATAAATACTTGAATATACATTTGATACTTTGTTGGTATTTTAACACTATCAAATGATTTTGCAATATACTCACTAGGATTCTTAGTAAATTTTATTATATTTTGGATAGCCAATTTATCTAGTGAAAGTTCTTGTTTTTCATAAAATAATTCGGTTTGAGTCCATAAATTATAACCATTACCATATATATAAAATATCATCATTATAACTCCAAACATATCATTTTTACATGGATCTTCCTCATAACAAACATGTGAATGTTTAATTGGACTTTTACATTCTTTATATTCTTCTTCTATATTGTATTTTTTTAATTCAGCTTTTAATGCATCTTCATATTCTTCAAATTCTAAACTATTCATTATTGAATTTACAGTTTGAATTGGTGTCATATAATAAAATGAATTAATTATCTTTCTTCTAGAATCTAAATCATATATAAAATTTACTGTTCCAAAATCAATTAATTTAATTATAAATTTATCATCAACTGTATCTAAACAAATATTTGCAGGTTTTAAATCACCAAATGCAAATCCTAATTTATGTAAAGAATCAATACCATTTCGAATTTGACAACAAATATCTTCTTTTTGATTTTCATTTAATAATTTCAAATCTAATTTATTTAAATCAGTCTTATATTTGGGATAAATATATACATTATATCGTTTAAAATTACTTGGATTAATAGTTATTTTACCATTATCATCTATAGATTTATTTTTAATTTCAAATATAATATTGCAAATATTAACTGGTATTGCAATATTTTTATAAGTTTCTGAATCTTTTTCTTCTGCAAATAAATATTTAGTTAATAATTCTTCATATTTATTAACATATTCTGTTATTTTTAAACTATTACAATCTACGGACTTATCATCATTTAACCAATAATATTCATTTTTTTTATATGCATTATATATTTTAGAATTCTCAATATATAATGCTGATAATGAAAGTTTAATTACGAATTCATTATTATTAATTTTTAATATATAAACTAAACTATCAATAGAATATCCAATATCTTCAACTATATATGAGTCTATTTTCATATTATCCAACATTATTCGTATTGCAGGTATAAAATGATTTGCTCTTAATGGAAATGATATATTTTTTTTATTTTGAACTAATTTTGTAATAAAAGCTTCTGGATTATCATCTGAATTTATAACAAAATTATCATAAGCATTTGGTTTCGGAATATTAGTAATCATTTTTTATTGTTTTATTATTTGATTTAAATAATTTACTAATTATCAAATTTTATTTGACTCTAACTTTTTATTAGTTTTTTTTACATATGAAATCGGTCCAATTTTATAATAATGACCCATAAATTTACGTTTTTCACCAACTGTATTTATTTTAATTATATATTGTTTATCTAAACCATTTTTTAATGCTCTATAAATACAACTCATTTGAACAACAGATGGTTCCGGATAATCATCAGACATTAATTCTAATATTTCATCAAAACTTAACTGAAATTTATCTTTATTTAAAATATCAATTATTAATTCTAAAATAGTTTTTTTAGCCATTTTTGTTATATTAATTATTATTAAATTTTTTTATATAAAAATTTAGTTAATATTATAATGTATATTATGGATACATTTTTATTAGAATTTTCTAAAGATAAACCTAACTTATCATTAGGCAATAAAGAAGGTTTTACAGGATATATTGATTTTATAAAATCGAGTGATATGAATGAGTCAATTATGAAAGGTATGGATATGCATGGTCGTATATTTATAGCATTTAAATTAAAAGTAAAAAAAATAGATGACAACGGTGATAATAATGAGTGGAGTGAAATTGTAGGAACATTATTTGAAAGATATAGTGATTCAAAAGGTAATATGGCATATGGGACATGTTATTTATTGGGCGAAGGCAATTATCATTTATGGAATGATTCACGTGTTAGAATGAATGAAATGGATGACTTATTTAAAAGATTAAAATTATTAATACATGGTAATATAATAAAGTCTATAAAATTATCATTTGATGATAATACAGATAATGTAAATGGTAATGGGGATTATTATATAAAATTAGCGTAATTATTATATAAAAATATCTGAATTAGAGTAATTATTATATAAAAATATGGATTTTACTGATAGACAATTACAACTTATAACAGAAATGATAAAATATGGTATAAATCAAGCATTTCATGAATATAATAAACAGTATGATATAATCAGAAAAACAGAATACGAAATAAGATTTATAGAATATAAATTGACTGAATATGGACATGCAGAAATTGCAGTTGAAACATTATTATATTTAAAAGAACATAATTATACTATTAAATCCTATTTAGATAGACTAAGTGATTTAACAAACGAATTAGAAAAAAAAAATAAGGAAAAATATATATTTATGTCGCTAGTCCAATTAATAAAAAAATATATACCATTATATGATTATAATACAGATTATGATTTAATAAGAAATCCGCCATATTTTTTTTATGAAAAAAATGTATCAACATTACGTAAAAAACTTTTAAATTTTATGCCTGAAAATGAAATAGATACATATATTTTATCAATAAAATAAAAAGATTATTAATATTTTATTATGAGTTTCTTTCTTTTTTCCTATCACTTTTAGTAGTAGCATGGAAACCTTCTTTAATAATTGAAATAGATTTTTTAGATTTACAATTTAAACATTCAATAAAAGTTAATCTAGTTATTGAATCTTTATTAAATTCAGTATTTAAATCACCACAATTAGAACATTTTACATATTCTAATAAATATTTACGAAGTATACTTTCAATTTGTTTTGAATCATATCTACCTCTAAGTATAAAATTATGTTGTTCATCAAATGAACCAGTTGTGCAACATTCGGTTAAAAAGTATGTCATTACATGATTCATATTACGTTTTATAGTATCACATATATTTTTAAAGTTATTCCAAATAGTTTTCTTGGATCCAAATCTTTGAATATTTGGTGGAGCAATTTTAAAAGTAGATTTTTCAACTAATTTATCGGACATTTTACTAAGTGCTCTATCTAATAATTTATTATAATCATTAAATATATTAATATGTATATCTTGATTATTTATATTATTCTCATCAGTTAGTAATTCATTATTTTTCTTTTTTTTCTTTTTACCAACTAAAGATAATTTAAATTCAACATATTCTTCTTCTAAATTTTCTTCAGACATTTTTTTATTAATTATAATATTATTTAAAATTTATCAATTTTTTTAATTTACCATCTTTATTATATTTTTCTAAATCATCTGACCCACCTATTAATTTTTTATTTACATAAATTTTAGGAACAGTTCTTGAACCTGTAATTTTATATAAATAATCTTGTATTTTGTTCATTTTATAATTATCAAGTTTATCTAATTCAATAATTTTAAGTTTATTTATTTTATTTTTATATTCTGAAATTATTTTTTTAGCCTTTAAACAATATGGACAATATGATTTAGAAAATATAACAACTTCATTATTTTTAATTAAATAATTAATATATTCTGAAACATTTGTATTATCATCATAACCACCAAATAATTTTTTAAGAAATGGAATCATTTATTTATAATATAAAAATAATAAAATTTGATTAATATATATATTTTTAATATTAATAAAAATAAATAATGAATTCAGAATATAATCCAAATAAACGTTTTTATCGTAAAATATTACCAAATATTAATGATAAAGTAGTTTGTAAATGTATTAATATTTCATATGATGGTTGTATAGTAAATTTACCAGAATATGGAAATATTTCTGCATTAATACCATATAAGGAATTAAGTAAAACACGTATTAAAAATATAACATCATTTATTAAAAAAGGAAAGACATTTATTGCTGAAGTAATTAATATTGATAGTGATAAATTATATGTTGATTTGAGTAAAAAATCTGTAAATAAAAATGAAGAGATTGAAGCTGAAAACTATTATAATAAAAGCAAAAGAGTAAATTCAGTTATAAAAAGAGTTTCTGAATTATCAAATATATCAGCTATTGAATTTTATGATAAATATATTTGGAATTTATATGATAATTTTGAACAACATCCAGATGATATTTTATATAATTATTATAATAGTAATAAAATATGCAATTTTGCAGATATATTACCTACCGAAATAATGAATCATTTTAATAATGTAATATCAAAAACATATTCAAATAAAAAAGTTAATTTATTAGGTAAATTATCTATTACTTGTATTGGTATTGAAGGTATTAATGCTATTAAAAATACACTAAATAAAATAGCTAATGAATATCCTAATATTAGTATATCATTATTTAGCACACCTAATTATATATATCAATTATATGACGATAATACATTAGATAATGTAAATTTAGTAAATTCAGCGATGAATAAGACAATTGAATATATAAAAGAATATATGGATGGCGATGGTAAAATAATAGAAATATGTAAATTAAATAATGAGAATGAAGATAAATTAATTGAAAATTCATTATTAGAAAATGATTCAGAAGAGAAATCTGAATATTCAGATGATAATAAATAAATATTAATTATTATTATTTTTTTGTATATATTTTATTATCATTATATATTATAAAATGAATAGAGAAGTTCTTTATTATATACTTTTAGTTGGACTTTCATCAATAGGTATTATTACTAATTCTGTTTCATTTAACCCGATTCGTTTTCATTGTTCAAATTATATATTAAATACTTATTTATATTTTTTATTATCATGGGGTATTGTATTAGCAACTGTTGCATCATTATATATTAATCAAGTCGCATTATCAAGTTTATTTGCAAGTCAAACAACTATAATTTTAGCAGTATTTTCAATTTTATTATTAATCGGATTATTATTTACACCTGCATCCAATTTCTTTACTAAACATGCATTATATTTAATATTGATGGTTTTATTTGGTGTATTTTTATATCCATTTTACTATAAACATAAAACAATGTTTAATCATATTAGTGCAACTACATTAATAATATTTATTGGATTAACATTGTTATCATTCCTAAAACCTGACTTAATTAAGGATTCATGGGGTTATTATTTATTCATAGCTTTAGTAGGTATTTTAATTGCTAGAATAGTTGAAGTAGGTATAGCATATTTAAAACCAGAATGGTATGACCCTAAATTTAATAAAAATATATCATATATCTCAATATTAGTATTTATTTTATATACATTATATGATACTAAACAAATATTAGTTAATTCTAAAAATTGTGTAAATCCTGATTATATTAATGAATCACTTGGTATATTTCTTGATTCAATAAATTTACTACAAAATATTAATAATGTTATGAATTAAATTTAATATATTATTTTCATATAAATTAAGTTTAATTATTAGTAATTTTATACATAAATTAGGTCTATTTATAATTAGCCCATTTAATATTTCAATGTAATTATCTATGAATTTACATGAAAATTAAGTCTATTTACAACCAGTCCATTTCATAATACAATGTAATTATCGATGATTTAATATGTAAATTAGGTCTATTTACAACCAATCCATTTCATAATTGAATGTAATTATCGGTTATTTTATATGTAAATTAAGTCAATTTATAATTAGCCCATTTCATAATACAATGTAATTATCAATGATTTAATATGTAAATTAGGTCTATTTACAACCAATCCATTTCATAATTGAATGTAATTATCGGTTATTTTATATGTAAATTAAGTCAATTTATAATTAGCCCATTTCATAATACAATGAAATTATCAATGATTTAATACGTAAATTAGGTCTATTTACAACCAGTCCATTTCATAATACAATGTAATTATCGATGATTATATACGTAAATTAAGTCTATTTATAACCGAACCATTTCATAATAAAATGGAATTATCAGTGATTATATACGTAAATCAGGTCTATTTATAACCGAACCATTTCATAATACAATGAAATTATCAATGATTTAATACATAAATCCGGTCAATTTATAACTAGCCCAATTCATAATATGATATAATTATTGATTAATTTAATATGTAATTTTTTTATCTATTTATAAATATTTATTTTTCATCTGATGCAAAATATAATATAATAATTGATGCAACACCCAACATTAAACTAATAACATGTAAATGATTTATTTTTTCATTAAAAAAATAATATCCGATTATAATCATTGCAACAGTTGTAATAATATTCCACATTAAATTAACTGTTCCAATTCCATCAAAATTTAGAGTTTTAATTATCATAAATGGTATTATAAAACCATATATAAGAACAGCTAATATAAGATATTTCATTTTAAAATTATCCTTTACATATTTTTGTAATGATGTCATTGCGATAATTTCTGAACTTGCTAAAATAAAGGTTAATGCAAATACATTTTTCATTATATCCATATTAAATAACATTTTATAATAAATTAATATATTATTTTATTTAGCCTTTTATAAAATCTAATATAATAAAAATTTGATAATATTCTCATTATTTTATAATTTTATTAACTCTAATCTTTACGATTTAAAAATATATTTTAATAATACAAATATGTGCATTGGTTATACTATTGAAGAATACATTAATGAAGTCTGTGAAAGACTTAATGATTTAGATGATAAATTAACATATGTTTCTAATAAAAATAAAATTAATAAAGAAATACGTTTATCTTTATCATGTATGTTATCTTATGCTACGGATGGTATTAAATCTTTAAACCGTAAATTTTTATTAAAATTTGTTTCAAGAATATGGAAATATTTTGATGAATCTTTATTTGAAATTTCAAAACCGTTAAATAAAATGAATAAAGATGAATTAACTTATGTTATTAACACCATGTGTTGGTGGTTAACTGGCTCATACTAATAATTAAAAACCATTATAATTTATTGGTTTTTATTTTTTATAAAATTTGATTAATTTATTTTTTTAGTTAATTCATATTAAAACATTTAAAAAATATGACTATTTTAATTAATATAAAAAATATTATTATTTATGATATTTTATTAAATATAATTAACATACTTTTAGAAAATACTTTTAAGTTTTTAATATATATAATCAATATCATATTATTTATACCTAAAACAATATATGATTATTATACATTAGAATGTATAATATTTATAATTTATTCTGTCAGTAGTTTATCTGAAATAGGTGCAATTACAACGACATCTTTATATTTAACTAGATGTAGTTTTGAAAATAATGATGATAAAGATAAGATAAATAATTTAATTTATTTAAGTTTTGCTTTTATTAGTTTTATATTACTTAAAAGATTTTACTTTATTCTATCATATAAATATCCATATAATAATGATAAATGTATAGCTTTTTTAAAACTATTTATGAATATTTTTATTGCTGTAATTACACATTCATTTCAAATTATTCTATGTAATAAAGTAAATATAAAAACTGATTGCTCATCTAATTTTATTACCAATGACCGTAATATTTGGCAAATAATTATAGGATGTATTGTGTCTATTTATGAACTTGAAATTTATAATGGTTATTTTAGCAAAATATTTAATAGAAATAGTAATAATAATTCGCGTATTTATCCGACTGAACCTAATAATAACAGTAATATTATAATTATTATTAATAATTATAATGATAATGATATTGTAAATTCTTTAAAAACTAAAATTAATAATATACCAAATATAAATATTAATGATAATGAATATTTTAATAATTCTTGTTCTATTTGTCTAGAATACAATGATAATTTTATTAAATTATCTAATTGCGACCATTATTTTCATAAAGACTGTATTAATAAATGGATTTCTCAAGATATTAAAACTTCTAGTCTATGTCCTGTTTGTAGAATTAATATTTAATATTTTTTATTATATTTCATTTTTATCCTTTTATAAATTTTATTTAAAAAAAAATTTGATATAATTTAAGTATTTTAAAGTTTAATATTGCCCAATGGAGGGTAATAACAGAGGCCTAACTTCAAAGGCTGCAGATGAAATATTTGAAGTAGCTAGTAATAGAGAACTCAATGCTATTACCATTATTAATTCTTCAGATGTTAATAATGCTCAGAATGCTAATCTGAATTCTATTATTCTGACTGTGAATAGTAGCGAACAATCGAACCAGTCCGTTATCAATAATAATTCAGAGGTTGATAATGTTAAGAATGCTACTCTGATTGATAATATGGACTATATTCAATTAAATGATAATAATCCAGAAAATGAAGAATTATTACAAAAACAATTAACAGATAATGATACAAAATTTATATCTATTCTAAAATATGTTTATGATAAATCTAAAAAAATTTCTGGTATATTAAGAAAAGTCCTTTGGTTTATAATTAGTCGTAGTTTTTCATTAGTGTTTAATTCATTAGCTATAACAGAATCTCTAATTTTATCTATTGTTAAAATTCCATATAATTTTGTAAAAGATTTTATATATTTTATGAAAAATACATATACAAATATGGACTTTACTGAACTTACAAAGGAACAATATAAAGCTAGAGAAAATGTTAAAATATTCTATAATTAATATATTAATTATGAAATGTTTTATAAATACTTTGAAAATTACAAATTTATAATAAAAATTTAAAAAACCAAAACAAATATACTTTATCCCTTTATAAAATAAGGTTTTTTTTATATTGAAAATCCTTTACCTAATACCAATTCTCTATTAGTAATTAATGGTCTATTTCTATAACCTGAAAATATTACATTTCTAGAGTTTGGAAAATTATTTGTAGTTACTGTTTTTGTTAATATTGTTGATGCATTTGAACCGTTTGGAATATATGTTATTGTCAATGATGTTCCAGGAGTTGCTAATTGAACTGCTGTAAATAACGGAAATTGGTCATTTAATAAACCAACCGGAACACCATTTATTGTTAAAATTATATCACCTACTGCAAATTTACGCGGATTAACTATTGTATCCAATGCTGTAATTTGAAAACCTCTTACAGATGTCATTCCTCTTAATACTGATATTAATACATCGACTGGTCTTGCAAATATACCTAAATATCCTCTTGGATAATTAATAACTGCACCTGTAAAATTAGTCATAAAATATTGAAATATTGACATAGCTAAATAACTAGACACACCACCATTTAAATTACCATCACTTCCTACTCCCCATGATAATATACCAATCCATCTACCATTATCATTAATTAATGGACCACCTGAATTTCCACCATATATTGCACAATCAGTTAATACGGATTCCATGAAGCCACCACCTACTCCTGAAAAATATACATCTGGAACTGCTTTATTATCTCTTACGGTTCCTCTAGTTACTGATTGTGCATCAAAACCTTGCGGATAACCTATAATAGTTACATTATCACCACATGATACATCAACCCGCGAATTAGCATATACTAAAGCGGGATATACAGGAGAACCACTATATTCTACACGTAATAATGCAACATCTGATAATTTATCCCAACCCATAACTCGTATTGTTGTTCCATTAACTTTCATTATATTATTTGTTGGAAATGTAGTATGTATCCATATATTACTTGCAATTGGTAATCCTGTTATTGTTTCATCGGTAATAACATGTGCTGCTGTTGCTAAATATCCATATATTGGTGGTCCGATAGGAGGTTGTGGTCCTTCAATCCAAAAACCTTGTCCAAGAGAATAAGCCCCTGTATTTAAACGAATCATTATTGTGCATACACTATTTATAGCATTTGCATATATTGTTTTTGCACTTGTAGCCATTTCTATATAATAAAATTATATTTTTTATATTTTCATATTCGTTAGAACTATTATATTTATAATTCCTATTAATAAAATTAAACTTATTATTTGATAATATTTATTATAATTTTTATCTAATTTCTGTTTATCTTGTATATATTTTAATAATAAATAATCAATTATAATATTTACTATTAATACAATATAACCAATATAACCTGATTTTGCATATAATTCACCTATTTGTTTTATAAAACCGAGTTTAAATAATAACCCAAATATTATCATTGTATTAATAAAAATATCTCCTAATAAATAAAATTTTATAAATTGTATTATTTTATTTTGCATTTTAATATAATAACTTATAAAAATAAAAATTTATTTATATGAAATTTAAATATTTTATTGTATTTCTAAATATTTACATTTCTTTATTATACCATAACCTATTATACGCCAACTTTTATTAATACGTCTAGATATACATACTTTATTATTAATTTCTGTACATACTGGACGCCCTAATCTTATTCGTAATAGTTTATCTTCAGCTTTTCTAACATTTCCAGGAATACAAGCTGAATCAATATTTAATTGTAATATTTCTTTTTCATTAATATTCTTAATTTTTTCATTATTTTCTTCACTACTTGAGCCTATTAATTTACGCATTAAATAATATTCTATTTCTAATTCATATGCTATACCTGGTAATTTATCTGGATGTCCTACTATTTGTCCAACTATTCTATCTGATATTGTTAATATTGGGTCTATTGTTAAACCCATAGCTATTAAACCACCTGGTAATGCTTTTTCTAAATTAGTTTGTTCTGATTTTAATGATATAATCTTTGTTTTAATTGGTTTACAAGTATAATCTACTTTTGTATTTTTCTCATCTGTTTTACTTGCTTTTAATATTATACCTGGTCTTATTTCAATTTCATCATTTAATTTAAATATTCCTTGAGTTATATTCCCTCCAATAACACCACCACATAAATCATTTATTTTAGTTCCGGGTTTATTTATATCAAAACTACGTAAAATAATCATTTTTGGAGATACATCTAGATTTCTTTTTGGAATTTCTAATTTAGTAGCTAAATACATATTAATATAATCAATATTATAGCCTAATTGAGCAGATATTGGTATAATTGATGCTTTTTCAGCTAATGTTCCTGAAACAAATTTTTTAATTTCAGTATAATTAGTTTTAGCCTTATTTTCATTGACTAAATCTATCTTATTTTGTAAGATTAAACAATTTTGAACTTTCATCATCTCAATCGCAACTAAATGTTCAGCTGTTTGAGGCTGCGGACAACTTTCATTACCTGCAACTAACATCATCACCAAATCAATACATGAAACACCCGATAACATAGTTGCTATATATGATTCATGACCTGGATTATCAATAAAACTAATATGTCTTTTTAATTCTAAATCACCATTACATAATTTACATTTTGGATTATGTAATGATGAACCATAACTTTGATACGCTTCTGGTTCAGGACATATTTTACATTTATAAATTTTAGCATTTGAATAACCTAATTTTATTGTAATATTACGTTCTAATTCTGCTTTAAATTTTTGTGTTGCAATTCCTGAAATAGATTTAACTAATGTGCTTTTACCATGGGCAACATGACCAATAGTTCCAATATTTATTAATGGTTGTAATTCCTCTTGATTTTGAATATCCATCTTTTATTTTTTATTACGTTATTTTAGTTTCCATAATTAAATCAAATTTATTTATAAAAATAATATATATTTATATACAAATGAGCGATAATTTCAAAAAAACACACTTTAATGCCTATTTTTTAATGATAGACTATGGTATAATTGCTGTATTTTATATTTCTTTAATTATTATGACTTCTTATCTATTTAAAAATACTAATTTTACAGATGCATCACATATTTTACGATTTTTAATTTTTATATCTATTTTTATTTATATTATAAAAAGAACCATCGATAAATTATGCTATAAACAAGATTTGATATAAATTACTCCTTTATAAATTTATTAATAATTATATTAATAAAAAATTTGATTTAATATTTAATGTTTATTTATTATTTTAAATCGTATTATATACTAAAACATTAAAAAATTATTAAAATGTCTTATCAATTAGATAACAATTCTAAAACTTCTCAAGATGAAATATTATCTCTAGAAGATTTAGAAAAATTAAATACATCTTTAAAAAAAAATGTTTCTGAATATCTAACTAAATTATCTATCCCAACATCATCTTTATCCCCTATTGAAATTTTTTGTGCAATGGATTTTATAAATGATTGTTTTGATTTTAATTCAGATTCGGAATGCTTACTTTTTATCAAAAATGAGTCTGAATCTCTCTTATTACTTGCAAAATTAATAAAGAATCACATAATTACATATAGTCTATCATGTGATAAATTCAATAATGTATGTGATTGTCAATATAATCCATTAAGTGATTTGACTGGTGTTCGTAATACTATTATTCAAATACATTGTAATGCAAATGAGTATTTAAGTGATATTAAAATATTTGAAAAAAATATTAAAAATATCTATTAAGTTTATATTCATTTTTATTTTTTATAATTTATAAATGGATAAATATAAAAAATTTGATAATATTTTAAATTTTTATTTTTTTATATTGACATACGTGTCTCTCAACTTTATAAAAAATGCAACCTAGTGAATTAACTAATTATGAATTTATTGAATCAAATATTGATAGTTTCGATGATATTGATTCATATATTGATAAACATTATCTAAGTGAAGGACTTATTACGCAATATTTGTGTAAATTAGACTTAAATACTAATGATATAGATCCGGCTTCTTTACAGTCTGCGATTGATTATATAAGTGAAGTCGCATCAGATGATAATAATTTTGATATTTATAAATCAAAAATTTTAAAAATTATATCATTAATATTACTCCATCTTGAGAATAAAGATAAAATTTTATGTCGCTTTTCAGAAGACAAAAAATATATCGATACTATCAATAAAGAGGCTAGTCATAATCTAATAATTATGAAAAGTAAAAAACAAGTATTTGATTCAAAATAAAAGATAATGTTTGTTTTTTTATTATAAAATTTGATGTAATTATTAAATAAATTTTATGTTGATAATTCATTATGTCAAATAATACGGATTCTTTAAAATTTTTCATATCAGATAATCCTGATATAAAAACCTTTTTTAGAAGTAAAATTGGTGAAATAAGTTTATTAAAAAATATATTTTCATTTATTCCATTACTAATTAAATGGAAATTTAAATTTATGTTTAATAAACATGGTATTATTTATTCATTTGAAAGTTATTTCTATGCATCGAATATATTAGATTGTTGGAGATGTTTTCAAAGAACTATCAAAAAAAAATATATAAAATTATTGACTTTTGAGATATTTTTATCAAATACAACCATAATTGATAATAATATTAATTATAAATTTAACAATTCATATACTATTAAAAGTGATTTAATCATTATACCATGTAGTTATAATACACGAAATATAATTATTACGCATCATCGTTATATTGACAGTATAAAAAATAAAAATGAATTATTAGATATATTACAAGATTATAATAAATATTATCAAACTGAACGTAAATGTTATTATAATATTTATACTAGATTATTCGATAATTTAGATTCTAAATCAACTATATCTAATTTTATAATCAATCATAACGATTTAGATAGCTATAATATATATACATATCTTAATACACATATTAATAGAACTGTTCGTATTAATCATATATATAAAAATTGTTATATTGATAAATATAAACATATACGTTTTAAAAATAATAATAATAATAAACAATATGGATATGACTGTGGATTAGCTAAAGATTTACGTGTTATTTTTATCAAGCCATGATTTAAATACTTTCATTGCTTCTAACATATCTTTAGTCCTATATTTATGATATTTAGCTCTATTATACATTGTATTTACTACTTGTTTTTGGTATATTAATGGTTTTTTATTTATTAATTTTAATGTTTTTTTTGCAGTTTGCTCATCTTTATATCCAAGTCCCTTCATACTTGTTTCGGGATGTTTATCTTCATATAATGAAGTATTCATTTTAATATATATTTTTATAATAAAAAAAAGAAACAATTAATATACAATTCTTTTTGTATAAATTATTTCTTTGCGCGGATGGTTATACTCCTTTTAATATAAATTTATCGTTGAACTCGATAGTATAATTTATACGGATAACCAATATCATAGTTTAGCATATCATTTAATTATTAATTAGAATAGTTCAATTATCTTAATAATCATCAATCTAAACACAGTGATAATAAAAATTATTAAAAAATATTATTATCAAATTTTTTTTATTTACATATAAAATTTAATAATAAGTATATTAACATATTTATGATTGATTTTAATATCACTGAAATAACCAATGTAGAAAAAGACTATATAAATTCGTTAATAGATTTAACAATACCATTTAATTTAGCAGCATATCGAACATTCATTAAAATCATGGATACAATATTAATAGATAATATAACTATTTTCAATATAGATAATTTAACTTTAAAAATTATAAATATTATTGATGTATTATTTAATAATAATATAAATTTTAGTGTTTCTGAATGGTGGTGTGATATATGTAATTATAAAACTATAAAAAAATTTATTAATATATATAATTTATCAAATAATAATATTATAAATATTTTAGAAAAATTATTTAATTATTGTAATTCAGATGATAAATTTATTGGTATTAATATTGATTTATGTAAATATTTAATCAGTAAAAATAGATTTAATTTAATTGATACATTATATTATTTTATTGCAAAAGAACGTAATAATATTATTAATATATTAAATCAACTTATATTATGTAATATTAATTTTGATAGTTATTTAACTGGTCTATTTATAGGATGTTTTGTCGATTATTATGACCATTTATACTTTATATATAAAAATAAATACTCTATAAACACGTATAACGAGATTATATACAATGAAGATATTATAATTGAATTATTAACAATAATATTTGAAAATTTTAATAATCTTCAATTAGACAATAATTTTTATTATGGATTTTTCTGTAATCATAATACTAATAGTAAATTAATAAATTATCGTATTCGTTCGGGTGCATTGCATATATTTATGTCGCCTAAATTTGCTAGACTTAATCATATTACTGATAAAAATATTATTAAAATTTTTTATAAATATGCTATTTCTGCAATATCTTAATTTAAAATTAATACAATACTATGAGATATATAATGATATTATCTGAATTAGAAATTACTAATATTAATCATCAAATTAATAATATTAATAATTTATTATACAAGATTTGTTTTATAGAAATTCCTAGATGTAAAACTAATTTATATCGAAATATTAAATTAAATAAACAAGCTAAAATCGATTATTATACTGTTCAATTAGATTCACTTAATAATGAATTTAATCAATTAAAAATAGAGTTATTAAATAACCAATTAAATAATTAAATATCTAAAATTTATTATCCTAGAATTATTAATGGGATGTTTATCTTCTAAATGTATTAGTAAAAAAGATAAAAGTATTTATAAAGTTAATGCTAATATAAAATCTGATTTGAGTGGTAATAAACCAAATATTCAAATGACTGTTTTAAAAAAACAACCAAGTGATAAATTTATTTTAAATGAACAAGATTTAGATAGAATGGACGAACTAATTCAAGAAGATGCGGGCTCTCAGATGAAATTACAGCATATTATTGAATCTATTTATGATGCAGCCGTTAAAGCACATAATAATGTTCAGATTAATTCATTACATACACTTTTCTGGTTATTACCTGCAAATGAAAAAGGTATACATATTCCTAAATGTATACCGGTGCAGGTTCCTAATGATAATGATGATGGTAATCCACATAAGATTGTTAATATACCTATAATAACACTAATAAATCAACAGAATTTAAATATTAATGAATTAAAAATTAAAACGGAGGTTGATATGGAATTAGAAAGTGTGCCTAAAGTAGATAATAATAATAAGAATCCATATGATATTAAGAAAAAAGATTATTGTTTACGTTTAGTTCCTGGTGATAAATCTACTCAAATTGAAATGACTATTAAAATGGACCCTCCACTTGAAATATATAATCGTATATTATCAAAATTAGAAAAGCAAATTTAAATAAAAATTTGATTTTTTTATTAATAATTTAAAATTTATATTATTAATAAAAATGAATGTGCATCAATTTATAGAAATATATAAATCATTACTTGAAAATAATAATACCATTGAAACTAAATTAAATGATATTAAAATATTATTTGAAGATTATCTCAAACAAGGATTGTTAGTGTATTATGTATCTAAACATCATTCACAACTCAGTTTTAGAAGTAATAAGGACCATAAACGTTCATTTACTATATTCTATTTAAAAAGACCTATTTCATCTGACCCGAATCATATACCTATTGAGAAATTCATGTTTTCATCTTATAATTTTGAAACTAAAATACATAATCGAACTATTTATATAGACATAAACTTATTTAATAGTAAAGAACGTGAAATATATCCAATTGAAGTTACTTATTAAAACTTATATACTATAACATATGAACATGTATGATTATGTCCTATTATGTTTTTTTGTATTATTTATGCCTATTTATCGATTATTAAATCCATAAAATTGATTGTAAAATGAATATTTGGCATTATCCCATACTTATTTACATAGTTTTACATACGATAACATATGAACATGTATGATTATGTCCTATTATGTTTTTTTGTATTATTTATGCCTATTTATCGATTATTAAATCCATAAAATTGATTGTAAAATGAATATTTGGCATTATCCCATACTTATTTACATAGTTTTACATACGATAACATATGAACATGTATGATTATGTCCTATTATGTTTTTTTGTATTATTTATGCCTATTTATCAATTATAAAATACGTAAAATTAATTGTAAAATGAATTATTATAATTACTATACTGTTTCATTATAATCATAATTTGATTGTTTATGTAATAATAGTTTTTGTTTTTTAATATATTTAAAATGTTGTATAAAAAAATATGTTGATATTAAAATTAATCCAATACCAATTGGTGATAATATTTTATATTGTATTTGATTATCTATTGTTGGAATTAGAAAATTAGATGCTGTTAAAAATAAACCTGATAAACTTGTAAAAATTGATATATATAAAAATTTTGATTTATGATTGCACATTAAATATACTTTTAATATGTAATTATATTTTAATTTATACTTTTTTAGCTGCATTTGGACTTATATTACTTGCTAACATATCTAATACACGACTTAAACCTTCTGGCATACCATCATCACGAGCCGATACTTTAATATCATATTTAGATGATTTATCAGTGCTACGTGTATTTTCAGATTTTGTAGCAACAGAACCACTTATTTTACAACTCCATGGAGACCAACGACTATTAAAACCAGCTGAAAAACTTGTATTCGATTCAACACTACTTTTATCGGTAGATTGTGATTTAACTTCCATACTAAATGCGACATCAACTGATTTAACACTAAGGTTAGGAACATTAACAACCGATAATAATGGGACATCGACCTTCTTTTTTACAACTGCACCAGTTTCATCACGATCTTCATATTTAAATTCGACTGTGCGAATATCACCATCTTGATTAATACCAACATTTTGAATAAAATTCGCGGTTACAGTTGCGAGAGATACTTGGGCATTAGCAGCACCGATAAGAGGTGCGGAGATTAACTGAGCAATATCTAAACCTTTAAGGTCATCTGTGATAGACATTTTCTATATTTTAATATAAGATTTAAAAATTTGATAATACAACTAAAATAAATATTTTAACAAAAATATATATAATTAATTATGTTTCGTCATTTATTTAAAACTAATAAATTATTTCGTAATTCTACTATATTAATTGGTGGTATAACTACTGATAAATTATTAGATTTAACTAGTGAATATTTTTATAAAAAAAGTAAATATTATGATGAAAAACTAGATAATGAATTATTTATGATTTATTCTAAAGATGATATTGATAAATTTAATGATACAAAATTATTTAATATTTATAATTTTATAGAATTACCTATTTATGCATCTTTAGAAGAAATTATATTTAGAGATTGTGGTTTAAGATATTTATTAATGACACGATTAGGTTTAAATGGAACTATATCCAATATATTTCAAAGTATTGGTTTCTCATTCGTACATGAACCTATAAATACAAATGATATTAAAAATAAATATGATAATATAGATATTAAACTTGCAAATTATTATATAAATTACTATTTATATTTATTTACCGCTGGAATTATATATGGCGGGGCTACTTTATTATCGAAAACAATATGGATTCCAACAACTTTACATACATTACATAATCAATATACAATGTATGAAAATAAGAAAAAATACAATCAATTAATAAAAAAATTATAATCTAATTTTATTTTTTATAATTTTTAAAATTTTTATTAATTCATTATCATTTCTGTTTGATAATATTGATTCTTTTGTAAATTTAGAAATTTGTATGCTATTATCTGGATTTGATTTAATAACATTTTTATCATCATCTATTATTATCGTGTTTAACATATTATATATTTGATTATCGTTTTCAAGATATTTAATAGGTTTCATACGATTATATTTACAATATAATTTATTTGTATAAAAATTTGAAAATAAATTTATAACTTTTATTTCTTTTGGAAACAAATTATTTATTATATGTTCTGCATATATTTTTTGAGAACCGTCCATACTGTTATTGTTCCTAATTTAGATAATTCTAATAAAAAATATTTCAAATATGGCCTTGCATATATTTTAGTTAAATACATTAAATTATCAAATGGATGAAATAATGTAAAATCATAATTCTTTTCTATATCTAATGTTATTTTGTCGGTATCTCCAAATGGAACAGCACATACCAAAGTATTATCTAAATCTAGTATATAATTCATTTAGCCTTTTATAAATATAATATAAATATAGGTTATAAAAAATTTGATTACTTTTAAATAAAATTAATATATTATTAACTCATACATTAAAATGTATACAGAAAAAGCTTTCAACCCAGGATTTAATCCTGAATACAGACCTTTCTTAGATGTTAATAACTATATACAAATATGTTATTGTAAATTATGTAGCGGAAATTTATCAACTCCATTATCTCCAGATGATTATAATAAGCCGGGTATTAAATTTATGCCTAATAAAAATGATTCTACTATTAGATGGTATGCAATACATACTAATCTTGAAATTGCTGAAAATATTAATCTCGTATTAAATAAAAATATCGAATTAGAATTTAAAAATTGTTCAAATCATTCGAATAATGATACAGTATATGTTTCATCCTATTGGTTTGATGCATATGATTTATTTAAAAGCAAATATGGAGTTTATGCAAATCATACATTAAGAGATTTTTATCATTTCTTATATCATGGTTAATACAATAACTGTTCGTATTTTATTTTTATTTTATTTGTTATATTAATTAAATGATTAATACTTTATTTGATAAAAATATTATTACGGGTTTAATTGGTTATATTTTATTACCTCTTTTAATTATCGCATATGACTATTATGTTTTTAAAAACTTATCAAGAGCTATATTAATGGCTGTATCCTATTTAGCTATTTTATTATGTATTTCTATTTATTATAAATTTAAATTTAATAATAACTCTAAATTAGATACAAATCATATTGATACTGATATAATTAATAAACGCGAATTTGGTTCGGTAGTTATAAATAAACCTGCTAACACCGAACATATTGTTGATAATAATGATAATTCTGTTAATTCAGACCATATACCGGAATTAAAGGATAATGATAAAGATGTATTAATTGAAGAATTTAAAAATAATAATGATAATAATACAGTAATTAATAATGATATAGATACTGAAAATATTACAAATAATGATGATTATCAAGGATAAAATTTTTTATCCATTTATATAATTATTTTTATAAATAATTTATTTTTATTCAAAAAATTGATTATTTTTAAATTATTAAAAAAATATATTAATTCGTTTATACAATTGTTATAAATATAAATGTCTTCTAGTTTTGAAGAAAAATATCCATTGGATGCTTCATTTAATAATCTATCTATTAATAATTCTAATCGTAATTTAAACGATTTAGATAAAGCTATTATTGATTCATTATATAATAAAGCATTTAATGATATACCAGAGTTAGTAATTACTCATAATAATCTATTATTATCAATTACATTATATATAGAAACAATTCCATTTAAGTTTTGGATTAATAATATGATGACTCATTCTATGATTGATTATAAATCACTGTGTGGTGTTGGTTTAAAGAAACATATTGATACATCTAAAACTAAACCACAACATATTCAAGATATTGATATGGAATATTATGGTTTTGCACCATATATTGAATTATCAAATAATTCTAGTCTTAATCAAAAAACACCTATTATTAATTGTTTTGATGTAGTTAATTTTGATTATAATGATAAATTTGATGGTATTCTTGGATTAAATTTCTTAATAAAATATGGTGCTAATATTAATTTTGGTGATAAAATTACATTAAAAATTAATAATTTAGAACTTATATGCGAAATTATTGATAATAAATAATTGATTATCTAATTTTTTTTTATTATGTAATAAATATTTACTTTTTTTATCAAATAATTATAATGTATAACACTATTAATATTAAATCAATTAAAATTTTTTGTAATGATTCAATTATAGAATTATCTCCAAATACTATTAAAACATATTTTTTACAAATAGTAATTAATGACTATATATATTTAGCGAAAGTTAATACATGTTTTAATAAGATACATTTAATAATAAATACATTAAATAATATTTATAATATGGTTGATATATCAAATAACACTTCAATTTTTAGACATGAAAAGTATTCAATAGATGATGTTTTACTAAATCAAATAAATAAATCTTTTTTTTATAAATTGAATAAATTAGATTCTTTTTTTACTGATATTAAATCAGTTATTGATTATAATATTTTTTTAAATAAATTAGGTATTCATACACTAGATTTATCACATGTTGAATATCCTATAGTATTCGATGATGATATAAAATTAATTGATTATGATAATAATTCAAATGATAATTTTATTGATAATAATATCAATAATAAGACTGTGTATATATTTTACATTCGTTCTTGTAAAAAAACTGTGTTATTAGTTAATTATGATTTATCGATTATAAATTTAATCAAATATGAATTTTATGATTTATTATATATTACAACACTTAATAATGTGGATAATAATTCATTATTTAATTTAGAAAATAATATACATTTAAATACATATGATAATATAGATGATATTAATTTAGATATAAAAAAATGGTATTATACTACATCAATTGATATAAAAACAAGGTTATTCGAATTTATTAAATCTAATTTTTTAATTACAAATATAATATCTGATAGAATACATTCAAATAAACTTATTGATATAATAAATGAAAATTTAAACAATATAAATAAAGATGAATTAAATAAAAATTTATCTGATTATTTATTAGAATTAGATATAAATAAGAAGCGTTATTCTGATGGAATTTATTATTATGGATTAAAATTTAATAAATTAGATTAAAAAAAAATTATATTTTTTTATTTATAAATTTGCAAAATCTACTTCTTCATCACTATTATTAAATTCGATTTCTGCACCTATATTATCAGCTGCATCACTTGGTTTAGCAAAATTATCAGCTACATCACCTTTATTAATTAATAATTTAATTTCATCAGCTGCATATACATGAACTATATCTACTTTTTCTTCTTGAAAATCTCTAATAGAAACTAATACCATACATGATTGTTTAATACGTGCAAATCTTTTTATTCTACCTGATGTTATTGCTAATCTTTCTGTAGAATTATTATTTTTAAAGTCTTTATAAAGAATTCCTTTATAACGACCTCCACCACACACGGATGTAATTATAAAATAGTCTTGTTCATCGGTTGCTTGTAAATCTTCATATTTTAGAGTTTTTACCATATTAAGATTTTTACGAGCTTTATTTTTCATTTTTTTACCACCTGTAGTATTCTTGACCATTTTTGTTATATTTTTTAATTAAATCCAAAATGAAATTTATTTAATCAAATTTTTTTATTAATAATAAAATATTATTTTAAATTAAATGGGTAAAAAACATAAGAAAAATAAAAATCATTATCAATCTAATAAATCTATAGAACAAATAGCTGAATCAAATTCATCTAATAATATACAAAATGATAATGATTTAGTTGATTCTATAATAGAAGAATTAAAGGATTATGATAAAAATATTAATAATTCGATTGATGTTCAGATTGAAGAATGTCCTAATGAAAAATGTCCTATTGAAAATATTGATGATTCCATTGAAGAATGTAAAAATGATACTAATACACATGAACTAGTAGATAAAACTACTGATGTATCTGTCGAAGAATGTAAAACTGATTCTAAATCAATTGAATCAACTGATAAAACTACGGATGAATCTGTCGAAGAATCTAAAAATGAATTAAATTCAATTGAATCAACTGATAAAACTACTGATGTATCTATTGAAGAATGTAAAAATGATTATAATGCCATTGAATCAATTGATAAAACAATTAATAAATCTGTTGAAGAATCTAAAAATGATTCTAATAAAATTAAGTCTTCAGATATAACTACTGATGAATGTGTCGAAGAATGTAAAAATGATTCTAAATCAATTGAATCAACTGATAAAACTATTGATGAATCTGTCAAAGAATCTAAAAATGATACGAATCAAGAAGATATATTACACCAAACTACACCACAAAATAAAAAGTCATGGTTTAGACGTTTCTTTGGTTTTTAGATTCATCACAATCTTGTCCAACACATCTACATTTATTTTTCTTTAATAAATCATATTCTTCATTTGTATATATTAACTTCTTTTTACATTGTCTTGGTATTATAGCAATATACGTTGATTTTGTTTGAGGTATATTATTATGACTTTCTTTTAGTAAATTATATATATGACTTGGTTTTAATTTGTTTATATGATTTGAAGTAGCTTTTACAGCACTAAATATAACTAAAAATCCAAATAAACCCATTATTTATATTTTTTATATTTAAAAATTATAATATATTTATTATCAAATTTAATAATAAAAATATTAATTTAAAAATAATTTACAATACATAATTAGATAATAAAAATATTAATTTATTAATTAAAAAATGGAAAGTTATATGATTTTAGCAATATTTTTTAATATGTTATTTGCATTTTATAATATAAGTAAATCTAATACAAATGAATGGATTATATTATTTTTTTCAATATATTTTGCATATATGTTTCCAGGATTTGTATTTATAAATATATATTATTATGGATTTAGATACCTATGGAATTTATTTAAAAGTTTAGCATTAATTTAAAAATTTGATAATATAAAAAAATAAATGAAATAAATTATAAAAAATGGATTTATTTAATTTAATTTTAATGCTCAATGCAGGCAATAAAGACTCTACCTATTATCCAATATTCATTATATTAGCTTATTTTATAATGAATAGTGTAAATTTTCGTAGTTTTAAAATTACTTTTCTAATTAATAGATTACGTGATTTTATATATTATAAAACTGTATTTCATTTCAAAATTAAATTACAATATAACTCGGAAGTTGGAAGATATTATCCAAATTATAGTGAAGAATCAGAAGCTATATTATGGAAATATATTAATTCATCGTCTATTCAATCTAATATAAAGTATGCATTAGAATTACCTATTAATATGGATATCATTAAAATGTATAAATCAGATGATTATTTTAATCATTATAAACTAGGTATTCAAAATAAAGGAATTCAAATAAATGAAGATATTTATATATTCTTTGATATAGACACTACATATACAAGAGACAATAAAAATAATTCGGATACACATGGTAATGAATTAATACATATTAGTATGTTTCTTAAATCAGTTAATCGTAATTTAAAATATATTCAAGACTGTGTTAATAAAGTATATATTGATTTTAATGAATGGAAAGATAATTTATCATATACAACTAAATCGATATTCTTTTCAGGTATTAATCCAAAAGGAACTACAAGCACTTTTTATAAATATGATTTTAATTCAAATAAAACTTTTGATAATATGTTTTTTGAACATAAATTTAATATTAAAAATCGTATTGATGAATATATGAATAATTATCAACATTATAAAAAACTTGGTATTCCACATACATTAGGTTTCCTATTTTACGGTGAGCCTGGATGTGGTAAGACATCATGTATAAAGGCAATTGCTAATTATATGGATAGAAATATAATTTCAATCAATTTAGCACATATATTTGATATAAATGATTTAAGAAGATTATTTTTGGATAAAAGAACGATTCGTATGAATGATGATAGTTATGATATTGGTTATACTATTGATAATTATAAAAGATTATATGTATTTGAAGAAATTGATTGTAATAGTGAAGATAATATATTATTAGATCGTAATTTAAAAACTGAATCAAATAATATAACTGATAAAAATAAAAATGATTTATCAAATATATTAATGGAATTAAATGATAATGTATCTAATAAATCTAGTCGTGCATCTGATAATAAAGTTTCACGTAAAAGAAATATTAAATTAGGTGAAATTTTAGAATTACTTGATGGTATTTCAGAAACTGATGACCGTGTTATTATATTTACAACAAATTATCCTGAAAAATTAGACAAGGCATTAATTCGCCCTGGTCGTATAGATATGATGATTGAATTCAAGAAATTACGTAGAGTAGATATTCGTGATAATTTTAAACAGTGGTTTGGTTATGATATACCTAAAGATAAATTATCAAAAATTAAAGAAAATAGCATAACACAGGCTGAATTTGGTAAATTATGTTTTGAAAATAAATCAAATCCAAATAAAATAATTGATATATTGATTAGTTAAGCTACTCATACTTTTTATTTTATAAAAATTTGATAGTATTAATATAGAATAATAAAAAACAATATAAATATGCTATTATTTAATAGACGAGTATTACCAGTTGCTACTAAACTTTATCCAACCTTATATAAGAATATTTATAATATTCCAAAACAAGGTTTAAAAGTTATTGTAAATAAAGAACCTAATGGGGCTAGTCAGGTAATAGTAGATGATGGTGATGATTGCGATATTTCAAAATCTAATTCTACATCTAAATCTATACCTAAACCAATTGAAAAAAAAGTTGATGAAATAGAAAATAAAAAAGATGAGACTGTTAAACAATTTATAAATAAATGGAATAAGTTAGAAAATATTAAAAAACCTAAATTCAATGAAAAAATATATACTAAAAAAGTGAATTATAACTATAATGTAGATTATACATATAAATTAAAATATATTATATTTGGTATTATATCAGGTTGTTTAGTATTATACTTTGAATATCCTACTTATTCCAAATTAGATTTGGTAGATTTTGCAGCGGCGTCTGTATTTGGTGGATTATTTTATCCAATTACAATTACATATGCAATACTTTACTTTGGATTTGGCGGTTATTTATATTTAAAAAATCAATTACCAGACTATTCAAAGGATAAATTACAAAAATTGTATGAGACGATTGATAAATACTATAAAGAAAGTAAAGACAAAATTAAATCATTTATTGATAAATTTGATAAATAAATTAATAAATAATTTTTTATTTTAAACAAAATGAATAATCTAGCTGAAGAATGTTGTATTTATGGTAATCTAAATCAATTGATTAATATCCATAATAATAATGGTTATATAAATGAATGGAGTTTATTAAGATGTTCAGCATGGGGTCATCTAGATTGTTATAAATATTTGATATCACAAGGCTATCAATCGGATAGATTTACTAGAGACATTATGTGGAATTTTGCATTTGCATATTATTCGACAAAACAAGATGATAATAATATTAATGATAGAATACCATTAATATGTTTAGATGATAAAGACTGGTGGTTAAATCATTTAATTAGTTTTGATTATGACATAATTCCTATTAAATTAATACGATGGATAAAAAAGTGTATAATTAATAATGAAATAGATGATATAACATTAATAAAAAATATAAATGAATGGTTAAATACTATACCAACATATATAATGGAGATAGTAGATAAATAAAACTTATTTATTTTTTAGATTTAAGTAATTCAATTACAGATAATAAATATTTATTTTCATTCTGTAATATTTGGTTGTCAATTTTTGAATTTTCATATTCAGTTTTTGATTGTTCAAAACTTAATTTTAATTTTTCAAATTCTAAATAAATATTTAAATTAGTATCATTATTTATTATTTTTTTATTAATAATTTCATTATCTAATTTAGATAATAAATCTATTTTATCTTTTAAATTACATATTTTTTCATGTCTAGATTTAGTGCTATTCAAATTAAATTCTCTTTTACAATATTTACAATTATAAACTGTATTACCATCGTCATTTAATATAGCTTTGGAATTTTGTGGAATAATTTTTAATAAGTCAGATGGTTCTATATTTGATAGAATAGGTTTGCATTTGTTTAAATTTTTTAAATGACGAATTAAATTAGCATTTTTATTTGTTTCATAACCACACCTATTACATTTATTAATTTTTGGTTCTGTATAAATAGTATTTGTTTCAATATTATCGGTATCATTATCAAAATATATAATTTTTTTATAATGTTCATATTTAATAGGTGTAATTTTATTATGATTATCATTACAAAATTTAATTAAATCATTTATATTATAATTGTGTTCTATTTTCAAATAATTACATAAATTATTAACAGTATCTAATATATTTTTATAATCAGATTCAAAATATTCTAAACCTAAATCCCTTCTATATTTTATTAAACTATTTGTACGTAAATTACTAAGTATAAATGATTCTGTGCTTTTAGAATCTGAAACTGGACAATAATAATATAAAATACTTCCAGTATCATATCCACTTGTATATCGATTAAATATACCAACGTCTGTTCTACCTACTTTAAAAATATTTGTTCCAATATGGTCATTTCTCTGTAATATATAAATACCGCTATGTAGTTCATCACTAACGCTAATTGAATTATAGTCCATTATTTAAATTAATATATAATTAATAAACTTTATATATTAATCAAATTTATATATTTAAGATACATTAAAATTAAAATTAGCAAATGTAATACAATGTTAAATAAAATTAAGATTTTATTGCCTAAAACCATGATTAATTAATTAGATTTATTATAAATTAATTATTATATTATATAAGAGTTATAATACATTATATAATTAGGTAATATTTATTTGTATAATTAGATATAAAACTGTATATTATGGATTATAATATGCACATCCCAAGATTGTGATAAAAACAATTATATAATTTAAAATAATATTACCTATAATATCCAATAAAATAAAAATAGATAAATGTATAACACTTTACCCCTTAAAATGTTATACTTTAATCTAATTGAAGTTTTTAAGATCTTAAATTTTATAATATTTATTATCTTGAATTTTTTATTAAATTATTATATATTTATATAATATATAAATTATTATTATAATGAACATCGTTAATTAAAAGTAGCAATTATCATACAATGATAAATAAAATTAATTATTTATTGCCTAAAATCGTGATTAAAAAATTGGATAAAATTATATATAAATTATTATTATAATGAACATCGTTAATTAAAAGTAGCAAATATCATACAATGATAAATAAAATTAATTATTTATTGCCTAAAATCGTGATTAAAAAATTGGATAAAATTATATATAAATTATTATTATAATGAACATCGTTAATTAAAAGTAGCAAATATCATACAATGATAAATAAAATTAATTATTTATTGCCTAAAAACATGAATAACATAGTTGAATTTCTTATAAATTAATTATTATATTATATTATTTATATTTAATAGCATATGTAGGTAATAATTACAATATATTTTAAATAGAATCAACCTATTAAGGTTAATATATATGCATATACCTATTATGTGATTAAAATAAAAAATATAAATAATTTGTATAACCTATATTACCAATAAAAATAAAAATAGATAAATGTATAACACTTTACCCCTTAAAATGTTATACTTTAATCTATTTGACGATTTTAAGATCTTAAGTTTTATAATATTTATTGTCTTGAATTTTTTAATTAAATTATTATATATGTATTCGATATGTCATTTATATTTATAATAAACAATAATAATTAAAACTAGAAATTGTTATACAATAATGAATAAAATAAATATTTTATTTAGTAAAATCATGTATTAATAAGTATATAAAAATCTAACAAATAGATAAAATTATAACATATATAGTTATTAAATTACAATATAAAAATATGTTAATAATTTAAAATAAAAATGAGTAATAAACAAAAATATACATGTAAAAGATGTGGTTTTGATTTTGATACAGTATCAAATTTAGTAAGACATTTAAAAAAAATAAATATATGTAAAGCATTATTCTCAGATAAAGATAGAAACGAATTAATAAGTGAATTACCTAAATATAGTAAAAGTAAAATATTAGAAGATGGAACAAAAGTTTATTTATGTAAATATTGTGGTAAAGAATTTAATTTAAATCCATCAAAATCGAGACATGAGAAAAATTGTAATAATAAAGAAACATATAATAAATTAGAAATAATAAATAAAAAATTAGATAAATTAATAGAAACTCCTCAAATATTAAATCAGATAAATAATGGAACAATAGTAAATATGACAAATCCAACAATTAATAATTATAATGGAGATTTTTATATAACAAATATCGATGAGTTTAATGCAAAGTTATTAAAAGAAAATAGTAATCATTTATTAAATATAGGAACTTATATGGTCGATAATTTTTTAGAAGATAAATGTAAGTATTTTATAGATTGTGTTCAAGAATGTAAGAAAGAAGCATTAAGTAATTATAATTTTACAATAGTAACACATATATGTAAAGTATTATTAGAATCTAATAATCCATTAACCAAAAATATGTTTATGGATAAATCGGATGATAATCATGCATATATAAATTTAAAAGGACGTTTTTATTGGATACATCTAAATGATTTAGTAGAATTATTTTGTGTTCATATACCGGAAGTAATAAAAAAACTAGTTCAATATAAAGATAGATTAGATGAGATGGATCGAGATGATAAAGATTTTGTAAAATTCGAATTAGATAGATTTTTATCATTAACATTAGATGAACGTAAAAACGAAATTATTGATTTATTAACAAAACATTTAATTGAAAATAAAAAATTAATAGAAGATTTTATGCAAAAAGCTATACCAATCGAAGAATTACAACAATTAAAACCAGATGATAAATTTATATTTAATATCAGAGATGAGAAAATAGCTAGATTAGAGTATCAAAAATTAGGTATTCGCTCAAAAGAATTAAAAATTAAACGATTAAGACAAATAAAAACATATATTGAAGATTATGATTCTTGTTCCGAATCATATTCCGAAAATGAAATAAGTTATGATTAGAATATATAAAATCTTAAAATAAAATTTGATTTATATATAAAGAACTATTATTAGGATAATATATATTAAAATAATAAATATAAAATGATATATGAATGTAAACGGTGTAAATATACAACTGAAATAATTGGAAATATGTATCAACATTTACAAAGAAAAAGACCATGCCAACCATTATTTTCAGAAACACCAATAAATGAATTATTACAAGAATTTAAACAATATGATAAATCAGAAGTAGATTATAATGGAGTTTCAGTTTTTAAATGTAAATTTTGTGAAAAGGTATTTCATTCAAGGTCATCTAAATGTAATCATCAGCATATATGTAGCGGAAAACAATATTATGACAAGATTCAATCATTGACATTACGTAATAAAGAATTAGAAGATAAATATAAAGTTTTAGAATTAGAAAATAATAAATTAAAAGATAAATTAAATAAATTACAAATGATAATAAACGAATAAATTAAAAAATAAATATATTAATAATGATAAAATATTTATTTTTTTTGGTAATAATAATCGTAATATTTATTCATTTTTTTTATAGAAAACCTAAAATTATAAAATATAATGAAGCAGATAATATATTAAGAGGTCCATGTTTTGGTCGTGTAATGGTATCTCGTTATAATAGAAATGATAATACATATTTAATATCAATATTTTTATCAGTATCAGATATTCATTGGCAATTAAATCCAATAGATGCAGTAGTTGAATCAGTAAATTATGATAATACTGGTAAATTTAATATAGCATATGATTTTAATAAATCGAGAGATAATGAGAAGAATATAACTATTTATAATACTAAATATGGTAAAATAAAAATGTATCAAATAGCTGGTTTAGTAGCAAGACGTATAGAAACATATATAAAACCAGGTGAATCAGTAAAGAAAGGTGAAATAATGGGTTTAATTAAACTAGGTTCTCGAGTAGATTTAATAATAGAGAATGGTGCAAATTTTAAATGCAATGTTAAACCAAATGATAAAATAAATGGCAGTGAGACTATACTAGGCATATTTAAATAAAAAAATTAATTATCTATTGGCACTCGCGATTAGATAGTTAATTAATAGGCAAAATATTTAAAATTTCATTTCGGACTAAAACATCAGTATCTTTAAGGAATGAAACACCTCTAGATACACGAAATTTCGATTTATCAAGGTCAGTTAATAGTTTATACATATCATCGACAGTAGGTGAATTTGATTGAAAAGACAATTCTCTAGAGGAAAAACTAGCACGACGATTAGCAGGGAATATTCTTACAGTTATATAGAACATGTGTTTTATATAGTATATAATGAGATAATTTTATATAAAAAATATAAATAGAAGTATGCGATGGACTTATACAGACTTACATAGTAATGATACAATTGTATATCGAATATAATGTAAAATAGTATATAATTTCGCGAATCAAATATATAATATATAGTATAGAGATGAATATAATCGAGTTTTTTATAGGATTATCAAATACTATAAAATTGTATCATTGGAAGACAGGTAGTTATGCGAGACATAAGGCGAGTGATGAATTATTTGAATTTATAATAGAGTCATCCGATAAATTTGTAGAGGTTTATTTAGGAAAATATGGAAGAAGTATAATAAAGGGTATAGATTGTAAGATAGAAGTGTTAAGTGATGATGAAATAGTAAAATATTTAGAGAAGAGTATAGTATATTTAAATGATATGGTAAAGAGCAAGCAAATAAAGGCATCAGATAGTGATTTATTAAATATAAGGGATGAGATGGTAGCGAAGATAAATCAAACATTATATTTATTTACATTGAAATAGGTAAAAAATATGTAAAAATTTATAGAAATCTGTAAAAAGTTATAAAAAAGTTATAAAAACTACATAAATTTTTATAGAAAAAATATTTATAATGTATTGATATAGTAAAATTAAAACATGAATGATAACATTTTAATTACTCAATTAGTTAATAAAGAAAGATGTAAGAAATGGTATTCTAAAAATAAAGAAAAGCATTTGGCATATATGAAGGAAAAGGTTGATTGTGATATATGTAAATGTAAAATAGTTACAAATCAAATAAAAAGACATGAAAAAACAGCAAAACATATTAAAAATAAAGATTTATTAAACGAAATGCCAAAACAAGATATAGAAAATTTTGAAATATATAAGAAAAAAGCAATAGAATATGATAAATTAAGAGAAATGTTTAAAAATTTAGAAGAATAATAAAAAGTTATAAAAATAGTTATAACATAAATAATTATCTTTTATTATTTTATAAAAAGAATAATAGAAAATAATACGTTAAAAACTAGAAAACGAATAGAGACATAAAAAAGTCTAAAAAGAATCATAAGAAAAAGGAAGGTGAAAGGAAACCTGGGTTTCCTATAAAAAGAGAGTGTAGGTGTAGGGGGAACGGGAACACCAAGGTTTTCCTGAGAA
>VFQS010000691.1_pt1 | contig 35504 bp, 36 predicted proteins | sample 3512361 | NCBI WGS metagenome assembly VFQS01 (sample SAMN10412375, study PRJNA504923) | tailings metagenome | isolation source: Relicate 1 Philex TSF3 active mining | place: Philippines
TTCTGATAAACCTCAGGTGCTCCCACATAAAGCGCCAAATGTCTCTGCGCTTAATACTTCCGCCAGCAAAGGCGACTTTTCCAAAAAGAATTGAGGTCGATCCTCTAACTAGGGTGTTGTCGACGTCAAAGAAAGCAGCTACTTTCTTCGGTCCTGAGCTCTCCTGCGGCACCGGCTAAGTCTATTGGCTTAGCAATATCACCTAATCTTGACTCATGGCAACTAAGGCTAATTTAAAGCTCATTACCCGTAAGGGTTGCCATTTATGTGAAGCGGCAGAAGCCGATTTAGCGAGAGTGATTGCTGGTTTTACGGCACTGAATCCCGATAAGCCCTACACGGTTGAAGTTCTGGATGTTGATTCCGACCAAGAGCTACATGATCGCTTTTCAGAAGAGGTGCCGGTGCTACTGCTAAATGACGAGCAGGTTGCCTTTTTCAGGATTGATGTGGAGCGGGTAATAGCAAGGCTAAGTTCACTATGAAGAGATTTCTTATCTGGGTGATAAAGAACTTCTGGTTTCCAATCCTGCTCCTTATCCTGTCGCTGCTAGCCAAGAAGTATCCCTGGGCCGCCCAGGTGCATGGAAAGCTAAAGAAACTCCCCTAGGGATTGTTGCATTATTACTACATAGTATTTATACTACATACATGGGTAGAAGACCAAAGTCTGATGAAGACCAGGTGGCCAATAAGGTCGAAGAGTTTCGCACCCAGGCCGGCCTGAGTCGGCAAGAGCTGGCCGAAGAGGTCGGCGTTCACTACCAAACAATCGGATACATCGAACGCGGTGAGTACTCGCCATCTTTAGTTTTGGCGCTTCGCATCGCCTCGGTCTTAGGGGCCAGTGTCGAGGAGATCTTCTGGCTTGAAGAGGAAAACTAATGAATGAGCTACTAGTTGTCTTTTACATCCTGGCAACCCTCGCAGTCGCCTACCTTTGGATTTACCCAACATTTATAGGCAACAACCTAAAGCTGATGGCCTGGGTCGATGCTGCTGTGACTTCCGTCCCAGTAGGTATCTCAGCCATTCTCTTCTGGCAGTCAGATCCCGTCTTCAATTTCTTTGGCTTTGATCTGAACTGGTTTTTCTTCACAATCCTTGCACTTGTCCTGATTGAAACACCAATCTTCATTCTTTACCTGCGTGCGCGTGGGCTCAGCAAGGAGTATTGGAATTACCTCAAGGGTTCATTCAAGGGTTCCGAAAACGGCTGGACCGCAGCGGCAAAGTCAGTAGAGAAGCAGCTCAATGACACCAGGTGGGATGGGCTGAGGACGTCCGGGGCGAAGATATTTCTACTAATTGCATCAAACGTCGCAATCCTGGGTGGGACGGTTGTCCTTTTCTTGGTTGGCGATAACCCAATGGCTTCCTACATCTTGATTCACATTCTCTTGATGATTGTTTTCTGGTATTTACTGCGCAAATCTGTGAGATTAGTTGCTGATGCACCTGATGAAGCACTCGATGAGATGCTCATCAAACAAAGAGACAGAAGTTACCTTTGGGCTTATCGAGTAATCACATCGCTTCTAATCATTCCTGTAATAGCACTGCTGATTTTCACCTTTGTTTCGGATTCAGCAACTAATAGCGACGGTTTCAACTACCAACTAGCCATTACCTATCCGCAGGTACAGGCGATTGTTTGGTTGATTCTTGGATATAGCTGGATGCTTCCATCCATGACACTTCTTGGCATGGAATTAAACAGAGAAAGAAAAGCAAAATGACAAATACCAACGTTCGCGATTCATTTCCCGACATCCTCAGGGGGTTTGCGCTATTTGGCATTGCGCTAGTGAACATTCCACTGCTGTCGATAGACACCCTGCTTGCCTTTGAAGGATCAGACCTGACACAGCCCTCTAACTTCGCGGCGGCATTTATAGTCATGACTTTCTTTCAGGCCAAGTTCTACATAATCTTTTCCTTCCTCTTCGGTTATTCGGCGCACTATGTAATCAGAGGGGAAAAGCAGAATCGCGGACGCTGGATTGGGCGCTCCATTGGTCTCATAATCCTTGGAATTCTGCACTTCACCTTCTTTTTCCATGGCGACATTCTCTTTCTCTACGGTTTGTTTGGGCTTCTGCTCCTGGCTCTTTACTTCCGCAGCGATCAGGCGATTAGAGGCTGGGCCACCGGTTTATACATCGGAATCACCATTCTCTACATAGCCCTTGGTGCTTTGACCTTCGTCGGGGAGATGTTGTTGACCGCGAAGGGTAAGTCTTTGCCTGGAGAAATGTTTACGCCAGCCCTCAATGAAGCTCTCAAGTCAGGTTCATTCCTGGACACTGTTGGTCCTCGAGTTGAGTTGTGGACATTTGCCGCACCACAGGGATTCTTACTCCAGGGCCCACTTGTGTTTATCGCATTCCTAGTGGGAGTGCTAGTTGCCAGAAAGAACGGGTTAGTTTCAACCAATCCAAAGCTTCTGAACAAACTGATTCTGTGGGGATTCCTGATTGGTCTTCCAGTTCAGGCCTTTTCTGCATGGCTCTTTCTGACAAACTCCATCGGGGCTGACAGCATAGGAATTTACCTGCTGTCTCTTTTCATCAACCTGCTTGGAGCTCCGCTGTTATCCGCAGGTTATGTGGCGCTGCTTTGGAAGATTGCACAAAAAGCAAAGCTACTTCTGCTGTCATCGGCGGGCCGGATGTCGCTGACAATTTACCTGGGCGAATCAGTGGTGGCGGCAACAATATTCTCTGCCTGGGGTTTTGGTCTGTTCGCCAAGCTTGGCGTGGCTGAGGTTGTGCTAATTGCAGCTGCCACCTGGTTCGCTTTAGCCCTGCTTTCCGTGATCTACTTCAAATTCAGAAACAAGGGTCCGATGGAAACCGTCCTTACACGTTTTTCAAAGCTATTTGAGAGGAAGTCGTGAATCTAGAACAACTGGGTCTTATCGGAGTATTTATTGCAGGAGCCATTCCCTGGTTTGAAGCAATTGCGGTAGTACCTGCAGGAATTATCTTTGGCTTAGATCCAGTTCTTGTTGTCATCGCCGCGGTGGTGGGTAATGCCAGCACCATATTTCTCTTTGCATACGCCGGATCTCAGATTCGCTCCTGGCTACTCAAGAGAAGACAGGCCAAGGGCAAAGAGGGTGAATCAAAGAGATTTGTTCGCGCTCAAGAGGCTTTCAACAAGTGGGGTGTCTACGGAATGGCCTTGCTCGGCCCACTTTTGATCGGAACTCAGTTCGCGGCTGCCATCTCCGTAGCGGCGGGAGTGAAACCACTGAAAGCATCGCTGATTGTGACGATTGGAATGGCGCTCTGGGCTACTTTGATTGCCTGGGCGCTAGTCGCAATTGGTGTCGACCAGTACTTAGAGATTCAGAGCAACGCCTAGGGCTGAAGGCGGTTTGGTCCGCGGAACAGGAAGCTGGCTTCGCGGATGTTTGGTAGGTCAAGTAGCAGCATCACCACTCGGGTGAGACCCATTCCAAATCCGCCGTGTGGTGGGGCTCCGTAGCGGAAGAAGTCGATGTAGAACGACAAACCTTCTGGATCCAGACCTTTGTCCTTTGCCTGCGCCTCAAGAATCTCTACTCGATGCTCGCGCTGAGCACCAGTTGTAATCTCTGTACCCTTCCAAATTAAGTCATAGCTGTTGGTGAGGGCTGGATTATCAGCTTTACGCATGTGGTAGAACGGGCGAATGTGCTTTGGATAGTCGGTTAGAAAGACAAAGTCGTGACCAAGTTCTTCTTTGGCATACTGCGCAATTCTTCGCTCACCTTCCGGGTCCATGTCGCCATCGGTTCTTGGGACTTTGTAGCCGCGAGCTTCCACGATTTTGTGAGCTTCAGCGAGGGGAATTCTTGGGAAAGGAGTTTTTGGAACTTCAATCTCGATTCCATAGAGAGCCTTGATTTCTTCTCCGTGTTTTTCCTTCACGCTGCTAATTGCTTTCACCATTAGCTGCTCCTGAAAATTCATAACGTCTTCGTGGGACTCAATCCAACTCATCTCCATATCCACTGAAATGAATTCAGTTGCGTGGCGAGAGGTGAAGGAGGGGTCAGCTCGAAAAACTGGACCAATCTCAAAAACTTTTCCAAGTCCTGCTGACATGGCCATCTGCTTATAGAACTGAGGAGACTGCGCTAGGTAGGCAACCGTTTCAAAGTATTCAAGCTTGAATAGTTCTGCATGAGACTCCGAGGGCGATGCCATCAGCTTTGGGGAGTGAATTTCAACAAATTCATTCTCGAGCCAGTATTCCCGCCAAGCCTTTTCGATGGTTGTCTGCACGCGCATCATGAGATTTAGCTCTGGACGGCGAAGATCCAAAAAGCGCCAGTCGAGTCGCTTATCGATTGAGGTGTCTTCAGCAATTGGGCTGTCTGGTAGAGATCTGGAGGCAATCTCCATTGAATCCAAAAGAATTTCGATGCCACCAAGCTTCACGCGTTCATCGTGCTTCAGATTGCCATGAACAATCACGAAGCTTCCGTGAGTGAGCGATGAAACCTGATCAGCCAGAGCATCCTCGTCGGCTTTCCTTGGGTAGGTGACCTGAACTGAGCCTGATTCATCCCTGATGATGATGAACTGAATGCGCTTTTGATCCCTAAGCGTTTCCACCCAGCCGGCAATCGTCACTGGGCCATCCTGGGCTTTGCCGAGTGAAGCAATCTTCTGGCGATTTAGCATCTGGATTCCTCTGGGAGTGCGCTGAGAGCGGTGATTAGGAAAGTTTAGCGAAGGTAAACTTGGCCTATGCCCGCCCGATTGCACTTCGTTCGCCACGGTGAGGTATTTAATCCCAAAGGCCTTTTATATGAGCGCTTAGAGGGCTTCCCCCTGAGTCAGCGCGGGGAGCGCATGGCCCAGGCAGCTGCCGAGGAGCTGGCCGGGATGGGAAGACAGATCGGCAGTCTTTATGTTTCGCCGCTGGAGCGAACTCGTCAGTCTGCGGCCCCGATTGCCGCGAAGTTTGAGCTCTTACCCCAGATAGAAGAGCGAATCATTGAACCTTGGAACAAGCTCCGTGGCTATCCAATGGGTTTGAGGGGTCTGATTGCAAAGCCTGCTTTAGCCATACATCTTTATAACCCTCTGCAACCGAGTTGGGGTGAACCCCACAAAGAGATCGCAGCAAGGATGTCTGAAGCCGCGCTAAGTGGCTTTGAAAACTCGCAGGGGGCAGATGTGGTTTTTGTTTCTCATCAGCTGCCGATCTGGATGACCTATCTTTCGGCAAGCGGACTGAGTCTTCCTCATAATCCTCGTCAGCGAAGATGCTCACTATCTTCCATAACTTCTTTTGAAGTTGAGAATGGAAAATTGATACCGGTCGATTACGTAGAGCCTGGAATGAGTGTTCTAAGGGCAGACGCGTGAGAAGAGCCGCTGCGACTTTAGTTTTGCTTAGTCTTCTAACCGGCTGCACATCTGACCCTCTTGCTGAACAGTTTCGAGCCGGTGACAACAAAAACTACATTGCGGGCGATGGAACAGTAACCGAGTTTGCAATTTCTGAAAGACCGAGTGTGAATCAATGGTCTGGAATAACTGAGAGTGGTGCACGCCTCGATTCCAATTCACTAAAAGGTTTTGTGGTAGTCATGAACTGGTGGTATGCAGCTTGCGCTCCTTGTCGCGCAGAAGCACCAGACCTTGCTGCTCTTAGTAAAGAATTCGCAGATCAAGGAGTTCAGTTCGTCGGAGTGAACGTTCGCGACACGGCGGAGACAGCACTGGCATTTGATAGAAAATTCGGCATCACTTTCCCCTCTGTGATGGATCAAAAAACTGGTTCTGTCTCTTTGGCTTTTTCTGGTGTGGTAAGTCCACAGGCCGTGCCGACAACTCTGGTGATTACTAGAGATGGAAAAGTTGCATCTCGAATTCTTGGCCGAATCGATAAATCTGTTTTGCGAGAACTAATTGAAACGGCAATCAAAGAATGACACCGGGTGAATTAGTACTCTCCGGCTCGATGCTGGTCGCCATACCAATTGCGCTTCTCGCCGGGATTATCACCTTCGTAAGTCCGTGTGTATTACCCCTGGTTCCCGGGTATCTAGGCTTTGTCTCTGCCAACGCAAGATCCAAGGTCGTTACCGGAACACTGCTGTTTGTCCTTGGATTTACCGCGGTCTTTGTCAGCCTCGGAGTCTTGGCGGGATCAGCCGGCCTTCTCTTCTTTGTTCGAGAACCACTAATCCAGTTGCTGCTTGGAGCACTCGTAATGCTATTTGGAGTGGCGCAACTTGGCGGCGTTGGCTTTTTACAAAGAACTGTCAGGCTTCCCAATCCAAGGGTTGGCCTTGCAGGAGCTCCGTTCCTAGGAGTGGTCTTTGCGCTGGGATGGACCCCATGTATCGGACCTACGCTTTCTGCTGTTTTAGTTTTGGCGAGCGATGCTGGCGATCCAGTGCGGGGCGGTGTTCTAGCAACTGTTTATTCGCTTGGTATCGGCATACCTTTTCTTTTGATTGCAGCAGGATTTGGCTTTGCGGCCAGAAGCGTTGAGTTTGTTAAAGAGCACATCAGGGCAATAAATATCTTTGGTGGAGTTGTGTTGATTGTTCTAGGAATATTGATTGCAAGTGGTTTGTGGTTGCAATTTACCAACTGGATGCAGGAGGTGAATAGCAGTGTCATCCTCCCGCTTTAGTGCTGTCTTCTGGTTGCGCTGGTTCTGGCGTCAGCTCACTTCCATGCGCACAGCTCTATTTCTTTTGCTATTGCTAGCACTTGCCGCGGTGCCTGGTTCCGTTTATCCCCAGAGAAGTGCAGATCCAAATGGTGTCAGACTCTACTTTGATAGAGACCCTGAGGTTGCAGCAGTTCTTGACTCATTGCAGCTTTTTGACGTTTACACGTCCGTGTGGTTTTCAGCAATTTACATTTTGCTTTTCGTTTCTCTCATTGGCTGCGTAATACCAAGAACCAAAGTTCACCTAAATGCCCTTTTGTCAAAGCCAGTTAAGACACCTGAGAATCTTTCTCGCATGCCGGCTTACCTCGTTTCTGAACAGCAGATTGATTTGGCAGCGGCTTCCGCAGTGCTTAAGAAAAGTGGGTTTAGGACATCAATACAGGGCAATTCCATCTCTGCGGAGAAGGGGTATCTAAAGGAAACTGGCAACCTGATTTTCCATTTCTCTCTTCTGGCTGTGCTGCTTGCCGTTGGAATTGGCGGAGGATTCAGTTACAGCGGACAGAGAGTGTTGGTGGAGGGAGACACCTTTGTTAACAATCTGGCGAGCTATGACTCGTTTGCTCCCGGACCGCTTTTCTACGAGGGGGAGCTGCAGCCCTTTAGTCTCACGCTTGAGAAATTCAATGTCATTTATGATCTGCAAAATCCCCAGAATCTTGGGCAACCAATTGACTTCATTGCCGAGGTAAATCTGGCGGACACAGCTGGCGAAACGGCTGCTGAGGTGAGGGTTAATCATCCACTGCCTGTTCCAGGCGCCAATGTTTACCTGACAGGAAATGGTTTTGCTCCCGTGATAACAGTCAGGGATGGCCAGGGGAGCATTGCCTACTCCGGGCCAGTGGTCTATTTGCCACAGGATGGGAACATGACTTCGCTCGGGGTCATCAAGGTTCCGGATGCTCTTCCCGAGCAGATTGGCATGATCAGCTTTTTCTACCCGACCGTTGCTGAGTTAGAAAACGGCGCATACACATCAATTTATCCAGACCCAATTGATCCACTGCTAACGCTGAACGTCTATACCGGCGACCTTGGGCTTGATTCAGGTATTCCAAGGAATGTCTATGCGCTGGATGTAACCAACATGGAACTAGTTGCTGGTCGAGACGGGCCAAACCCTGCAATTGAACTGGCCGTTGGGGAATCAGCAGAGTTACCTAATGGGTTAGGTTCAGTCCGTTTTGATGGACTACTCCGATACGCCTCGTTAGATGTTGCATTTAATCCCGGTGGCATATGGGTTTTGATTTTCTCCTTTGTTGCACTAATCGCAATTGTGATTTCCCTGAGTATTACCAGAAGAAGAATTTGGGTGAGGGTAGGGCATGAGAGAATTGAGTACGCAGGTTTAGCTCGAGGCGATGACGATCAGCTGGATCAAATTCTCAGTGAAATCAAGGAAGAAATAGAAAAGGCGAACCAATGACAGTCATGTTGAACGAAGAGCTATCCCAGATATCGCTGCTCTTTGTTTCTGCTGCCATGGGCTTTCTCGCTGTTGCTCTTTTGCTTTTTGCTTTTCAGCTAGCCAAACTAAAGGAAGATGACTCTCAAAATCGATTTGAAAAGTTTGGTTTCTGGCTCCTTGGAATTTCAACAGTTGTTCTAGGTATTGGCGTTGTGCTGAGAGGAATAGCAGCTAATCGTGTTCCTTGGGCGAACATGTATGAGTTTGCCATTTCAGGCGCTCTGATGATTCTTACTGTCTATTTAATCTCGCTAAAGGTTAGAGATGTCAGGTACATCGCAACTTTTATTAGCGGTTTTGTGCTAGTCACCTTATTTGCCGCAGTGAGCCTGTTCTACGTCGAAGTGAAAACACTAATGCCAGCACTTCAGAGCTACTGGCTTGTTATCCACGTAGTGGTTGCAATCTTGGCTACCGCATTCTTCGCAATTGCTGCTGGCTTCCACATCTTCTACCTGATTAAGTCAGCAGGTTGGGGCAAGGCCATAATGGACAGATTCCCGGATCTTCGCCAGCTCGAGCGCATTGCCTATCGCTTCAACATGGTTGGTTTTGTCTCTTGGAGCTTCACCTTGATAGCGGGCGCTATTTGGGCGGAGCGTGCCTGGCACCGTTACTGGGGTTGGGACACCAAAGAAGTCTGGACTTTCATCATCTGGGTGATTTATGCAGGCTATCTGCACGCAATGGCAACACGGGGTTGGACTGGCAAGAGAGCTGCTTGGCTCGGGTTGATCGGATTCTCAGCGGTGATCTTTAACTTCACCATCGTGAATCTTTTCTTCAAAGGCTTACACGTCTACTCAGGACTCTAGAAGCTCCAAGCATCGCTCGATTCGCGCGAGCCACCAATCTTTTCTTTCTTTCGGTGCGGCATACCTGAGAAGTAGTTCCTGACTGGGTTCCACTTCACGAATTTGAATTACTCCATCAATTGCGAGAAGAGGTGCATCTGTAACATCTGCAGCCAGCAGACTTGCTGTCGCTAAGCCGCAGTCGTACTTTAGAGAATTCATTGCACCTGCAAGATGTGCACCATGCGCCAAACCGACTGAGCTTTCCAATGCAGAACTTACGACGCAGTCGATACCAATCTGCTCAGCAATTCTCAACGCGGGAACTAGTCCACCGAGGGGCTGCACCTTTAAGACTGCTATGTCTGCGGCGTCCTCTTGGACAACCCGAAATGGATCATCGGCTTTTCTGATTAGCTCATCAGCTGCAATTTTTGTGGGAATTTCTCTTCGCTCTAGTTCTCGTCTGAGATTGCGCATTTGCTCAATTGTTTTGACCGGTTGCTCAAAATATTCAATGTCGAGATTTCGTAGCTCTTCGCATAGAAGTAGTGCCTCATCCACACCCAAAGAACCGTTAGCGTCGAGCCTGATTTTTGCCTCTGGAAAAAGCTCAGATACTTTTTTGATTCTCTCTAGGTCTTGAAGCCTGCTTTGATTCTTTTCTCCCACTTTGATTTTTACGCAGCTAAATTCTCCAAAGTGTTGAAGTACTTCAAATACTTGCTCTGGCGCTACTGCCGGAAGAGTTGCGTTGACAGGGATTACATCCCTCTTTAGTTCAGGAGGGGAATCATTAGCCCAGCTCAGAGCTGCCTTCAGCCAGATTGCTGCCTCGGCGTCTGAGTATTCAGTAAATGGCGAAAACTCGCTCCAGCGCTCACCTTTGAAGATTGCGACTTCTCGGGCAGTAATTGAGCGAAACTTGCTGCGCATGGGCAAGGACAGGATTGATATATCGGTGATTTTTGTGCTCGCCACTTGATTAGTCTAGAAGCATGAAATTTCAGCCTTCCGCCCCTTTTGACCCTGCCCAGTGGGTGGAGGTTAAGGGGTTTGAGGGACTTACTGATATCACCTATCACCGCCACAAATCCCTGGGAGTCGTGCGGGTTGCCTTTTCACGGCCCGAGGTTAGGAATGCATTCAGACCTCAGACGGTGGATGAGCTATATAAAGCGCTCGATCACGCAAGAGCGCAAGCGGATGTCGGGGTGGTGCTACTCACTGGCAACGGCCCATCACCAAAGGATGGCGGCTGGGCCTTTTGCTCTGGCGGAGATCAGCGGGTAAGAGGCGAAAGCGGATATGAATATGAGCCTGGTGGAGCGGGAAGGCTCCACATTCTCGAGGTGCAGCGACTAATCCGCTTTATGCCGAAGGTGGTTATTGCACTGGTGTCGGGTTGGGCAGCTGGTGGCGGACATTCTCTCAACGTGGTTTGCGATCTTTCAATTGCATCTTTAGAGCACGGAAGGTTCAAGCAAACCGATGCTGATGTTGGCTCTTTTGACGCGGGCTATGGATCGGCGCTACTGGCACGCCAGGTTGGACAAAAGTTTGCTCGAGAGATTTTCTTTCTCGGTGATGAATATGATGCGAAGCGAGCACAGGAGCTTGGTGTTGTGAATCAAGTTGTCCCACACGCTGAACTAGAAAATGCCGGAATAGAGATGGCAAGAAAAATACTCGCCAAATCACCAACAGCCATCCGCATGCTCAAGTACGCCTTCAATCTTCCTGATGATGGTCTAGTCGGTCAGCAGTTGTTCGCCGGTGAGGCAACCAGACTCGCCTATGGTGCAGAGGAAGCAAAAGAAGGAAGAGACGCTTTCCTAGAAAAGCGCTCACCTGATTGGTCAAAGTTCCCCTGGCATTTTTAGATGAAACCGCTACGCGCAGTTAGTTCCCACGACACCTTCGCTGCTTTGCAGCTGATGACACAAGTCGTAGATGGCGAAGTTGCAGGCTTTATAGCAGCCGGGGAAATTCCAGATTCTTTGCCGACAGAAGTCGGAGATGATGTCGCGCTAGTTGTTGAAAGCTCGGGTTCAACTGGAACACCGAAGCGAATTGAGTTACCGCTTCCAGCACTAATGCAGTCGGCGGCAGCTTCCTCTGCTCGACTTGGAGGCCAAGGTCAGTGGCTACTTGCCCTACCCACGAACTTTATTGCGGGTGCGAATGTTCTATTTCGATCGGTGATTGCTGATACACAACCTGTAATCATCAATACTCGTGTGCCATTCACAACTGATGCATTTATCCGCGGAGCATCATTGATGGAAGCACCGCGTCGCTACACCTCACTGGTTCCAGCTCAGCTTGCCAAGCTTGCATCTGCGGCGCAAGACGATGCTTTCGTCTACTCAATGCTTAGGAAGTTCGACGCCATCTTGGTCGGGGGCCAGCAGCCAAACTGGGCTGATGTGGAGAGCCTGAGGGGTAAGGGCATCAACGTGGTTGTCACTTACGGCATGACCGAAACAAGCGGAGGTTGCGTATATGACGGTATCGCCCTGGAGGGAGTTGGGATTCGGTTGGTCGAGGGCGTAATCGAGGTTGCAGGTCCGGTACTGGCCAAAGGAATTGGTGAATGGTTTAGCACGAGAGATCTCGGGGAAATTATTGACGGCAGACTCCAGGTTCTTGGACGTGCTGATCGGGTGATTGTGTCCGGCGGTCTAAAGGTTTCGCTAGACCGAGTCGAACAGGCCGCCAGGGAAATACCCGGTGTTGAGCAAGTCGTGGCAGTTTCAATTCCATCCAGCTGGGGTGAGTCGGTAGGCCTTATTTATGTAGGAAGCCCAGAGGCGGAGTTCTCGTCGCTTGCTGACATCATTTCCGAAGCCGCCAAGCCTAAAAAAGTAATGAGGGTTGATCAGATCCCAGAACTAGCTAGCGGAAAGCCAGACTTAGTTCGCTGCGGACAGCTGGTAGCAGAATAGTCTTTGCAGATGCCAATCAGAACTTGGATTACAGGAGCAAGGGTCAGAACCCTTCCGTTAGCTGTGGCCCCAATTCTCTTGGGCAGCGCAGTGGCTTCTTCCATTGATCGATTCAATCCACTCCTTGCAGGTTTAGCATTGCTCGTTGCTTTGCTTTTGCAAATAGGAGTGAATTACGCAAATGATTATTCGGACGGCATACGCGGAACTGACTATGATCGCAAAGGCCCTGCGCGTCTAACTGCGTCAGGTCTAGCAAGACCCATTGAGGTGAAGAGAGCTGCGTTTATCAGCTTTTCTCTCGCAATGGTCTGCGGGCTAGCAATCGTCATACTCACCGCACAATGGTGGCTAATTGGAATTGGTGCGGCATGTGTAGTAGCAGCTTGGTTCTACACAGGAGGCAAACAGCCTTACGGCTACCACGGATTAGGTGAGTTAGCGGTTTTTCTTTTCTTTGGGATTATCGCCACAGTGGGAACCAATTACATTCAAACTTTAGTTTTTGACCCACTTGCTCTTTTACTCGGGGGAACATTCGGCCTTTATGCTTCGGCAGTTTTGATGGTTAACAATACTCGTGATTTAGAAAGCGATGCTAAGGCTGGTAAAAGAACACTTGCGGTGATGGTCGGACCAAAAGTCAGCCGCGCCATCTTCCTATTGCTGATTTGGATTCCCGTAGGAGTTAACTTTTTACTGATATTTATATATCCAGCAACAATTCTTGGCATGCTGAATTTGCTACTTCTTTTACCAATTACCTTGATCATTTTGGAAAGTCGCAACACCGGCGAGCTGCTTACAGCTCTCAAACTTACGAGTCTGGCTGGATTAGGTTTTGGAGCCCTGGTCGGACTCGGGGTCTACTTGGTTAACTTCTTTTGAATCGAGCAGCCGGTCTTCAATTTCCCCCTGCTTGTCGTCATACTTACCGCTCTGGTCTCTGACTAACTTTCTGGCCACACTTTGACTTAGGGCATCCCGTTGCTTGTCCAAAACCAGCAGGGAGACGGCAAAAGAGATGGCTGCGGCAATAATTGCGGCAAAAAATGGGTTGAATTCAAGAGCAAAAAGAATTAGAAAAAGGCCGAAAAACATGCCCAGACGGATGAGCGTGTAGAGAAGCCAGGGGTTTTTCACACCCCCAGTCTATGAGCAGGAAAAGGGAACTAGGGTTGAAGATATGACGAGAGCTGCCATCATCACCATCGCCTTCTGGCTGATTTGGACAGTCTTTACGACAGTTTTTGCCGCGAGCGCAAACAAGAACGAAGTCAGAGCATTACCAAAGTGGCTCTGGGTGCTGATCTGTCTATTCGTACCGTTCTTCGGGGGGTTGCTATACCTAATGGTTGGCAGACCGTTGCGCCGAGGGGATGCAGGTGGAATGGGCGGCAGAGGAAAGACAGTCGCACCCGACGATGACCCCAACTTCCTTCGCGATATAAACAAAAAGCTTCGCAAGAAAGACGAAGACGACAAGAAGTGAGCTCCCAGTCGATTGCCTCTCGTGTGGTGGCAACACTGAACGCTAATGGTGTCAGTGATTTTCTTTTGTCTCCAGGCTCTCGATCACAGGCATTAGCAATTGCAGCTAAGCAGCTGGAAGATTCTGGGAAAGCTCGAGTTACCGTCCGATTAGACGAGCGCAGCATGGCGTTTACCGGACTTGGAATCTCGCAAGCTTCTAACAAACCCGTGGCATTGATTGTGACATCTGGAACTGCTGTTGCGAATCTGTTTCCCGCTGTGCTGGAAGCATTTCACTCCTCAACGCCGCTTATTCTGCTGACTGCTGACCGACCTGCGCGTCTATGGGGGAAAGGCGCCAATCAAACAACTTACCAAGTTGATATCTTTGGATTTGCGGCGAAATGTTTTGATATCCCGATTGACGTTACAGAATCCGATGCCGAGGGCATTTTGCTTCAGGCTCTTTCGCTAATTGAGAAAGAAAAAAAGCCAGTTCAAATAAACATTCAGTTTGATCTGCCACTTAGCTCTTCGTCACCAAATGCAAACGACCTACTTGCCAACTCACAGGTGATTAAATCTAGCTCTAGAGAACTGACTGAGCTGGCCGTGCCAGTAGACAACCACACCGTTGTTATTGCTGGAGCTGGGGGAGAAAGGGCTAAGGAATTTGCAAGAACAGCCAATTTGCCTTTACTCGCAGAGCCAAGCTCGGGTGCTCGAGAGGGAGAACAGGTGGTCATCAACTATCTGTCCCAGCTAGAAGCCTTGAGGGATCAGATAAGAAAAGTTGTTGTCTTTGGTAAACCAACACTCTCTCGTCCAATTCAAAAACTAATTTCCGAAACTTCTGTCTATGCAGAGGTTGGCAGGTATGGAAAATACGATCCATTTGACAACGTCGTCGCTGAAGCAGAACTTCTTAAACCCGAGGGCAGAGCAGATGACGCTTGGAGAGCAAAGTGGCATTCTGATTCCTTAACTGGCCCTAGGCAAGAGTTTGTTCAATTTGTTTGGGACCGAAGTGACCGCTTAGTTCTTGGAGCCTCGGATCTGATCCGGGTCCTTGACTCCTGCGCAAAACCAAAGAAAATCTCAGTCTTTTCCAATCGTGGCCTGTCAGGAATCGATGGAACTGTCTCGACTTCTGTTGGAATCGCAATGACAGCTGGGCCAACCACAGCACTGATTGGAGATCTGACCCTGCTCCATGACATTTCTGGCTTGAATAGGACCGATCTTCCAAGCTTCGATTTGCGGATTGTTGTTGGTAATGATCATGGAGGCAAGATTTTTAGTCGCCTAGAAGTTGCGAAAGAAATCGATTCTGAATCGTTTGAGCGCCTTTTCAACACAAACCAAACCGTTGATCTGCATGCATTAGCGGCTGGGTATGGCTGGACCTACTTCAAATGTCACTCGTTAGCCGAATTGGAAGAGGTTTGGCAGGAAAGTAGCAGGGGATTAGTTCTAATCGACTATCAGCTGGGGGACTGAAAAGCCCAGCGAACAGCTTTGAACTTCAACTCTGTTTCTTCGAGCTCTGCTTGCGGAGTTGATTCACTTACAATTCCGCAGCCGGCTAACGCTCGAATCTGATTTTTTTCAATGATTCCACCACGAAGTGCGATGGCAATTTCTCCCGAACCATTTGAACTCAACCATCCCACTGGCCCCGCGTAGCCACCGCGGTCGAATGGTTCTAATTCACGAATCATTTCAATTGCTAAATCGCGCGGTGTGCCAGCAACAGCGGCCGTTGGGTGAAGTTTTTGTATGACGTCTAGAAGACTGAACTGTGGTTTCAGGACACCTCTAACATCAGTTGTCAGGTGCCACATGTCAGGCAAGGCAAGAGAAAAAGGCTCTTGGTCGAACTCAACCGATTCACAGAACGGCTTCAACTCATTGACGAGCGATTGCACTGCGTATAGGTGCTCATGTTTATTCTTTAGTGAGTGTGACAGGCCATCTGCAATGGCTTTGTCTACATCGGGATCTGTTCCTCTAGCTGCGGTTCCAGCTAGAACTCTTGCTGAAACTCGTCCGTCTTCGGCCTTGAGCAAAAGTTCAGGGGATGCCCCAAAGACATTTCCAATTTTGTAAGTCCAGCAATCAGGGTATCTCTCATGAAGTCTTTTGAGCGGAACACCTAGGTCTGGCTCAGAAGATATCGGAAGCACAAGATCCTTTGCCAAGACAACCTTTTCGATTCGACCTGTTTCTATCTCTTTGATGGCCTTGTCGACAGCGTCTATGAATTTCTCATCAGTTTGTTGTCCAGTCGTGAAGTGACCCTGTGGTACTTCTGTTTTCTGAGATGTTTTTGTTCCATCAATTGAGATTCGGTAGCTTCCTGTCGCAGAAAGAATCAACGTCTCAAGCGGAAGAATCAGAACCGACTCTTCCCGGCTCTCTTCATCAAATGTGATGGAGGTCAGCGCGATGAGCCCTGGACTATCAGAACCAGCTTCATCTTCAATTTCTATTTCGGCTAGTAATTCACGCCAGCCATCAGCCAGCTGCTGGGTTCGCTTTTCTCCACGAAAACTAAGTCGTGCGGCTTCTCCAGATGCGACAATCTGGTAATCCTGATGAAGAAAAACTAGCTTTCCACTCAGGCTGACTTCTGGCATGGAGATTCTCTCTATGCGCGCGACAACAGGCATTGATCCCTTTGCTCTAAGTTCCCTGAGAGATTCACTTTTTGATGATGGAAAGCTTCTAGGCTTCTAACAGAGATATTAGGCGGAAGGAGAGCACATGCGAAAACTCGCTTTGCTTACCCTTGCCTTCGCCTTTGTTTCTGGCCCCGCCATTGCTAACGAGCTTGATAACTCATCCGATGAGACAGAACAGGTCATTCCGCCAACAGTTGTTGATGGGCAGGTACCAACAGCTACACAGCCGCTGAATCTGAATAAAATCGAGATAACCACTAGAACCCCAGCCGATGAATTCATCACGGCCACTACACCTCTACTTGTTGCCCTAATGCTCGGTTCGGTAGGCCTCGTGGTCTATACGCTGATCAGCCAATCTGGACGCCAATCTTCGCGATTAGACTAGGTAAGTGACTAAGGCCGACCTAACTAAATCTCCCCAGCAGGTGTCGGCCATGTTTGATTTGGTGGCAAAAAACTACGATCGCACCAATGATTTGCTCTCTTTTTTCCAATCCAGAATCTGGCGCAGGGCGACCCGAAAAGCAGTAAACCCAAAGCCGGGGATGAGAATTCTGGATGTTGCGGCGGGCACAGGAACCTCATCGCAGGCTCTGCTTGTTCCCGGTAGCGAAGTAGTGGCAGCTGATTTTTCCAAGGGGATGCTGGAAGAGGGTGCAAAGCGTCATCCAGATCTAAAGTTCGTTTTTGCCGATGCTATGAAACTTCCCTTTGGTGATGGCGAGTTTGATGTCGTCACAATCTCCTTCGGGCTTAGAAATGTTCAGTCTCACCACGTTGCACTCAAAGAGTTTCTTCGAGTACTAAAGCCCGGCGGGAGGCTGGTGGTTTGCGAGTTCTCGAGGGTTTCTGGATTGCTAGGAATTCTTTATCTTTGGTACCTAAGAAAAGTTCTTCCCCTTGTTGCCCGAGCATTTAGCAGTAACCCTGACGCATACACTTATCTTTCTGACTCCATTGAGGCTTGGCCTGACCAAGAGCAACTGAAGTTAGATATTGAGCGAGCTGGCTTCCAATCCGTGAAGTATCAGAATCTAAGTTTTGGTGTTGTTGCTCTTCACACCGCGGAGCGCAAATGACACTGCCTAAATACTTTGATGGCATTACCGATAAAAAACTTTTGACCTCCGTCGAGGAAAAACTAGCTGAGGTGGAAAGACGCATTCAGCAGGCAACTAGCCACACAGAAGAAGTTATTGGAACAATGTCAAACCACTTGGCTAAGGCTGGCGGGAAAAGACTTAGACCAGCACTGGTTGTCCTTACTGCACATCTAGGCAATCCTGATTCTGAAGAAGTTCTAGATGCCGCTGTCGTGATGGAAATTACTCATCTGGCGACTCTTTACCACGACGACGTGATGGATCAAGCCGAGACCAGACGAGGCGTGACTGCTGCGCAAAAAATCTGGGGAAACAACCTTGCAATTCTGACTGGCGATTTACTTTTTGCCCGTGCCTCAAATATTGTTAGCGCCCTTGGCGAGAGAGCACTGAAGATGCAGGCAAAGGTATTCGAGCAACTTGTTCTGGGTCAGCTGCACGAATCAATCGGTTCCAGCGAAGGCGATCCCATGCAGCACTATCTCGACGTTATTCGCGATAAGACTGGATCGCTGATAGCTCTTTCTGCGCAACTGGGTGCACTACTCGGTAATGCGGAAGAGAAGTATCAAGCGCCACTTGGCGAATATGGGGAACTAATGGGCATCGCCTTCCAGCTATCAGATGATCTGATTGACATTCGCTCCACAGCCAGTGACTCAGGTAAGCAGGCTGGAACGGACATTCTCGCTGGTGTTCCCACCCTTCCAGTCATACTTTTGGCAAACTACGCCGACCAGGATTCCAAGGCTTTGAGCGAGAAAATAAAGACCGCCAGCCCGGAGACAATCGGTCTGATTTTGGATGAACTAAAGTCGCACCCTGTCATGGCTGAAGCGGAAGAATTCACCAATGGCTGGGCAAGCAAGGCCATTGCCGCAATCGAACCGCTGCCAGCTGGTAGCGTGAAGTCCGCACTAGAGGCCTTCGCCAAGGCCATGGTAAATCGCAAAGGATAGTTTCCACAGAGCATGCCAAAGCTTCGTCTCGCTGTAATCGGTGCTGGGCCAGCAGGTATTTATGCATCGGATCTCATCATTAAAGCCCAGCGCGACTTCGACGTCTCGATTGACCTTTTCGATTTACTTCCTGCACCCTATGGACTAGTTCGCTACGGAGTAGCACCTGATCACCCGCGTATCAAGGGAATTATTCGTGCTCTCTATGAAGTGCTAGACCGAGGAGATATTCGCTTTTTTGGAAACGTAAAGTATGGCGTTGACATAACTCTTGAAGATCTGAAGCGCCACTACAACGCCGTGATTTTTGCAACCGGAGCAATCAAGGATGCGGATCTGAAGATTCCTGGAATTGAACTAGATGGAAGCTACGGTGCAGCTGACTTTGTCAACTGGTATGACGCTCATCCAGATTTTCCACTTACCTGGCCACTAAATGCCAAAGAAGTGGCAGTTATTGGCAATGGAAACGTCGCTCTGGATGTGGCTCGTATCTTGGTGAAACGTCCCGAGGATCTTTTATCCACTGATATTCCGGAGCACGTCTACGAAGGACTTAAAACCTCACCCGTTACCGATGTTCACGTATTCGGAAGAAGAGGACCCGCTCAGGTTAAGTTCTCTCCACTTGAGCTGCGAGAAGCGCTGCACGTAAATGGGGTTCAGTCGATTGTTTACGATGAGGACTTTCAGTTTGATGCAGGATCAGAAAAAGCTCTTGAGTCAAACAATCAGATTCGCGTGATGGTTAAGACTCTGGAAGATTTGAAAGATAATCCCCAGCCTGCTCAAGCACGAAGACTTCATCTGCACTTCTTCCACTCTCCAGTCGAGGTGATTGGTGAAAATGGCAAGGTGTCAGCGATCAGATTTGAAAGAACGAAACTCGATGGCACAGGAAATGTTGTTGGAACTGGTCAGATGATTGATTATCCAGTCCAGGCTGTATATCGTGCGGTTGGTTACTTCGGCAGTGAAATAGATGGAATTCCTTTTGATCACAAATATGGCGTGATTACCAATCAAGAGGGACGAGTCGTCGATCCTTCGGGTAAGCACATCTTGGGTGTTTACTGCACAGGATGGATAAAACGTGGTCCAGTTGGTCTGATTGGCCACACCAAGGCGGATGCCATCGAGACCATTGGTCACTTGATTGAAGATCAAGCCAGCTGGTGGCAGCCAAGTGAGCCTGCCGAAGAGCAGATACTAAATACTCTTCGCCAGAGGGGCGTTGACTTCATGGATTGGAGCCAGTGGCTGAGGGTCGACAGTGAAGAGAAGAAGCAGGGGGAGCAGCGTGGTCGAGAGCGCCTCAAGCTTCACGACCGCAAGCAAATGATGGCAATCTCGAAGGATAAATAGTGCAGAGATTGCCGGGGGCTCGACTCAGAAAAGCTCAAATCGCTTCGCTTGCAACATTTATTCTGATGGGCCACTCAGCACTTGCTTCTGTCGCTTGGGTTCCTGAATTCATCGATCGACTAAATGTTTCCTTCGTAACCTGGGGAACAATCATTGGCTTCAGTGTCATTGGATCGATAACGCCACTACTTTTTGCCTCCAGACTGATAATGCGTTTTGGTGCAAGACCCATAATTCGTTTTGCTAACTATGGCGGGATGTTCATGCTGGTTTCACTGGCTTGGACTAGTAACCCTGCGCTCTGGATGATCCTCAACATTTTCTTCAACTTCTTTATGTCATTGATGGGCGTTGCCGTTAACTCGAGCGCTGTGCTTTTGCAAAAGCAGATAAGCATCAACATCATCGGCAGAATGCACGCTGGCTGGTCGTTAGGTGCAGTGGCGGCTGCCATTACTGGTGCCGTATCCACGGTCTACCTCACACTCGATTTGTTTTTGCTAATTGTCGCTGTCTTCACTGTTGTGGCGCTTGAGTTCTGCCTTCGGTGGCTACTCAGTCCAGAGGAAGATGGACATAACGAAGAAAAGGCATCTGTTGTGAAGCGAAAGTTTTATCAGATGCCATCCCAGCTTTGGCTATTGGCATTTGGACTTTTCGCAGCTATCTATCCTGAGGTCGCTGTTATCGACTGGGCAGCAGTTTTTGCAAGAGATGTATTGAATGCTGAGCTGGCACTGAGGTCAGTTCCATTCGGCGTATTCATGGTTGGCATGATTATCGGACGCCTTTCCATGACCAGACTTGCCGAAAAAATGCACCCCCACACAATGGCATCGCGCGGAGCGCTGCTGGCTGCCTTCGCACTGGCAGCTGCAGCATTGTTTGCAGGTCCTGTTGCTGATAGTGATCAGGTGGCAGGGCTTGTTCTTGGTTCAATTCTTTGGGGATTGGCTGGCCTTGGGTTAGCCCCAGCATCTCCAGCATTTTTCTCGGCTGCCGGACATGTTCCCGGTGTTTCAACTGCCTGGGCAGTGAGCCGATTGAGTTTGTTTAATTCCTCGGTTGCGATTTTTGCCAAGGCATTTATGGGGGCCTTGACCGAAGGTGTTGGGTTAGCAAACGCCTTCTTCTTCCCGGTGGTCTTGGCCCTTATATCTGCAGTAATTGCGGAGCAGTTTGCCAAACGAGCCCGGAAAGCAGATCTCGACGCTGCCGCCCCACCAACCGGACCCATTTCTATCGTTCCTGATGCTGAGGCTAGGTAGTGTGAGGGCATGACCCTGCTGAGGATTACCAATTCTCCGCGCGAGTATGCGTGGGGTTCCACTGATCTAATTCCGGGCCTAATTGGCGCGGAGCCGGACGGAAAGCCGCAGGCAGAGATATGGTTTGGGACGCACCCCTCATCCGAAGCGATAGTTGTCGATAACTCAGGAGGCAAACTCTCTGAAAGAGTTGGGCAGTTAGATTTTCTCGTCAAGATACTTGCAGCGGCTAAGCCACTTTCAATTCAGGCTCATCCAACTAAAGAATGGGCAGCTGAGAGATTCGCCGAGGGATATCCGGGATATGCGGATGCCAACCAAAAACCAGAACTGATTGCTGCAGTCAGCAAATTCAGAGCACTCTGCGGATTTAGAAAAGTCCAGGACATTGCTGCTGACCTGTCGGCGCTCGCTAGTGCGGAAAAAGTTTTTGAGCCGTGGCTTTCTGCTCTTGCCAGTCAAGGACTCAAAGGTGCAACCAGTTGGGCACTCACTCAAGAGCCACCGGTAGCAAAGCGACTAGTTGAAGTTGCTCATCAAACATCAAGGCCGCAGCTTATTTCGGAGATAAACACTCACTTCCCAAGTGATGTTGGTCTGCTGGTCAGCTTGCTGCTCAACTATGTTGAGTTGACTCCGGGTCAGGCTTTATATCTACCAGCGGGAAATATTCACGCTTATCTTTCTGGTCTTGGCATCGAGGTAATGGCAACATCCGACAATGTTCTGCGCGGCGGGCTTACTCCTAAGCAGATTGATGTTCCAGAGCTTCTCAAAATCGCAGACTTTAGGGAGCTACTCAATCCAGTAGTTTCACAAAAGCAGCTAATGCAAGGACTAACCGAGTACCAAACTGGTGAGAAAGAGTTTCAGGTTTATCGGGTTGAACCGAGTGGCAGCAATTTGCTCGTTGACCTTCGGCTTCAGGGAAAAGCAATTGCTGTTTGCGTGGCGGGTGAAATCACTATCACTACTTCAAAAGAAGAATCTTTATCTCTCCGACCTGGGCAAGCATGCTTTTTCGAAGCAGCTAACTACTTCTCGGTTCTAGGCAGTGGAACGGGGTATCTAGCCTTCGGCTAGCGGTAGTTCACAAACTGCAAATCGACAGGTAGGTCCTTACCCTTTAGAAGCGCAATCACAGCCTGAAGATCATCGCGAGATTTCGACGAAACTCTAAGCTCGTCGCCTTGGATCTGCGCCTTTACGCTCTTCGGACCCTCATCCCTGATGATTTTGGATATTTCCTTAGCGTTCTCAGAGGCAATGCCATCTTTCAGCTTGCAGTTGATTCGGTACTCCTTGCCGCTTGCTTGAGGCTCAGAGGCATCGAGACTCTTTAGTGAAATACCGCGTTTGATCAGCTTGGACTGAAATACATCCAAGATTGCTTTGACCCGCTCTTCTGAGTTTGCCTTGATAACTATGTCCTTACCGCTCCAGGCGATGTCAGCGCCTGTGCCCTTGAAGTCGTAGCGCTGAGCTATTTCCTTAGCAGCTTGATTGAGGGCATTGTCTGCCTCTTGCTCGTCAACTTTGCTAACGATGTCAAATGATGAATCAGCCACTTCTACTCCTTTGCTCTGACAGCGGTTGAAGATCTAACTTCCAAGTCGATAGGCCAGGTATCAAGTTGTTCGATATTGGCCAGCGCCCTTTCATCGCCGCTTTCTAGAATGTCAACAATCCAGTTAGCGCCGTGCTCACCCTGCTCCTTGGTTTTTTGGTTGATGGTGGAAAGACCATAGAAGACTCCGAGTGGATGGCCATCGAGACCAATTACCGATATGTCTTGGGGGACGCGTAGTCCAAGATCACGAGCGGCCTGAATTGCACCGAATCCCATTTCGTCCGATGCGCAAAAAATAGCGGTTGGTTTGTTTCTTGGATCCCCAAGCATTTGCTTGGCTGCGTAGTAACCACCACCAACTGTGAAGTCAGCCTCAGCCATCCACTGCTCCTGGAAATCCAAATTCGCATCGAGCAGAGCTTCGTGATAGCCGGTTTTTCTTAGATATGGTTGGTGGAAGTCCATTTCACTCGCAGGGTTGCCAGCAATCATTCCAATCTCTGTGTGTCCAAGGGAAATCAAGTGCTGGGTTGCAAGTCTTCCTGCCCCCTCATCATCAATCGATAGAGATCGAGCTCCGGGGATAGGGCCGCCGATTCCAACAATTGGTTTTTTCAGTGCTGTTAGTTTTTCAAGCTCTCTGTCAGAGAGTTTTAGGGCAACTGTCAGTACCCCATCCACTCTCTTGCGAAGTACAAGATCCTCGAAGACTCTTTCTCGATGTGTGGCACCACCCGACAGCGAATATAGGGTGACGTCATAGCCTCTGCTGACTAAGGCATTGATGATTCCCTCCAGAACAGCCGAGAAGAACCAGCGATCGATAAACGGCAAAACCACACCTATGTTTCGAGACTTGCCAGTGGCGAGCGTGTATGCAGAGGAAGAGGCAACATATCCAAGTTCTTGGGCAGCTTTGAGAACCCGTTCTCTTGCTCTGGCAGAGACATGTGATTTGCCATTCAGGGCTCTGGAAACCGTTGCAGTTGAAACTCCAGCCCTCTGGGCCACTTCAAAGATCCCGATCATGCAAAAACTGTAAACGGTTATCGGTAGCTTGGCTAGCAAAGCCTTAAATCAGGTATTCTTAGGGGTCGCCAAAGGCGAGGCAAGTTACCCAAGTGGCCAAAGGGATCTGACTGTAAATCAGCCGGCGTGAGCCTTCGGGGGTTCGAATCCCTCACTTGCCACGAAAACCCGCTCCAAAAGAGGGGGTTTTTTCGTTTCTACGGTGTCACAATAAAACCTTGCTCTACTTCCAGAAGGGTTCATTTTGAACGCAATAACCTCATTCATTACCGGTCGCAAAACCTCATGGGTAACGCTCCTCATCGGACTGATCTTTGTCCTGCTGGCCTTTGGCCCGCTAGCTGCGCCAAAGTCCGACACCGCGCCAACCGATGGACTGCCGGCAAATAACGAGACTGTCTTGGTGAACAAGGCACTGGAGGGACTGCCAGGTACCGATGGGACCGTTGCCGTTGTGGTCTACTCCTCGGATAGCGTTCTGAGCGATGAGCAGAAAACCTGGATAACCGGAACCTTTGATCCGATGAACCAACGGTTCGTCGATGGAGCTGGCGATAAGTTCTTGGACTACACCTCCGCAGAATTCAATGGTGCAGCTTTTGTTCCACCGGCTGAGATTTCTGAAAATGGCAAAGCAGCTGTAATCACTGTTCCTCTAGATGAAATTGACGAAGTCGCTGAACGAGCTGAGCGCATGGCTCAGATGCGAGCCGATGCTAAAGAGGGCATGCCAGCCGGTATGGAAGTTCATATCACCGGACCCGAGGGATTTATTGTTGACATTTCTGGAGTTTTTGCTGGAGCTAACTTCACACTCCTCCTTGCGACAGTAATTATCGTTGCGCTACTGCTTCTTGTGACTTATCGCTCACCAGTGCTGTGGCTTGTTCCGCTAATCGTTATTGGTGTTGCGGACGGCATGGCATCTCAGATTGCTCCGCAGCTCTCCACAATATTCCTTGGAGTTGTGGCAGACGGATCGGTCACTGGAATTCTGTCGGTCTTGGTGTTTGGTGCCGGAACAAACTATGCCCTGCTACTAATTGCTCGCTATCGAGAAGAGCTGCTACTTAGTGAAGATCGTCACGTTGCTATGAACAAGGCACTTAGGGGCGTTGCCCCAGCAATTCTTGCATCCGGTGGAACGGTTGCTCTGGCACTACTCACTCTTCTGTTTGCTGAACTCGGTGGAAACAGAACACTTGGAATTGTTGTTGCGGGTGGAATCGTAATGGCGATGTTTGCTGCACTTGTAGTGCTTCCGGCCGCAATCGTTGTTTTTGGTCGCGGTCTGTTCTGGCCCTTCATTCCGAAGTTTGGTGGCGTAAATAAATCAGACAGCGGGTTGTGGGCGAAGCTTGGTCGCGGAGTTAGCAAGCGACCAGTAGTTGTCTCGATTGCAGGTTTTGCGATTCTTGCCATCCTGAGCTTTGGAGCCTCCGGAATCAAGGTTGGGCTTTCCTCCACCGAGCAGTTCAGGGTTGCTCCTGAAGCTGCCATTGGTCAGGACATACTTGCTGAGGCATTCCCAGCGGGGGCCACCTCACCGGCGATTGTCATTGTCAACAATGGCTTTGAGGAGGAAGTTGCAAAAGTCGCTGCCGATGTTCCAGGAGTTGCTGAGGTAACTATTGGGGATTCAAATGCCACGATTACAAAAATCGATGTTGTCATGGATGCGGAGTCTCAGTCAGAGGCAGCGTATGAAATCATCCGAGACCTACGAAGTGAACTAGGGGCAATTGAAGGTGCTGGGGCGTTAGTTGGTGGTCTCGATGCTCAGCGTCTAGACATCAAGGACACTTACGCATCCGATCAGCTGACAGTAATTCCTTTGATTTTGGTCTTAGTGTTCCTTGTCCTAGTGATTCTGCTTCGTTCCCTGGTCGCCCCAATCCTGCTCCTACTAACAGTGGTTGCATCCTTCTTCTCGGCGATAGGAGCTGCCTGGTTGGTGTTTGTAAATATCCTCGGCCTGCCAGCCTTGGATCTTTCGGTATTCCTCTTCAGCTTCCTGTTCCTGGTCGCACTTGGAATTGACTACAACATATTCCTGGTAACAAGAGCCAAGGAAGAGGCCGAGAAAGTTGGCATGAAAGAAGGCATGATCAAAGCCTTGGCCTCAACCGGCGGCGTCATTACCAGCGCCGGAATTCTGCTAGCAGCAGTCTTTGCGGTTCTTGGCGTGCTTCCGCTGATTGCGCTCTACCAAATCGGAATCATCGTCGGAATTGGTGTTTTGCTCGACACCTTGCTGGTAAGAACTGTGATTGTGCCTTCGCTGGCTTTCATCACCGGAAAGTACTTCTGGTGGCCAAACAAAACACTGGCCAAGAAGAACTAGCTTGCTCTAGAGCTTGATCCAGGCAACTTGCTCGTGCTCGAGTACACCCTCGACCGTTAGGTCGTGCTGAGTTGTCACAAGCAGTTCACCCGCAGGTAGGTTCAATGTTCCGCCAAAGTTTGCAATGACTCTCACACCAGAGTTGTCAAAGACCAGTGTGGTTTCATCGCACAGGTCTTCCACCCATTTCAGCTCTCCAAGTCCCATCTTGAACTCTTTGCGAATCTTCAATAGCTGTTTGTATAGCTCAAGAGTTGAACCAGCTACACCTTTTTGTTCACTTCTTGCATACCGACGGTAGTTTTCTGGCTGAGGGAGCCAGCTCTTGCCAGTGGTGTTGAAACCATATGCGGGTTTGTCTGACTCCCATGGAATAGGAACACGGCAACCATCTCGGCCAACTCTTTCGCCTTTGGTTCGGAAGAAAGTTGGATCCTCTCTGAAGCTTGCATCAAGAGTGGTGTGCTCAGGAAGACCGAGCTCTTCTCCCTGGTAGATGTAGGAGCTACCGGGAAGACCCAGCATGAACGCGGTCGCTGCACGACCAACTCTTTGGCCTCTAGCTTCATCAGGCTGCGGATAGCTCGGGCCAATTCCATCGCCCTGTTTCGGAACTTTGTCATAAGCCATGCGAGTAACGTGGCGAATGACGTCGTGGTTTGACAGTACCCAGGTGCTTGGAGCACCGACGTTTCCGAATTCTCTTAGGGACTCGTCCACAACATTTCTTAGCTTTGCTGAGTCCCATGGGGTTTCTAGATATGCAAAGTTAAATGTTTGGTGATACTCATCTGGCCTAACCCACTTGGCCATTTTGCTGAGCGGCAGAATCCATGCCTCAGCACACATTGCTCTGTCGTCGTATTCGTTGGCAACTTTTCGGAAACCGCGGATGACTTCGTGCACACCCTCTTGACCCCAGAATGGGTGGGGCTTCTCTTCCTTAGGGGCGGAGTCAGATCCAGTCATTGATGATGAAACTTCTTCAATGTCAGGCAGTGCTGGGTCCTTCACTAGAGAGTGAGCAACATCCACACGGAAACCATCAACGCCGCGATCAAACCAGAAGCGAAGAACATCGTGGAAGAACTGCTCAACCTTCGGGTTAGCCCAATTGAAATCTGGTTGCGAAGAATCAAAGAGGTGCAGGTACCACTGACCATCCTCAACCTGAGTCCAAGCAGGCCCTCCGAAAACTGATTGCCAATTGTTTGGCGGAGACTTCTCGTCCCTACCCTCTCGGAAGACATACATGTCTCTTTCTGGAGAACCCTTTCCAGCCTTGAGAGCTGCTTGGAAAAGAGGGTGCTGGTCAGAGGAGTGGTTGGGAACAAGGTCAATAATGATGCGAATGCCATGGCTGTGGGCTTTCGCTAAAAGAGCATCAAAGTCAGCCAGGGTGCCAAATCGAGGGTCGATGTCGGTGTAGTCCGCAACGTCATAGCCGGCATCTTTTTGCGGGGAGGTGAAGAAGGGGGAGAACCAAATGGCGTCAATCCCAAGCTCCTTGAGGGATTCCAGCCGGCTCATTACGCCTGGTAAATCACCCATTCCGTCCCCATTGCCGTCCGCAAAGGACCTGGGGTAGATCTGATAGATAACGGCGTGACGCCACCATTCCTGCTTGGAGCTCATGTCGTCTATGACCCTTTCAAAAAGCCCGACCGTAAAGGCTTACAGCGAGCCTTGGGTCTCCCACTACATTAGTTCTAATGAAGGTTTAGCGGGTTTCGAGTTAATGAATTCGTTACCTTTATTTCGGCCTATTGGAAAAGGTAAACGCTTACACACGCTTTAATTTTCCCAAGTCGATTTTTTGACTACTAAGGAGAGAAATGAACATCAAGAGAATTCTTGGCGCTTCTATCGCGCTGGGTGTTGCAGCTTCAACGCTGCTAGGTGCCCTGCCTGCAAGCGCCAATGAAAAGGTCATCACAGTTTGGGCCGATGAGACTCGTGGTCCAAACCTAGAGAAGACCTTGGGAACCGTTGCCTCCCAGGCCGGTGGTGAGTGGGTAGCTGGTTACAAAGTTAAGGTTGTTACCTTCTCCAGCTTCGACGCACTAAAGACTGCGGTTGACAATGTAACCAAGGATGGGCCTGACATCATCGTCGGTGGAAATGACTGGGTAGCAACTGGTGCAGCTAACGGAAAGCTAGCTCCATATGTACCATCTGCTGCAGTCAGAAGAAACTTCACAGGAAACCAGTGGTTCGACCTAACTGCTAAGGGCAAGATCTACGGTGTTCCAGTTGACGTGAACAACGTTGCAATGCTCGTTAACACCAAGCTAACTGGCAAGAGACCAACCAGCTTTGGTGAAATGGTTGACTTCTACCTAAAGAACAAGACCAGCAAGGGTCTAGTTGCAGGTCTTTGTGTTGCAGGTGGTGGAATGTCATGGGGTGCTCACTCAGTTCTCAGCGCTCTCGGTGGCGGTGCTTATCCAATCCGTAACGCTGTTGTTGACACTCGTCAGAACCCAGTACCAGCAACTGTTGCAACCAACATTGAGAAGTTCCTTCTCAATGCAGATGGCTCAAGCAACGGCTTCTTCCCAGCTTCGGACACTGGCTGCAAGGACAACTTCCTAGCAGGCAAGGTTCCTTACGCCATCATCGGTAACTGGGAGTGGAAAGACTACGACGCCAAGGGCTTCTCAATGAACAACCTGATGGCTGTTCCAGGAGTTACCAAGGGCAAGTTCGGTGCCGCATTCGGTAGCGTTTCCGCTGCAATGCTCACCTCCTTCGCAGAGAAGAACGGTAACGATGCAGCTGCTAAGTCACTGCTGACCAACTTCTTCGCATCTGAGAAGGGCCAGGTTGCATACCAGAAGTTCGAACAGCGTCCACCAGCCAACAAGGCAGCTGCTGCTAAGTCGTCAGCTGCTCAGAAGGGCTTTGGTAGCGCCGCTGCAGCCGCATCTGTTCCTCAGATCGGTGCAATCCTTAACGGCTCTGCCGGCAACCCTTCATACTGGGATCTCCTACCAGCATTCTGGACTGACGTTCTAGTAAAGAAGGTCAAGCCAGGTGTGGCTGTTTCCAAGCTCAATGCTCAGTTCAAGAAGAACATTGTGAATGGAATGAAGAATCTCTAAATAAAGAGGTTGAATGCTTCGGGGGCAGAGTAATCTGCCCCCGAAGCCTATTCATTAGAACAAGTTAGTCAGATGAAACTTTTCACCGGCAACAAGCTAGCCATCACAGCCAAAATAATTTTTGTGAGCATCACGCTCGCCATTCTTGGTCTTCTAGCTCAAAGCGCCTTTGCCTCCGGTGAGGGAGTTATTGCAGCCTTCATCGCGCTGTCAATGATCGCGCTCGCAGTTGTTTACTTCACGAAGATCTCAATCCCGATGAAGTTCTTCCTGCCAGGCATTTTGTTTTTAATTGCTTTCGTAGTTTTGCCAATTGCTTACACCTTGGTCATGTCTGGATTCCAGTTCAAGACCGGAAACTACGTTGATAAGCACGTTGCATTAGAGCGAATTATCGCCGACTCCTATGTGCCAGATGAATCGGGTCTTTCGTTTGATGTGAAGGTTGGCCAGACGGATCAGGGCCAGATAGCTCTTCTCGCCACCGACTACATGGCTGGTGAGTACTTCCTCTCGACCGAAAATGAATTCAAACCTCTGGATGTCTCGGAGGTGACTATTGATCAGCAACTCGGTATCGCGGTTGAGACCAGCGGCTTCACAGAGTTCGATGGCGACACTCTCGCCAGTCGCGCCGAAGAGTTTGCAGCTCTAAAGTTTGCGGGCCCCGGAGAATTCTTCTTAGCTCTTGAGGGATTTGAGGTGGCAATCCCGTTCAGACCTGGTCTTGTTTATGACCCTGCTACGGACACTTTCACCAATGCGATTACTGGCGCTAAGTACTTTGACAATGGGCGAGGTAATTACGCCAATGTCGCCAACCCAGAGGAGCTTCTCTCACCGGGCTGGAGATCTCCGATTTGGTTTGAAAACTACTTATCACTGGTGACCGACGAGAAGGTCCGAGAGCCATTCATTGCCGTCTTTATCTGGACCATGGTTTTCGCCACCCTCACCGTACTCACTCAGTTCTCGCTGGGTCTTTTGGTCGCGCTGGCACTTGATAAACCATTGAGAGGTAGACGGTTCTATCGAATCGTGATCATTCTTCCCTATGCCGTGCCATCGATTATGAGCATCCTGATCTGGGGTGGAATGTTCGACACCGAGTTTGGTGCCATAAACGCACTCCTTGGAACAAAAATTGCCTGGTTTGTGGATCCAAACTTTGCAAGAGCTGCGGTAATCATTGTGAACCTGTGGCTTGGATTCCCATACTTCTATCTGATTTCAAACGGTGCCTTGCAAGCTATACCAGCTGAACTATCGGAAGCGGCAAGGATTGATGGCGCTAGCAACAGACAAATCTTCTGGCAGATCACGCTTCCGCTACTTCTGAAGATCCTGACTCCACTGCTCATAGCCTCCTTTGCCTTCAATTTCAATAATTTCAATCTGATATTCCTGCTTACTGGCGGTGGTCCAAGAAACGATTTGGACGGAGAAATTGCTGGTGCAACAGATATCTTGATTAGCTACACCTACAAGATTGCCTTTGGCTCGCAGGTCCAGGACTTGGGGTTGGCCTCCGCAATTTCTGTAGTCATCTTCGTTTTGGTCGCGGCAATTTCTCTCTATGGAATAAAGCGCTCCAAGGTATTGGAGGAGTTCATCTAATGAAATGGATTAAGGAAAATCTCTGGAGGCACGGAGTAGCCATCGGTGCTGTGCTGTTTGCTGCCTTCCCGCTTTACCTAGTTATAGTTACTTCTTTTGCTTCTTCTGGATCACTCCAGCTGAGCTCATTCATTCCCAATGAGATCTCTATGGTCAACTACGACAAGCTATTCAATGACCCAACGATTCCCTATCTGACTTGGGTTTGGAACTCGCTTGTCATTGCCGGGTCTGTGGCTGTGCTATCCGTAGTGATTGGTGCAGCGAGTGCTTTTGCATTTAGCCGATTGAGATTCAAGGGCAAGAAGCTTGGAATTCAGGCACTGTTATTGATACAGATGTTTCCTGCAATCTTGGCGATTGCCGCTATCTACTTGATCATGGAAGGTATTGGTAATTTCGCTCCGGAGTTTGGACTGGGAACCCAGTCTGGCCTAATCCTGATTTATCTGGGTGGCGCGATGGGAGTGAACATCTGGCTACTGAAGGGATTTGTCGATTCGATTCCGCTTGAGATTGATGAGGCTGCCAAGATCGATGGCGCTAGCGAAATGCAAACTTACTGGCAGATCTTCGTGCCACTTGCTTCACCCGTTCTAGCTGTGGTGACGCTGCTTAGCTTTATTGGAACATTCAACGAATACATTCTGGCTCGTCTGTTCTTGGTGGACATGGAAATCAGAACGGTAGCTGTTGGATTGCAGCAATTCGTTGCAGGCCAGTACTCAGAAAACTGGGGAGCTTTCGCTGCAGGGTCGATTCTTGCTTCAATTCCAATCGTGATTATCTTCCTATCGCTGCAGAAGTACATTGTCTCTGGTCTTGCCGGGGGAGCGGTCAAGGGGTAATTGTCGAAAGGTGGGAGCGCAGTGAAAATACGTCTTCCATTTCTTGATGGCAGCTTTATCAAGCCTTCTAAGCGCACCGATTTCGAGGCCATAGAGACAAGGTTCTTAGAGAAACTAGGGGAGAAACAGTAATGTCTATGCAGCTCATGCACGACGCATTTATCCATCACGATGGGTCACCTCTGTATGTTCCTGAGCAGAAACCAAAGCTAGGCCAGAAGGTAAAAATCAGGATTCGGATCCATGAGACTTTTGGCGATGTCAAGCAAGTCATGATTCGTCAGAGTGATTCTGGTGAGGCATTTGTGGGGGAGAAACTAAAGGTCTTCGCAAGAAGACATGGTTGGAGCTGGTTCGAAGGCAGCATTGTTCTGCATAATCCGCAGGTGCACTACCGGTTCTTTGTTGAGCTCAAGAACAAAGAGAGTTACTGGCTTAACGCCCTTGGTGTTCATGATCTGGATCAATCCGACCGTTTTGACTTCAGCATCAACATCTTTAACTCAGTTCCGAAGTGGGCCACAGGCGCCATTCTCTACGAAGTCTTTCCCGATACCTTTGCAAGAAGTGAAGAAGCTGCGAATCGAAACACTCCAAGCTGGGCACTTCCAAAGAAATGGGGAGAAAGGGTAATTCCGAAAGGCCCAGGAGTCTCAACGCAGTTTTTCGGAGGCGATCTAAAGGGAATCGAAGAGAAGTTAGAACACCTCAAAAGTCTTGGCGTAACGATTCTTTACATGACGCCTTTTTTTGCAAGCCGCTCAAACCACAGGTATGACGCCTCAAGTTTTGACTACGTAGATCCTTTGCTAGGCGGTGACGATGCACTGACCAGCCTTGTGAACAGAGCCCACAAACTCGGCATGAAGGTTATGGGTGATTTGACTGCTAACCACACTGGCTCGAGTCACGAATGGTTTGTTGCTGCCTACAAAAACCCAGGAGCTAAGGAAAGCGATTTCTACTACTTCACTGACAACAACGAAAAGTACGATGCGTGGTGGGGATTTTCCTCTTTGCCCAAGCTGAATTGGAATTCCAGCGAACTGAGAAAGCGTTTCATCAAAGGGAAAACATCGGTTGTTGCCAAGTGGCTTAGGCCTCCTTTTGGACTTGATGGTTGGCGAATTGATGTTGCAAATATGGCTGGGCTGATCAGACAGGATGATTTCAACCAGGAAATTGCAAGTGAAATTCGCAAGACCATGGCTGATGTTGCAGGGGAATCATTCCTGGTCGGTGAATTTACCGCCGATGCCTCAACGCAACTTCTCGGAGATAACTACCAGTCAGCAATGACCTATTCAAATTTCACCAGACCCATCTGGCGTTGGCTTTGGAATCCTAAAGAGAAAAGAGAAGAAAAGCAGATTGGTGTTGGTAGAAAAGGTATAACTGCTACTCAGGTGGTTGAGCTTCATAAACAGTTTGCTTCTACTTTTCCCTGGCACGTCAGAATTCATAATCTGAACGCTCTCGATACCCATGACACTGGCAGATTCAAGACCTTCGCCATCCCTAACTCCCAAAAGGTGGCAGCAACACTTCAGTTCACTCTTCCGGGAATTCCCATGCTTTTTGCCGGAGATGAATTCGGTCTTGAAGGAACTACTGGCGAAGAATCTAGAACGCCGATTCCTTGGAACGGTGAGCGAGGCTCGGATCCATCAATGATTGCCATTTATGCCCAACTGGCTCAGTTACGCAAAAAGCATCGAGCTTTGGTTGATGGTTCTATTCGCTTTATCTATTCATCTAAAGAAGCCATCATGTTTGCACGTGAGAGTAAAACGGAAACAATTTTGGTTTGTGTGTCTCGTGGCCGTGATAAGAAAATAGAACTACCGAAACACACAGTGGCATTCCCGGAGCGAGCAGAAAACCTCCTTGGTGGTGGAAAGCTGAAAGTGAGTTCTGGAAAGTTTGCCTATGAGGCCAAGGCACTGGACACACAGATATGGCGTTTGCCTAGCCCTGTTCGCTAGTGCTAATCTGTCTCGGTTACATCGCCCCGATAGCTCAGTGGTAGAGCACTTCCATGGTAAGGAAGGGGTCGACAGTTCAATCCTGTCTCGGGGCTCGGTCTTATAGATCTGGCGGGGTAGCTCAGGTGGTCAGAGCGCACGGCTCATAATCGTGAGGTCGCGGGTTCGATCCCCGCCCCCGCTACGCCAGAATTCCAACCCTCAGTTGCTTGAGGTTCTCCAGGTATTTGATGCCTTCGACTTCATTGAACTCAAGCTCGTAGTTTTCAAGTTTGAAATGGTTTCTTAGTGGCATAAATTGCTTGAGAAATGCCTTCGCTTCATATTCCGCAAGGTTCATTCCCAGGCAGGTGTGAGGGCCATAACCAAATGCAAGGTGTGGCTTTCTTCCTCTGTCCAGATTGACCTCATCAGGCGCATCCCATTCACTTGGGTCATGGTTGGCGGAAGCGAAGTGAAGGCGCAGGTACTCGGGGTTCTCTGGATTAAAGGTCTTGGGATTGATTCTTTCAATTGCGGGCAGAGGAGATAAAAACCTGAGCAACTCGTTGATTAGATTTCTTTCAAGTTCAGGCTGACTCTCAATTTTGTCGGCGTCGGCAGGAACATTGAGCAAGTGCCACATCATTCCAGAGATGAGTTTGATTACGGTGTCTCTTCCGCCAGCAAGAAGAACACCGGCGTAACCCTTGAATTCCGACTCAGTGATTTTCTCGCCGGCAGGCCTCATGGCTCTGAGTTGACCCCAGATGTCCTCCGCACCTTCGGGTTCTGAAAAGACGCGATTGAGGTAATCGTGTAAAACTTTCCCATCTCTGGTTGGTCCAGCAGCAGTCCAAACGTCTGGACCCCAAGATATCCACTCATCTTTATCTTGTGGCCGTGCGTAGATGATGCTCAAGCAGCCAACGACAAATGGAAGAGCCAAGTCGTCGTAAACGTCGAAGCTTTTCTTTTCTCTAAGCAAGCTGGCCAGAAGATCTTCTGCGGTTTTTTCAAATTGGGGAAGCAACGCTTCAAGCTTTGGCCTTAGAAAGACCGACTGAACTGCGTGTCGATAGTCGGTGTGTTTTGGAGGATCCACTTCAAGAGGAATCTGTCGATAATCCCGGACATCCCTGTCGCCCTGAAGGTCGCTGGAGTAGTTCTCAAAGTCCTTGGCGGCAGTCCGGACTGCCTCGTATCCCACGATGTTTTTATGAGCTTCTTTTGTGAAGGCCTTCATAATTTCCCCTTTACTAGTCAAGAGATTACCCTTTACATATGGTCAATCAAGCTCTTGAGGGCAAGCGCTATCCCCGAACGGCCCCCTATCTGGTGGGGAGAGAAAAACTCAGGGAGTTTGCAAGGGCAACCATGCTGGATGAGTCCCTGCTTAAAGATGAAGTGATAGCCCCACCCACCTTCCCTGTAGTCATCCAGGAGCAGAGCCTCAAACTGGTGATTGAAGATCCAGAAGCTGGTCTTGATTTCTCTCGAGTTGTTCATGGTGAGCAAAGGTTTGTTTACCAAAGAGCTATTGTTGCCGGCGATGAGCTGACAAGTGAACTGATGGTGGCCTCGATCAAGTCACTGGGCGGTAATCAGATGATTACTTTCAATACTGAAATCTTTGATGCCGCGAATCAATTAGTTTGCACAGCTATCTCAACCCTGGTGGTCAGGGGTGAAAATGCCTGAAATCAAATCGCTAAGTGTCGGTCAAGTAGTGGCTGAAAAGAGCTTCAAGATTTCCCGTGATTCGCTAGTTCGTTACGCCGGTGCATCAGGGGATTTCAACCCAATTCATTATCGAGATGATGTTGCTAGGGCAGTTGGATTACCCGGTGTTCTAGCCCACGGCATGCTCACCATGGGCATTTCTATTTCTCCAGTAATCGCTTGGGCAGGCTCACCAGCAGCCATTGTTGATTACGCTGTGCGATTTACCAAACCCGTTGTGGTTCCGCCCAGCGGACATGCTGAGGTGAAGATTGTTGCTGTGATTGGTGTGATCGAAGAAGACGCCTCTAGGGTCAGAGTTGATTTGACGACAACATTTGAAGACAACACTGTGCTTGGTAAGGCGCAAGCCTGGGTGAAGCTTTCATGAGTCTTGCGGTTCCGCTAGCTCAGCTAACAACCATGCGGGTTGGTGGCGTGCCCAAGGAGATTGTTCGTTGTGAAACTGCGCAGCAGATTTATGACGAAATTGCCATTTCAATAAAGAATCATGAAAACTTCCATGTTCTGGCGGGTGGCTCAAA
>VFQS010000692.1_pt1 | contig 35464 bp, 23 predicted proteins | sample 3512361 | NCBI WGS metagenome assembly VFQS01 (sample SAMN10412375, study PRJNA504923) | tailings metagenome | isolation source: Relicate 1 Philex TSF3 active mining | place: Philippines
CCAAGAATATTTTCGTCGAACGCATTTAATTCAATTTCCAAAGCACCCCGTCGATTGGCGAATAATTGCTGCTGAACTAATAAATTATTCTCAACTCGCGGGTCCTTTCTTTCATTTTGCAAGAAAGCTGGAAAATTAACCGTTTTTGCACCATCACGCTCCGCTAACAATCGAGCCTCGGTTGCTTTTGCACTGAAATATTGTGTTCGCGTGATTTCTGCATTGGATTTGACTTGCGTATTGTTCATGCGCACAAGTACTTGGCCTTGCTTTACCACTTCGCCATCTTTAACCAAAATTTCATCGATCGTACCACCAATTTGGTGTTGTACCACTTTACGATTGGAGGAAACTGTCACGGCACCACTCAAAGGCACACCACGGTCGAGCGGAGCGAATGATGCCCACAAAAAGAATCCAAGCACACCAAAAATCACTATTCCCCAACCAAGACGAGAATAGCTTTTAGGATCAGTTTCAACTTCGAGCAGTTCAACATCCTGAGTGACTACATCACTAGCGTTTTTCTTACTAAGTGCCAAATTATTCATAATTACTCCTGTTCTTCTGCAGCAGCTTGAACGCGTGCTTGCGTATCTTCAGACAGTTGCTGCGTACCCGCCGCGGCTTGCTGTGCTGCTTGTTGTGCTGCTTGGTGCATTTGGATCGCTTGTTGTTGCGCTTGCTGCTGGGCCTGAGCAAGTGCCTGCAATACCTGATCCCTAGGGCCAAATGCAGCAGCCATACCATCTCTAATTAACAGAAGCTTACTAGTAGCAGCTAAAATCGATTGACGATGAGTAATTAAGACAATCGTTTTGCCACGAGAACGCAAATCATTGAGAGCTAATAATAAAGCTTGTTCACCAATGTCATCCAAATTGGAATTCGGCTCATCCAACACTAATAACGAAGGGTCGTCATACATTGCACGTGCCAAGCCTAAGCGTTGTTTTTGTCCACCAGACAAACCACCGCCACCGTCGGTGAGTACAGTGTCATAACCTTTTGGCAGATGCAAAATCATGTCATGTACACCAGCGCGCTTCGCTGCCAAAATCACTTTTTCTGAATCGACGTCACCGAATCGAGCAATATTTTCTGCGACAGTGCCAGCGAACAATTCGATATCTTGCGGTAAATAGCCGATGTGTGGTCCCAACTGGTCTTTATTCCACTGATAAATATCAGCGCCATCTAAGCGCACTTTCCCTACAGCAGATGGCCATACGCCAACTAATAAACGCGCTAAAGTTGATTTACCTGACCCAGAAGGACCGATGACGCCGAGCACATCACCAGGTTGTAGACTGAGCGTTAAATTCTTGATCACTGCTACAGGTGAGCCGGGTGGCGCAGCAGTCACCGCTTCCACACTAACAGCCCCCAAAGGCTTCGGCAAATCCATACCAGCCTTGCGCGGTTGGTTGTTAGTTAAGAGTTCATTTAGACGTTCATAAGCACTCTTTACCGAGCTCCATTGCTTCCAAACACCAATTAATTGATCAATAGGACCTGTCGCTTTACCAAGCAAAATCGAGCCAGCAATCATCATACCTGGCGTCATTTTTCCTTCAATAACAAGTAAGGCACCAAACCCAAGCACAAGCGATTGCACCGAAACGCGTACAAATTTACTGATAGCACTAACAATACCGGATTTTTCACTCGCCTCGGCTTGCAACTGCAAGAATCGAGAATGCAGCTTGAACCAACGTGTCATCAAATTGGGCAACATACCCATCGCTTCGATGACTTCAGCATTCCGCAAATTATTCGTCGCTTGCATGCTAGACATGATCGACATCGCGTTCGCTTCTTTCAGAGGTTTGCTAGATACTTTCTCATTAATATAGGCAAGAACCACCATAATGATGACAGCAACAGTAGCAAATATCCCTAAGTACACGTCAAACATGAAAATCACTGCGAGATAGATCGGGAACCATGGCGCATCAAAAAATGCGAACAAGCCATTGCCCGTTAAGAATTGACGAATTTGTGTCAAGTCCTGTAACGCTTGACCTGGATTACCGCCACCTTTTTTCAGATTCTGCTCAAATGCTGCTGTATAAATCCGCTTATTCATCTGCATATCTAGTTTTGCACCAACTCGGATTAATACAAAACTACGTACGAATTCGAGAGCACTCATAAAGGCAAATGCCCCCAAGACGAGTAAGCTCAGCATCAACAGAGTGATTTCGTTCTGACTTTGCAAGACGCGATCATAGACTTGCAACATGTAAAGAGATGGTGCCAACATGAGCAAATTAATAATGGCGCTAAACACGCCGATTGTACGAAATGCGCTTTTAAACGAACTAAGAACGTCCATTATCTCGTTCTTAGGTAACTGGAATTTAGATTTCATAAGTCTCTCGCACGATCAGTGCACAATGAATCATTTTGACAGGCGGCTACTAAAGAGGCCGGGCGCTATTATCAGCGCATATAATAACAAAAAATGTGATATGCGTCACATTTTTTTGAATATCGTTTCGTGTCGACGTAATTTCAGAATGCTTTTTAAGCACAACTTATTTATTCCCCCGCTTCTTTCGCATACAACTCTGAAAAAAAAGCGGGTTAGAAAGCATTAACTAATTACTTACCCTGAGTTTTACAGCACGCCCCAAGTTTTTAGTAATGGCATGGTTTCCTTAAGGAAGACTATTTCACGCTGTTTGAGCTCAATTAGATTCTCGTGCTCATCTTTGATCGCCTGTCCATCTCGCATCAATGACTTACCTAAACTTCGCATTTTTTGCCAAACTGCACCCGCCAAGTCACTTGCATTTTCCCATTGTGCCGCTATGAAGAACTGATCAATTTCACTTACTGGTACAGCAGTACGCAATCGACTCGCAACCAGAATTGCCATCGGCTCACCGTACAAAGCGCGCTGAACGACAATCTTATTAAATGACAAACATGTGGTGGCACTTAAATCTGGATCAATATCAATCGCGTGCACATAACCAACGGCAGAAAGCACGACAATCGCATTTATTGCGCTGTGAAGTGGTGCTTGCATTAGTTCGCTAATCGCACTCAAGGAAAGTGGCTGCTGTGCCAGCGCATCCAATATTGGCGCGTACACCTCACCTGGCAGAATTATTTCACCAATCGAAGACTGCACCGTTAACATACAAGACGAACGGGGCACGAACAAAGTGAAATGAGACTCACGCGCGATTTTCTCGACTTCTACTGGTGCGTACTTGCGCTTACCTTTGACAAAGATATCTCTTCTAAATTGTTGATTCTTCGCAAAATCTTTTAGCAACTCGCGCATTGTAGGATCAGACTCTTGCGCAATCCTTTGGATTGTCTCTTTACTGAGACCAAGCTCATCTGCATTCTCCAACAAACCGGCTGAGCAAGCAAAACTAAGCTTAGCGGAATTTAAATCCGCAGCAATGTCGCTACTATAAAAGAGGTTCCAATCTGCATTCATATACTCATGAGCCATATAGTGCGCATCATGCGCCTGTAAACGCTCAGCCATTTTTTTTGCGGAAGGATTGTCCTTAAAGTAACTTAAATTAAGCCCTTGTAATTCATTTACAAACTGTTTTGCGGCGCGAACTTTGTCCGCAACTGGCCCACCAGTTCTAACCGCAAATTGCGTCATCAGGTGGCGCAATGGTGCTTTACCTGACCACCCAGGCAGACAATTGTAAGAGATATACACGGCGCCACCTGGTTTTAAAAGTTTTTGCACCAGCTGCACAATTAGGCTTTGGTTTTCTTTACTTACCCAAGAATAAATGCCGTGCAAGACAATGAAATCCATCATTGGCAAATCTCGCTGCAAAGCGTCTGCAAAACTATCATCAAAGAAATGCACATTCTTTAGCCCTGCTTCATCCGCCATACGCTGCGCATTCAACACATGCACTGGATTAAAATCAAAGGCATAAAATTCAGATTGTGAATTGCAAGCAGCTAAAGCATTCGTGCTAAGTCCATTGCCACAGCCGATTTCCAGCCAATTAAATACAGAACTTGCCTTAGGCAAGACAACATTCTTACTCAAGGCATTAAAGTGCATCAGAATTGGTGCTAACTCTGGATAGAAGTTAGAAGTGTATTCAATATCTGTAACGTAACCATGCGTCCAATCTGACATGCAAATTCCCCTATCCCAAAAAATATAGAATTACCATTATGACTGTCATCAAATCAACTAAATCGATTAAACCAACCAATTAAACCAAGCTATTCAAGCAAATCAATTAAACAAAGTATTCAGCATAACAAAGTTACACTGCTACTCGACAAAAAAAATGCCGATTCCTAAGAATCGGCATTTTATTTTTATAAACAAGATGCTTTTCAGCACCTTGTTTATGACTAGAGCTAATCGATATTAAACGATAGCGATAGTGTTTGCAGCTGCAGCACCAGCCAATGTTGTAACACCGTTTACACCAACCAATTGAACAACTGTATCTACCAAAGCATCTTGGAATACGATTGTTGAATCTTCAGCATCAACGAAGTCACCGTCACCGTTGCCGTCATAGCCGAACGCTACAGACATACCTGTACCGTCCAATTCTTGTGCCAAGAACGCCAAAGCTTGCGCCAAAGTGATCACGCCTACTGTGTCAGCAGCATTTGCATCAGCACCAGCAGATACTACTGCTGTTGTTTCAACGCCTGCTGTGCCAGTTACGTCCAACTTACCGAAAGTGATCACGCCACCTGCAGTTACTGTTGTGTTAGTGGAAACTGCACCAGTGCCAGTAACCAAACCACCGTTGCTTGCAGCTGCTGTTGTACCGAGAACCAATGCTGACAGATCCAAGATATCGTTAGCAACTTCGAAGCCAGTGATAACGTCCCAATCAGTAGAAGTAGAATCACCAACTGCGATTACAACTGTATCAACTGCGCCATCGCCTTTGAATGCAAATGTTGGCTCTTTTACTGTGCCAGCATCGCCAGCTGCAGTACCTGGAGTCCATTGTGTGTGATCCAAGTTGCTGTTCAAGTAGATAGTATCTTTACCTGTACCGCCTGTAACACTATCAGTACCAGCACCAGCGTAGATAGTATCGTTTTCAGAACCGCCAGTGATAGTATCGTTACCAGAACCACCCATGATTGTATCTGCACCAGTACCGCCAGACAATGTATCGTTACCAGCATCACCAGACAAGATATCGTCGCCAGCATCGCCATTCAATACATCATCACCGCCCAAACCGATCAAGATGTCGTTACCGTCACCACCAGAACGTGTTTCAGCAGCACCTGCTGTAGCGCCAGCACCGATCCAGAAATCAGCACCAGAAGTTGCAGTGAATGTTGCACCAACTTGTGCGTTTGTACCATTGAACGTTGCGCTGTTCAATGCATCACCCAAGAAGGAAACAGACAATGCGTCACCAGCTTTAGTTGCGATGTTAACTTCTTGTACTTGACCACCAGCGTTGTCATATACAACTGCAGTTGCTACACCACCTTCAACAGCGATAGTGTTTGTCGCTGCTGTGTGTACCAAGCCTGTGTTACCCAAAGTTGTACCGTCAGCTGCGTACACTTGGTTGAACTTAGCCAAGTTGTAACCGCTACCAGCAGAAACAGTGTTGTCTTGGTTAGAGCCAACGATCAAATCGTTACCTGCGCCAGAAGAAACAACGTTTTGACCACGGTCTACAGAGATCACGTCAACGCCAGCACCAGTAGTGATAGTGTCGTTACCAGATGCTGCGTAGATAGTGTTGTTGCCATTTGTTGCTGTGTATGTTGCAGATTTACCAGCAGAGTTACGGCCGTCGATCCAGCTATCACCTTTACCAGCTTTGATCACTGCAGCATCGCCCAAAGAGTTCACTTGAACAGCGAAATCACGGCCAACACCAGAAGCATCCAACAATGTCAAATTGTTGTTTGTTGCGTTACCAGATACCAAGCCCAAGTTCACGAAACCACCAGCAGTTACAGTCAAGCTAGCCAAGTTTTTAGCGTAGATGTTGTTTACTGTTGTGATAGTGTCGATTTTGCTTGAAGTTGTACGTTCGTTAGAAACAGCAACAACCATTTCAGTTACGCCATGAGCAGTCAATTTACCCAAGTTGTAAGCAACTGCGCCTTTATCAACGTCCAAGCTGGAGTTGATATTAACGTTCAACTTAGCAACAGAGTTGTTAGCCAATGTTACAGCGTTGAAGTTTTGTGTTTCAGAAGAATCGTCAGTTTGGTTGCTATCGTTATCACCGAAGTAGTTCAATGTTGACAATGCTGTGCCTGTCAAATTGAATGTATCAGTTGTATCAACACCAGTAGTGATGTTGAATGGCTCAGCTGTTGTTGGAGACAAATCAGTTGCGCCGCCTGTGCCGTCAACAGCTTTGTCTGACAAAATTGCCAATTCAGTTACTGTTGTTGCTTTAGACATATCGATAGTTGCGTCAGCAGTTGTAACGATATGGAACTTTTCGATACCAGTCAAAGATGGTGCGCCAGTTACGTCTGCATTGAATGCAGCGCGCACTGTGTCTGTACCACCAGCGTCAGTAATTGTATCGGAACCGTTGAAGCCATTTACAGTTGCAAATGTCAAAATGTCGTTACCTGTACCCAACTTGATAGTTTGGTCAGCAGCACCAACTGACACGCGCAAGTTACTTGCTTGTGCAGATGCATCCAAAGTTTTCGCTACTACGTTGTTGATTACTGTGTAATCAGTAGTTGCTGTACCACCTGTCAATACAACAGCTGTTGTATGAGCAGAAGCACTGTTCAATGTCAAACGGTTAGTTTCTGTGTCTTTATCGTTCACAGTCAATGTTTCAACGCCAGCAGCAGTTACTGCGTAGTTGTATGTTGTGCCTGTGTTCAAATCGTTCACAACTGACAATGCAACCGCGTCAGCAGTACCTGAAGTTGTAGCCAAATTAACGACAACTGTATCACCAGTTGTTGTACCTTCAGTGTTTGCTGTTGTTGTTGAGTGGTGCAATTCGATATCGCTAGCAGCCAATGCAACAGTTGTTTTGTTCAATGTGAATGTAGATGCTGCTGCACCTGCTGCGCCTTCAGTACGCAAGATAACTTTCTTCAAGTTTGCGTCGAAAGTAGAGATATCTGCAGATTGTGAACCACCACGCATTTCCAATGTTTCAACATTAGAGATAGAAGCGTTAGAAGAAACACCAGCGTATGTACGCAATGTATCTGCACCAGCACCACCATCGATTACGTTGCGGTCAGTTGCACTAGCACCTGTTGGCGCTGTTGTTGTCCACAATGTGTCATTACCTGCGCCCATTTTTACAGAAGCGTGGAATGTTGCACCGGAGTTGTTTGGATCATTTTTAGAACCAGACGCGTTAGTGATGTCCAAATCAACGTTACCAGTGAAGCCAGTTGCGTCGATTGTACGGATACCAATACCGTTACCGATAGCCAAGCCACCAGCGTTCATGATTGTACGCTCTGTGCTTGAAGATGTGTCTGTGTTAACCATCTTCAATGTGCCAGAACCAGTGATTGTCAAGTTTTCCAAATCAACTAAAGTTGTTTCTTTAATTGTGTTGTTACCTGCAGATTTCAATGCAACTTGTTCGAAACCTTCGTTAGAAGCAGAGCTTTGACCTACGAACAAAGATGCCAATGTAACGTTGGATACGTTTACTGTAGCTGAATCACCACCAACGCCCAATGCTGCTGTCTTAGACAATGCACCGTCAACATATTTAAATGCTGCAGTACCAGCAACAGCTGAAGAGTTCTTCACTGTCAAGTCATTTGCAACGCCACCAGCTTTGTTAGTAGTGATGTTGTCGAATGTGAAGCCACTTGCTGCTTCTTTTGTCAACTTGTTGATTGCCAATGCTGTGACGTCATCTGCATTACGCAAATCCATAGTCTTAGTGTCGCCAGTTGCTTCAACATTGATTTTTTGAACATTGTTCAAAGTTGGAGTTACGCTAGTTACACCGTTATCGTTGCTGTTACCCATTACAGCGTTCAACGTGTTTTTGCCAGTTGTACCAGTACCTGTCAAAACGTCTTCAGATTGCAATGAGTTGATACGATCGTCGCCGCCTGGTGTGTATACCAAACCAGCTTCGAAAATTGCGCCGTTAACTTTGTCTGTACCGTTTGTCAATACAACACCAGTTGCAGATGCATCAACGATAGAAGCGATAGTCGCGTCTTGAGTAGCGATAGCAGCTGTTGCAGTTGCAGCAGTAGTAACACCGTTCAACCATGTTTTCGCCAATGCAACGCCATTTGCTTTAGAGTAAGCAACGATTTCTGGCGCTGTATCTAATGCTGTTGTGAAAGAAGTTGCAGCAGTTACTTTAGAATCAACTGCAATTTTGTCGTCGCCTTGAGCGCCGTTCAAAATACTGATCGCAGCAGCACCCAAGCTTACTTTACCTTGGTTGATTTGACCAACCCAGTACAACAAGCCAGCAGCGTCAGGAACGCGTGAAGAACCGAACAAGTTTGCATACAAAGTAGAAACGATAGATTCAGTAGTTTGGCCAGCGAATGCCGCCTTGTACTCTGCTTGTTCTGCAAAGCTGTTAGCGATTTGTGTGATGGTCATTGAAGAAGCCATCCAGTATGCCAAACCAGCTGGGTCAGCTGGGCGATTGAAGTAAGCGATGTAAAGCTTTTGAATATCAGCAGCTGTATTAGCCATGTAAAACTCCTTAATTAAGTTAGATAAATTGCGAAACTTGCTTTTAAGGCACCTATTCGCAGTACAACAGGGCGAATAATCTCAGAACATCTTATCTAGAGATGTGACGTTCATCACAAAACCAAAAAAACTTTGCCTCACAACCAATTTGGCGTTGTTTTGCCCATTTTTCTACCGCCATGTTTCAAAAAAACAACGACAAAGAACCTGGACGCACTATTACCAATCTTCGATTATATATTGTGTTTCTGGGGAAAACCATATGAATGTTTGCTTACAGACATTTATTTAATGAACTTAATGTATTACATCAACGTTCCATGCCTGAACATGAGCTGCAAACTTGCAATATCTACTATGCATTTATTTTTAGAATTTAAAAATTAAAACAAAAAAAACCAGCAACCAATCATTACTGGTTACTGGTTTTTTTTTCAGAACTTACAGCTTAGAAGTTTTCTATATAAATTATTTTGACCAATAAGTAATGCCGTAGCCTAAACGATCGGCATCAAAACGGCGCTGGAACAAATAAGATGCGGATCCACCCTTCTCAGCAGTCACAACACCCTGCACTGCCATATTTGTTCCCTCGGAAAATTGCGGATTGCCCGACAACTTGCCATCCGCAGCAATACTTCCTCGCGCCTGCATATTGAATCGTTCGCCTTTCGAAACCAAATCAAAGCCTGTACTAAACTGCGCATTCGCAAAATCTAAATATAACTTACCGTTTTCCATCGTAGCTGACGCAACGCTATTATTTGCCTCATTAAGAATAAAGGCCTCTCCACCTTTCAACGAGAACCCCATACTTCCCACTACGGGCACCTGCCACTCACTCGATTTTGTTTGAAAAATTGCATAGTAGGGATTTGCTGCAATCAATTTTGTTTGCGCTTGATTTTGCTTGGCCAAATCCAAATTAGGCTCTTGCCCTGCGACAGCTGCCCAGCGCCCCCATATAATTGAATTTTCCAATGCCTTTGTGGTTGATTGCGTGTTTTGAATATAGCTAGGCAAAGTCGCACTTTTTATTGGATCGATCGCCACATCATTTCCGCTACCTAACACGATGCCAGCAGAAGGCATACCTGCACCTGCCGCTACTGGTTTGCTATTTGGCTCATCTGCACGTGGTGGCGAGACTGTATCTGGAGAGCTGCTATTACTATTAAATAAATTTGGCTTTAATTGATCTTTCATAATCTGCAGCAACTTACCTTGCTGAGACGCAAATAGTTCAACAGCACTTCCGCCCTCGCAAGGCCCAGTACCAGAAGGCAAGCAAGAACCGCCGAACCCACTAACAACTACACCGCCCGACAACACAGATACGCGTGAAACAGCTTGATCTGTGAATACAGTAAAATCTGTGCCGCGCACCCCAATCGCTGCAACTGGGGTATTAAAACGGAAATTTTGTCGTGATAGCTTGACCGCATCACCAGAAATACTTCGAGCAACGCCATTTAGAAGTTCTAGTTTGATTCGCGTATTTTCTGGTTTTTCTTTATCTACGTGGTAACTCACAATTCGAATTGCGCTGTTTGGACGCACAATAAGGAAGCCGCCATCGATCGTTTTTAAATAAACGAAACCATCGGCACCTGTATTAATTTGCGCACCTTCGGCTACCATGCTATTTAGCCGCAATGCTTTGTTCGACAACTTGGCGTCACCAGCAACAAACACCACTTGCGCGGCATCACCAGCAATGGCTTGCGCAATGCCTCCAAAGAATATGCTCATCGCAGCGCAGCTACGAATGATGTATTTTGAGAAGTTGGGTAATTTATGCATAGCTTTTCCTTTTTTTGCGCTCACATTACACATGCATAACAGCATGGCTAGGCGCTATTTGCGCTAGAAGGCAATCACAATCCTCCAAGCTCATCTAACATTATCCCCCAATTTTAAGATAAATTTGTGACGACCATCACAAATTTAGATTTTTATGATGCTATACTACACTCAATCTTAAGAAGCGTGCATTTTGATCATGTATTTAAGTTTACACCTAACAAACACTTATTGAATGCAGCAGGATTCGCACCAGATCAATTGTTCGTGAAAAATGTAGAGCTAATTCAATCCTTCATCCAATTTCGTAATTCACACATTGATTATGTTAGGTATGCTTGGCTAGCTTAGATGTTTTTACGGGGTCTATGACACAAACTTAAAACCATTTCTAAATATTTCTGAATCATTCATTAAATTGGGGCATTAATTAAAGTATTTAGGGTATTAATAAGCTCAAAATCTTTATTCATCAACATCTGAAATATCCTCATCTTAGGTAAAGATAAACTAGACTTCATCTGAACAAAAACAAGTCCAGAAAAACCTGTTTTTTTACGAAGCGATAAAGCAGTAAAAGTGATCGCTTCGATTTTCTTTTGACGTCGCATTGTTGCTCCTTATAACAAAGGCGATACTCTTTGAACGATCTGCATAGGCCTGCATGAAACAATCGTGGTTCTCACACTTGAAAGCAGCATTTCTGACAAATTGGATTTGGGCATCCATTTCTATTTTGTCGGTGTTTATTTGCGCCGCTTTGCAATGGGGATCAGCTAATAACTACCAAGTTCCTGGGGATGAATGGACGCGCGATCAGTTTATGTTTTGGCGTGCAAGTCCAATAGAAGAAAATCGGATTGCCTTGCTTGATATTGATGAGTCGAGCATAGAAAAAATGGGAGCGTGGCCATGGCCACGTGAACGCATTGCAGATTTAATCGAATTGTCGATTAGTGAGTATCAAGCGAAAGGCGTTGCGCTCGATATATTTTTTGCCGAGCCCAAAGACGAAAGTGGCGACTTACGGTTGGCGAGCTTGTCTCAATTTGGGCCCATCGTTTTAGCACAAGCATTGGACTATACAAAAAATCGTCCTTGGCCGGTCCAGCTCGGCGAACTGCATCAACCCAATTTTCCAGCGCCACCAATTGCGGCACAGGCAACGGGTTTTCTCGGCAATCATAGTTTGTTAGCGAAAAAAGGCTTTGCTGGCAATATTGGCTATTTGCCCGATCAAGATGGTGTATTACGTCGTTTACCTACGGTGAGTCACTTTGAAGGCTTTTATTACCCTACACTATCTCTTGCATTATTTGATTGCTGCGCATCGCCAACCAATAAAAAAACCGTCGTAAACAAAACACTTGAAATGGTCGATAAGCAGGGGTTTTCTCGGGTAAATTATAGTAAGCAACTGAACGCTTATTTAGTTATTCCGGCATCGCGTATTCTGAATCGTGAATTACCCGCTGGTTATTTGCGGGATAAGTTAATCATCATTGGATCATCTTCATTAAGTCTATCTGATCGTGTGACAACGCCTTTGTATTATTCGACCAATGGCTTCTTAGTGCATGCGCAAGCGCTGACAAATCTGCTCGATATGCAAGAAGGAAAAATCATTGTCCAATGGCCAGGGGCGTTAATTGCATTGCTTTATACCATCTTGATTGCGATCGTAACGATGTTCACGTTCCCGAGATATTCAGCTTTGTTCAACACGTCTTTGCTTGTTTTCGCTGCGTTATGCTGGATTGCTATAGCGTCTAAATTAAGTTTGCATGATCCTGATTTTTCTATTAATGCGCCTTTGTTTAGCGTCTTCTTTTTGTTGTCGGTCTCAGTCCCATTCGGCTGGTCGCGTTCACAACGGCGCTCACGTCGATTGCTTGGAACACTTGAGCAATATGTGGCGCAATCGGTGGTTAAAGAATTGCTGCGTAGTGATCTAAAAGATCCCCTAAAACCAAGGACTTTACCGATTACGACTTTAATTGCGGATATGGAGGCTTACACTACACAAGTAAGTCAACTTTCGATTGCCGAATCGGCGCAACTGACGCGTGATTTTTTAGAGTGCCTAACTGCACCAGTACTCGATCATGGCGGCACGTTAGATAAATACACAGGTGATGGACTGGTCGCTTTTTGGGGTGCGCCTCTTGCGATAGAAGGACATGCCGACCTTGCAATTAATGCCGCCATTGAGATGGTGAGAAACGTCCAAGAATTTAGCCGTCGACGGCAAGAACAAGGACTTCTACCTATCCGCGTGAGGATAGGTATTGAGAGCGGAATCGCGATCGCTGGTGACTTTGGTAGCTCATTACGCAGCATCTATACCGCTGTTGGTGATAGCGTCAATGTCGCATCACGGCTTGAGGATACGGCTCGTCATTATCCGCATGACATTATTATTGGCGAAGGTGCAGTAAAACTCGCAACAAAGCATCAGTTTATCTCTTTGGGCGAGCGCAAACTTCGCGGAAAAGAACATGCAACAACTATTTATACGGTTTCTGTGAATTAATGAATTTTGCTTCTTTTATTTTGAAATCAATGATCGCATCATTAGGCTTCACTGCGAGCTTAATGTGCATCGCCGCGCCTGCGCAGCTTGACGATACGTCACAAAATGCGGCGACGGATCAATACCTACAAGCATTAAAGGCGATTAATGAAAAACGCCACCTAGATGCCAAAATACTTTTAGAAAAGTTGATTGAGAGTGAACCACAGCACGCAGGTGCTTTGTTAGATTTGGCGATCATGCAATGCAACTTGGGAAATCGTGTAGAAGCTGAACGGCTATTCAATTTCATGATTCAGCGTTTTACACCGCCTCCTGCTATTTTAGAAATCATAGAAATTCATCGAAAAACAGGATGCGCAATTAAAGCACCTGAAGTGAATCAAAGCTTTTCTATCGAACGTGGCTACGACACCAATGCCAATCAAGGTGCGTTGAATTCTATATTTACGATTGATGATTTTGGGACCCCAATCAATTTACAACTACTGCCAGAGTATCTACCTAAATCGGATAATTACATCAGTGCATCCCTAGACTTATCTCAAGAGACTGCGGCTGGGAACAACATTTATCTTCAATTGCGCGGGCGTCAATTTTCGACCTTAACCAACTTCAATTCAGTAGGCTTAGCGACAGGCGTAGAAAGTCAGTTTAATTTAAACAACTGGAAGATACATCCTTCAGCCAGCTTAAATATTTTAAGTTTGGCCAGCGCACTGTATCAAAAACAAGTAACTGCAAGAATTAAATTCGATGTGCCGCAATCTTCACAATCCCTCATGAAGTACAGTATCGTCTCATCGCTTGCCAAAATCGCCTACCCAACAATTAAGAACTTCGATGGCAATAATGTTGAATTGCGTGTTTTGGGCACCAAACAATCTGACCATTATTTTTTCAATTTGAATGCCGGTTTGATGTTTGATTACGGTAATGAATTTCGCTTGGGGGGCAATCGACGCGGCTGGACTGCGGGCGGTTTTTTACGTAGCGCAACGCCATGGCAAATTGAAGGCAAACCAATCTTTGCTGAAGTCGCTTATCAACATCAAAACTGGCAAAATTCAAAGATCTATTTAGCTGGTTTAATTAATGTAAAAAAACATCAAAGTAATCATGTGTTTCGTACCGCGTTAGGTTGGGCAATCAATCCTAACAATACTGTGCAATTAGAATATCGTCAAATTGCAAATCGAGAGAACGTTTCATTTTTAAGTTTTGATAGTAAGCAAATCCAGATAAGTTGGCAGTGGCAAAAATGAATACCTTTATCACGCCTCACTTAATTAGCTACCTATTTATTGTCTGTATCTTGATGATAGTGGTAGGTTGTTTATTACCAGCGCATTGGCTACCGCCTTTGCCTAACGACAAGTATTTACACTTTATTAGTTATGCCGTTTTAAGTATGTTCACCGCACTAATCGCTAAAGATATACAAGAACTTTTGCTTTGGCAGTTAGGCTTGATTCTTGCGGGTATTTTGATTGAATGTTTTCAGCATTTTATACCTGGGCGTCGGTTCTGCTGGCGCGACATATTGGCAAACACAGGGGGTGTTTGCTTGATTGGTTTTTGCTCAATTTTTTTCTACATTTAACAAATGACGACCTCTGAGAATGCTGTTTCAGTTGCATTAAGTAATTCGGCCGCTGCGGCTCAGGACAATACACGTCCAGAACTTTTAAATGTCGATGTGCCGAAACAAGCGAAATTTCAAATCAAGTCAGCGAATTTTTCAATTCGTCTGCGTAATATTCCTTTGTTCAAGGATTTATCCGAAGAGGATATGAAATTAATTAAAACAAATTTTCGCGTTAAGTTGTTCGGCAAGCGCGACATTGTTTTACAAAAAGGTGGTATTGGCGATAGTTTGCTTTTTTTACTTTCTGGACAATTGCAAGTAGTTGATGTTACCGAGGACGGTCGCGCAATCGGTTTGCGAATGCTCAAAGAAGGTGACTTCTTCGGTGAAATTGCCTTAATTAACGGCTCAACCCGCTCAGCGTCGGTAGTCGCCTTGAGTAACGTATTAGTTGCGTTCTTACCCGCAGCAATTTCAATGCAGCTGTTTACAAACTCGCCTTCCGTTGCCAACAAAATGCTACGGCATCTGGCAGAAAAAATTCAGCGCGATTCCGAATTCCGTGCGCTATTAAGTATCAACAATACTTCACGGCGGATTTATGCGTTTATCGATTTATTTAAGACGGTCGCACCAGGTGGCTTGGAAGTAATCGAAAATTTACCTACACACCAAGACATCGCGATGATGATTAATACCAGTCGCGAAACAGTCACACGCGCATTACTTTATTTGGTACAACAAGGTATCGTTGAGAAAGATTTACATCGTTTGATTATTAGAAAGCCTGAAGAGCTTAAGATGCTTGCCCTCAAACAGCCAAGTTGATCAACCCAATTCCATGCTCTTTAATTCATTTATTTTTCTTGGAGTGTTTTTACCATTCACTCTAATCACTTGGTTTTTATTGAGACGCCTTTGCGGCATACGAGTCGCACTTGCGGGCTTAATATTGGCTTCCTTCGTGTTTTATGCGACGTGGAAAGTCTCTTTTCTTTTTGTTCTACTTGGTTCAATTAGTGTTAATTTCTGGCTAGCACAACAGATACTGACATCGCGTAAGCAAAGTCAATTCAGCAAGGCCAAGTCGTGGCTAATCGCTGGTCTGGCGTTCAATCTTTTGGTCCTGTTTTATTTTAAATATGCGCATTTTGTTGCTTCCAATATTTATGGGCTCTTTGATTTAGCAGTACCATTTCCACCGATTTTGTTGCCGCTTGCAATCTCATTTGTAACGTTCCAAAAAATTGCCTATTTAGTTGATTGTTACAAAGGCGAAGTGCGTAATCATGACTTACTCGATTACCTGTTTTTTGTTTCATTTTTTCCGCAACTGATCGCTGGGCCTATCGTTCATCATCGCCCTTTGATCTCGCAAGTTTCGACATCACACAACCCACTATTGCTTGATTCTCGTGCGTTTTCAGCAGGGATGGCTTTTTTTACGATTGGTTTATTTAAGAAGGTCGTGTTAGCGGATAGCTTGGCAGTATTTGCGAACAGCGCGTTTCAGCTTTCAACAGAAGCTGCGTTAACAATGACACAGGCATGGCAGGGAATGTTCGCCTATTCCTTGCAACTGTACTTTGATTTTTCAGGTTACTCCGATATGGCAATTGGACTAGCATTGCTATTTGGTTTTAAGTTGCCAATCAATTTTTTATCTCCATATAAAGCCGATTCCATCATCGAATTTTGGCGGCGTTGGCACATGACGCTCTCCAATTTCTTACGCGATTATTTATACATTCCCTTAGGTGGAAATCGACATGGAAATTTTGCTAGATATCGCAATCTGTTCTTAACAATGTTACTTGCTGGCCTTTGGCATGGTGCAGCATGGACTTTCGTTTTATGGGGCATGCTACATGGATTATTGTTGTTAGCAAATCACGCTTGGCGCAAACTGCTTCCCAATCCATCTCCATTATTAAAACCATTTTTCATATGCTGCACCTTTATTTTTGTATGCTTGGCATGGGTCTTATTCCGCGCGACAGATCTCTCTAGTGCGCTACATTTTTATGCCGCGCTATTTGATCGCTCTAGCTTTACATCGCTACCAATAATCAACGCAACAAACATGATTGAGCTCATAGAATTATTTGTCGCTACTCGCCCAGAAACTGGCTGGATCTGGATCGCATGCGGTATCTTTACTGTGATGTTTTTACCCAATACAGCAAATTTATTAGCTTATGATCCAACACCCAATCAAACGTATCAACTCAAGGCAAGTCTAAGCTACCAATTGCTCATCGGAGCACTCAGCGGACTCTGTCTCTGGATGGCGATTAAATGGATTGCCGTGCGACCTGCAACTGAGTTTTTGTATTTCAACTTTTAAGAATCATCTTCTCAATAATTCTGCTCAACTTATTACAACATGAAGCGATGAAATTCTGGACTGGTTTTTTTACTTGTTTAGTGACGTTGAGTCTCGTATGGATTCAAGGACTCACATCGCAAATAGGAACTGCAACGCCGACATCGCGTTGGGTGTTTGATGCATACCAACTCAAGCTGCAAGCTGCAGCGAAAATCACTGAACCTAAGGTATTGGTCGTCGCTGGTTCGAATGCGATGTTCGGCATCGATTCAAAGCAGCTAAGCGCCTATTGGCAACGTCCAACCATCAATTTAGCGGTCAACGCGGGACTTGGCTTGGATTACATCCTCGCGCAGGCGCGAAAAGCTGCCAGACGAGGTGATATTCTTATCCTGCCGTTGGAGTACGCACTTTACCTAGATGATGGTGCAGCCAATTCGCAAATCATCGACTATGTGATTGGTCGAGACCCAACCTACTGGAATTCACTCACGCAGTATGAAAAGACACAATTTATTTTGGGAATGGCGCCAGAGCGATGGATTCAGGGCTTACGCCAACCGATAGATTCACCGGTCAATTCGGGAACCTACGGAGCGCATCACCTTGACAGCGTAGGTGATCAGACTTTCTCTGGACGCGAACATCAACAAGAACATGATCGGGCAGCAATAGCGATTGCCGCATCTCCAAAAAAAGCATGGAGTTACGGAGAGCGAGCGCTTCAAGAAAACGGTGCATGGGAAAGATTGAGCCAATTCTCAAAATGGGCTCACGAAAACCAGCTATGCTTAATCGCTGTACCAACCGCATTGCTATTTCACGATTCCTATAAAAATTCTATAGCAGAACGGCGTTTTTATGAATCATTGCCAGATCGAGTGAGTAACTTGGGCATTCCTTATGTTGGAAAACCATTTGATTTCATGTACCCTGCTGACCATTTTTTTGACACCGACCATCATTTACAAGATTGGGCCAGAGCAATACATACGCAACGCCTAATCGAGCAACTTCGACAATCACAACAATGCTTGTAGCGTTGAATAAGAACGTAAATCATAAGCTATCGAAAGCTAAGTCAAACAATGAACTCCAAGCCGATATCTTGTTTTTAACCGAAAGCATGCTGGACTAGAAAAGCTAAGAGAAGCAGTATCGTTTTTGTATAGAATTATGGGTAGTTTTGTAATAAGACTGATACCGATATTCTACTGAATCAACGAGCAAGCGAGATATACTATCGGCTTCACTGCTACTTGGTTTCGAATCAGCAAAATTAGTAAACTTAAAAACTAGTGCTAATTAGAACCAAGTTCAAAAGAAATACCTCCTTAATTGGGCGCCAAATTAAACACAGAATGAAGCGCGAGAAATGGTAGCGATGAAAAGATCGCACAAATAGCAGTCGCGAAGAACAAATTAAAAAGTATTAATCAATATCGAAAGTACGCAATGAATTTACAACCAGTTATTTTGTCTGGGGGATCAGGAACACGTCTATGGCCGCTTTCTCGTGAAAAGCATCCCAAGCAATTGCTCGCGCTTGATGGTGGCGAATCGATGCTGCAAGCAACTGCACGTCGTGTAACTGATGTGTGCGGCTCATTGACCGTTGCTCAACGCTTGATTATTTTGTGCAATGAAGAGTATCGATTTATCACTGCGGAGCAATTACGAGACATCGGTTTAGAAGATCAAACGCTGTTACTAGAACCCGTCGGTAAAAATACGGCTCCGGCATTAACACTAGCAGCGATTGCCGCAGTGACACAACAAGACGATGCGATTTTGTTGGTAATGCCGGCGGACCATGTTATTGCAGATAAAACTGCTTTTCAAACCGCTGTTGAGTCTGGGCTAGAGCAAGCGAAAAATGGTGCGATTATTACTTTTGGGATCAAAGCCCATCGCCCTGAAACTGGCTATGGTTATATCAAGATGGGTGGCGCAATTGCAGAAGATGCGATTTATGCGATTGATGGTTTTGTCGAAAAACCCGATCTAGCAACAGCGCAGATGTACCTCAATTCTGGTCAATACCTGTGGAACAGTGGCATTTTTATGATGCGTGCAAGCATCTGGCTACGTGCGATCAAACACTTTAATCCGAGCATGTATACGGTGTGTGCGCAATCTATGACAAATGCAAAATCAGACTGTGATTTTGTACGCATTGCGAAAGAAGATTTTTCTTCCTGTCCGTCAGATTCAATCGACTATGCTGTGATGGAAAAACTGAACGCAACAACCGATTTAGGTATTCAAGCCTGTGTCATTCCGCTCGATGTTGGCTGGTCAGATGTGGGTGCATGGGATGCAGTGTGGGAAGTCTCCGAAAAAGATGCTCAAGGCAATTGTGCACGTGGTGATGTGATGATGGAGAATTCAAAGAATTGTCTAGCAATGGCAGATAGTCGCTTGCTAGTTTGTCTTGGAATGGAAGATGCCATCATTATTGAAACACCCGACGCGGTTTTGGTAACCAATAAAGCCAATACCTCTGGCATGAAACAAGTCATTACGCGTCTAAAGGCTGGTCAGTACAAACAAACAGATAATCATAGAAAAGTTTACCGTCCATGGGGTCACTATGACTCAGTCGATAGTGGTGAACATTTTCAAGTGAAACGCATTGTGGTCAAACCTGGTGGTCGTTTATCCATGCAATTACACAATCATCGTGCTGAACATTGGGTCGTTGTGTCTGGTGTGGCGACAGTAACGCGCGGTGACGAAGTCATGACCTTGCAGCCAAATGAGTCAACCTTTATTCCTTTGGGTGTGAAGCATCGACTTGAGAATCTTGGTGCGACTGATCTCGAAGTGATTGAGGTGCAATCAGGCACTTATTTGGGTGAAGACGACATCGTTCGTTTCGGCGACATTTACGGCCGTGCTGACGCCTAATACATAGATAAAAGGTAGGCGTAATTGAAAGCATTTCTTCTCTCGATCTGGCGCTTCCGTCATTTCATTCAATCCTCAATCAAGGCAGAGTTTCTTGGCCGTTTTGCGCGCAGTAAGCTAGGCGCATTATGGATGATTTTGAATCCACTAGCGCAAGCCGCCATTTTTGCGATTGTTTTATCAGAAATACTAGCAGCGAAATTACCGCATGTTGACAGCAAGTCTGCTTATGCAATTTATTTGATGGCAGGAACGGCTGCTTGGGGTTTATTCGCGGAGATAGTCACTCGCTGCACTACCGTGTTTATCGATTACTCGAATACTTTAAAAAAGATTGCCTTTCCTCGACTGTGCTTGCCTTTAATTGTCGGTGGTAGCGCACTGTTAAATCATTTGCTCTTACTGAGTTCTATTTTTGTCATATTCCTGTTGCTCGGACATATGCCAACATTCGCTTGGTTAAGTGTCCTCGCGGGAATTGCAATCATCATGCTATTCGCATTCGGTTTGGGCATCTTACTCGGCTTATTAAATGTATTTTCGCGCGATGTCGGTCAAGTAATTACGATCGTCTTGCAATTGTGGTTTTGGCTCACTCCAGTGGTATACACGAGAGAAACCTTACCCAAACAATTTACCCCAATTCTAGAACTCAACCCAATGGCGATGATTGTCCAAATTTATCAAGATGCCTTACTGTTTGGAAAATTTCCAACTTGGTCAAATTTGTTTGTACCCGCGATGATTGCTGTCGGTATTTTTATATTTTCATTCTGGATTTTCCGTCGTGCGAGTCCTGATTTGGTTGATGCTTTATGACGCAATTACCTTCTTATGTTTTACAGGTCAGCGGTGTTGGCAAATGTTACGCCAAATATCGTAGTTTATTTTCTCGCCTGCTCAGCTGGGTTGGTGTACCTGTCAAAACCAGTCAAGAATACTGGGCAAATAAAGATATCTCCTTCAATGTGGCACCCGGCCAAGCTATCGCAATCATTGGGCAAAATGGCGCAGGCAAAAGCACTTTGTTAAAGATGATTACTGGCACGGTGCGCCCTAGCACTGGGCATATTCATGTGGTCGGACGCATTAGTGCGATGCTTGAATTGGGCTTAGGTTTTAATCCAGAATTTACTGGTCGTCAAAATGCGTATATGGCTGGAGGTTTATTGGGCTATAGCGCACAAGAGCTTGAACAGTTGATGAAAGGTATAGAAAATTTTGCCGAAATTGGCGATTTCTTTGACCAACCCCTACGTGTGTATTCAAGCGGTATGCAAGCCCGCCTAGCATTTGCTGTGGCGACTGCTGTGCGTCCAGATGTCTTGATTGTTGATGAAATTTTGTCGGTTGGTGATAGCTATTTTCAGCATCGTAGCTTCGACCGAATTAAACAATTTAAAGAGCAAGGCACCTCTATTATTCTGGTCACACATGGTCTAAGTGATGTCCGAGCACTGTGTGATTACGTGATCCTGTTAGATCAAGGACAAATTCTGAAACAAGGGCGACCGGATGAAGTTGTTGATTATTACAATGCATTCGTCGCACAAAAAGAAAATGCGCAGCTCAATATTTTACAAAATCGCGATGAGAATGGCTGGCTAAAAACAAAGTCTGGGAATAAACGTGCAGAAGTAGTGAAGCTCAATTTACAAGACCAAGTTAGCGGAGCTGAACTCGCGGTGGCGCAAGTTGGTCAAGCGGTAGAACTAGTTTGTGAAGTCAAAATTAATTCAGCAATCGATCAATTGGTTCTGGGATTCATGCTGCGCGATAAGCAGGGAAGTATTATTTGGGGCAGCAATACGTGGCACGCTGGATTAGTACAAACTGATTTACAAGGCGGTCAACAATTCGTGTTTCGCTTGCCCTTTGTATGCACGCTAGGCGCAGGATCATACTCAGTTACTACGGCACTAACTCGTGGCGAATCTCACCTCGATGAAAATTATGAATGGCAGGACAATTTACTCGTGTTTGACGTGATCAATGCGGATAAAAACCAATTTATCGGCAGCAGTTGGTTAGATACCGAATTTACGGTCACTCGCAAATAAGAATCAGCAAGCGCCAAACTGGGACTTTTTTCTAGCAAAAAAATTTGGAAAGCAGCCAGTTACTTAGCGCGTATTGAGCACGTCTTGATAGAGTTCAACATATTTACGTCCCATGACTTGTGCAGTAAATAAAGACTCGAAACGCTGCTCTGCGCTCTTACCAAATTCCAGCGCTTGCTGTGGATTGGAATACAAATCAAACATCGCTTGGCGCAATGCCAATGGATTACTTGGAGGCACAACCAAACCTGTTACACCATCTACATTGACGTAGGAGGTTCCGGTGCCGATTTCGCACGAGATCATAGGCTTGCCGTACATCGCCGCTTCAAGCAAAGTAATGCCAAAAGCCTCTGATCGTAAATGCGATGGAAATACCAGACCGTAGCACAATGTCAGTAATGCGGATTTATCTTCATCGGGTAAGGCCCCTAGAAAATACACATGTTTTAATCCTAATGCTTGCGCTTGTGATTTCAAGGCGCGCTCTTCTGGCCCATCGCCCAGTATAACAACGGGAATATCCGTGCCAGCGGCAGCTTCTAACAAAACATGCAAACCCTTGTAATAGCGCAGCATCCCGACAAATAACAAAAACTTTTCAGGTAGCTTGGCACGCCATTGTGCGCACAATGCTAAATCGTGCTTGGGATAAATTGCTCGTTCTAAGCCATAGGTAATAACTTCAGTCTTATATTTATACGTGTTCAGCGTCTCACTACTTGCCATGTAGTTAGGGGATGTGGCAACGATCCGATCAACACTTTTCAGAAATTTATTTTTAAGTGGCTGATAAATTTTCAGAAGCTGCTTCTGCCTGACGATATCCGAATGATAAGTGACGACACTGGGCTTTTTAATATCGCAAACGTAATGCGCGATATCCATAAACGGCCATGGAAAATGGTAATGAACAAGGTCTGCCTGCGAGGCTAAGTGCTTAAACTTTTTCAATGCAGCCCATGAAAATCCAGTCGAAGCAATCTCAAAGTCCAACGGTGCTCGGAAAACTTTTTGCCCTTCGAACTCGATATCGAGTTCTTTATTTCGAGTTAATGTCAGAACATCAGCACGGACACCAAGTTGTGAGGTAGCTGTTACCAATTGCCGAATCACTTGCTCAACGCCACCAAAGCTATCCGGATAATAAGTACGATAAAAATGCAGAACTTTCATTTTTATCTCACTTATTGCTGACGCGTTGATAAGCTGCGACGGTGTTTCTAACACAGGCATCCCAGCTAAGTTCTGTGGCACGTTGTAGACCTCGCTGAACCGCAAGCTCGCGCCACGCGTCATCATCTAATGCTTGTGCTAACCCTTCCCGAATGGAATCAACATCACCGGGCTCAACTAGCCTAGCCGCACCTGCTGCCACCTCTGGCATGGAAGAGCAATTCGAGGTCAGTACTGGCACGCCACTAGCCATTGCCTCTGCTATTGGCAAACCAAAGCCTTCATACCAAGATGGATATGTGAACAAACGTGCGCCCGCATATAAGGCGGGCAAGTCGGCCTGATCGACAAAACCAAGATACTTCAACCAGCCCTCACTTACCGCACGCTGAATATCTGCATGGATATCTTCGCTTTGCCAGCCACCGCCACCGACCAAGACCAATGGCCATCGTTGACGCATTGCAATCGGCAATAAACGATACGCGGCAATCAGATTCGTTAAGTTTTTGCGCGGCTCTATGGTTGACACAAAAAAACTATACGCATTCTTGCTCAATCCAAACTTTGATAACACAGGAGCTAATTCTGTCGAGGTTCGAGGATGATAATTTTGATCAACACCGAGCAAAGTGACTTGTACACGTTCAGCAGGTATTTGAAATTGATCGATAATATCTCTACGCGTGGACTCAGAAATCGCCAAAATTAAACTTGCGCGTTCAATCGCTTCAGGAATCGCCATTTGCATACGCTCAATGCGCGCTTTGGGATGCCACTGCGGATAACGATAAATTGAAAGGTCATGAATCGTGACGACACTTGGCAAATGTGTCTTAGGGACAAAATAATTTGGTCCATGAAATACCGCATCTTTAACACGGTCAAGATTATTGCTCGCTAACAATGGCATAAATTTGCCATAAGCGCGCGCAAATAGCGGCACTTGTCCGATTTTACGTCTTAGTTTATGTGGTAATTGTTCGAGACGCTTGCGCATGCGTCCTTTGAAATTCAATACTGTCTTGTCCGTATTGCTTGCAAGTTCAACATTAGGTGATGCTGCCTCAACCAAATTGGTGTTTGGTAAATCACGCCATTGACCATCCGATAAATATCGAACCGATTCAATTTCTTGCTGTAGCGGTAAACGTGTCGCTAACTCCCAAGCATAGCGACCTATCCCTGCCAATGGCGGATGAATCGCCTCGATGGATAGCACTACATTCAATTAAATACCTCAAGCACTTTCACCGATTGCTCTTTTTTCGTAGCGGCCGCAGAAGTCTCATCCAACATCCATGCTAAGGTGTCGAGTAGGCTATACGATGGGAGTTCTCCAATCAAGGTCTTCAGCTTGCTCGCGTCACCAACCAGCGTACGCACCTCATTCGCGCGGACAAAAGCTGGATTGCAACGAATATCGATAGTGTGGCCTGTCAGCGATTCCGCTAATCCAATCACCTCACGCAAGGTATACGCTTTTCCGTTACAGATATTAATCGTTTCACCACGTGGGCTTAATCCAAGTAATTCGGCATACGCATAGGCTACCGCACGTACGTCTGAAAACTCACGCGAAACATCGATATTTCCCAATTCAATAACAGGAGCACGACGCTTAAAATGACTCACAATTTTAGGAATCAAGAAATTTTCTGCTTGTCCTACGCCGACGTAATTAAATGGCCGAGTAATAAAAACGGGCAGTTCGTCCATCCATAGTCTAGCCACATGCTCCATCGCCATTTTACTAATTGCATAGTCATTGGCGGGCATCGCTGGCTCTTGCTCACTTAGCGTACCAGCGGTGGAATTTCCATAGATATTTGCACTACTCGCAACCAACACGGCCTTGGGGGAATTTTTTAAACGTGACAAGGCTTCCAAGAGATTTCTGGTGCCCATGATATTGATCCGATAGATATCTTCTGGATTATCGTGTCCAACAAAAGCGACAGCAGCCAGATGTGCCACAATTTCTGGTTGTACGCGGTCTACGACTTCTTGCACTGCTTCACGATCACACAAGTCGACATGGTAAACGCCAGTGCCAAGAGCCTCATTGCCGTAAGCTGTACCAAAAACCTGATAGCCACGAGCAGTCAACTCACTCGCTAAGTAAGCGCCAGTGAACCCTCTGAGCCCAGTAATTAGCGCTCGAGGGCGCGTAATCTTAGTAAGATTTCCCATTGATATTTCGCTCAATATCGGCTGCAACCATCATCTGACACAATTGCTCTAAAGTCGTGCTTGGCTCCCAACCCAAAACATCTTTCGCTTTTTGCGGATTGCCAATTAAAAGCTCTACTTCGGCTGGGCGATAAAACTTAGGATTTACCTTCACTAAGATTTTATTCGTCTCCGCACATCTTGCAATCTCGTGCTCAGCGCTTCCTTCCCAATGTAACTGGATATTGGCAGCTTTAAAAGCCATCGTCACGAAGTCTCTCACTGTTTCAGTGCGATTTGTTGCTAAAACAAAGGTATCTGCTTGTTCTGCTTGCAACATACGCCACATACCTTCGACATACTCTTTCGCGTAGCCCCAGTCACGTTTTGCATCCATATTGCCCAGTTCTAGGCAATCTAATTGTCCTAATTTAATTTTAGCGACTGAATCTGTAATCTTGCGCGTCACAAATTCGCGCCCACGCAATGGAGACTCATGATTAAACAAAATACCGCTACATGCAAAAATTCCGTAGGATTCGCGATAATTAATCGTCATCCAATGAGCATACAATTTTGCGACGCCATACGGGCTACGCGGATAAAACGGTGTTGATTCAACTTGCGGAACAGCCTGTACTTTTCCGAACATCTCGGATGTCGATGCTTGGTAAAAGCGAATTTTTGGATTAACAACGCGAATTGCCTCTAGCAAATTGAGCGCCCCTAAGCCAGTAATTTCTGTCGTCGTCACCGGCTGCTCAAAAGAAACACCAACAAAGCTTTGCGCGGCTAAGTTATAGACTTCTGACACTTCGGTTGATTGTATTAATCGGATACTTGAAGATAAGTCTGTTAAATCATACTCAACCAAATGCAAATTAGGATGGTTTTGAATTCCTAATTCTTCGATACGCCAAAAGTTAACTGAACTTGTGCGCCGATAAGTACCATAGACTTGATATCCTTTTTCCAACAGAAGCTGAGCTAAATATGCTCCGTCTTGTCCTGTAATACCAGTCACCAGCGCTCTTTTATTCATGTACAAACCTTGCTTTCAGGCAAATAAATTATTGAATTTGTTGCTGAAAAATGTGTTTTTTTAAAAACAAGCAAAAAAAACATTTTTCATTTAAATCTGAACTGATCAGTATACCTGCTATCAGCCCTAAATATCAGGAAAAATTGTCAGTTGATTGTCAAACAATTGTCTTGCCATTAGGCAATTAGAAAACAAATCCTCGACAAAATCGACCCATTTTAGCTTTATCACCGATCTACTAGAGACTTACAAAGATACTTACAAACAGACTCTGCTCTACAGAGCGACTGGCTTATACATCAATCACTGCAGACCAGTTGCGGCCAAGGCAACTTTAATAAATAAAAAGATCGAATCTCTAATTATGCAGCTTATACAGCACCGTATTTTTGACGGTAAGCAGCAACCGCATCTTTATATTGAACCAAAGCTGGTGCAGCCTCTGCATGCGACAAACATTCAAACAAGTCATTTAGACTGGCAATCGCCACAACGGGAATATCAAAGTTTTTACTGATTTCCTGAACTGCGGATAAAGCGGAAAGATGATCATCGCTGCCAGCTCGCTCCATTCTATCGAGCGCAATTAATACAGCACATGGCGTCGAACCAGCAGCGCGAATCATTTCGACAGACTCTCGAACCGAGGTGCCAGCAGAGATGACATCATCGACAATAACAACGCGCCCCGCTAACTTGGCACCAACAATTGATCCACCTTCGCCGTGATCTTTTGCTTCTTTGCGATTGTAAGCAAATGGAACGTTGCGCCCTTTAGCAGCAAGTGCAACTGCAGTCGCGGAAGCCAAAGTAATTCCTTTATACGCAGGCCCAAACAACATATCGAAAGCAATACCTGAATCAAGCAATGTTTGCGCATAGAAATTCGCAACACGGCCCAAATTCTCGCCATTATTGAATAGGCCTGCATTAAAGAAGTAAGGCGACTTACGACCAGCCTTCGTTACAAACTCGCCAAAGCGAATTACCTCAGCATCTACCGCAAAATGGATAAACTCTTGTTTTAGATTTTTCATCTTGAACTCTCAACTTTCAATCAATTCTGTTAGTCATTAAACGACCATCATTACATCAACGTGATAAACCAACGAAACGCGCTACGCCTACTCTGATAGTCACACTCAGCTATCCCTACTCATTTTGTAGTACATCGATCAAGTTTAATAATCGATTCGATAACCATGGCCATTGCCGTGACTGTGCCCATGCACGCGCTTGTGAAATCTGCGTCCGCTGTAAATCAGCATCATGCAATATAGCCCGAATTCCGGTTGCTAAATCAACTGGCGATGTTCCAGGCAAACGGTACGCAGCATCACCGACATCATCAAAAATAGTCAACGGTGTCACGGCTACAGCCACGCCTGAGGCAATTCCCATGCGTACTGCGGCACTCGAAGACTCTTGCGTCTGCTGATATGGATAAACAATTAAATCAGCAATCTGTAAATGTGCGGCGCATGCTTCATCTGCTAAAAAGTCTGTCACCATGGTGACATCGCGTCCGATACCTAATTGTGCAATTAATGCGCGACAGTGTTCCAGTTCTTGACTTGATTCAGATACTGGATACAAGGCATTTAACAGTAATAAATGTAGACTATCGTCTTGTTGGCGCAATTTTGCGAATGCCTGAATTAATTGTGGCAAACCTTTATGCGGCAATAAAAAGCCATAAGACGCGACTATTTTTTTGGAATCAGAGATACCCAAGCTTTGCCGAATAGCTGCGACATTACTGACAGGTGTTGGCAATAAGCCTTGTGGGAATAAGCAAACATTTTCAAGCAAACCAAAATCTTTCAGTCGATTTAAATCCGCCACGCCATGTACATATAATCGCGTCGCTTTTGACAATGCACTCGCAATGCTACCCAGAGAAAAAGTTTGATCTGGACGCACCAAATCTGCGGTAGCGTGAAAGAAGCAATGTACCTGAATTTGCCGTGCTTCTAATGCCTCAATGAATTTCGCTAATTCACTTAAAGTAAAGAAACCAAAATTGTATTGGATCACGACTACATCAATTTCGGCAGCAACGATATCAACAAAGAGCTGGTCTAAATTGTGATCAAAACCCATGCGCCAATTGCGCACTACATTTTCGCCATCTGGGGTGGTTCGCTCATCACATTGATCTGCATAGATCGTCAGGCGATCTGTCGGTATTTTATTCGACAAGAAAGCAGAGTATGCAGCAATACCGCAACGTTTATTCCAACTGCTAATCCAAGCAATTTTTGCCTCTGTACGCAGCAAGGGTTGTCGTTCAAGATCGGCAATCGCTTGTATACTATTTTCTGCTGTCTTTGCCCACGTAAAATCGCGCAGAATTCTTTGTCGAGCTAGTTCTGTTTTTACCCGACGCTGCGATTCTGGAAGACTATAAACCTCACGCAATAACTGTGCTAGATGACTTGCTTTTGGATTCGCCCAAACCGAATGCATGGCGCCTAAATGCGTCTGTGATTTCTCAAAATCAAAATCACACAACCAAGCCGATTGTTCATCGCAAAAATCAATCTGACCACCAAACGCGGTTGTAATCACTGGCAGATCAAACAACATCGCCTCAGCGATCGGCAAACCAAAGCCTTCACCACGGGTTGGCGCGACGAAGGCATCACAAGCTTGATACCAACCAGCTAATTCTTCATCAGAGCAATCTCGATTAACCAGTATGACCGAAGGAAAATCGGGGTCGTTGACACGCAAATTCTCTAGCTGTTGTTGTACGTCATTATGTGGATTTGGGAAGGTTTTGATAACCAAACTAACATCATCATCTGCACGGAAGGCTTTTGCATAGGCTTGCAATAATACATCCACGCCTTTTCGCGGAAAACAAGACGATATATGTAGAAACGAGAATCGCTTCAACTGTTCTGTCGGTGCAATTGGCTGCACGCTGAGCAGATGATCGGCACCGCCACCGATAACCTTCACCGGAACCGTGACACCATTATCAATCAATGCTTTCTTGACGAATTCGGTATGGGCTAACACCACATCCAATTTACGATTAAAGCCTTGCGCGAATTCAATTGGATAGCCACTCTCTTCCCACCCGTAGCAATGAATTGCGCGTACACGTGCACGCATATCGTCAAGATAAGGCGGATAACAATAACGCAAGGCGACATCCGGCGATTCCACAGTGCTGTTAGCACGAACCACCATCTTAGCGATATCAGAATTTTGCTGCAAAAATTCTGGACTAATTTCTTTCGTTTGGCCCGCGTCCAAACTGCGCACCCGCACTTGTTTTCCTTGCGATTGCAAGGCACGAGCAAACGCACGATTGACAACTGCGAGGCTATAACTAGAATCAATTGGCCCCTCTACTTGCCAAACTTGTTTAGCATCATTGACAGCAGCAACACTAGGCGAATTGAGATTCAAATCCAAGTCAAGACGGTTCAAATAATCGAATAACGAGGCTCTCACATGCGCAACTTCAAAGCGCGCTAAATTACGTCGCTGTCCGGCAATAATACGACGCTTCAAAGCAGGTTCGGTCAATACCATATGTACCAAGGCTGCCATTGCTGTAGGATCAAATTCTTTCAGCAATAAGCCACCTTCGCCCATCGTATCTGGGATACCACTTGCAACGTGGGCTAAGACCGGAACGTCAAACACCATTGATTCAATCAACGGCATACCAAAACCTTCGTGCTGACTCATACATACAAAGACATCAGCGGCTCGGTAGTAAGCCAACAAATCGGCTTGCGCTACTTTGCCAGTCAGGACAACATTTTGCGTTAAACCAAGCTGCGTAATTCTTTCTTTGATCTGCGATTCGTAAGCCTCGCTTGTGGTCGCACCCGCGAGAATCAAGCGCACCGGCTGATTGTAGCTACGCTTGAACGCTGCCAACATATCTAGTAAAGCTAATTGCTGCTTGTTTTCGCAAACCCTGCCGACGAACAACAAGTTAACTACGCCGCGTAATGAGTAAAGTAACTCAGCATTAAAATCACCTGAACGAACCTTATCAACATCAACTAACAAAGGGATCGTCTTTCGCTTTTTAAAATTGGCTTGTTCTAACTCTTGTGTATTGATTGCGGAATCACCAATTCCACCAATAAAATGCGGAGCCCATTGATGTAATTGCTGACGGCCAAACAAACTCAATCGGCGTAACGGGCCCTCGACCGGCAAGAACTCTTCAGGCGTAATATTGTGATACACCATCAACTTGGGTACCTGCAAGGCATCCAACCAAAAATGATTGTCATAGCCAAGGCTATGATGAACCATCAACAAATAATTGCTCTCTAAACCAAGCTGCGAGATGTGCTTTACCTGAGTTTGTAATTCAGGAGGAATATGTTCACAAAAGATTTCGGAATTCAATCCTAAACTACGCAAAAGATTTTGCGTAAATAGCATACCATTGGTGACGCCATCTCCAGCAAGACATGCGGGATGAAATTGATGTATCGATTTAATTTGCATTGGTCTTCCACGCTATGACAGCAAAATCTTGTGGGCCGTATAAGGCCGCATTCAATCGTTTCGCTAATTCAGAATCTTCAACCAGTTTGAAATGATCGGGATAAGGATGCAGGCGCAAAATTTCCGCCTTCGCAAAACCTCGTTGTTTTGCCATGAACTGCGCCACAGCAGGAACGATAGGATTCAAATGCGTAGGATCAAAATAGAAATTACAAGCACCGACACTCAAGTTCTCTGGATTCGGAGTCTCAAAAATAATCACGCCGTCGGGACGTAATGCACGTAAAGCGGCATCAAACAAACTGAGCAAAACCTTAAATGGTAAGTGCTCAATAATGTGGAATCCTGTGATCGCAGCTAGACTTGATTCAGGTTGTTGACGCAAGTAATGAATCGCATCAAGACACTGCGCGCTTAATCCTTGCTCCACACAAGCATCTACCATCGCAGAGTTCATATCAATTCCCACCGCCTGAATAGAATTTTTCCGCAACAACTTCAACCACTCTCCTCGACCACAACCAATATCAATGACGGTCGCCGTTGCATCATTACTAAACTGCAAAAGATACGGGAGATATACTTCTAAACGAGCAGAAATGTCCTCCGAGGTACCACGGAAATTGTCTTCAAACTCCAAGTAAAAACCGTCCAGTCCTGGAACGACAACTTCATTAGAATGCTCAGGAGGTCGCGGCAATTTCGCATCAGAAACTGGATGCGCAGAAATAGGCGCTGTCTGCGTACCGATTTGTCGAATTTCTCGAACAAGATTTGCAAGACGATTGTCGCGCTCAATATTGCCACTGTTCACTTGCTGAGAAAATGATTCTAATCCTTGCACACGCGTTTGTAGTGACATACTCTCTAAGGCGGCGATTCGTGCATGCCGATTGCGCAATTGATTTTCGATCTGCAGTAACTGATCATTCAACACACATTGGTTTTGATGAATTTGGTCTTGCAATCGTTGATTCTCGAGCCTTAACGAATCGAAATCTAAAGCGATTTTATGACGTATAGAATTTAGTCTGAATATTGAAGTTGCCCAAATCAGTACACTTCCGATAACTGGGATTAAACTAATTCGACGACGGATACTAATCCCTTTAGAAAACAACAATCGCACTCGATCTGAGAATGTTTCAGGAATCAAATCTGCAGTCTGCGCCGATTCACTGATCTGATTCTTATCTTCTTTTTTATCTACATCCGCAGGTAAAATGTTCCCTTCATCAGTGATATGAGCATTCGATGCCCCTCGCGATTTAATTACATCAATTTTTTTAGACAATAGATCGACGTCTATCTCATTATTATTTGGTAGCAGCATATGGGTAGAAGATGGCAATGATGGCAAACGATATTTGATGCCCTTTTTAGAATGGGCTAGAGTATAAACGCAATTGAGTGGTATGACCCGTTTTCCGCAGGTTCGAACCTGTATGAATTATGTAATTTTTCACAAATAGAATTATCAACAAAAACGCTGTGTCTGACATAAAACCAAGAAAATACGCTATGCTCTTCGCCCTATAAAGCGCTCTAAATCCCGACCAAATTTAATCAATTTCAACTTCAATATTCTTTTCATACAAAACGATGACAAAAATTATCTCAGCCAATCTCAACGGCATACGTTCGGCGGCTAAAAAAGGCTTTTTTGATTGGATGAAAAAGGAATCGCCTGACTTTCTTTGCGTACAAGAACTGAAAGCGCAGCAGGCGGATATGACGGCGGATTTTTTGCAGCCGCATGGCTACCATGGTCATTTTCATTACGCTGAAAAGAAAGGCTATTCAGGCGCTGGTGTATACAGCAAAAGCAAACCCGATGCGGTTCATATTGGATTTGGTAGTGCAGAATTTGATGCAGAGGGTCGCTATGTCCGTTGTGATTTTGGTGATCTGTCTGTGATATCGGTGTATTGCCCGTCGGGTTCGTCGTCTCCAGAACGACAAGAAGCTAAATTTCGTTTCATGGATGAATTTGCACCACACCTACATCAACTGATTAATGAAGGCAGAGAGTTGGTGATATGTGGTGATTGGAATATCGCGCACAAAGAAATCGATTTGAAAAACTGGAAAAGCAATCAAAAAAATTCCGGCTTCTTACCAGAGGAGCGGGCTTGGATGACGCAGTTATTCGAACAGATGGGTTGGGTTGATGTATATCGCCGCCTGCATCCGGAAACCACCGGTGAGGCATACACTTGGTGGAGCAATCGAGGCCAAGCTTGGGCAAACAATGTCGGGTGGCGCATTGATTATCACGTCACCACTCCTGGCATCGCCGCCAAAGCGAAGTCTGCTGCAATCTACAAAGAAGAGCGCTTTAGCGATCATGCGCCTTTGATTATCAATTACTGATGATAATCCATCGATACAAACTGTCTGGCTGAATCAAGACAACAGCTTTGCAATATGGATGACTATGTGATCGGTAATTGCTGTTCCCAGACTCTCTCGACTCCAAAACAAAAAAGCTTGGTGAACAAAAGTTCTCCAAGCTTTTTTGTTTTGAAACGGATGCGATTACTGCACGTCAGGTATACCTTTTACATTACTACGATATGGCGGTAAGTTCGCCAAACTAACACCTTTGGCGCGCGCATATAAAGGCATGACTTCAGGAAAATGCTTACGGATTTCTTTAATACGATCTTCACCAGCAGGGTGAGTGGATAACCACTTCGGTGGTGCTTTTTGATTCACCAAACCCATCTTTTGCCATAAGGTCACACCAGCGCGTGGATCAAATCCTGAACGGGCGGCTAAGTCCATCCCAACAATGTCGCCTTCTGTTTCATCTTCACGAGAAAATTTTAGCATCGCCACATTACCAGCAGTACCAGCAATTCCAGCAACCATATTGCCATCATAGCCTTTCGATTCAGCGAAAATTCCAAGCAGTTTTGCTGCACCACTCATTGCCATCGATTTGCCTGCTCGCTCTGCACCGTGCTCACGTAATGCGTGGGCAATTTCATGCCCCATAATCATTGCCACTTCATCATCTGTTAACTTGAGTGTATCGAGAATGCCGGTATAGAAAGCGATTTTTCCGCCAGGCATGCAATAGGCGTTAATTTGTGTCGAGGCGATCAGATTGACTTCCCACTTCCATTCCTTCGCACGCGGATTCCACGGCAAAGCGAAGGGGATCATTTTCTTCGCGATCGCGCGTAAGCGTATCACTTGCGGATGATTATCTGGCGCTAACTCACGCTTTTGCTGCGCGGTTTGCATGGTCTGCATATATTGTTGCGCAGCTTGCCCTTCTAGTGCACCGCTCGGAACAATTTTACGCATTATCGACATCTTGCCGACATTCACTCCCTCTTGCGGCGCATTATTCTGTGCCAACACAGGTAAGCCGTAGGTCAAACTGGCGGCAAGTAACAAAGAAGTAGATAGAGATTTCATAGCAAAATGATGATGTTTAAGTATTTTCATCATAACACTCTCCATTTTTTCTGACTGCAAAGTATTGTGAATTCAAATGTTCTCAATGCCAACAAGGACTCAAGCATACTGGTGTATCAAGCAATTTATTTTGAAGCCGATGCCGCATCACTTACCTTGCTTGCATTACCTGCGTTGTTCGCGCTTTCCAATACTTGCTTAATCCAAGGCAGCATCAAATAAGCAGGAAACGCAAGTACAAACGTCAACAAAAAGTAGGAGGTATATCCCATCTCTTGCGCACCAACGCCACCTGCCCAACCCGCAATTGAACGTGAAAAAGCAAAAATGGATGACAAGATCGCATATTCTGTTGTGGCTTTCGATTTATCCACAATCGCCATCATAAACGCCAAAAATGCGCCCGTGCCCAAACCTTGGGTCAGCGACTCAATGGCACTCGCACTATACATAATCGCCTGATGAGACAAGGCGATTTCGCTACCTTGCGCAACTTGCGGGATCGTCATCGCCGCGATGACGTAGCCTAAATTAGAAAATGCTTGCGTCAATCCGAGCAACCACAAACCTTTGTAAATGCCAACGCGATCGGTATACCAACCGCCAATCACACCACCGGCAATCGACAAAGCCAAACCTAAGTTAACCGAAATCATACCGATCTGCGTATTTGTAAAACCGCTATCAACCCAGAATGGTTTAATCATAAAACCAATCGAGGAATCGGCTAATTTGAAGATGAGAATAAAGCAGATAATCACAAACGCGTGCTTGCGATTTAGCAGTGAAATCAATGCACCGAAGACGGGACCGTTTTGCAATGATTCCCAATGTGTCGCAGAGATGCGCTGAAATCCATAACGGAAAATGAATGCCGCCAGTAAAATCAAGGCCACAGGAATCGATTTAAACCACCAAGTTTTTTTCAAGACGGCGATGGATTCGATACTTAGCACATTCATAATCGGCCATAGCAGGGCCAAAATAAACATCGCAATCGACAGCATGAGTGCTGGGCTTTCAGTAAGAAAACCAAATTCCTGATTTGCACTAACTTGATTTGAATTCGGGTTACGCGCATCTTCTTTCGGTGCTGCCAAACTTAAGATCGCCATGCCAACGAAAATCGCAGCTGACAACCAATAAGTCGCGTTCCACCCAGCGTAATCCGAGAACCATAACAAAGCACCTGCGGTTAGCATGCCAACACGGTAAAAACCAATCCGAAATCCGTTGGCTAATCCATACTCGCGCTTATCAAGC
>VFQS010000694.1_pt1 | contig 35428 bp, 26 predicted proteins | sample 3512361 | NCBI WGS metagenome assembly VFQS01 (sample SAMN10412375, study PRJNA504923) | tailings metagenome | isolation source: Relicate 1 Philex TSF3 active mining | place: Philippines
TGGACGAAGACAATCTTTATAAAATCACCAGTAGAAAAATGGCGATGCGCCACCGCATGCACATAGGTACAATTGTAAGTGATGCGATGTTAAAGGTCAAATGGACTAGTGGAGGTTATATTGGAGTCATAGAAGAATACTTCATTTCAAAATTGACACCCGGTGATGTATTTTCTTTAGCAGGCAAAAACCTGGAGTTGGTTGCCATTAAAGAAATGACGGTCCTTGTTAGAAAAAGCAATGCCAAGAAATCACTTGTCCCCAGCTGGATGGGCGGCAGAATGTCGATGACTGCCAACCTAGGTTCTCAATTGCGCAAAAAATTAACAGAAGCAAGTCGCTTACCTATTAAGGACCCCATCATTGAAGCATTACAACCCTTGTTTGAAAAACAGGCAGCACTATCGATTGTCCCGAGTGAAAATGAGCTATTAATTGAATTGATTGAAAGCAAAGATGGTTTTCATTTATTCGCACATACTTTTGAAGGGCGACATGTCAATGAAGCCATGGCAACAATTTTAGCATGGCGAATTAGTCAGCTACAACCCATCAGCTTTTCCATTGCGATGAATGACTATAGTTTTGAGCTGTTAAGTGATCAACCGATTCCGGTAGATGAAACAAACATCAGAAAATTATTTTCCAGTGAAAATCTTACTGTTACTATCCAAAAAAGTGTCAATGCAACAGAAATGGCAAAAAGAAAATTCAGGGATATTGCAGTGATAGGAGGTCTTGTTTTTCAAGGTAATCCTGGCGAAAAAAAGAAAGCAAGGCACCTGCAGTCATCTGCGTCGCTGCTATTTAATGTATTTATGGAATATGATGCAAATAGCATATTACTGCGCCAAGCATTTCAGGAGGTGATGCAAGACCAAATGGAAGAGCACCGACTAAGAGCGATGTTGAAAAGAATTGAACAGGCAGAAATAACAATAACACGTCCTGACAAACTCACACCATTTTGTTTTCCAGTTAAAGTAGACTCACTAAGAGAAAATATGTCGTCTGAAAAACTAGAAGACAGGATAAAGAAAATGATCAAACAGCTTTAAGATGAAATTTCAACAATAGAACTGGCCATCCCCTCGCCAACAATTCCATATACCTTCTCTCCTTTCTTCAATTCAACCAAGTGCTTTCCTGTAAATCTGCTAAATGCAGGTAAAACGCAATAAGTATTTGTAAAATAAAAACAAGGAAGTACTGCCGATTGTTTTCCCCTACCAGCTAGCTTGAATCCAGGATGGGTATGCCCTACAAAAGAATAAGCAACGTGATCATTTTCTATCAGCTCATGAGAAAAATTAAATGGACCTATTTGCAATAGGTGAGAAACAAGTTTGATCCCCAGATTTTCATAAACATCATTTTGCAAAATTTCATGATTTCCTTTGACCAGAGTGAATTGAATTCCCCTCAATTCACTTCTCCACCTCGAAAACCAATCATGTTCAAAATTAGCTTCGCTGTGAAATAAGTCGCCGGTTACAATTACATGTTGGGGAGAGAAAAAATGAATTTGCTGAAACAGCCGGTGTAAGTCTTCTTGAAATACTTGTTGGGGGATAGCTATACCTGCTTTTCTAAAATGAGCAGCTTTGCCAATATGCATATCAGATAGGATCAATGTTTTTTGATCTTCCCAAAAAATACAACGTTCTGGACTTAAGACCAAACGTTGACCATGAAATTGTATTGGATAGCATTGCATATCGATTTCACAATTATGCAATTATTGAAAATATTGTTCTGCTATTGACAATACTTCTGGCTTACCTACATCAAGCACTATATCATTGCTATGGTCGTAACCCATAATGATATTTGATGACGCCAATGATAAATAAGTATTGGTTATGGAGAAAGTGCCACTCGACGGCATCAAGTCAAAAATACGAGGATGAATAACATGAATTCCAGAGAAAGCAAACGGAGTAAATTGTTCTATTGAAGCCGAATCTTGTACCAATTTTGTTTCCCCAGTCTTATTATTTTTCCACCCAATTAACTGCATGTGATTATCAAACAAGAACTGTCTTGAACTCGCTCTGTTTGTGACAGCAAGTGTTGCCAATGGCTTATGCAATAAATGATAACTATACAATTGATGTAAATCAAGATTAGTCAGTATATCCGCATTTATCACTATAAATGGCTGCTGACATGATTTCAAGTATTTTGAGGCATATACCAATCCTCCTCCAGTTTCAAAAGGACCATTTTCCTCAAATGAAACATTCACCTTAATATCACTATTTCTATACCTCGATAAAAAAAGATGAATTTGTCCTGAAAAATGATGTGTATTGATAACAAACTCTTTAATACCAAAAGATCTTAAGTAATCAATATTTCTTTCCAGCAATGATTTACCGTTGATTTTAAAGAGTGCTTTAGGATGATAATCTGTATGAGGCTTTAACCTTGTACCAAATCCCGCAGCAAAAATCATTGCCTTTGCATTTTCAATACCGCTCATTGATCCAATTTTTTGCTTCCTGTTCAACGTGACAAACTTCTACATTCACTTTGTACTTCTCTTTCAAGAAAGCAGTTAAGCTATCTGCAGCAAAAACACTTCGGTGTTGTCCACCTGTACATCCAAAACTAACGGTTAATCCCTCAAAACCGCGTTTCAAATAATCTTCCACTGAAATTCCAACTATACCATATACGTGTTGAAGAAAATTAGGCATATCGGTTTTGTGAATTAAAAACTCTTGCACAGGCTTATCCCTTCCCGTAAGGGTTTTATACTCTTCTATTCGTCCGGGATTAAGGATTCCCCTACAGTCGAATACAAAACCACCTCCATTTCCAAATTCATCTACTGGAATACCTTTTCGGTAAGAAAAACTATTTACTTTAATTTTCAATTTAGTATCTGTAGACGCAGTAATGGTCTCAAATTTCAATAACACATCATCAGCAACTATGGCATCCAGTACTTTTTTTAATGCCGGCAACCTCAAGGGCAATCCTTTATTCTCCATGAACCATTTTAAATTTTTCAACGCAAAAGGGATACTTGCGATGAAATGTTGCTTTCGCTCAAACAGCCCCCTGAACCCATAGGCACCCAGTGTTTGCAACATTCTGATCAAAACAAAACCATCGTAATTATTTAAAAATTCCGACTTATTCATTTTGCCTTGTAACAAACTATTTACCTGATCAAAATAATAACTAACCAATTCCTCTCTCCATCCGTAAGGCATTTGGGCTCTTGCTTGCCAGAGTAATGATGCTATATCATATTGAAGAGCACCTTGCATACCACCTTGGTAGTCGATAAAATAGGCTTCTCCATCTTTTATCATGACATTACGACTCTGACAATCCCGGTGCATGAAAAAATGATGTTCTTCTTGAGTGAGATAACTACTCAATAATTCAAAATCATTGAGCAATAGATTTTTATCGTAAGGCAAATCCAGCGCCCTGACAAAATAATAAAGAAAATAAAGCAGGTCAGAATAAATAGCCTGTTTATCAAATGATCTTGTGGCTATACAATTTGCATAATCCAATCCCTCACCACCATTTACCTGAAGTCTTGCCAAAGATGAACATGTCTTTTTAAAAAGATCCTTCACGTGCTCTGAAAACCCCTCCCTTTGAATAACATCAAACAGTGAAACATCCCCCAAATCAGATTGCACATAAAAGAATTGATCTTGCGCTACATATTCGATAGATGGCACATGTAAACCTTTTGCATGAAAATGTTTAGTGAAAGCAATAAAAGCATTGTTTTCAGGAATATTTCCGGGATTATTGGTAAGTATATAGGTGTTGTCTTTGAGCAAGACCCTAAAATACTGTCGGTTACTACCGGCCTGACGTAATGTTTCTAAAGTCATTGAAACATTCGGCTTCCAGCTCTGCAATGATGTCAAAATATGTTCAAACCCCTGTTGCATAAAGAACAAAGTTATCTTTTATTCTGAAAGGAAAAAAAGAGACACCCTATCTTTGCAGCATGTTGAAAAAACAGATGGACGAACTGGAGCGATTAACCAAGGAAGCATTTCAAGATGCTGAAAAATCGCCTTTGGTCGTGGTACTTGACAATGTCAGAAGTATGCACAATGTGGGCAGCGTTTTTCGAACCTGTGATGCTTTTCTTGTGGAGAAGCTCTATCTGTGCGGCTTCACTCCCTGTCCGCCGCACAGAGAAATCCAAAAAACTGCACTGGGAGCAACTGAGACTGTGGCATGGGAATCAATTCAATCAGCCAAAGAAATAGTCAGCGTTTTAAGAGCTGACGGCTATAACATTTATGCTGTTGAACAAACACACAATAGTATAGCACTTGATCAATTTAAGCCAGAACAAAAATCAAAACTTGCACTTGTATTTGGCAATGAAGCAGAAGGGGTTGATGAAGAAGTAATCAAACAATGTAATGGAGCCATTGAAATCCCACAGTTTGGCAGTAAACATTCTTTCAACATCAGTGTTTCTGCTGGCATTGTGCTATGGGACATTTATAACAAACTAAAAGGGATATGAACAAAATCAACAATTATTTATCGCTGATTAAGTTCTCTCATACCATTTTTGCAATGCCTTTTGCTTTGCTTGGTTTTTTTATGGGCGTTTTCCATTTAGATAATTCAAGCAATAGCTGGGATGTTCTTAAAAAATATTTTGGATCCAACTACACAGTTTTTGTATTCATAATTCTCTGCATGGTATTTGCAAGAAGTGCGGCTATGGCTTTTAACAGGTACTTAGATAGAGATTTTGATGCTAAAAATCCAAGAACAGCCATCAGAGAAATACCAAGCGGACTAATCAGTGCAAGTAGTGCCCTTAGGTTCACCCTCATTAATATGATCCTCTTCATTGCTTCTGCCTATATGATCAACATGACTTGCTTTTTGTTATCTCCCATTGCCTTACTTGTGATTCTGGGTTACAGTTATACAAAGCGATTTACTCCACTATGTCATTTGGTTTTGGGACTAGGATTATCATTAGCACCGGCAGGCGCTTTTATTGCTGTTACAGCATCTATGATTCCTTCTGTATTTTTTCTTTCCCTTGCAGTGATTGGATGGGTAGCAGGCTTTGACATTATTTATTCATTGCAGGATGACCAGTTTGATGCATCTCAAGGACTATTTTCGATTCCTTCTATATGGGGCAGAAAGAAAGCGCTAAACACTTCGAGAATCCTACATTCTGCAACAGCTGTGTTAATAGTTGTAGCAGGAATTAGTTTTAATTTTAATTCAATCTATCTTATTGGCGCAATCCTTTTTATAAGTCTGTTGGTATACCAACAAAGTCTGGTAAAGGTTAATGACCTTAGTAAGGTAAATATTGCCTTTATGACAGCCAATGGCATTGCCAGTATAGTTTTCTCTATTTTCGCTATAACTGATTTAATCATCAATTGATACATGGCGAGAATTCTGGCAATAGATTATGGTAAAAAAAGGACTGGTATAGCAGTCACCGACCCCTTAAAAATTATTGCCAATGGCTTAACTACAGTCGACACCCAGGAACTATTTGATTTTCTGAAAAGTTACATAGCCAAAGAAGAAGTAGAAAAAATAATTATCGGACTCCCCTACCAACTTGATGGTAGTCCGACTGATGCCACACCCGCTGTGTTACATTGCATCCGCAGATTAAAAAATAGTTTTCCAACCATTCCAATTATACCCGTAGATGAACAATTTTCTTCCAAAATGGCAAGCAGAGCTATGGTAGAAATGGGTATGAAAAAAAAGGATCGTCAGAAAAAAGAATTGATTGACGAGATTGCAGCAACCATCCTATTACAGGAATACATGCAAGCCAATTCTTAATTACTTATTTTGGAAAGAGCATTTTATAGCCAGGTTTTACACGCCCAGCTGAAATATCATCCAGTTTTTTCTTGAGTAATTTCTTTTTGATCAAAGGCAAATGATCGATAAATAGTTTCCCATCAATATGATCATATTCGTGTAAGATCACACGGGCATTTAATCCAGTAAACGTCTCTGTTTTTTTATTGAAATGTTCATCACAGTATTCCAAGACTACTTCACTTTCTCTCGTAACCTCTTCTCTAAATCCAGGCAAGCTCAAACAGCCTTCATCACAAGTCCAAGGCTCTCCATTGAGTTCGACAACATGTGCGTTAATGAAAACTTTTTTAAACCCTTCTTCTCCTTTGAAGTCTTCCTTTGATTCTTCATCAGCATTATCGTAAACCTGTTTGGTATCAATAACAAAGAGTCTTATAGCCTTATTGATCTGTGGAGCAGCTAATCCCATACCATTTGATTTGTACATGGTTTCCCACATATCCTCAATCAATTGAGGTAAGTCGGGGTACTCAGGCGTTATGTCCGTGCATACCTTGCGCAGAACCGGATGACCGTATGCTACAACGGGAAGAATCATATTACAAAGATACTGTATCTATCCGTTATAGAGTAAGTCGTAGTACTCGGCAGCCATCCTATTGGAATCAAAACGGAAACGTACGTCCTTCATACCATTCTGCACTACTTCTCTCCAGGTTTGTGGTGCATCATAGTACAAAGGAAGAACCTCTTCCTGGAGGATGCGGTACATTTGATCTAAATCGTATTGGTCTTGGTCTTGCACGTGCATGTTTTCATAATCAACTGGAGGAACGATGAATCCATTGTTGCCGTGATTAATAAACTCAACTATCCAACCATCGTTTGTAGAAACATTCACTGCTCCGTTCATCGCTGCAGTCATACCACTGGTTCCTGAAGCTTCACGAGGAACACGCGGATTATTCAACCAGGCATCAGCTGCTTGCTTCAAACGCTTACTCAATCCCAATTCATAACCAGTACAAACAGCCATGTTGCTATAGGCCTTACTCAAATGAACCAAGTGATTAAATTCAGAAATAGCAGGATAATCAACTGGATAAGGCTTACCTGCCCAAATGATCTGAACAGGATATTTTTTATTATTTAACAGTGCCTCAAAACGCTCACGATCTCTGGTAAGCATATCAGCACGCTTGTAACCGGCAAAACGACGAGCCCAGACAATGGTAAAGACATCTGGATCCATCAATTTTCCAGTTTGATCTGCAACCAGATCAAAGGCACGCTTTTTTAGATAACGCTTGCGATCGATAAACCTTTCTTCATTTTGCTCATCCATGGCAAAATACAATTGCTTATCTGCCCAATATCTCCAGTTTTGAGAATTGGTGATATGGATAATTGGACAAACACCTTCGTGCTTGTTCCACATTTTGCGACTAACATGTCCGTGTAATTCAGAAACAGCATTAGACAATCTGGCAAAACGAAGAGCAACCAAAGAATGATTAAATTGATCATCATCCATTCCCGTAATTTCTCTTACTGTCTCTAATGGCATGCCACAGAAATAAGACATTTTGTTACAGAGATAGATATCGTGCTTTTCATTACCAGCCTCTTCTGGCGTATGTGTGGTAAACACCAATTTTTTCTTGAGGTCGGCTAAATCACCACCATTCTTGTTCAACAAATAAAAGGCAGATGAAATGGCATGTGCTTCATTCAGGTGATATACATCTGGATTAAACCCTAATTCTTCAACCAGCTTAGCACCACCAACACCTAACAAAATAAACTGCGCCACTTTAGTCGCTACGTTTGCATCATATAAACGATGCGTTATAGTCTGAGAAACATAATCATTTTCAGGACAATCTGTACTCAACAAGAATAGTGGTGCAGAATTGAAGGTTGATGGATTGAGGTAGTAAGCCTTTACCCATACAGGTGCATCATGAATCATAATCTGAAACTTGATACCAGTATCTTCTAGAAAATTATAAATTTTCTCATTCCATTGAACCTGCAAGGTTTGATCTTGATTTCTTGCCTGATCATAATAACCATATTTCCAAAGTATGCCAATACCAATTAGGTTTTGACGTAACTCATATGCACTGCGTAGGTGAGACCCAGATAAAAAGCCCAAGCCACCGCTGTATATTTTTAAAGGCTGATGAATAGCAAACTCCATAGAGAAGTAGGCAACCTTTTTGTCGTATTTAGAATCAATTGCATAAGGGAGCGTGTAATTTCTAAAATCAGTCATGCCTGTCAACATTTTATGAATCTGCAAGATACCGCAAATTTTTGCATAAAACTTGAATCAAAGTGTATTTTATACACATCTATCGATGGAAAATCCACTTTTCTCCCAATAAATTCAATTACTTTGTAAAAATCTTATAATGCGTAAAAGCTTTATTTGGCTGCTGATCTCTATCCTGTTTTTTGCTTGTGGACAAAAAGAAAAGGATATTAATACATCAGATGACATTGAGACCACAGACTTCATAGCCTCATTTCCAGAAAAAGAACTACCCATCCAATTCAATACAAAGGAACTCAACAAAAAAGAATCAGATAGTTTTTTTGTTAAAACAACTGTCGTTTCAAAATTTATTCCTGACTCTATCTTTACATCTGATTTTAGTCAACTAAAAAATATAAAATTTTACAGAAAGGCGAGATATAAAGCAGAGGAAACAAACGAGACTTATCTTTTTTTAACTGCTGAAGAAAAAAATAATAAAAAGGTATACCTGGTTTGTTATAATGAAAAAAATGAGTTTGCTGCGGCTATGAAATTGGTTGAAAAAACAAACGAAACAGGTGTAACCATGGAAGGTGGCATTGATAAACGTTTGACCATTATCAAAACCAAACACAAAGAAACAGCAGACAAAAAATCTTACTATGAAAAAAATGCTTTTGTATACAATACAGAAGGCTTATTCACATTGATTCTTACAGAAAGCAATGCACCAATAGAAAAAGGTGTTGTCTACAATCCAATTGATACTTTAAGCAAAAAAGATCCTTTAGCTGGCGATTATAAAATTGACGATAATAATTTTGTTTCTATCAGAGATGGTGCGAAATCTGGTAAACTTCAGTTTTTCATCAATATTGAAAAAACTGGAGGAAAATGCAGTGGTAAACTAAGAGGTGATCTCGTTCAAATTAAACCAAAAGTTTTCCATTACAACAAGGCTGATGACCATTGCGTACTAGAATTCAGCTTTACCGGAAAAAGATTACAAGTAAGGGAATTGGAAGCTTGCGGTAACCACAGAGGTGTAAGGTGTAGCTTTGATGGGAAATATAATAAAAGATAATCGAGAATAGTAATTAGTCGATTATTTGACCCGCTATAACATCTTCAAATGTTTCACGTTTTCTGATCAACTTTAACTCACCTTGATCAGCTAGAACTTCAGCGGGCCTTGCTCTTGAGTTGAATCTACTGCTCATTTCAAAGCCATATGCACCAGCATTGTTAAAAAGTAAAATATCACCCGGACGAACTTCATTAAGCTCTCTATCCCAGGCAAATGTATCCGTCTCACAAATATTGCCCACCACATTATATACTGTTGGTTTGCCAGACGGGTTTGAAATATTAGAGATCTTGTGGTATGCGTCATAGAACATAGGTCGAATCAAATGATTGAAGCCACTATTTACGCCTACAAAGGTTCTTGAAGGTCCCTTTTTAATAATATTTGCTTTAACCAAAAAATACCCGCATTCACTTACCAGATATTTACCTGGTTCAAACCATACTTTGAATGTTCTGCCAGTTTTATTAGTATAGGCTGAAAGTGTTTCAGCCATTTTCTCTCCTAATAATTGCATGTTCGTCCCTACCTCTTCATCTTTATAAGGCACTTTGAAACCACCACCCAAATCAACAATTGTCATTTCGGGGAAGTGCTCAGCTAAATCAAGTAGTAAGTTTAAGCCCTTGACAAACACCTCAACATCTTTTATCTCACTACCGGTATGCAAATGCAAACCTTTAATTTGAAGGCCGGTCGACTTTTTTATCTCAATGATTTGATCAACCTGATCAACAGATATACCAAATTTTGAATCAATATGTCCGGTTGAAATCTTAAGATTACCACCCGCCATAATATGTGGATTCAATCTGATGATGACAGGATAATTAGCACCAAAATGTTCGCCAAAAGACTCCAGCAGATGAAGATTATCAATATTTATATTAACATTCAAAGCTGTTGCCTCCAGGTACTCTTCAAGTGCAACACTATTGGGTGTAAAAATTATTTTATCCGGTGATACACCTGCAGTAATTGCTAGCTTAACTTCATTGATACTCACACAGTCTACTCCAGAACCCAATTGATTCAAGACTTTCAAGACATTTACATTTGTCAGCGCCTTGCAAGCATAAAAGACTTGAATATCGCTTTTTTGAAAAGCAGTAGTCAGTTTTTGGTACTGATCACGTATACGCTGAGCATCATACACATACAATGGTGTATCAAATTGCGCAGCCGCTTGTAACAATAAATGATTTGAAAGAATGGAATCCATGGGTATTACTTAGGATTCTTGAGACAATGCATCTTCTTCACCTTCAACAGGCGGCTCAACAGTTGATGCATCTTGGTTTTGAACGATTTCTTCTTGTGCTTGGTCACCCTCTACTTCAAAATGATCTGCATTGACAAGTGTTGGCATAACAACCTGCTCAGCAAGTACTTCACTTATTTTAGGCAATTCATCAGAGCTATTGATGCCAAAATAATCCATGAAATGTCTGGATGTTGTGTAGATCAGAGGCTTGCCCACCATTTGTTCGTTTCTACCTGCAATCACAATTAGCTCTTTCTCTAACAATTTCTGAATAGAGTAATCACAGTTAACTCCTCTGATAGCTTCTATTTCTGATTTTGTAATGGGCTGCTTGTAGGCTATAATTGCCAGCGTTTCTAATGCTGCAGTGGAAAGACGTTTAAGGAACTTATCACCATTCAACTGGACGATGGTCTGGTGATATTCTTTTTTAGTAAGGAACTGCAATCCACCTCCACTTTCCCTCAATTCAAATGGGAAAAATTCAGAAGCGTACTTTTCTTTGATGCCTTCAATGGAAGTTTCAACTTGATCAATACCTACCTTATCATCTAAGAAGCCAAAAGCATTATTGATCAATTCCGTAAGCTCTATTGCCGTCAGTGGCTTTTCACTTGCGAAGATCAATGCTTCGATGTGGTTGATGAGGTTGGCTATTTCCATTGCTGAATCAATATGTTATCGGATTGCTCCTTATGATTGTCGATTAAATGTAAGTCAAAATTTTTATCCCTGCAAAGCAGCTGCACCACTTACAATTTCTGTAAGTTCAGTTGTAATTGCTGCCTGACGTGCTCTGTTGTATGAAATTTTCAGACTCTTGAGCAATTCATTGGCATTTTCTGATGCCTTATCCATTGCAGTCATTCTTGCCCCATGCTCAGAAGCATTGCAATCAAGGACGGCTTTATATAATTGTGTGTTCAGAATTTTAGGCATCAATTCTGCGATTAATTGATCCTTTTCAGGCTCAAAAATAAAATCAGACTTTTTAGCCTGCTTTCCTTTTTCTGTACTGTTTTTAGGGATAGGAAGAAACGGCTCTGCAACGAATCTTTGCGTAGCTGCATTTTTGAATTCACTGTACACAATTTCAACAGCATCAAACTCTTTTTGAGCAAACGCCTGAACAGCAGCCTGAGCGCATTGCTGAACAGCTTCAAATGAAAGCTTCATGAAAATATCCTTGAAACGAACATCAACTTGATAACCTCTTTTTTGGAAAAATTCAGCACCTTTTTTTCCAATGGCCCAAATGGTGAGGTTGCCTGCTGCATGTTGTGCGGCATATTTTTCTTTGATGGTTGCCATTGCCATTTTCTGGATATTGGCATTGTATGCACCACACAATCCACGATCGCTGGTAATCACCACCATCAATACTTTTTTCACTTGTCTTTCCTCAGCCAAGCTCATGTTGCTCCCTCCCTCTGTGTTGCTCACGATATTACTCAACATTTCCTGCAATTTGGAAGCATAAGGACGCATTTGGATAATGGCATCCTGCGCACGGCGTAATTTTGCCGCACTCACCATCTTCATTGCTTTTGTAATTTGCTGTGTAGATTGAACAGATTTTATTCTGTTTCTGACTTCTTTCAACTGACCGGCCATGGGTTTCTTGAATTTGGGTGCAAAGGTAGTAAAATCCGACTATTTCTGAACCAAAACCCGCTTAATCAGTTGTTCTCCTGTTTCCGGAATATGAAGATGTATGGTAAAGATGCCATTACCCGATAATTGGCTTATAAACACTTGATCTGCAATGCCTTTTTGCTCATATAACATTCTACCCAAATGATCCATAACCCTGAAATTCATCTTTTTTGCATCAGCATTTCTGGTGATGGTTACTTTCCCAGTTGAGGAGGAAACTGCTACGTTAATAGGGGTAGTTGCATTGAATTTAACCAGCCTAATTTCACTTAGACTCATTTTACCATCAACATCTTGTTGCAGTAACCTATAATAAGCATAAGCTTCCCCTTGCGGAACAGTTTCAGTATAACTATAATGCAACGGTGCACTCGAACTGCCATTTATACCTTTTGAAAAAACATAGGCTGTTTTCTGGAATTTTCCTTGTGAGGACAAAGTAGCTCTTTCAATCTGGAAGCCTTTGCTTTGTTGCTCGTTTGCAGTCGACCAGCTTAAAACTACTTTATTTCCAGGGACAATTTTTGCGCTGAAATTTGTCAGCGTTACAGGCAAGACAGAAGCAGTAATTTCGATCATCGTAAAACGACTAAATGCAGTAACCCCATTGGCAGTTGCAAAACCCTCCGCTAACGTACTACCCGCATCGGCACTATTTTGCGCCGCATCAAGTCCAACTGCTACCTCCCAGGTATTTGACGCAGTACTATAATGACCTACTTTATAATAGCTAACATTGGTAGCATTTGTGAAATAGTTTCCACCTCCTGCACTTTTGTAATGCAGCTTGACATTTAATCCTGAAGCATTGTCCACCAATGAGCCCGGTGTTATATTCCAATATTCAGAAGCCACTTCTCTAATGTTATTATTTTTTTGTGTTGCATTAAATGCAGATTCGATATAAGAAACTATTACCTCATCTGTTGTTGATGCATTTGGAAATGTAACACCCACTGGGTCATACATGGCAACAGTTGGTTTTCCAATAGGATAACTAAAGGTATAATTGGCATTTCCATTTGTTCCAATTTTTTTAACCGCACCCCTGACGTATGAGCTGTTTGATGCACCTGTAACTGTTGCACCATTTCCTAAAGCGACAAATTTATCAGTTATAGGTTCTAGATAGCCTGAAGAAAGTGTAAGATTATTGGTAACCTGAATAGATTGATTGAGTGTAATATTTGATCCTGAGTTGACTGTTAGATTAATGAAAGAAGTCACGGTGTTACCACTAATTGTATGAGCACCAGCGCCAAAAACAACACGGGCATTAGCCTCCATGTTCAGTTGTCCATCATTCGTTAAACTACCCAATAATGTTAAACTATTGCCAGATTTTAATAGTACCGATGCACCCGCATTTATGGTTAAATCAAGTAAGGTGTATGCATCCCCTAATTCGGGTGAATTATTTGACGGAAATATTATTGCAGCATCAGTTTCGCCAGGAACTTGCGCACCAGAAAGACACCAGTTTGCTGTGTTGATCCATGCAGTACTTGCAGTGCCGTGCCATGAGTTAAGCGGTCGTACACTAAGTGTGCCAGTCGACTGATAGGTAATCTCATAATTTGATGCAAGAAATCCGTTAGTACCTGTTGCATTAGAAGGAACAATTGAATAAACTCCTACAATAGCATCTGAAGAGGCACCAGTGCTGGTCATGTCGACTGCCGTAATAATTTCACCAGGAACAAGTCCAGTACTGGTAAAGAGTGACGTATTAAATGTATGTGTCGCACCAAAACATTTCAAAACATTTGTCGCAGTTATGGTTAGCGCTTTTTTTGTTACTGAATAATTCAGTGTTGAAGAATTACCTGTTCCTGTTGCGTTGGTTGCACTCAATGATATGGCATAATCACCGGCAGCAGTATTTGCTCCAATGGTGATTATCCCTGTAGCAGCATCTAATGACATACCAGCGGGCAATGAAGTTGCTGAATAACTAGTTGGATTATAAGAAGCAGTTATTTGATAGCTTGACGTAGTCCCATAACCAGAAGTAGCTGACAGTGTACTTGTTATAGAAGGCGCTGGAGTCACTGTATTGATTGGCTTTAATGCAATTAGCATAGCGCCAAAATTGGCAGCCGCAGACTGATTGACCAATCCATTACCTGTTTGTCCGGGTTCTTGCTTCAATGCCCATGCTATACCTACAGATAATTTATCATCAACTCCTAAATATGGATGATCAGCAATTTCAGTGAGTCTCGAAGGATTGGTAGTTCTCCATGCTGTAGCACCATTCAATGTGTTAGTCCAGGTGACATCTACGTTTGACTGAGCTAGCATAATTAGTCCCGCATTAGCGGATGATGTAGTTATTCCATTTGCGACTACTGAATTAGTTTGTGTAGCAGCAGATACATTCAAATTACCGGGTGTCACATCAAATGGAGAAGCTCCACTCACATCAACATTTGCAAAAGCAACTAAAGCACCTAACCCTCCAGATGTACCTGCACCAAGTGTGAAGCTATATGGCGTGGCATTTATATCATCTGCTGTTGCAATGCGATATAAAACAGCCCCGCGAAAATTCTTGCTACCTCCTTCAATTTGTGCTCCGCTAATTAAAGTCCATCCCGTAAGCGAAGGATCAACACTGCTAGTACTGCCTTTCCGACCAAGAGATATATTTACAATCATCACATCTCCTATGGCAAGACCAGTTGGCTTATTGATTGACAAAGTCTGTCCATTTGTTGTTCCGGTCATAGCAACTCCTCTTTGTTCAATCAAAGGATCTACCCATGTCGTAACAGCATTTTTATCTCTTGTAAAAAAATAGAATGGATTTGCTACTATCGTAGTAGAAAACAAAATAAAGAAAAACAAAATGGGTACAGACCGATAAATTCTCATAATCAACATGGAATCAATCGGATATAGGATCTAATTACTTAAAAAAACTTGAAGATTAATTTGGCATTAATAAGATGGCTGGATAAAACGGATCAAGTGGATATCCGTAAGTGCCTAAAAATAATAGCAAAATCTAAGAAATGCAAGTCGACTGAAAGCAACTACTTTATTGAACTTCGATAGTCACATTCACCCATTCAGGATCGAATTTTGCACCAAATTTTTTGTAGAAATTTATAGCAGGCTCATTCCAGTCCAAAACCTGCCAGGTCATGCGTTTAAAACCCTTTTCCTTGGCCTCATCAATTAGTCTTTCTATGAGCATTTTTCCAATACCCTTACCTCTTAATGATTCTGTAACCAAGATATCTTCCAGGTACATCACTTGCCCCTTCCAGGTTGAATAACGGATATAATACAAGGCAAAGGCAATGATATTTTTTTCTTCATTCTCCACGACAAAGGCCCACCAGACTGGGTTAGAACCAAAACCACTTTCCTCAAAATGAAGGGGATCGACAGTTACTTCATCTGGCGCTTTTTCGTACAAAGCAAGTTCCCGGATAAGTGTTAACATCGCGGGACAATCTTTCCTCTCTGCTCTTCTGATTTGATATGACATCATGATTTTAAAGCTTGGTCAAAATCCTCAAGAATATCTTCGATATTTTCTATACCCACACTTAAGCGAATTAAGCCATCTGTGATACCATAGGATAATCTATTTTCACGTGGGACAGAACTGTGTGACATAGAAGCAGGATGCGACAATAACGTATCACAAGTACCTAGGGAAACAGTTCTGGTGCACATTTGCAATGCGTTCATAAACTTTACCCCAGCGTCAAATCCACCCTTAACTTCAAAACTCATCATGGCCCCAGCATGTTTCATTTGGCGTTGCGAAATAGCATAATCAGGATGATCTTGCAGCCCATTGTAATTTACTTTCTCAATGGCAGGATGTGTATGTAAAAACTGTGCGACTTGCGTTGCATTGTCACAATGCCTTTGCATTCTTACCTCCAATGTTCTCATACCATTAATCAACAGAAATGCATCAAAAGCATTGCTGTTGCCACCAAGCAAACGATGCGTTTTTGTTGCTCTTGTTTTCATGAACTCCAAATCAGTTCCAACCAGTACACCACCAATTGCTGTACCATGTCCGTTTAAAAATTTGGTAGTAGAATGTACAATGAAATCGATTCCAAACTTAAAGGGTTGTTGCAAATAAGGTGTTGCGAAAGTATTGTCACAAGCAGTCAGCTTTCCATATTGTTTAGCTAATGTTGCCAGCGCCTCAAGATCAACACACTGTAAGGTAGGATTGGCGGGCGTTTCAAGGTAAACCAACTTAATCGCTGGGTCTTCTTTCAAATATTTTTCTGCCAGAGTTATATCACGCAAATCGACAATAATTGCTTCAACTTCTAAGGGCTCAAGTAATGACTTTAAAAAATCTTGCGTGCCGCTGTACAAAGAGAAATGAGTCAGTACTTTATCTCCACGTTTTAAAGTGGCAATAAAAAGAGAACTAATTGCAGCCATGCCAGATGCATGTAAGATTGCTTTCGCCTCCAAAGGCTTTCCGTCTTTTTCAATACCATAGGTTTCCATGGCGGCCAACTTTAACTCAGCTTCATTCATCGTTGGATTACCCCATCGAGAATAAATATATCCTTCTTCCTTGCCGGAAAACCTACGCATGCCTTGTTCTGCCTCATCATATACGTAAGTAGATGAAGCGTAAATTGGCGTTAAGTGTGCATACATGGGATCTTTAACATGGCCTGCATGGACAGCTAAAGATGAAAATCCTTTATACTGTTTCTTACTCATATTGCCCATTTTACCCATGTTGCACCCCATGTAAAACCACCGCCAAAAGCAGCCAACACGATGTTATCGCCTTTTTTTAGTTTGTCTTGGTAGTCCCACAAACACAAAGGAATTGTAGCCGCAGTTGTATTTCCATAGCGATGAATATTCAACAACACCTTATCATCAGACAATCCCATTCTTTTGGCTGTGGCATCAATAATACGTTTGTTAGCCTGATGCGGAACGAGAAAAGCTATATCATCTGCAGTAAGGTTATTTCTTTGAATCAATTCATAGCTAACATCTGCCATTCCAGTTACCGCAAACTTGAACACAGGTTGTCCATCTTGAAACAAGTAATGTTCTTTGCGATCAACTGTTTCATGCGTCGGGGGATTCAACGAGCCACCTCCTTTCATGTGCAGGTATTTACCTCCACTTCCATCACTTTTTAAGATGCTATCTAAGACGCCATAACCTTCCAGATTTGGCTCAAGCAAAACTGCTCCTCCACCATCACCAAACAAAATACATGTTGTCCTATCGGTATAGTCTGTAATGGCACTCATTTTATCTGCACCTACTACTGCAACTCTTTTATAGCGACCACTTTCTATCAATGATGCACCAGTAGTTAGGGCATATAAAAATCCTGAACAGGCAGCCAAAATATCGAAACCCCAGGCATTTTTTATGCCTAATTTATCAGAGGCGATATTAGCCGTATTGGGGAAAAACATGTCTGGGGTGACAGTTGCAACAATCAGACAATCGATGTCATTTGGTTCAATTCCTCTTTTCTTACATAAGTCTTGAACTGCTGGTACAACCAGGTCAGAAGTAGCTTTCCCTTCCCCCTTTAAAATATGGCGCTCTGAAATCCCAGTGCGGGTTTTAATCCATTCGTCGTTTGTATCGACCATCTTCTCCAGTTCGGCATTGGTCAGCACATAGTCCGGAACATATCCGCCGACTGCTGTTATGGCTGCTGTAATTTTTTGCATATTGGTTGTTTGGGTGTCAAAGTTATGGAATTGATGCCCTTAAATTCATTAAATTCGCATTGATTTTATATCCTCATGATAGCAAGCTTAACAGGTAGTTTTTTGGTCAAAACCCCATCTTATGTGCATATTGATGTGCACGGTGTGGGCTATGAGGTACAAATCAGCCTGAATACCTACTCTAAGATACAGGACAATAAAGAGGGAACCCTTTTTACCCATCTCCAAATAAAGGAAGATGCACACACCTTATATGGATTTGCAGAAATCGCTGAAAAAGAACTGTTTATACAATTAATAAGCGTAAATGGCGTGGGGGCCTCTACTGCCAGGATCATGCTCTCCTCCCTACAACCTGCTGAATTAAAATCAGCTATTGCGGCAGGAAATACAGGAGCTTTGGAAAAGATCAAAGGCATAGGTAGAAAATCTGCAGAGCGAATTGTGTTGGAACTTCGTGAAAAAATGGTAAAAGCAGGGGTCGAAAGTACTTCTTCCGGCTTCAAATACAATACTTTAGACAATGATGCGTTAAATGCATTGATGGCACTGGGCATCCAAAAAAATGTCGCAGAAAATGCCCTTAAAAAAGCAAAAACAACTGCCCCAGAAGACAATAACCTTGAATCACTCATCAAAAAATCCCTACAGCTTATTTGATAAGAACTCTACCCCAACAAATGTTTACGGCAAGTTGAATTTGTTATCTAAAGCGATAACCTTATTGACCATCTTTATTGGTTTTCAATTTTCTGCATCCGCGGAAAGAAAATCTTATGCTGTAAACTTAACTGTTCAAGATACGCTTCCCAAAAAAGATACATTAAGGTACCCAATTAAAGACAGGTATAGCGACAGGTATACTCAACCTGCAAAAAATCCTTTTGATCTGAAAGACCCAATTAATATCCGTGATTCTATTGTTTACGATCCAAAGACGAAAGAATATTACATCATTGAGAAAATTGGTAGCACGTATTTCAGAAAACCGACGAGCCTGACCTTCGATGAATACATGCGTATTCAAGCGCGCAAGATGGAAGTTGATTATTTCCAAAAAAGAGCCAACACAAGTAGTCTGCTAAATAGAAAACTTTCCAAACCTAAACTGACCATGGGCGACGACCTGTTTAATCGTCTTTTTGGATCTGGAAAAATTGACATCAGACCTCAAGGTGAAGTAAATGTAACTGCTGGCTATCAGGGACAAAATGTAAAAAACCCAACCTTACCGGAAAGAGCCAGAAGAAATGGCGGATTAGATTTTGACATGGCAGCCAACCTGAATGTCGTGGGTAATATTGGTAATAAAATGAGGTTCCCCATCAGCTACAATACGTTATCCACTTTCGATTTTGAAAATCAATTGAAACTTGATTATACTGGAGATGCTGACGACATTTTCAAAAAAATTGAAATCGGTAATACTTCATTTGCCAGTAAAGGAACGTTGATCCCTGGTGCACAACAGTTGTTTGGTATCAAGACACAAATGCAGTTTGGTAAACTTTGGTTGTCGACTGTCTTTGCCAGTCAGCGTTCACAAAGACAATCGGTGGGCTTCCAAGGCGGATCAAGTGCAACACAATTTGAAATCAAGGCCGATGAGTATGAGGAGAACAGACACTTCCTACTGGCACAACATTTTAGAAAAGAATATAACAAGGCGATGAAGAATTTGCCGATTGTAAATTCACAAGTACAAATTCTTCGCTTAGACGTTTGGGTAACCAACAGGACTGGTGCAACAACGAATGCAAGAGATATTGTGGGCTTGATGGACCTTGGCGAAAGTACCCCTTATCAGCAAGCTCCAATTATTAATCCGACAGGCATACCCTATCCAGCCAATGGCGCGAATGATCTCTATGGAAAAATTGTAAGTAACCCAATCAGTAGAGACCCTGCGCAGATTGTCAATTATTTAAACAACATCGGACTACAACCTGTCCGCGATTTTGAAAAAACTTTTGCGCGTAAACTGGATAGCACACAATACTACTTCAACAGACAACTGGGATTCATTTCACTTAACGTTACCTTACAACCAGATGAAGTATTGGCTGTTGCTTACCAATACACTTTTAACGGAAAGGTGTATCAGGTGGGTGAATTTGCACAAGACGTTCCAGTTGATGCCAACAACGGTGTGCAAAAAGTATTGTTCCTCAAATTATTGAAAGCTACATCACAAAGGACCTCACTTCCAATGTGGGACCTGATGATGAAAAATATTTATCCAGTCGGTTCAGGTCAATTAGAACGTCAGGATTTTCAATTCAATGTGTTGTACCAGGAACCTGGTGGTGGTGAAAAAAGATACATTCCCGAAGGCGATCAAGCAGGTGTACCTTTAATCACTTTAATGAACTTGGATCGCTTGAATAACCAGAATGATCCACAACCCGATGGTGTATTTGATTATGTAGAAGGCTATACCATCAACTCCTATCAGAGTCGCGTTATCTTCCCTGTACTCGAACCATTTGGGCATGACCTTGATTATATCTTCAATAGTGATCCTTCGCTCAGAGAGAAATATTTATTCTATCCACTATACGATACGATTAAAGCAATCGCACAAACTTATGCGAATCTGAATCGATTTGTTATGCGCGGTAGCTCTAAATCATCTGGAGCAAATAATGGAGAGATCTCTTTGAATGCATTCAACATCCCACAAGGTTCCGTCACGGTTACTGCAGGCGGACAAGTATTACAAGAAAACGTTGATTACACAGTTGATTATATTTCAGGTACTGTCAGAATCATCAACAATGCAATCAAACAATCCGGCTTACCTGTCGATGTGAAATTTGAAAACAACGCCACATTTGGTGTTCAGCAAAGAACATACATGGGCATGCGCTGGGATTATCTATTCAATGATAAGTTATCCATCGGTGGTACAATGGTGAGGTTGACAGAGCGCCCGTTTTTCACCAAAATGGAATACGGATCAGATCCAATCAAAAACAGCATGCTTGGATTGGACGTAAATTATAACAGTGAATTACCCAGACTGAGCAAGTGGTTGAGCAAGTTGCCATTCTATGAAGCCAATGGTACTTCAAAAATTAATTTCTCTGCAGAAGCTGCTAAGATGATACCCGGACATGCTCCTCAAATTGGAAGAGGTGGTGATGGTTTGATTTATTTAGACGATTTTGAAGGAACAAAATCCAGTATCGATTTACGTTTCCCCATTGTTGGATGGACACTGGCATCAACACCTGCTGGAGCAACTGATCGATTTGGAAACATCATGTTTCCTGAAGCAACTGCTTTCGATAATCTTGAGTATGGAAAAAACAGAGCAAAGTTAGCCTGGTACAATATCGAACCAATACTGCAAGAAAGAAGAAATCCTAATAACCCCATCAGAAACGATTTGGCACAACTTTCAGATCCGAGAGTGAGATCAGTTGGTCAGCAAGAAATTTTTCCAAGAAGAACACCCGACTACGGACAAAGTCAGCTTGTTACTTTCGACCTTGCTTACTATCCGCAAGAACGCGGACCTTACAACTACGATGCACAAAATATTAATAGCAATGGTAAACTAACTGCACCCAACAAAAGATGGGGTGGAATTATGCGCGGCATTGATCAAACTGATTTTGAAACAGCGAACATAGAATTTATTGAGTTTTGGGTTTTGGATCCATTCATCAAAAACACGAATCCTGCTGGTGGTTCACTTTATTTAAACCTGGGCAATATTTCAGAAGACATCTTAAAAGACTCAAGAAGGTTTTATGAAAACGGCTTACCCACGCCAAGTATTCCAGCTGCTACAGCTAACTCTACTTGGGGTAAGGCGCCGCTGAATCCTGTTCAAATCACACAAGGCTTTAGTAATGATCCAGCAGACCGACCGTTTCAGGATGTAGGTTTAGATGGATTAACTGACTCTGCGGAGGCTACAACACGAAGTCAGTTTCTTGCAGACCTATCAGCAAGATTAGGTGTGGGTTCTCCAGCTTATCAAGAAATAGCGAAAGATCCATCATCGGATAATTTCAAATACTACAGAGATGAATCGTTCGATAGAAATAATGCTGGTATTTTAACGAGGTATAAAAATTTCAATAGTCCGCAAGGGAACTCTCCTATAGCACGACCCGGAGATGCGTTTGCATCTGCGTTTACACTTTATCCAGATGGAGAAGACTTAAATAGAGATAACACACTCAACGAAGCAGAAGAATATTTTCAATATAGAATTGATTTAAAGCCCAACAATGATCCCAGTATGCAAGTGGGACAAAATTTTATTGCTGATAGAAAAATTGTTGGGGTTACACTAGCTGATGGTACAAGAGAAAATCAAATTTGGTATCAATTTAGAGTTCCTATTGCTGCTTACACCAGTAAGGTTGGTGATATACCCGACTTTAAATCTATCAGGTTCTTCAGGATGTTCTTGACCGACTTTGCAGATTCAGTTGTCTTGAGATTTGCTAAACTTGAACTGGTAAGAAACAACTGGAGAAGCTTCGCGTATGAATTAGATACATCAGGACTATACAAGAAAATCGATCTTACAAACAACACAACCAAGTTCTTTGTATCTGCTGTTAACATTGAGGAAAACGACAGAAGAGATCCTATCCCTTACAGAACACCTCCAGGAATTGAACGCGTACAAACATTGAGCAATGGAGGCATTAACATACTTCAAAACGAACAAGCACTAAGTATCAATGTCGTTAACCTAAAAGAAGGTGATGGTAGGGCTGTTTTTAAAGCATTCAATCATGATTTGAGACAGTATAAAAAAATGTCGATGTTCTATCATGCTGAAAGTTTAAAAGGTTTCAGCGCGACAAGAGACGGTGAAATTTATGCCATCGTTCGTTTAGGTAATGATTACATCAATAACTATTACGAGATCAAATACCCCCTTAAGATTACACCTTTCGGAACAACTGATGAAAGAATTATTTGGCCAGAAGAAAATGAATTGAGTATTAATTTATCAGATTTAATTCTGTTGAAAAATGAACGCAACCTAAACACAAATAATCCCAATTCGATTTACCGAAAAAACATCAATGGAAAAATTTTCTCGATAAGGGGTAATCCAAATCTTGGTGAAATAAAAGGGATATTAGCTGGTCTTGAGAATCCGGCAGACCCTGCTGGCGGAAGAGCTGTCAATGCAGAAGTCTGGATCAATGAACTTAGACTTTCTGGATTAGATGAAGAAGGAGGATGGGCAGCAGTGGGTCAAATGAATGTTCAATTGGCTGATTTAGGTAATGTATCTATGTCGGCCAATATACACACCATTGGTTTTGGACAACTTGAACAAAGAGTCAATGACAGATTCAGGGATGATTTCACCCAATTTGATATATCCACCAATTTGCAGTTGGGTAAATTACTACCCAAACAAATCGGACTTGAAATTCCATTCTTCGCCAACTTGTCTCAAACCATCAGTACACCTGAATATGATCCATACGACAAAGATGTTACCTTAAAAGAGAAGTTAAGAATATTTAAAGACCAACGTGACTCTATAAGAAATGATGCAATTGATTTTGTAGGCTTGAAAACCTTCAATTTCACCAATGTCAGATTCAACCAACGTCCGAATAAAAAAATCAGACTTTGGAGTATTTCGAATTTCGATTTCAGTTATTCATTTACAGAAACCCGTCAACATAACCCACTTGTTGAAAGCAATCAGGTAAGTAAATCACAAGGAGGCGTAGGTTATAACTACTCGTCAGAAGCCAAATACATTGAACCATTTAAGAAGATAATCAAATCACCCACACCTTGGCTTGACTTCCTGAGGAATGTCAACTTTAACCTCAAGCCATCCTTAATTGGAATAAGAATGGATACGAGGCGACAGTTTGGAGCATTCAGACCAAGAAATGTTGGTGGCGGTCCTTATAAAATTCCTGAAACATATGATAAGTATTTCGTGATCGACAGGAATTATAATATGAGATGGGACCTGACTCGTTCTTTGAACATCGACTTCAAAGCAATTAATAATTCTAGGGTTGATGAACCTTTTGGAAGAATTGACAACAAAGAAAAAAGAGATTCTTTGATGAAAAATTTCTTGAAAGGTGGAAGAAATACCATTTACAACCAAAGTGCAGACATTACCTATAATTTTCCAACAACAAATTTCCCTTTCTTAAACTGGACCACTTTCAATATTGCTTATAGAAGTACCTACAACTGGGTTGGAGCATCAAGACTGGCTATCAACCTGGGTAACACCATTCAAAACAGTGGACAAACAGGAGCTACAGCTGAACTGAATTTCACACAACTGTACAGTAAGCTAAAATTATTCAGAGCAATTGACGAAATCAATCCTACAGATCCGGCAGCAAAAACAGCATTAAAAGGTTTGCCTAAAAAACAAAAAAAGAAAAAGGGAACAGCAGAAGAAATTCAGGCAAAACTGACAAAAGAAGAAGAAAAACTAGCGAGGAAAGAAGAAAAAAGATTAGCAAAAGAAGAAAGACAACAAAGAACTATAGTTCTTAACGGTGCTGAAAAAGCAATATTAAGAATTATTACATCGCTTAAACGTGTAGGTGTAACCTACAATGAAGGAGGAAATACCTTCTTACCTGGTTATATCGACAGTACAAAATTCTTTGGACAAAACTGGAAAAGCATGGCACCAGGCCTTGATTTTATCATGGGTAAACAGCCCAATCAAGCCTGGTTAGACAATGTTGGTAAAAAAGGACTAATCACAAAAGATCCAATTCTTAATAATTTGTTCTTGCAGAATTATGAGCAAAAACTGAATATAACAGCCCAAGTGGAACCTTTTAGAGATTTTATCATCGACCTAAATCTTGATAAAAGCTTAACGAAAAATTACTCCACACTATTCAAAGACACAGTTGGAAACGGTCAATTCAATGCATTAAATCCATACTCTGGGGGCGGCTTCAGTATCAGCTATATTTCTTTCCAGACTTTATTTGGAAAATTTGATCCCAATAACACAAGTGAAACTTTCAAAACATTTGAAAACAACAGAATAATTCTCTCTAAACGATTAGGTGAAAAAAATCCTTATAGTCAGTCGGTTGGTACCGATGGTTTTTATAAAGGTTATGGTAGGTATGCACAAGATGTGTTAGTCCCGGCATTTATTGCAGCGTACACCAACAAAGATCCCAATACCATAGGGCTTTTGAAAAACGGAAATGATGGTTCAGTTAAATCCAATCCATTTGGAAGTTATTTACCAAAGCCAAACTGGAGATTAACTTATAATGGACTCAGCAGAATTGAGAGTCTTCAAAAATACATTACCAACTTTACCATATCACATGGATACAGTTCTACATTGAGCATGAATAGTTTCAACTCAGCTTTACTGTTCCAGGATACTTTACTGTTAGGCTTCCCCTCTTTTGTAGATACTATTTCAGGCAACTATGTGCCTTATTTCCTTGTACCTAACCTATTGATTGCAGAACAATTTTCACCTTTAATTGGTATTGACTTTTCTACAACAGGGCAACTTTCGGGAAGATTTGAATACAGAAAATCTCGTCAGCTCAGTATGAGTTTAGTCGATTTTCAACTAAGTGAAGTCAGGTCAACAGAAGTCACCTTTGGCATGCGTTGGAGGAAGAGAGGATTTCCACTCCCCTTCCGTATTAAGTTGGGCAACAAAGAACCGACAGGTAAATTAGAAAATGATATCACTTTCTCACTTGACTTCAGCATTAGAGATGATATTAATTCGAACTCAAGACTTGATCAAGCCAATGCATTTGCTACAGGTGGACAAAGAGTGGTAAGCATCAGACCTACCATTGATTACGTTATTAGCAATCGCGTTAATATTCAACTCTATTTTGATCAAAGAAGATTGAATCCTTACATTTCAAATGCCGCACCATCGGTAAATACCCGAGCAGGTGTTCAGGTTAGAATATCCTTAGCTCAATAATTTTTTATGCAAATAGAAACTATTTGGCTGTGCTGAACAGGTCATTACAATGCTGTTCAAACAAACATGTTCAGGTACCGTAATTGCATAATAGGCTACTTCGGCCACATCATTGGCATACAAAGGAGTAAACCCTTCATACACTGCTTTTGCTTTGGCTTCATCTCCTTTGAACCTCACCATGGAGAATTCAGTATCAGCAGCACCTGGATGTATGGCTGTTACTTTGATATTGTGTTTCACCAAATCAATACGCATTGATTTACTTAAGGCTTCAACAGCATGTTTGGTAGCACAGTAAACATTCCCACGCTCATATACCTCCATACCAGCTGTTGAACCAATATTTACGATGTGCCCTTTACCACGTTTTGTTAAATAAGGCAACATAGCCTTGGTTACATACAACAACCCCTTCACATTGGTATCAATCATTGTTTCCCAATCCTCCAATGATGCTTCGTCAAATAAATCTCGACCAAGAGCAAGTCCAGCATTATTGACTACAACATCAACATCTTCAAGAAAATTGTCGTTAGTCAATGCATGAAATACTTCTTCTTTATGTTGAACATCAAAAACTTTTGTTACAACCTGAACACCAAATTGCTGATGCAAATCAGACGCCAAAGTATTTAGACGATCTGCCCTTCTTCCAGTAATAATTAAATTATGTCCTGCTGATGCAAACTTTTCAGCCATCGCTTTTCCAAATCCTGAAGTAGCTCCTGTGATTAAAATTTTCATTTTCAATGGATTTATTTTGAATAGGCCCATGTTTTATACGCCATTGCAATCAAGATAGGGAATAATGCATATGCAATGATTCCAGGCAAGATAATTGCCGCTATCAATAATATAACTACAGAAGCAGTATATAATTTGGCATATATTTTTAACCAGCTCGGTAGTTGAGTTGCTTTAAATACCAATATCAAGTGAAGCGGGAAAGTCCAAATCAAATTTAAATTTCTTGCCGTACTCTGATGGTCAGTTCCTAACCACATAAATACAAGAAGTAGTCCGATTAAACTTGCAGTCATAAATACTGCCTTCTCAATGACTAATTGCACCTTTCCAAATGTCGGAAATTGCTGTGCCAGTGGAAGCATTATTATTAAAGCAATGAGAGTGAAAAGAAAAAATGGACTTTGCCAGAATATTACTTTATTAGGTTTGGGTTGAAGATCAGGAATCAATTCATGTTCTTCAGACACGAGATTAACCTGTCCGAGTCTAGTCGCTTTTGCACCCATTGCCAAAAACTCAGGCAGAAACATGGCATCGCTGATACTCATTTTTTTATCAGCTTCAACTCCCAGAATAATATCTATCCCTACTCGTGTCCATTTCATTTCTGCTCTATCCAGATAGGTGTGCAAATGATCCCTAAATGTTAGTCCTTCAGGTATAAATGCAGGTGGATTAAATGCCTCATTTGTTTTAGATTTGAAAATGATGTCACGTAATCGAGTAGAACAGTTATCATAAAAAAAATCATACTTATAGTACCGATTTTCTTCAGATAGATTTTCAAACAGAGCTTGCTGAATTTCTTTTTTTTCTTTTTCAGTCAAGTTCAAAACTTGTTCACTAACCCCTCTTTGAAAATATTGATACGCGTATAGAAAATCATTAAAATTTTCCTGACTTAAAAAATATTGAAGTTTCCCCCTGACAAACTTGGTATAAAAATCAGGATCATCAAAATTGAAGGTCCCGAAATTATATGCAATATCAGTACCAGCTGCAGAGTCTACAATACGCAAGGCATTGTGTCCGAACACTGAATACAACTCAGCGCCAGGCGTACAAGTAATTAAACTAATGCGTAAAGCACTTGGTTTTTCTTGCGCAGGACTTACCAAACTACAACAGAGAAGAACCAAAAGAAGCGATATGTATCTCATTCGGTTCAAGATGAAATTATCTGCTGTAATTAGGCGCCTCTTTGGTAATGGCAATATCATGTGCGTGACTTTCACGCATACCTGCATTAGTAATTTTTATGAATTGCGCTTTTTGCAACTCATCAATATTTTTTGCACCACAATATCCCATACCTGCTCTTAATCCACCAACGAATTGTGTAACAATTTCGCTAAGATTACCTTTGAACGGAACACGACCTTCAATACCTTCTGGTACTAATTTTTTTATTCCATCTTCAACATCCTGAAAATAACGATCGCTGCTACCTTGTTGCATAGCACCGATTGAACCCATTCCTCTGTATTGCTTGAATTTTCTTCCTTCGTAGATGATGGTTTCACCTGGACTTTCCTCCACACCAGCAAATACACCACCCATCATCACGGTTGATGCACCAGCTGCTAATGCTTTTACAAAATCTCCAGTATATCGAATGCCGCCATCTGCAATGATAGGGACTTTCATTTTCTTTAATGCTGATGATGCTTCAAGAATAGCAGTGATTTGAGGAACACCAGCACCAGCCACAATTCTTGTTGTACAAATTGAACCAGGACCAATACCGACTTTCACACAATCCGCACCCGCTTCAGCCAATGCCTTTGCACCAGCGGCTGTCGCGATATTACCCGCAATTACCCTTAACTTTTTGAAATTCCTTTTCAATAATTTGAGAGAATCAACAACTCCTTTGGTATGACCGTGTGCACTATCCAAACAAACCACATCTACACCTATTTGTTGAAGTGCTGCTGTACGATCCAATAAATCTTTGGTAATTCCTAATGCCGCTCCCACACGCAATCTTCCAAATTCATCTTTAACAGCATGCGGATGACTCTGTAGTTGTAAAATATCACGATAGGTTATCAACCCAATCAGTTGCCCATTTTTCTTGACAACAGGCAATTTTTCAATTTTATAATTTTGCAGAATTTTTTCAGCCTTTAATAAATCAGTCCCTTCCGGTGCAGTCACCAAATTGTCTTTGGTCATCACCTGACTCACTTTCTTTGTTTTATCTGTCTCAAATCGTAGATCTCGGTTTGTTAAGATTCCAACTAAATTATTAGCAGTATCAACAATGGGAATACCGCCAATTCTGTTTTCCTTCATCAATTTGAGAGCATCCGCTATAGTAGCATTTACATGTAAGGTTACTGGATCTATGATGAGTCCACTTTCACTTCTCTTAACCTTTCTTACTTGCTCAGCTTGCTTTTCGATACTCATATTCTTGTGCAGGATACCAATACCTCCCTCTCTGGCTAAGGCAATAGCCAGTGTAGATTCTGTAACAGTATCCATTGCTGCCGACAAAAGAGGGATATTCAAACTGATATCCTTTGTCAGTTGAGTTGCAATGTTAACCTCTCTGGGAAGCACGTTAGAGTATGCTGGAACCAGCAAAACATCATCGAAGGTCAGGCCTTCACCAAAAAATTTGGGGGATTGTGGAGTTCTTGTTGCCATATGCGAAGATAGGAAAAAAATAAAAATCTCCGCTACCTGTATACTGCTGCAAATAATTTTCCTGGACGAGGGCTAATCAATCCTCTCATTTCCAAGGAGAAAAGAGTAGAGGAAACCTCACTAGCTTTTTGTCCGGATTCTATAATCAAATCATCTATACCTATTGGCTCCCTTTCCAAAATAAGATCATACAACTCCTTTTCTTTCCCTACTAACGACAAAAATATTTCAGTTTGAATTGCTTTTTTCTTCTTCAGCTGCGGATTCCAATTCATCAACTCAATAAAATCAGTACCACTTGTAATTAAGTTAGCCCGATGCGTCATGATCAACTGATTACAACCCGTACTCCCCATATCTGTTGTTCTTCCGGGAAAAGCAAATACATCCCTGTTGTAACTGTTTGCAATTTCAGCGGTAATCAAACTTCCACCCTTCTCACCGCTTTCAATTACAACAACTGCATCAACCATACCCGCGACAATTCTATTCCTTTTTGGAAAATTTTGCCGATCTGGCTTTGTTTTGTGCATGAACTCTGAAAGTAACCCTCCAAGGCTTAACATATCTGACGCCAGTCTGCGATTTGATGAAGGATATACTTGATCAAGTCCATGTCCTAATACCCCGACTGTTGCTATACCCCTGCGCACACATTCACGATGGACCAACGTATCAACACCATAGGCAAGTCCACTTACCACCAACACATCCAAACCTTCAAGTGTTTTAATAAACCCTTCAACAGTATTTCTTCCATAATCTGTAGGTGCTCTGGTTCCCACCACTGCAACCATACGTTGTTGATTCAAGGGCTGATTACCTTTATAGTAAAGCACATGAGGAGCATCCACACAATTTTCCAGCCGTTTCGGGTATCCATCATGACGCTTAACAAGGATAGTTATATTGTGCCGTTCAACAAATGAAAGTTCTTGTTCAACCCTTCTAAATTCATTAAACTTCCTAATTGCGTCTGCTCTTACTGCTCCAATACCTGGTAACTTTTCTAATGTTTTTTTATTGGCTGCAAAAACGGAAGATGGTTTTTCAAAAAAATCGAGTAATGTACTCATATGCACCTGTCCAATTTGTGGTACAAGCGTGAGTGCTATGTGGTAAAAAAGTTCTTCTTGCATGATTAAGCATTCAATGCAAAATAGATTACCCTTATATCCTAAGTATGATTAATTCGACAGCAAAAATTGCTTTTAAAACATAAAAGGGCTGAGCATAAAACTTAATTATTAGACAAGATGAGTATTTCTGTTCTCCTGTTCAACGCCCTTCCATTTGGTGAATCATTATCAGCAATAGGCTCTTGTGCCCCCATGCCTTTTGCAACAACCCTTTCAGCTGAAATTTGCTTTCCAGTTAAATAAGCTAAAACGACTTCTGCTCTTTGGTTAGAAAGTTCAAGATTATCCTTTTGACTGCCAATATTATCTGTATGCCCTGTTATCTGCACTTTTAATTTAGGGTTTTCAATAAGCAGATTCACGAGCTTATCCAACTCAATAAAAGACTCAGGTAAGAGATCAAAACTTCCAGAAGCAAATTGTATATTTTTCAACACAATTTTTGTCCCCTTCTGCAAAGGCTGCAAAGGAATATCATACAGTACGCGTTCTTGAGTAATTGTTTCCTTCATGATAAACCTGCCTGAATAAAACAGGTATCCTTTTTTACTCACATTCAATGCATAATTTTTTCCAGCAGGAAGTATGGCCAAATAGCTGCCATCATCTTCTGCATCTATTGCAGAGACCACTTGTTTGGTTGTCAAGTCGATCACCTCTACCATACCCGGTAATCCGGTGCTCGTTAAACTATCATATATGCGTCCAGTTAACCATGAACAGAGGTTGGGCTTTATTCCTTCATATAATTGAATGCTATAAATATCTAATCCCCCTTTACTATCTCCCCTATCACTGGCTAAAAAACCAGTTAGGGCATCAGCTGCTACAAACAAACTTCCTTCATCATCAATAGTATTAATAGGATAACCAAGATTTTGTGGCACAGAAAATCCCTGGTTTGTTTTTTGCGTGAGATAGAGATCAGTACCTCCATAACCTAGATGACCATTTGAATTGAAATACAAAGTTTGGTTATCCGCATGCATAAAGGGACAACTTTCATCGCCCGGCGTATTAACCGTTGGACCAAGATTTTGGGGAGTCGACCATTTACCATTAGCCATGAGTGTTGACACATAAAGATCTGTACCACCATAACCACCCGGACGATCAGAAGAAAAGTACAATTGTTTTTTATCTGGAGATAAGCAAGGGGCAGATTCCCAATACTCAGTATTAATGGCATTGCCAGCATGTATACGTTCACTCCAGCCATCATCTGTTTGAACTGATAAATAAATATCAAAACTGCCTAATCCTTCTGGATAATCCTTTGCGGAAAAAACCATCCACTTTCCATCAGGCGTAATTTGTTGCCCACCCTCTTTGAACAAGGTATTTACTTTTCCCTTCAGTGGAATAGCATTGCGCCAGACTCCTTCGACTTTAATTGAACTATAAAAATCTTCATCAGCAGCATTTCTTGTCCGCCTAGTGATGATCAACTCATTTCCATCGATAGTCATGGTTGGATAATATTCTGAAACAGATGAATTAATGCTATCACCCAGATGCAACACATGCGCCTGTCGTCTTTCAGGATATATTTCTTGAAGTGTGAGGGCAAATTCAAAACATTTTTTCCTATACCTTGCTGCTTGTATAGATGTAGCATTTAGATTAGGCAATGCTAAAAACCGATCAACAGCATTTAGTGCTTTTTTAAATTCACCCAATCCGCCCAGCGCAATTGAATAGACAAATAAATAATCTTTTGAAGCAGCATTATCTACTATGAAAGCTTTTTCATAAAAATCGACAGCCAATTCGTAACGCTTTAGCTCAGATAAAATACCAGCTTTAGACAATAAGGCATCAAGATAATTAGCATCAGTGGTTAATGCGAGGTTTAAAAACTCAAGGGCTTTTGTATAATTCCCGTAATCAACCTGCTGCATAGCCAATTCATAATTCTTCTTGGCCTTTTTTGAAATTTTCTGTTGATCGTACCCCTGTGCATAACATTGCTCTACTTGAAGTAGAAATAAAGCAAGTAAGATAAATGCAAAACGAGCTATCATGGTATATCCAGGTACTTGTGAGTCTGAAGGGACAAAATCCATTTTGGATTAGTCTTGATGTAGTCGATTATCAAAGGATTCATTTCAGTTGCACGACTCCATTCAGGTTGAAGGTATAATAGACAATCCGACTTTACTTGATCAGCATACTTTTCTGCCCAGTCGAAATCCGACTTATTATAAACAACCACTTTCAACTCTTGCGCGGCCTCTATAACTTCAGGCAGAGGTGCTTTGAATTTTTTTGGCGATAAACAAATCCAATCCCACTGACCGCTCAATGTATGGGCCCCAGATGTTTCAATATGAGTTCTGATTCCTCGCTCTTTTAACATCGCTGTCAATATACTTAAATCATGCATCAAAGGTTCTCCACCTGTTATTACTGCAATCTTAACACCAGAAGCTACTACACAATTGACAATTGTATGTACATCCACCAATGGATGTTTTTCCATATCCCAACTTTCCTTTACATCACACCAAACACATCCCACATCACAACCACCCAGTCGGATAAAATAAGATGCATGACCAGTAAAACGACCTTCACCTTGCAAAGTACAAAAGTGCTCCATCAATGGAAGCTCATGAGAAAAGCGTTTAGCCATTACTTAATCTTTTGCGGCACAAGCCTTGAATGTATTCATCATCAATGCAGCAATGGTCATGGGCCCAACACCTCCAGGAACCGGTGTTATATAACTTGATTTTGGAGCAACCTCTTCAAAAGCCACATCACCCTTGATAGCAAAACCAGATTTTTTTGAACTATCTGCTACACGGGTAATTCCAACATCCACAATCACTGCACCCTCTTTTACCATATCTGCTTTCAAAAATTCTGGTCGGCCTAATGCTGCAATAATTATATCAGCTTGAAGACAAATCTCTTTTAAATTAGGCGTGTGCGAATGACAAACAGTAACAGTGCAGTTCCCTGGATATTCATTTTTACTCAACATGATACTAATCGGTCTTCCAACAATATTACTTCTTCCAATTACGACAGCATGCTTTCCTTTCGTTTCAATTTGATAATGTTCAAGTAAAAGTAAAATCCCATAAGGTGTTGCAGGATAAAAAGCAGGAAGACCCTGTACCATCCTTCCTACGCTTTCAGGATGAAATCCATCTACATCTTTAGACGGATAAATTGTTTCAATAATTTTTTGCTCACTGATGTGTTTGGGCAATGGAAGCTGAACCAAGATGCCATCGATATCAAAATCTTCATTCAATTCATTCAGCTTAAACAACAGTTCTTGTTCAGTCACGTTTTCCTCTAACCTGATTAAAGTCGATTTATAACCAATCTCTGCACAAGACTTTACTTTTGAACCAACATAAGTTTCACTGGCACCATTGTTGCCAATTAAGATAGCTGCCAAGTGAGGTACTTTTTTTCCTTGTGCTATTCTTTCCGCAGTTTGTGACTTTATTTTGTCTTTTACAGCTTGTGAGACGAGCTTTCCATCCAATAATTTCATACTACAAAGGTACATTGGTGGAAAATGACACCCAAATATGATGTTTTGTACATGGCAAGATCCCTGCGCATTTGCAATTTTACCCTATGAAGAGATGGATTTGTGTGTTACTATTACTGCCTTACTATACTTACGCTCAAAACTGGAACAACCAGCTTGCTATACCAGCACATAGTTCAGCATACCAAAAAACTCATGCTCGAATCATTGGCTTGCGTGATTTACCTGCTCTGCTGGGATTTGAAAAAAATAAAGAAGTAGGTGTACTTTTAGAAAACAAATACAGTATTTCCGCATTAAGTCAGCTATGCTTCTCAGCGGGGCTTCCAGTAGCAACGGGAAACTTAAGCATAAACACAGGAATCCAAGGGGGCACTTTATATTCCCACTTTTCCGGTCAAATCAACTACGGACTTCCCCTGAATAAAACATCGACAATTGGCATATCGATGGGTATTGCCCAATTTAAATTAACAGATGATACCCCTGACTTTTTTTTACAGACCATTGCAGGTATTGCACAGCTTATAAATGATAAAACATTATTAGCGCTTCACTATCAGCACAACAGAAAACTAGGATCAAGTAATTTGAATAAAACAATTATTCCTGATGGAATTAGTGTTGGCATAGGGCATCAGGTAAATCATCTTGTATTTGTTCAAATCGAAATCCGAAAACAGGGACAAATTCAAATCCTTCCAGCAATCAGCTGGCGACCTCATGCAAAAATTGAATTCTGGAGTGGATTAAATGGAAGTGGACAAATGGCAATTGGTATTTATGGTCATGCCAAAACCATATCGACTGGCATTGCATTATCCAACCACCCTCATCTTGGCTATTCCTTGCAACTGCAGCTTAACAAACGTATTCATGAAAAGAAATAAGTTGTTGATACCTCTATTGGTTCTTGGTCATTTTGCCATTGCACAGGAAGAAATTGAAAATGAAATGGAACAATTGTCCACCACCTCTACGGAACAAACAATTGAACCCATTGAAAATCTTCCGATTGATGGACATTTGAAATTCAACATCAATACTGTGACGGCAGAAGAATTGTCGGCCCTATTGATATTAAGACCACAAGAGATCGAAGCATTCATGCTCCACAGAAAAATGTATGGCAACTTTATAAGTTTATTAGAACTGCAAGCCATTAACAGATGGAACATCGCCGTAGTTAAGAAAATATTACCCTACCTGTACTTCAGCACTTCATCAGACAAAATCAATGTTAAACACAGTTTTGCCCAGGGCAAACACATGCTACTCTTCAGAACAGGTGGAAAACCAAATAATTATACCTCAAAAACATCTTGGCTTACAAAAAACAGACAGTTGTTGGCATACAAATTCAAATACAAAGATCAATTGTATGCTGGATTCACGTTAGAAAAAGATGCAGGAGAGCAGAACCTGCTTGATCATTATAGCGGTTTTTTTCACCTGAAAAACAAAGGAATTTTCAAAGATTTATTAATCGGCGACTACAATATCAATATGGGGCAAGGTTTGATTCACTGGCAAGGATATGCATTTGGAAGAAGCAGTAACTTATTAGGGGGATACCGACAAGGTAAATTTATACAACCACATTCAGGGACCGATGAAAATAGGT
>VFQS010000695.1_pt1 | contig 35369 bp, 23 predicted proteins | sample 3512361 | NCBI WGS metagenome assembly VFQS01 (sample SAMN10412375, study PRJNA504923) | tailings metagenome | isolation source: Relicate 1 Philex TSF3 active mining | place: Philippines
TTTTTGACTAAACTATGTGCTTCATCAGCAGTACCTTGACGTAGCTTGAACGCTGCAACAACGGTGGTTAGCTTTTCTGCACGCAAGCCAAGTTCGGCAGAGGCTGATTTTGCGTTATCTACCATCGCGCTATTGCTCTTGGTAATTTCATCGAGCTCATGAACCGCTTGTGAAATATGAATCAAACTTTGGCTTTGTTCTATCGATGCGGTTGAAATAGCTTTGATATCAGTTGCCAAACTACGAATACCGGCCACGATTTCCGATAAGGTCGTGTTAACTTCGTGAATTTGCTTCACGCCGGTCTCTACCCTTTGCACCGAATCATCAATCAAATTACGAATTTGCCGAGCAGAATCTGCGGTGCGCTGGGCTAATCCCCGCACCTCATTCGCAACCACCGCGAAACCACGCCCTTGCTCGCCAGCGTGCGCTGCTTCAACCGCGGCATTCAAAGCCAGGATGTCGGTTTGAAATGCAATTTTATCGATCATACTCACGATCTCATGCACCTTGATCGAACTCGCATGGATGCCCTGCATGGTGTCGACCGCTGCACGCATCGTTTCATTACTCGATTCAGCAATCAAACGCACATTTGATGCCAAGCTATCAACCGATTGCGCATTGGCGGCATTGTTCTTGACGGTTTCGCTGAGCGTTCCCATATTGTTCGCGGTATCCACAAGGCTATTGGCTTGCTGCTCAGTTCGAATCGCCATACGACCGATGTCTTCAGACAATTCTTTGCCTAGTTCCAGCACCATACTGGCATTGGTACGAACGTTGGCGACCAGAGCGGACAAATTGAAATTCGCCTTATCAATCGCAAGCGCAGTCTTCGATAATTCGTCACTGCCTTCTAGTTTCGTCGTTGTGGTTAAGTCGCCCGAAGCAACCACCTCTGCCGCGTGCTCTAAGTCCTTCACCGCATGAATCAAATTCAAATAGAAACCAAACGACAAGTAAATCGTCGCAAAACTCATGCCCAACAAAACAACAAGCAACAAGTAAACAAACCAGCGCAAAGACCTAGCACGTTCTTGTAATAAATCAGATAAACGCTTCTGTAGCTCGACTTGCAAAACATCATTTTTCGTCAGAGCCAGTTGTGCTTGCGAGCGAATCTCGTTGGCTAGATTGGCCGCTAATTGCTCACCACTTATTTTTTGCAAAGATGCCAAAAGTTGTTGATTCGCTTGTTGCGCCTCATTGTAAGAAGAAGGAGCCGCATCGCCATTTTGCGACCATGTAATGTGCATAGACTGGCTGACCGCAGACGCGATTTGCAATTGCTCCTTTAGCAAAGATAACTGTGCTATTTGTATGGAGGACTTACTTAAGTCCGGCACACCATCCTGCGTGCTGTCCTGTGTCGTTTGGCTTACTGACATCGCTATTTTGGATAGCAGCACATTCAATGCCGTGAGCTTGTTCAAGGCTAAATCTGCCAATGAATAGGCCGTAGCATCCGCATCTTGCAACAAGCCACTTTTCTGTACTGCACTGTTAGAAAAAACCAACAGCTTTGTTTCTAATTGGTCTAGATTTTGCCTTGCTTGCGCATCGAGGGGGTATTTTTGATTCGAGAATTCACTGGCCAAGCTCGACAGTAAACTGCTTAATTCTTGCGCTTCTATGCGCAAACGTCCGTGATCTTGCTGCGTTAATTGCTTCGATACCGTGGATAGCGTGGTGATATTCGACAGCGCAACACGCAATTTTTCTTGATGTGAAGGATCTTGATTAGCGTTTCCAGCAGCACGGATTTGCTGCACGAAGCTGAGCGCTCGCCCACTTTGTTGCATTAGTTCAAGACCAGCTTGCCGCGTATCAACACTTTCCAGACCTTGCATCTGCGCAAGTAATACAGCAACCCCAAAACACAAGCTAATCAATAAAACACTTCCCAGCATTCCCAACAATTTGAAGCGCAAACTAAATTTGCTCATCAAATATAAACATGGGCGCATCAAAACGGATAGTAGAGATCGACGAGCAGATGGCATATTGGTTTCTTCCTCTCGCTAAGAAATGAAACTTCGTCCTGCATTCTCGCAGATTTGTATAATTTTTCTAGTTAAATTAGCGCCAATGCGTACTAAAGAGCTTAGGAATATTACTTAGCTTAACATATCAACCAGTACACTTAGGCAAATTGTCTGCCATACTGTACCGGTCTTTTTGCTAGTGACTGTGCATGGGGAGCCAAAGTGACGCATGTTACTGTGCGAGCCGCAAAATAGATGTGCTTAATTGATCAACTTAATACCAAAGGTACTAAGCAAAGTATCAAGCAAGGTATTAAGCAAATTAGTAAGCATATTTTGACAGTTCAAGCATCCAAAAAACTCTATGCGTCATCGTGTCAGCACGCTAGCTAACTCAGTGATTCCGCACAGATTTTTACAGATGTGTTTTCCTGCTTTGAGCGTATGATGTAGCCACAAGCTAGCAAGTTCCGCTCATGGCAAAGGCAAACCCAAGCCACACTAAAAAAGATTCCGGAGGCAGCATGAATTCACCAAATAAGAACGAGCAATCCGCAGTAGCGGATGCCGCAATCAACACCAATATCTCTCTCGACGACAAGTACACTTTAGAGCGTGGCCGTGCTTTTATGACCGGTACGCAAGCCTTGATTCGTTTGACCATGTTGCAACGCCAAGCCGATGAAAAAGCCGGTTTGAATACGGCTGGTTTCCTCACTGGCTATCGCGGTTCACCGCTCGGTGCGGTCGATATGACCGCTGCCAAAGCTAAAAAACATTTGGATAAGTACCACGTTAAATTCCACCCAGGCGTGAACGAAGATTTAGCCGCAACTTCGGTGTGGGGTACGCAGCAAGTGAATCTGTTCCCTGGCGCCAAATACGATGGCGTATTCGGCGTATGGTATGGCAAAGGTCCAGGCGTGGATCGCTGTGGTGACGTATTCAAACATGCGAACTTGGCAGGCACCTCGCCACACGGTGGTGTATTGGTGATTGCGGGTGATGATCATGCAGCGAAATCCTCCACTGCTGCACATCAAAGTGAACACATTTTGAAGGCATGCGGTATTCCAGTTTTATACCCATCATCAGTACAAGAATATCTCGACTACGGCCTGCACGGTATCGCGATGTCGCGTTACACCGGTTTGTGGGTAGCGATGAAATGCGTGACGGATATCGTGGAATCTGGTTGCGTGGTCGATATTGATCCTGATCGCGTCAAGCCTGTGATTCCAACCGACTTCGTGATGCCAGCCGACGGTGTACACATCCGTACACCTGACCCAATCTTGGCGCAAGAAACGCGCATGAACAATTACAAATGGTATGCAGCTTTAGCCTATGCGCGTGCCAACAAACTCAATCAAATTATCTGGGATAGCCCGAACGCGAAGATCGGTATTATCACCGCTGGTAAGTCTTACCTCGACACGCGTCAAGCCTTGGCTGATTTGGGCATTGATGAACAAGTCGCGAAAGACATCGGTATTCGTTTATACAAAATCGGTCTGACTTGGCCTTTAGAATCCGATGGTGTGCGCGAATTTGCGACTGGCTTGGAAGAAATCTTGGTGGTTGAAGAAAAGCGTCAGATTCTCGAATACGCGTTGAAGGAAGAACTCTATCACTGGGAAGAAGCAGCACGTCCGCGCGTGGTTGGTAAGTTTGATGACACCGGTGAATGGACCAATATTCAGGGCAGCGGTCACGGCGAATGGTTATTGCCAGCGACTTATGAACTGAGTCCAGCACAGATCGCGCATGCGATCGCTTCACGTGTGAGTCGTTATTACGCAGGTCATCCAGTTGAGCAACAAGTCAAAGAACGTGTCGCGTATTTAGAAGCGAAAGAAGCGGCTTTGAATTCCGTTTCTAAGCCAGATGCGAATAAAGATCGTATTCCGCATTTCTGTTCTGGCTGCCCACATAATACCTCGACCAAAGTACCAGAAGGTAGCCGCGCTTTAGCCGGTATCGGTTGTCACTACATGGTGACTTGGATGGACCGTGAATCGACGACATTCACCCACATGGGCGGCGAAGGCGTGACTTGGGTTGGTGCTGCGCCGTTCACCACCGAGAAGCATGTGTTCTCTAACTTGGGTGATGGTACTTATTACCACTCAGGCTTGCTGGCGATCCGTGCAGCGGTATCCGGCAACGTGAATATCACTTACAAGATTTTGTTTAACGATGCAGTCGCGATGACCGGTGGTCAAGAATTTGATGGCCCACTCGATCCGGGCATGATTTCCCGTCAAATCGCAGCAGAAGGCGTGTCACCGATTATTGTAGTGACTGATGAGCCAGAAAAATATCCAGCGAATTATCCTTGGGCAGCGGGTGTCACCGTGCGTCATCGTAGCGAACTCGATGCAGTACAACGCGAATTGCGCGAATGCAAAGGCGTTTCCGCGATGATTTACGATCAAACCTGTGCTTCAGAAAAACGTCGTCGCCGCAAAAAAATCGGCAAAGACGGTAAGCCAGGTTTCCCTGACCCAGCCAAACGCGCAGTGATCAATGAAGCGGTCTGCGAAGGTTGTGGCGATTGCGGCGTGCAATCAAATTGCTTATCTGTAGAACCGTTAGAAACCGAATTCGGACGTAAGCGTCAGATCAATCAATCCTCGTGCAACAAGGATTATTCCTGCGTGAATGGTTTCTGCCCAAGTTTTGTGACAGTTGAAGGCGGCAAATTGAAGAAGCCAGCGAAGACTAAGGTCGAAGCAGGTGGCGCATTTGATGTCAGTAGCTTGCCAGCACCAGTCTTGCCAAGCACAGCAACGCCGTATGGCGTAATCGTCACCGGCGTGGGTGGTACAGGCGTGATTACGATTGGCCAAATCATGGCGATGGCGGCGCATTTGCAAGGTAAATCTTGCTCCGTGCTCGATATGACAGGTTTGGCGCAAAAAGGCGGCGCGGTCATGTCGCACGTTCGTTTAGCGGACAAAGCCGAAGACATCCAGTCAACGCGTGTTGGTACTGGCATGGCTGATTTGGTCATCGGTTGCGATTTGATCGTTACCGCAGGCAAAGATGCTGTTTCTCGTATGGGCGAAGGCCATACCCAAGGTGCGATCAACGCTAGCAGCAGCCCAACAGCGACCTTTATTAAAAATCCTAACTGGCAATTCCCGGCGGGTTCAGCGGAAGCCGAAATCCGTAAAGCTTGCGGTCAAGACCGTGTTGATATGGTCGATGCAACCACGATTGCGACTGCACTCATGGGCGACAGCATTGCAGCCAATATGTTCATGCTCGGTTACTCATGGCAAAAAGGCTGGGTGCCGTTGAGCGAAGCGGCTTTGATGCGTGCGATTGAATTGAATGGCGTGGCGATTGATTTCAACAAGCAAGCGTTCAACTGGGGTCGTATTGCAGCGAACGATTTGGCAGCAGTGCAGCGTTTAACCACGCCAGCGCAAGTGATTGAACTCAAACGTGCACCAACATTGGACGACATCATCGCGAAACGCATCGCGTTCTTGACGGACTACCAAAACACCGCATACGCACAAATCTATAGCGATTTTGTGAATCAAGTCAAAGCAGCGGAAAGCAAATTGGTCGATGGCAAAGGCTTGCGACTGACAGAAGCGGTAGCGAAGTATCTGTTCAAATTGATGGCGTACAAAGACGAATATGAAGTCGCACGTTTGTACACCGATGGCAAATTCAAGCAAAAGATTGCCGATATGTTTGAAGGCGACTACGCGATTAATTTCCACTTGGCTCCACCGTTATTCGCTAAACGCAATGAAAAAGGTGAATTGATCAAGCAACAATTTGGTCCATGGATGATGAAGGCGTTTGGCGTATTGGCGAGTTTCAAATCCTTACGTGGAACAGCGTTGGATATCTTTGGTTACACCGAAGAACGTCGTATGGAACGTGCTTTACCAATCGAATACAAGCAATTGATCAATAAATTGTTGCCGCAATTAAATGCCGACAATTTATCGAAAGCAGTAGCGATTGCAAGCATCCCTGAAGACATTCGTGGTTACGGTCATGTGAAAGAACGTCATTTCAAATTAGCCAAAGAAAAAGAAGCGAAGCTGTTGGCAGAATTTGGGCGTACTTCGAATGCCGATACGCAAACGAAATCAGCAGCCTAAGCTAAAGCGATGGGGTGACTGACGACATGTTAAAATTCTTCTTGAATCGCAGCTTTGTCTAATTCACTTTGCAGCAGAAAAATGACCGGCTAGTCCGGTCATTTTTTTATCATGGTCGATCTCATTTACGATCTCATTTACGAAAGCAGGCCTTATGCAAGAACGCCATCTGATCGCATATGCATCCATCAATCTTTTTATCGCAATTGCGGCTGGCGCATTCGGCGCACATGGTTTGAAAGCGATCCTCAGTGCCGACATGCTGAGCATTTGGCAGACCGCTGTGCAATATCAAATGTTGCACGGCTTAGCTTTATTGGCCTTGGCAAATCTATCCTCTCGCTGGCAAGCCAAACCAATACGCCTAAGCGCAATTTGTATGCTGGTGGGCATTTTTCTGTTCAGTGGCAGTTTATATTTATTAGCTTTCACGGGAGTGCGGATACTCGGCGCAATTACCCCAATCGGTGGCGTCGCGTTCCTGGCGGGATGGGCAATTTTGCTGTGGGCAGCACTCAAGCATCCATCCAAATAAGGCACGCTCACCACCTTACAAAATAATCAAACCCTATCGCAAGAAGATGGTGTGGCCTGCATAAGCGGTGTAAACTGCTTTGCTACAACAAGGATTTACTATGAAATTTGAACACTTGGTAGAAATCAACGATTTAAGCAATCCGACCATGGCGATCATTACGCGTGAACAATTATGGCGCGGATTGGTGCTGCGGGCAGAAGCGCCAAAACTATTTGTTGATTACATCGATGAATGCACCATCACCGAACGCAACGAAGTAAGCATGACGCGCAGCCTACGTTACGGCGATCTGCTGATTACCGATCAAGTTAGCTTTGTGCACCATGCGCACGTACATTATGATGTTCCCGCGCAAAAAGACATCGCAAGGTCGAGCTTACGCATGAGTATCGAAGAACCAAATCCATCTGCTTTGTTCGTGCGTTTTGAATACGATAATGGACAAACAAGCCAAGCCAATTCAGAAGACGAAATGTACGAAGCCTATCGACGCGCAGCGTATAAAGAAGCTGACATCGATACCATACGAATCATCCGCGAACTAGCAGATGCAGGACGCCTAGATGCTTTACCATCTTAATTTTTTCACCGACACGAAGAGCCCATTATGACCACTTCTGCACCAGCGCCATTTTTAGCAAAGAAACTAAAACGAAAGCAATTCGCCAGCACTGGTGATGCCCACATTCAAGGCGACTTACACATTACCAATCAAGTCATCATCGGCGGTGATTTACTAGTCGATGGCAATCTCGAAGCAGAAGAAGTTTTTTGTCTAGGCAAATTAACCGTCACTGGCGATATCAAAGTTCAATCGCTATATGTCGGTCAAGCTTTGGATTGCGCTGGCGATATCGAAGTTGAATTCCTCCTGAAAACGGGCTGTAATGCCGAATGGATGGCACGCTTACTTGAACTAGACCAAGCCAAACCTGCTAAAGATGGCAGCGCCTACATGGACAAATTAGTTCATCCAGCAATCTTAAAGCGCGACGCACATCACGAAACCTTTGGCGGTTATGGCGACATTCAAGTACTCGGCTATTTGTCTTGTGATGTGTTGGATTGCCACGGTAATTTGCAGTTAGACGATGTGTTAGACGTCGCTGAAGTGCACTATGTTGGCGGTCATTTAAGTGCAATTGCGATTGCGGTTGATGGCGATGTCAACGTCAAAGGTGAAGTCTTCAGCGAAACCGATATCGCGATCAATGGCGGCTTATTCGCAGGCGAAGTCATCTGCCAAGGAAATCTAAACGTAGGTTCGGTGCATAGCCACGGCGACATTAGCGCTTGGGGCACGATACGCGCGGTCGGGCAAATTACTAGCCTCAATGGCGAGATCCATAGCGGTCGTTGGATCGCCACCAAAGGCACGGTCTATGCAGCAAAATACATCAAAGCGGGCGAAGCACTGGTTGCGGAAAAGGGCATTACCTGCGGTGCCGACTACGGTATCCTCGCAGCCACCACTGTCAAACGCTCTTTATGGGAAAGCCGCGGTTTTGTCTCAGCCCCAACGAAGCCGAAATTAATTTTGTCAGGTAAATTTATCGAAGACAAAAAGCTCAAGCACATCGATGCTTTAGAAAAAAAACGTGATTGGGAATTGGACTGGGAAGTACCACGTCGCTTGCAGCGCGATATGGTGGGTTAATTTACGATCCTAATTGCTTGATGCAGCGCGGCCTGTGACACAACGTTGCATTAAGCAGTCAATTAGATTCCACCTCCTTAATAAATCAACCCGTAAATCAGTCTGTTATTCAATCCAGAATTCAATTTCTGTCTGACGCCAGACGCGCATACAAATCTAAATCTAAGTAAGCATCTTCGCGACGAGCAATTTGACGGCGTCGACCTTCATGCACAAAGCCTAATTTCTGCAATAACTTTGCGCTTGCGATATTGGCGGGTTCGACTTCAGCATGTACGCGATGCAACTGCAAATCATCAAAAGCAAAATGCAGAATACTCAACAAACATTCGTGCATCACGCCTAATCCCCAATACTCGGGCAATAACCAATAGCCAATCTCAGCATTATTATTCACACTGTCGATTTCATAGATACCGCAAGCACCGAATAATTTTTCAGGACGATGAGCATCGCAAATCGCCCACCAGCAACCCGTTTGTGTTTTTTCTAAATACGCATACCAATCAATTTGTTCCTGCGTCGCTAATTCACTGGTATAGGAAATCCCATAGTAGGCAATCACACGCGAATTCGATAAGCCCGCGAAAATCTGCGCCCGATCAGATGCCTGAATCTGCCGTAACAAGAAACGGGCGGTGTGCCTAATAGGAAAAGCGTTAGCGAATGACTGCGTCAACATGATGGATCGAGGTAAGTCGCTTTGATATTGAATTTGAGATGACCACAGTCTAACGGATTACACCCGCGATGCGTCATCAAGTTGTCAACTTATCGGTTTAATATTGCTGCCAACAAGAAATCAGAATGTCACTCGACAATCTGTCGATATTTAGAGGGGGAGACTAGCAATGTATCCAAACAAACAAAAACTCATTATTTTCGACGCAGATGGCACCATCATCGATGCATTCAGCGCGATAGAACGCACTTTTGCGCGACACGAAATGGCGATTGGTGACCTTGAGAGTTTTCAAAAGCGACACAAATTTTTTAAATATCTTGGCGGCTTAAAAGAGTTTCCGGCGAATATCAAAAAACAGCTGGGTAGAAAAAGCCGGCAACAAGTATTAGGAACCTTAACCGAAGTCTATCGAGAAGAAGCGCAACTGTATGCGGGCTTCGCCGAATTAATCCAACAACTGATTGCCGATAAAGACATTCGTGTCGGACTAGTGACGCGCAATGTGAGTCATGAACCACAAATCACCATGGAAAAATTATTTGCGCGTCATGAAATTGATATTCGCGAACTGGATTTTTTCGCTCACGTTCCCATTCGTCATAACAAAGCCGATGCATTCAAGGCAGCACGCAAACAATTCGAGATCAATCCTGCACGCGCTTACGCCTGTGGCGACGAGCACAAGGATTACCACTCAGCGCTCGCAGCTGGCATTTATCCATTTGTGGTCTCGTACGGTTTTGAAGATTTCAAACGTTTAACAAAAAAATTTGAAGTCCCAGAAGAAATCATCTCACGAACACCGCAAGAACTAAGTACGCGGATTCGCCATGCGCTAGACCTAGCTGAGTAGCTAATCAATAGCTTCACACCGAAATTACCCATCAGCTAGGGAGTGAGTCATCATTCCTATTGCCTAAAACTTTCCTTGGTCAACATCCTGAATAAAGCGAATCAATCCAGCGAAATAGGCTTCGCTATCGTCATACATCGCCATATGACTGCCATTTGGGCAAGTCAGTGAGCGACCACGTTTTACTTTGCTTGCCATGGCCGCCATATATTGTGGATCCATCGTATCGTGTTGCGCGCCTATCATTAAGGTGGGGACATGGATTTGCGATAAGTCTGTGCTACGATCCCAATTTAATAATTTTCCGCTCGCGCCCAGTTCACTAGGTCCTTGCATCGATACATAAATCTTGGCATTGACGTGTTTGAATGAACGATTCACCGGATCAGGCCACTGCGCTTGTGGCATACGCAAGACATGTTTTTCGTAATGATGGGGAATCAATAATTCCATGTAACGTGGGTCTTCATACTTACCCGCAGCTTCTAATGCTTGCGTCTCTTTCAACACAACTTGATCCATCGCGGGCATCAATACTTTCTTGGCATACTCGTTATAAGCCGGAATGCTATCGACCATATTCGAGACGATCAAACCTTTTAAATGCTGTTGATATTTAAGCGCATATTCCATCGCTAAAATGCCGCCCCAAGAATGACCGAGCAAATAAAAATTTGAATTATCTAACTTCAATGCTTGTCGCACTTGCTCAACTTCTTCTACATAACGTGGCAAGTCAACCAAACTTTGATCACTAGGCTGATCACTAAAGTGTGAGCCAAGTTGATCGTAATAATAATACTCAATATTCGCATTCGGGAAATAACTATCAAATACTTCGAAGTATTCATGCGTCATCCCTGGACCGCCATGTAACAGCAAAACTTTCATGGTCGGATGATTGCCAACACGCTTAGTCCAAACTTTAAAATCACCTTTGGGCGTGTTCACCGTAACCAGTTTTACACCACCAGATAAGCGATCATCACGCTGGCTATAATCCAAATAGTTAGATTTCTTGATTGGCTCAGCACTCACTGCCGCTTGCGGTGGTGGCTCAGTCTTCTGGCATGCGGTAGCAGCAAGAGCAACGACAACTGTGCCTATGTAAGTCGCATATCTTCGAACCCAGTTTCCAAGTAGAACACAGCTCATATTACTTTCCCTCCTCAAGTACAGTTTCAATTCGACGATCTGGTACTAACCACATACAAGCAACCGCCACATAAATTGCTTGCGACAATAGCGGGATTTGAAATGCCACTACGATCGCTATTGCATATAGAAGTATAGATAGCTTTCCTTTACGATCTTTGCCGATTGCTCTTCGCAACAACGAACTATCACCAGCAGAACAAATCAAACTATATTGCAAAAACCAATAAGCCAATGATGCCATAAACAAAATAACACCATACAGAGCCGTCGGTCCAGCAGCAAAGTGATTCTCACCCATCCAGCCTGTCGCAAATGGAATCAGCGAGAGCCAAAATAACAAGTGGAGATTGGCCCACAAGTTTCCAGCACTAATTTTGTGCGTTGCATGTAGCATGTGGTGGTGATTGTTCCAATAGATACCAATATAAACGAAACTGAGGATATAACTCAAAAATACCGGTAGTAAAGGAAGTAAAGCTTCAACGCTGTCGCCGTGCGGGACTTTCAATTCAAGCACCATAATCGTAATGATGATCGCGATTACGCCATCACTAAATGCTTCGAAACGACCTTTCCCCATATTTCCCCCTTTTTTAATTCATTTGTCTATGATGATTCGATCCTTGCTCTGTCATCTTCATGAGTACAATACTTGAGCCATCTCACTTTTTTGTTTGCATGATGGGATTTAGAACGATGACACAAACTCATATTCAATCCACCGATCGCACTCCACAAGTGTTTCCAAGCCTTGGCTTAGCACTCAGTTTTTGGTTGAAGCTAGGCTTCATCAGCTTTGGCGGGCCAGCCGGACAGATTGCGATTATGCATCAAGAATTGGTTGAAAAACGTCGTTGGATTTCAGAACAACGCTTTTTGCATGCACTCAATTACTGCATGCTTTTGCCAGGTCCAGAAGCGCAACAATTAGCGATTTATATTGGTTGGCTGCTCCACGGCATACGTGGAGGAATAGTCGCTGGCGTCCTATTTGTACTGCCTTCGTTATTGATGTTAATTGGTTTGTCGTGGTTGTATATTGCTTATGGCCAGACTAGTTTGGTAGCGGGATTATTCTACGGAATCAAACCTGCGGTGACCGCAATCGTATTGCAAGCAGCGTACAAAATTGGTGGACGCACTTTAACAAATACCAGCTTGTGGGCAATTGCGATCGCCGCTTTTACCGCGCTCTTTATTTTCCATTTACCATTTCCATTGATTATCTTCTGCGCAGCATTACTCGGCTATTTGGGAGGACGCTATTTACCTCAGCATTTTCAGATGCGAGCAGGGCATGCGCCTAAGTCGCCCGCTGCAACATATGACGCAGCAGTCATCGACGACAATACACCTACACCCGAGCACGCGCGCTTTCGTTGGTCTAGTTTAGGTCGAGTTCTGCTGGTTGGCATCTTGCTTTGGAGCCTGCCTATGCTGAGCTTAATTTACTTGTTTGGCTGGCAGCATAGTTTGACGCAAATGGCCTGGTTTTTTACCAAAGCAGCATTGATGACTTTTGGTGGCGCCTATGCGGTTCTTCCGTATGTGATGCAAGCCGCGGTAGTTGATTATGGCTGGTTAAGCGCTGGGCAGATGATAGATGGTTTGGCTTTGGGCGAAACCACACCTGGGCCACTGATTATGGTGCTAATTTTTGTCGGTTTTGTCGCGGCTTATATGCAAGCACTGTTTGGCCCAAAACAACTTTTCCTTGCTGGCACCGTGGCCGCCATTGTCGTCACTTGGTTCACATTTCTACCTTCATTTATTTTTATACTGGCTGGCGGGCCGTTTATTGAAAGCACCCATCAACAGTTCAATTTGACCGCGCCATTAAGTGCAATCACCGCCGCAGTGGTTGGCGTGATCGTCAACCTGACGCTGTTTTTTGCTTATCACGTGCTATGGCCACAAGGATTCAACGCCGAATTTGACGCGTGGGCTGCTGGTATTGCCTTGTTCTCAGCGCTCGCTTTGATAGGTTTTAAATGGAATGTCATCTGGGTAATCGTGTTAGCGGCAAGCGCAGGATTATTCATTCAACTCAGTCTCACATAGCAAAAAAGCGCAACAGATAAACTGCTGCGCTTTTCTACTGATACCGACGAGTTTACGAATACCGCAAAACTGAATTAGCTACCAACACGGCCGCCATCATTTTTCGTGATCACGATCGTTGCAGAACGTGGGCGTTTACCTGCACCGTAGCCAGCATTGCTAGGCCATTGGCTGGTGTATTTGCTTGGATCTGCGATATTGGCAGCTGAGGTGGTTTCACCTGGATGCTGAATATTCACGAACAAAGCTTTGCCGTCTGGTGTTTCTGCAATACCCGTAATTTCACAAGCAGCAGGACCAACCAAGAAACGCTTCAAGGTATCGGCTGTTGGCTTTTTACCGACATAAGTCGTTACCGCCAAATTCGAACCATCTGCTTTGGTGTAGTTCAGGGTTACTTTTTCACCGTCACCAACTTGACCTGGCAAACCTGCCAGCATCATACAATTCGTGGCATCGGTATAAGCGCCATCATCTGTTTGTATCCAGCAAATGCCAGTTGCAGGGCTGAACGCCAAGCCATCAGGGCTAGACATGTCTTGATCATTTGTCAGACTCGATAAGTTGATCTTACCTGCGTCTGCACTTGCTTCAGCGGCGAACAAATAGACGTCCCAAGTAAATGTCAATGCGGTAGAGCCATCAGCACCTTCTTTCATACGCAAGATGTGACCATTTGGGTTACCACTTTGCGCCGTGGTGCCTTTCATATCAGTATAAGCACGTGGGTTCGCTGAATCTGGCGCTAACTGCGAAGAACCTGTTGGATTCACGTTGCGGTTACTATTATTCGTCAATGAATAGTAGATCTCGCCGTTCGCTGGATTTACTGAGCACCATTCAGGTCTATCCATCTTGGTCGCACCAACTGCATCACCCGCTAAACGTGTGTTAACACAGATGTCCGCCTGATCTGCAAATTTGTAGCCAGTATAAGCCGCGATCAACGGATTGCTGATCGATAATTCGATCCACTTGCCACTACCATCAGCGTTGAATTGCGCCACATACAATTTACCGCTGTCGAGGTATTTATCACCCATCGCCAAAGCGTTACTAGAATTGGCATCAGCCGCATCCCAGTTGGTGGATGAGACAAATTTGTAGATGTATTCATTGCGAGAATCATCACCCATGTACACTGCCAAAGGCTTACCAGCAACTGGTTTGCCGAAGGCAGCACTTTCATGCGCGAAGCGACCTAAAGCCGTACGTTTTTTCGCCAATTTGGTCTTGTCATAGGCATCCATTTCAACGATGTAGCCCATGCCATTCATTTCGTTACGGTAGTCATCGCTACCATTATTTGAAGTGCCGATTTTGCTGATGTTCCAACGCGCATATTTGTCGTCAGTACCGCCAGTTTCCCAGCCATGGCGTGAACCTGCACCTTGTGCGCGACCATAGCGTTTTAAGGAAGTGACGCTCTTATCATTACCGCGCGCCGCATCATCAGTGGCGCTACGTGTAAAGTAACCAGCCCAGTTTTCTTCACCAGTGACAAAACTATTCCACGGTGTTTTACCAGTACCGCAATTATTCAATGTGCCACGGGTTTTTGTGCCTGTTGTTGAATATTTGGTGATTGCTAGTGCATTCCCGCGTACTGGACCAGATAAGTCCATCTCGGTTAAGCAGGTAAAACGACGATTGAATGCAGAATCTTTTACATATTCCCATTTACCATTAGCTTTACGTACTTCAACAAAAGATACACCATGGATCGCAGTTTCTTTATCTACCTCAGCAGCTGGACGTGGCAAAGTGGAAGTGCCGCCATTTGCGTGCAAGAAGAAAGAAGCATACTTCTCATCAGTTGTTGCTTCATGATTTACACCAAGCAAACCACGATCAACCGAGGTGAGTGAGGCTTTGCCATCTGCAGACAAACCAAACCATTCCATACCATCATGGTGATCACCTGCACGGTTTTCAAAATCGGTATCAGTACCGTCATTCTTGTATGCTGGTGTATTCGCAGTTAATGGATCACCTAAGGCATAAATCGCGGTTGCTGTGTAGCCAACAGGAACAATCACGCTATCTAACAAGCTCTTCGCAACGGGCGCAAAACCGAGTAATTTTTCGGTTGGCGTAGTCGGTGTGGTAGGCGTAGTTGGTGTCACTGTATCGTTAGAACCACCACATGCGCTCAAAGCACTAGAACCTAGAAATGCGCTAGCGATAGAAGCAGCGCCACCGCGTAACAAACTACGACGGCTTAAACGTGCATCCAATACTGCACTGAAATGTTGATTTGGTGTGTCGTTGTATCCAATATCATCTGGATCAATCACATTTAATTTTTCATTTGTCTTGCTCATGGCTTTTTCCTGTGAGTATAAGGATGTGTTTCAGTAAGAATTAATTCGGTCAAAATTAAAACGGGGGAGTACAGAAGCGATGCATCTTAGTTAGTCTGTGTGACTACTGCATGACGACTTCATGACAATCCGATGACAATGCCGAACTGAAGTAAATCAATAAAAAAAGAGCCTGCGAGGAAAACCACGCAGGCTCAAACCGGTACTACTCACAATGACTGACGCAAGAAAGTGGTGCTAACTTGAATCAGTCTTACCAACCACAAGGGTATCTACAGTGCGGCCACCTTCGCTTTCTTGCCACTAATGGCATAAAAGGCTTTCATCACTAAACGATAGATCAAGCGCACAAAGGTCAAGGTCAACAATGCTTCAAACATCGTGACACAGATCGCCAAGGCTTGATGATAGCGATCAGCACGACGACGCATTTTTGCCATCATCCGATCACGTGCAATTTCAATACTGTCGTAAAAACTTGGTACTACTAACAAGGTCAAGATCGTTGAAGTAATCGTGCCACCAATAATCGCAATCGCGAGTGGACGATAGAATTCACCGCCTTCACCCAAACCTAATGCGACTGGAATCATGCCGGCGATCAACGCGAAGGTGGTCATCAAAATCGGACGCAAACGCACACGACCAGCATGCATCAAGGCATCTTCACGGTTCATGCCTTCTTTCTCTTGCTTACGCGCCGCATCGAGCAAAAGAATGGCGTTTTTAGCGACCAAGCCCATCAACATAATGATACCGATAAAGCTCATCAAATTAATCGTGCTACCTGTCAGCATCAAGGCAATTACCACACCTATCAAAGACAATGGCAAGGACAACATCACCGCCAAAGGTGCAGTGAAAGAGCTAAACTGCATCACCAAGATCAAATACATCAAGCCGATACCAGAGATCAATGCGATCAACATTTCAGTAAACAATTCATCTTGATCCTGACCAGCACCTGCCAACGACAAGCCATAGCCAGGTGGGTAATTAAACGACTTCGCCAATGCCATCGCGTCTTTGGTCACTTCACCACTAGCACGACCTTGCGCATTCGCAGACACGGTGATCGTACGCTTACCATTACTATGCTCGATAGCAGAAGGACCTTTGCCCATACTAACTGTGGCAATTTGATCGAGCGGTACCATTTCATTTGTGCCTGCAACTGCAATCGGCAAACGTTCAATATTTTCTTTGCTGACACGATCTGCTGGATGCAAGCGCACCGCTACATCACGTGTTTCGCCAGTTGGGTCAACCCAATCACCGACCTCGATACCAGCAAACGCGACTCGCAATGCTTGTGCTGCATCATTGATAGAAATCCCCATAGAATTTGCTAAGCCACGGTTCATTTCTATCTTTAACTCTTTCTTCGGATCTTGCTGAGACAAACCAACATCCACCGCACCTGGCACTTTGCGCAACTCATCCATATAGGCACTGGTAATTTCTAGTAACTTACGAGAATCTGGACCAGTGAACTCAATCTGAATTGGTTTGCGGGCGCCATTGTTTAAGTCATCTAACACCACATATTCAGCACCAACCAATTGTTTGACCTTCTCACGCAACTCGACCGCAATTTCCTTCGCACTGCGCTTACGTGAATTCTTTTTGCCGATATCAACATAAATACGACCACCAGACGCATTGATATTGCTATTGGTTTCTTTCACCTCTGGAATCGTGCGTGCTAATGCGGCCGCTCTTTCCATCTTTAAGCGTGAATATTCAATCGACGAAGATGCTGGTGTACGTACCTCAATCATCAAGTTGCCAGAATCAGCGGTAGGCAAGAAACTGGTGCCACCAAACTGCGCTTGCAATACCAAGGCGCCAACAAAACTTGCCAAGGCAATTGCGCCCATCCAACGACGATGATGTAAAGCCCATGCAATCACATTGCCATAACGATCTGCTTGACTATCAAACCAATCATTAAACTGCGCCAACTTCTTGCTCAAACCTTTCTTAGGCGCGGTGTGATGATCTGCAGGATCACCCCAATAAGCCGACAACATAGGATCGAGCGTAAATGAAATACCCAAGCTGACCAATACAGAACACGTCACCGTCAAAGCAAATGGACGAAACCATTCGCCAGAAATCCCTGGCATAAACGCAACCGGAATAAACACTGCGATAATCGAAAAGGTTGTTGCGGCAACTGCCAAACCAATTTCTGCAGTACCTTCAAATGCAGCGGTACGACGATCCGAACCATTTTGCATATGACGCACGATGTTTTCTCGCACCACAATCGCATCATCGATCAACACACCAATCGCCAACGACAAGCCGAGCAAAGTCATGAAATTGAGCGTGAATCCACACAACCAAACAGCGATAAATGCAGCGATCACTGAGGTTGGCAAACTCAAGGCAGTAATCAAAGTCGAACGCCAAGAATTCAAGAATGCATAGACCACGAAAATCGTCAACACCGCACCGAACACCAGTGACTCAATCACATTATTCAAACTACTTTGTGCGTCTTTACCGCCATCGCGCGTTACTTCTAACTTCGTGCCCGGATTGTCTTTCGCTAAATCCTTATTGATTTCTTCAACCGCTTTCACGACACTTTTGGCAACGCTCACCGTACTTGCTTCACGCGAGCGGGTGACTTGGATACCGACATTAGGCTTACCGCTACGAATACTCAAACTATTGATATCCGCGAATCCATCTTCAATCGTTGCTACTTGCCCCAAACGAACGATTTGATCACCACGACGCTTCACAACGATATTTTGGAATTCGGACGGACTTTCAATACGTCCAACCAAGCGTATGCTTTCTTCTTCCAAACTACCGCGTACTTTACCAACTGGCGCATTGGTGTTCTGGCTACGTAAGGCCGCTACCACTTCACCGGCCGACACATTAAATTCACGTAAGCGTTCCGCCCGTAACAACACTGACAATTCACGACGCAGCGCACCACTAACATTAACGGTCGCCACTCCGGGAATAGCACGCAAACGCGTTGCCAAAGTATCTTCTGCTAAACGTGAAATCTCAGCATGGGTTTGACTGCTAGAAGACAAAGCCAAATTGACGATAGGCTGTGTTGATGGATCAAAGCGCTGCACAATCGGTTCACGCATTTCCGTTGGCAACTTATAGCGCACGGTAGAAATCACATTGCGTACTTCTTCCGCTGCTTCGATCATGTTTTTCTTAAACGAAAAACGCATTTCAAAGCCAGCACTGCCTTCATTCGCATACGAATACACTTCATCCACGCCCGACACGCTTTGTAGCGATTTCTCAAGGCGATTCACAATTTCGCGTTCTACCGTATCGGGAGACGCGCCAGGATATGGAATATTTACAAATAAACCTGGAATCTCGACATCGGGATTTTGATTGACGCGCAATTTACTCATCGCCAGCAAACCCATCGCCATCATCGCGATAATTAAAACAATTGTCGCGATCGGTCGTTTAATACTGAAATCGGATAAGAACATGATTAGTTCCCCATCGCGATGGCAGTCGCGGCCATGGCTGTTTTAGTTACTGGAGCCGCGGCCATTTCAACCACTTGACCTTCTTTAAAATTCGAGCTTGGATTGCGCATGATGACATCACCCGCAACCACACCACGACGCACTTCATAGTTACCAGTACGAACATCTCGGCTACCCAAAGCCAACTCAACTTTACTCAAGGTTTTTCCCTGAATTTTCCAAGCAAACGACTTATCACCAGATCGCACAATCGCTGCTTCTGGCAACATCAGGGCAGATACACTTTCGGCTTCGATATTGCCTTCTGCATATAAGCCAGATACGCGAGGTTGTTTGCTATCGGAGAAAGCGACCAATACCTCGACTTGACGGGTCACATCATTCGCTGCTGGGTCTAAGCGAGTAACCTTGCCGCGGAATTCTTGACCGGCATAGCCATTGATACGGAAGCTCACGTTTTGACCGGGTTTCACCATACCAATCTTGTCAGCAGAGACACGACCAACAAAACGCATGGAATTGGGGTCAATCACTTTGACCAATTCTTTACCTGCCAAAGCAGTATCGCCAGGAGAAACCTTACGCTCACTGACGACACCATCAAATGGCGCACGCACCACAGTGCGTTGTAACTGCTGTTGCGCTTGTGCTGCGCGCGCTTTGGCGGCAGACACTTCGCTTTGCGCCGCATTTTTACGCACTTCGGCATCATCCAAGGCTTGCATCGAAGTCATACCAGACGCCCGTAAAGTCTTTAAGCGTTGAAAATTGCGTTCCGCTTGATCCAATGCCAAACTCGCATTGCGCGCTGCATCGTTAGCCGAATTCAAATTATCCCGTATCGAAGTCTCGTCTAAGCGCACGATCACATCACCACGTTTTACCGCTTCACCGTTTTCTTTTAAGACCTGCAATACCACGGTAGAAACTTCTGCTCGTAAATCCGCCTTACGCTCAGGCTGAATCGAACCAGTCACGACCGGACCCGATGCCAAGGCATTACTTTGCATATTTAAAATATCTTCATTCGCAATGATTAACTTGGCTGGCGCATCTTTATTCTCATTCTTTGCGGTGGCCTTAGCGGAAGCACTAGCTGAGGCGCTAGCATTCTTGGTTTCTGACGCTGCATCAGTACAAGCGCTCAAAACGCCAACGGCAGAAGTGATCGCAACAACGAGTATGGTTTGACGTAACATGGTGAGTACCTGCTTATGTAATTGGAGGATTTGCGATGCTGAGTATTGCCGAGCACCCTGTCTGTTTCAAGCGGCAAAGTTGTGAGTTGCGAAAAAGTGGGGATGAAACGCAAAAAAGTCGGATTGAAATGAAATTGATTCAAACGACCGCGCCAGCTTTTAGATAGGCTTGAAACGGATCTTATAGTTGTCTTTTAAGTTAGATCCAAGTGTTTACTGGCCATACCTGATTGCATCATATTGAATTACCAAACATGCTAGCTAAGCCTTATCAAGGCCTTGACAGTACCTTGATTAAGGCGCGCTGATTGTTTATCCAGCAGCGTATCGATAAGATAACGTCTGCTATCATTCAACCCTATCCTTCACAATCAACGCCATCAGCTTTTTTGTTTGTACTTTTTTTGAGCCTTCTACATGACTACCGACACATCCCCATTAAATTTTCGTTTGGCGCGTAAAGCCGATGCCGATGACATCGTGACGCTCGTCAATAGCGCATACCGTGGTGACAGCAGCCGAGCTGGTTGGACGACCGAAGCCGATTTATTAACTGGCGTCAGAGTACAAGCTGAAGATGTCAGAGAACTCATTGAAACTGAAGGCTCGATGATTTTGCTATGTGTACGCGATGGAGAGATTATCGGTTCTGTCAATTTATTAAAAACCGAGGATAAGGCTTATCTAGGCATGTTTGCAGTCAATCCGCTATTGCAAGGCGCGGGCATAGGCAAGCAATTCATGCAAGCAGCCGAAGCCTTAGTCAAACAAGAATGGCAGTCGCGCGCAATGTGGATGACGGTGATCACCAGCCGTCATGAATTAATCGCCTATTACGAACGGCGTGGTTATCAAAGAACCGGGCGCCTCGTACCTTTTCCTGCCGAAGTTCCAGAAGAGTGTCGTTTAGTCAAAGATATCGTGATGGAGGAGCTAGAGAAAGCTTTATAAGTTTGCAGCACGCCAGCACAGCGAGTTCAAGCTAGATTTGCAACTGCGCCTAGTCTTTTAAGTAATAGTTTGTATCGCACAAATCGCATCGCCATCACAAGCGCTGAACTCAAGCTGATTTGCCCTGTTATTCTGCGCATCATCCGCAAGCACACTCATTTAAGCTAAGACTTTTCGTGTATGCGGAGCATAGATGTCGATCTCCATCGGTTCAAACCCCGCCAGCGTCGCAGCGCTGCGGGTTTATCAACAAGTCAAACAACACGGCGAACCTACGCCCAGCAGAGCAGAGCTACAGGCCAAACTCGATGTGGAGCAAGGACTATCATCAAATAATGCTAGTCTAGAAACCGCCCCAACAAACCTAAGCAACCCAGCGCAAATCAACACTCAGCTCAACACTCAAGCCACACCGCTATCAAACGAAGAGCAAATACAACAGCAAAGAGAATTAGAACGGGCTTGGGGTTTGATGAGTGCGGTATTGGGTACTCAGTTGGATGAATACGCTTAACTATCCTGCACACAACTTTGCAAGTTGATTCCTCTACATTGGCAGGCTGCGCAAGTATTTAAACTTAGCACGCAAGAAGCCTGAACACCTGCCATTCATACGCAAATCAGCGAGTCACACAGCGCGTTACATGTAAAACGCGCAGCTACACGTCAAGCTTGTCCTGATTGGTTAGTTTATTGGTAGCAAAAATAGCTAAATATGCTGGCATGATGTTTGCGAGTAGCTGAAATACCGGCATCGCAGATTTTGGATCTTTTCAATTCTTAGACTGACTACCGGCTATTTCTATGCGTAACGTCGCTAAACGAATTCTGTGGATGCGAGTCATGCATGCTCAACTCAGCATGTTTGTATTCCATCACTCAGCGCGTTACACCATTCGATCGATTCGCTGCCAGATCTGGAGGAAACCTACCATGCAAGTTCGCACCAACAATACGAGTATGCACAACACACTATCCACCGTCCTTATCAGTCTCAGCCTTGGTCTAGGACTTAGCCACCTAGCCAACGCACAAACCCCAACACCCGTGACACCAAAAACGACGCCCAGTTTTCGATGTGGTGGCATCAATCCGATTGGTGTCGAATTAAAACCAGTTCCTAAACTCAGTAATGGCGAATTCACCAACCCCGGCGCCGACTGCGCGATGTGGCAAACCTTTATCTATCTGAATTGGCCAGCGAAAGCAGGGCAACGTGGCATCCCTGATACCAATGCCTTGTTTGGCGCGCCGGGCACCACGGTTTGGGAAAGTTTTCTGACGGAAGAGCAAGTCTTTCTTCCTAACGGAGCACAACCGCAACCGTGGAATAATCTGGCGCTAAACGCAAGTCTACCCAAAGAAATTGCCAGTGACGTAGCAGGTGGTAGCATGCGCTTACTCACACGCACAGCTAAGGTATCTCCGACTGTCGCCAAACTTCAAGCCAGCTTGAAAGCACTAAAGAATACCAGCATTCCCTTAGACGAGATCAAACAAGCGGACGGCAATGTTCTGTACGACCAACAAAAGAATCCGGTTTACTACGATGTCGCTATGAACAAAACGCAATACGACTACATCACACAAAACAGCTTGTATAACGCCACCAAGCAAGCCAGCTTCGCGAAAAAAAGTAACATCGTCTTACCTTTTGGCTCGATCGAAGTGAAAGCCGCATGGAAAGTATTAACCGCAGCAGAAGCCAGTTCTGGTCGTTTTCATGTAGCAAAAGGCTACATCCCTAGCGCACCAGGAAGCCAAGCCGTGACCATAGGTTTAGTTGGTTTTCATATTTTCGCCAGCGGTGGCACAGAGAATGCAGGCCTATGGGCAACTTTCTACCAAGTCGACAACGCGCCTTTGATGGGAGCAACCGGCAAACAAGCCTACAGCTTCAACAACCCCAATAGCAAAACACCCATCAATACAAAAGGCACCAACCCGACTCAGGTAGTACAAGTATTTGCGGACGATGCAAGCGCATCAAAAATCAATATCGAAGCGCAAAAAATGATTACCCAAGGCTATGCAAAATCGCCTTGGCAATACTACGCAATGGTTGACACACAATGGTCGAAAACGGTTCTCAATCTAGGCACACCGGTACCGCAATCGATCCCTCTCTCAGCCGGAAAACCAGGCGACATCAGTACAGATACGCTGATCAATCCCGTGTTAGAAACCTTCATGCAAACCAAAGGCAATAGCTGCATGGGCTGTCACGCCTTCGCCACAACCGCACAGAAAAACAGCAAAACCGCAACCGGATTCAGCTTCATGTTCGGCAGCGCGCAAGCACCGAAGTAACTTGGTTTAATGGTTTGAATTGATGAGCTCGTTGATGTGTCGGCTAAGCGTGTCAGTAGATTCTTAATCAGAACGACATGTCGATGCACGAGGCGTTTAAAGCAATCGATACAAGCTCCCTTCTCCCGCTTGCGGGAGAAGGGTTGGGGATGAGGGCGCTGTGATTACTACGAGAATAATCAAATTGCACCTGCGTTTAGTTTTTTAACTTACTGAATTGAAATTGCGAGTACGTCTTCTTTGCGTGTACAGGTCGGTGCGGCCCAACAGCCAATTACCTTTTTTGTTTCGCTAAAAAAGGTCACCTTAGACTCACACTATCAAATTCTATTTCTCCGCCTGTTGAAGTGAGCTTTACCTTCATCCTTTCTCATCGTTTACAGGTCGGGGGGTAGCCCGACAGCTACTTACTTTTCTTTGCTTCGCCAAAGAAAAGTAAGCAAAAGAAAGGCGACCGTAGACTCGCCCCTTCGGGGTGCTTACGCTACGCTCCAGCATAATTTGTGCTTCACAAAAAATGGGAAAGTGTTGAAACTCGCCTTCGGCTCAGACAACAACACTTTCTTATCCATTTTCTGTGAAGCACAAATTACATCGTCTCAAACGGGGGGAAAGTCAAAGTCAAAAGCAACGACTATCAACGGCTAATGGAAAAATGAGAGCCTGTAGATAATATGAGCCTTTTTGCGAAGCCCTACGCTATGTATCATCATTCCCGCGTAGGCGGGAATCCAGCGGCGTAAAAGCCTAACGTCACTGGATCCCTGCCGACGCAGGGATGACGCCTCGATTTTTCTAGCCTAGTTGAACGCCTTGACGGTCGATACTGTTTGTTTTGCTGTTGCTTTTGACTTTAACGCCGTTCCACTTCTGACACTGCCAATTGTGCAAGACAGAAAATGGATAAAGAAAGCTTCGTTGTTTGAGCCGCAGGCGAGTTTCGAAGCTTTCCCATTTTTTGTCTTGCTCAATTGGGAAGCCGAAGGCCAGTGGCAGCGTGGTCGCCTTTTTTGGGTTACCTTTTTTGGCGAAGCAAAAAAGGTAACTGGCTGTCGGGCCACCCCCGACCTGTGAACGTAAAGACTAAGTGACAGCAGGCGCCAAAAACAAAATCCGGTGACTTATTCACCAGAAGTCGAGCAAGCGATACGGGTGATTTATGCCATGAGCGGTGGGTTATGCTAACGCTAACGCTAACCCACCCTACGAAAACATTACGCCTTACCGAGCTACCAAAATATTACGGCTTACGGGTTAGATTTTCATAAAATCAAGAAAGGCATCCCAATCTTTAGTCGAATGGAAAACATGGATTCCAAGCAAAGATAATATTGATTTAGCCTTGCTTGAAATATCATCAAAGTCGCTAGTTAAGAAAATATTGCATTCTGCCATATATGCTGAATCCAAATGTTTAGCGTCTTTCTGATTCTGAGTGCCGACCAAATTCAAAATTTTCTCCCACTGGTCGGATACTTTTGCTGAGTCGTCCCATGATCCATCATCTACGTCCCAGGTTGAATCACCTTCGTCCCAGCTTGGATTAGAACCTGGTGAGCGGCCTTTTATTTTCTTTGTCGAATTTTCGTATGCATAGGTTGTCAGCTGAATTACGCCGCTTTTTTCAAGTTGCAAGAGTTCTTTTCGATAGCCGCCAGTATCACAATAAACTCGATACATTTTCGCTCCCAATGTAATTAACAAAGTTTGATCAATGTAACCTCGCCTAATGATTTTGATGCAACTGTGTTCGACGTAGCAATTCGAATGCTTGTGTACACGTTACATGCTAGTACTATTTATGGCGAAATTCTGAAATTTAAGTGCGAAAAAATCACCGACTCTTTTTGTACGTTATCGTCGTGACTCCATGACGCATCTTCATAGCGAAGATAATATTCTTTCGATTCGGATACAGTAACCAGATGACCTAAAAATTTGAGGAATTCGTTCAAATCAAAATGAGGCACATGAAAATCGTCTGGAAAGAAAGTAAGTTCACAAAAATAATCTGACGCCTCGAAAAAAATATAAATCTGTAGATGCGATGGAGATCTAGTATGACTAGTCCAAATCAAATGAACTGAACCAGTTTCTTGATCCAAATAAGAATCAATCGATTCCAAGGAAATCAAATTGCCGTCTGAATCATGGCCTTCAGTCAAATCCCAATCTCGCTTTGTCGCAGCGATGATGTTGATACATGCCTGACGCGAAATTCGTTCGGCAAAATTAAAATCTCTGCAGGAGCCATCGCAATCTAACAGCGCCTGCAGAATTGTTTCACGGTTAATATGAGCGCTGTCCATCACAAATTCGGCGCCAACCATCTCTCAACCTCCTCCTTAGCAACCCCACGCCGCTCAGCCATATCCTCAACCTGATCCTCAGCAATCTTCCCAACACTAAAATACTTAGACTCAGGATGCGCAAAATAGAAACCCGACACCGCGGCACCAGGAATCATCGCCCATGATTCCGTAATGAACATCTCAATTTCTTCACACTGCATCTGCTTAAACATTGCGGTCTTCACCGTATGTTCAGGGCAGGCTGGATAACCAGGTGCAGGACGAATACCTGAATAGCTCTCTTTGATCAATTCTTCATTACTCAAAGCTTCATCCGCCGCATAACCCCACAAATCTTTACGCACGCGTTCGTGCAAGTATTCTGCGAACGCTTCCGCCAAACGATCGGCGAGTGACTTCAACATAATGCTACTGTAATCATCGTGTGCGTCTTCGAAGCGTTTTTCGTGCCTCTCTATGCCTAAACCTGCGGTGACCGCGAACATGCCAATGTAATCGGCAATGCCGCTGTCTTTAGGCGCGATGAAATCACTTAAACATTGATTTGGACGTTGGACACCATCAATGATGGCTTTTTCAGTTTGCTGACGTGTGCCGTAATAGGTGAAAGCGACTTCTTTACGTGTTTCGTCGGTGTAGATTTCGATGTCGTCATCATTCACTGTATTCGCTGGTAACAACGAGATCACACCGTTGGCAGTGAGCCAGCGGCCTTCGATGATTTTTTTCAGCATCGCTTGGCCTTCGGCATACACCTTACTCGCCGCTTCACCGACCACTTCGTCTTTCAGAATCGCGGGGAAAGGACCAGCCAAATCCCAAGTTTGGAAGAATGGTCCCCAATCGATGTAATTGGCAATCGTCGCTAAGTCCACGTTTTTAAATACGCGACGGCCAATAAATTTCGGGCGTACTGGTGCTTTGTCGCCAGTGAAAGCTAGCTTCATTTTATTCGCACGTGCTTGCGCTAAGCTGACCATAGGCGTGGCTTTTTTGTTCGCATGTAAAGTGCGTACACGTTCATAATCATCGCCTAATTCGGCGATGTATTGTTCGCGCGTTTCTGGCGTTAATAAGGATTGCGCCACCGATACCGAACGTGAAGCATCCGCTACATAGACGACGGGGCCTTCGTAATTCGGCGCGATCTTCACTGCCGTATGCGCGCGACTGGTAGTGGCACCGCCGATCAATAAAGGAATCTTCATCATACGGAAGTGCGGATCACGTTGCATCTCTTTGGCGACGTAAGCCATCTCTTCTAAGGATGGTGTAATCAAACCAGAGAGGCCGATGATGTCGGCATTTTCAGCTTTGGCTTTTGCCAAAATTTCTGAACACGGCACCATCACGCCCATGTTGACGACTTCAAAATTATTACATTGCAACACCACCGTAACGATGTTCTTGCCGATGTCATGCACGTCACCTTTGACGGTGGCAATGACGATTTTGCCTTTCGGTTTATTGTCGCCGCTGCGTTTCTTTTCTTCTTCAATAAAAGGTACTAGATGCGCTACCGCTTGTTTCATCACACGGGCAGATTTCACCACTTGCGGCAAGAACATTTTGCCTTGACCGAACAAATCACCGACGATATTCATACCCGCCATCAACGGCCCTTCGATCACTTGAATCGGGCGACCGCCTGCATTCATCACGTTCACACGCGCTTCTTCGGTGTCTTCGACGATCCAATTGGTGATGCCGTGCACCATCGCATGCGCTAGACGTTTTTCAACCGATTCATTACGCCATTCCAAGGTGGCTTCTTCTTTTTTGCCACCTGCTTTTAAGGTCGCTGCGAATTCAATCATGCGCTCGGTGGCGTCTTCTCTACGATTCAAAACCACGTCTTCCACGCGTTCGCGCAATTCTGCATCGAGTTCGCTGTACACGCCTATCATGCCGGCATTGACGATGCCCATGGTCATGCCGGCTTGAATCGCGTGGTACAAGAATACGGTGTGGATGGCTTCGCGCGCAGGGTCATTGCCACGGAAAGAGAAACTCACATTCGACACGCCGCCACTGATTTTGGCGCCTGGCAGATTTTGATGTATCCAGCGAGTCGCTTCGATGAAGTCGACTGCGTAGTTATTGTGTTCTTCAATCCCCGTCGCCACCGCGAAAATATTCGGATCAAAAATAATATCGTAGGGATCAAATGCACATTCGTTCACCAACAAATCGTAAGCGCGTTTGCAGATTTCTATCTTGCGTTCGTAGGTATCCGCCTGGCCTTTTTCATCAAATGCCATGACGATCACTGCTGCACCATAACGCTTACACAGTTTTGCGTGATGCAAGAATTGCGCTTCGCCTTCCTTCATCGAAATCGAGTTGACGATGGCTTTGCCTTGTACGCACTTCAAGCCCGCTTCGATCACTTCCCATTTGGAAGAATCGATCATCAAAGGTACACGAGCGATATCAGGTTCAGATGCAATCAAATTTAAGAAACGTGTCATCGCTGCTTGCGAATCGAGCATCGCTTCATCCATATTGATGTCGATAATCTGCGCACCGTTTTCGACTTGCTGACGTGCCACCGCTAAAGCTTCGTCGTATTGTTCATTCAAAATCAAGCGCGCAAATGCTTTGGAGCCAGTGACGTTGGTACGCTCACCGACGTTGACGAACAAAGACTGCGCGTCAATCGTGAATGGCTCTAAGCCAGACAAGCGCATCGCTGGTTCTATCGTTGGGACAGCGCGTGGAGTTTGTGTTGCGAGAATATCGGCAATGGCCTTGATGTGGGCGGGCGTCGTACCGCAGCAACCACCAGCGATATTGATAAAGCCTGCTTCGGCAAATTCTTTTAACAAAGCCGAAGTATCCGCTGGCAATTCATCAAAGCCTGTATCGCTCATAGGATTCGGCAAACCCGCGTTCGGATAAATACAGACGAAGGTATCCGCGATCTTAGACAACTCTTCGGCGTACGGACGCATCAAGGCAGCACCGAGCGCGCAGTTCAAACCGATGGTCAAAGGTTTCGCATGACGCACAGAATTCCAGAACGCGGGTACGGTTTGGCCGGACAAAATACGACCCGAAGCATCGGTCACCGTGCCAGAAATCATAATCGGCAAAGTGCTGCCTGTTTCTTCGAAATATTGATCAATCGCGAATAAAGCCGCTTTGCAGTTGAGCGTATCAAAAATCGTCTCAACCAACAGCACATCAGCACCACCGTCGACCAAACCGCGTACTTGTTCGTGATAAGCAGCTACCAATTGATCAAAAGTAACGTTGCGCGCCGCTGGATCATTCACGTCTGGCGAGATCGAGGCAGTCTTTGGCGTAGGTCCCAACGCGCCGGCGACAAAGCGTGGTTTGTCAGCACTGGTGTACTTGTCGCAAGCAGCGCGCGCGATTTTAGCGGAAGCCACATTCATCTCATACGCCAGATGTGCCATGTGGTAATCATCTTGCGCGACCGTGGTAGCACCAAAGGTATTGGTTTCGATCAAATCCGCACCGGCTGCCAAATACTGCTCGTGAATTTCTTGAATCACGTGGGGCTGTGTCAATGACAGCAGTTCGTTATTACCTTTGACGAATAATTCCCGAATGCCCTCGGGGCCAGTAAAGTCTTTAAAGCGCTCGCCGCGATAATCGGCCTCGGTCAATTTGTAGCGCTGTATCATCGTTCCCATCGCACCATCAAGAATCAGGATACGTTGCTGGAGTAATTCGCGCAAACGCGCTTCAGTGGCGGAAGATTTCAGAACGGTGGACATAATATGTGGATGATGAACGCTAAAAACAAAAAACCCGATCGGGCTGACACAAGCGGATCGGGTAAGAAGTGGGCGATTTGGTAAAAAATTACTACCTTTAGCTGCACTTATTACGCGCCCGCAATCTGAGTCTCAAATCGGCGCAGGAAAACAAGCTGAAATTATACGTGATTTCGAATGAACTTCCTAAATCAAGCGATATTATTCAATTTACATGTTTAACACGTTGACCCATGCTGCCTACTAGGAAACACGAGGAACGCAAGCTGGATTTGCTAAGTTTTGCTACCCACTCTTATTAGTAAATAGAAAAAAGATATAAGAATTTGGTGGTGATTTTTCCCAAAAAAATAGGCGTATGCTGAATTAGCCATACGCCTTAAGGAGGGAACTGGTTTGAACTAGCTGATATCGATTCTGTTTATCGAGCTAACTAGTTCTAAAAATACTGTCTTTCTATTACACCACTCGATTCCCGCTTTCGCGGGAATGAGTGATTAGGCTAACCAAGTGTTCGAATAATTAATTCGCTTTCTTACGCGTTGCGATCAAACTTGCGACCATAGAACTAATCAAGATCGTGCCAATGACGGTTAATGAAATCGTTGTTGGTACGTGTATCCATTTCACGATCAGCATCTTCACGCCAACAAACATCAACACTAAAGCAAGACCGAATTTCAACAAGTGGAAGCGATCTGCCATATCAGCGAGCAAGAAATACAAAGCGCGCAAACCCATAATCGCAAAGATATTCGATGTGAATACGATAAACGGATCGGTAGTTACCGCAAAAATCGCAGGGATAGAGTCCACCGCAAACACCACATCGGAAATTTCAATCAGAATCAGTACTAACAATAAAGGTGTGAAAACACGCTTACCGTTTTGAATGATGCTGAAATTTTCTCCGTGATACTCTTTCGTGAACGGCAGCATCTTCTTCGCGAATTTGAGTACCGGATTCGCTTCCAAATCAGGTTCTTTTTCCGACGCAACCATCATGCGCAAGCCTGTAATCACCAAGAAAATACCGAAGATGTATAGAACCCAAGCAAATTGCGAGACTACCCAGCTACCTGCCAAAATCATGATGACACGCATCACAATCGCACCCAACACACCGTATAACAAGACTTTGCGTTGATATTGTTCGGGCACAGCGAAGTGACCGAAGATCATTAAGAACACGAATACGTTATCGACTGACAGGGATTTCTCAATCACATAACCAGTCAAGAACTCCATCGACTTGGTCATCGCAATCGTCTCACCGACGATATCTTTGAGATAAAAATACATCCCAACATTAAACAGTAAGGCTAAGGCAACCCATACGATGGACCAAGATGCCGCCTCTTTCACGCTAACTTTGTGCGACTTGGAACCACCAAGTGCAAAAATATCCAAAGCCAGCATGCTGAGTACGAAGACAATAAATGCCACCCACATCCAGGGCTGAGCAACTGTTTCTAACATAAAATTCTTTCGATCAGAGAGTGGTGGGATAAAGCCTATCCCACCGGTTTACTTGATTAGGAAAATAAGATTCGTGTTTGACGAATTATTCTTTTTCCATAAATCCTAAGATTTGCAACAAGCTAGTGAACAAGTTGAAAATCGTGATGTACAAGCTGACTGTTGCCATGATGTAGTTCGTCTCACCGCCACGCACAATATTGCTTGTTTCAAACAAGATCATACCGGACATCAACAAAACAAATGCGGCAGAGACTGCGATCGATAAGGCAGGAACTTCAAAGAAGATCGCACCTAAGCCGGCCACGAATGCAACCAACACACCAACCGCTAAGAAGCCACCCATAAAACTGAAATCACGCTTGCTAATTAACACATAAGCCGACAAGCCCATGAAGATCACAGCAGTCAAACCCATCGCGCTCATCACGATGCCACTACCACCTGGCATACCTAAGTAACGGGTAATGATTGGACCTAAAGTCAAACCCATAAAGCCAGTCAAAGCAAACACAGATGCAATACCCCAAGCACTGTTACGTAACTTAGTGGTCAAAAATAACAAGCCAAAATAGCCAAGCAAAGTGACGATAATGCCCATACTTGGCAAAGCGAAAGCGATGCTAACGCCAGCAGTAATCGCGGAAAACAATAAAGTCATAGACAGCAACATATAAGTGTTGCGCAGTACTTTATGTCCGCTGATCGCGCTACTATCTACATAATCGACTGTTTGCGCATCGCGCATCGTGCTACGGTCTAAGATACTCATGGTTCTCTCCTAAAATCTGTTTTAACTTTTATCCCTATTTGGGTGACGCAAGTGTAGGCCAGTGCATTTATAAAGAAAAGTCGAATATAATTTCCATATAAATCGAAAAAACCGATGTATCTAGAAAATCCTTCAAGGACTGAGGCATGGCACATTTAAATTACAAGCATTTGTATTATTTTTGGATGGTCGCCAAAACTGGCAGTATTGCGCGTGCCAGCGAGCAACTGCACGTCACGCCACAAACGATTAGCGGTCAACTCAGTTTGTTTGAAGATTTACAGGGCGAAGCTCTATTTGAAAAAGCTGGGCGCAATTTAGAACTAACCGAAGCGGGTCGCTTAGTTTTAGCTTATGCCGAAGAAATCTTCTTACTAGGACAAGAATTGGAACAAGTGCTCAGACATCATCCCACTGAGCGCACGGTGCAATTGCGGGTTGGTGTATCTGATGCGGTGGCAAAAGCCGTCGCGTATAAGTTACTCGCGCCCGCCCTCAGCTTGCCGCAAACCCTAAGGATTAATTGCCGAGAAGGCAAACTCGACGACCTATTGGCAGAACTCGCACGTCATAAACTTGATATTGTCATCACCGATACACCGATGCCACCGAGCGCGAATGTGCGTGGCTTTAATCATCCACTAGGCGAATGTGGCCTGAGTTTTTTTGCCACGCGTGGATTGCGTGAACAATACCCACAGCCATTTCCAGCATGTCTAGACGGCGCACCGATTTTATTGCCAGGTGAAGATTCAGCATTACGTTCACGTTTGATGCATTGGTTCGAGACACAAGGCGTACGCCCACGCATTGCTGGGGAATTTGACGACAGCGCCCTAATGAGTGCGTTTGGCGAAGCAGGCGTCGGCTTTTTTGCAAAACCCAGCGCCATCGCAGACATGGTGATGCGTCAATATGATTTGGAATTGGTTGGCACTACTGAGGACATCACCGAGCAGTTTTATGCGATCTCAGTACAACGCAAGATCACCCATCCTGCGGTATTGGCGATTAGTCAGGCTAAACCTTTAACCAAGTTTGAATCAGATACGGGACATGCAACTTTGGCAGCAAACAAATCTTTAAGCGGCAAAAAGAGCATAAAAAAATAGCGATCAGTTTGTGACTGACCGCTATTTCTAAGATGAAAAAGAAGCGAATATAAAACGATTAAAGAATTATTTCGGATACTTAATTATCATCTCTTTCAAGACGTTATCCGCACGATCAACTTCTTTCATAATCCACAGCATGTAACGAATATCGACGTGAATCGCCTTCGTAATTGCTGGATCGAAGTACCAGTCTTTGGTAATCGATTCATAAGTGGAATCAAAATTCAAGCCAATTAATTCACCGCGCTTATTCATCACCGCTGAACCAGAATTACCGCCTGTGGTGTCTGCGCTAGATAAGAAATCGACAGGAACCGTACCCAAAACTTTGTCTTTGAACACACCATAGCGTTTTTCCTTAATCGCTTGTAGCAATGGCGCTGGGGCGATGAAAGGATCTTTGCCTGTGTGTTTTTCAACAATGCCTTCAACCGTTGTAAATGGCCCTTTGGTGATGCCATCGCGTGGCGAGTAAGCACCGACATTACCAAAAGTTACACGCAGTGTTGAATTCGCATCTGGATAGACAGGCTTACCTTGAGACTTCTTCCAATCAATCACTGCTTGCATGTATTGAGGAATGATGAAATCCAAATTGCCATCGACTTCTTTACGACGATTTTCCAAAGACATGCCAATATCATGCAACTTCACGGCTAACTGGATAAACGCATCATCCGATTGCGTGAATGCCCCACGGTCTTTATCCATCCACGCTAAGCGCTTTGCGGTATCGGTCAATTGGGTTTTCTCATACAAACCTGCTGCGGCTTCTACCGAAGGTAACAAGGCGTCCAAACCTGCAGGATGGACTGCTAACTTTGCATAACGTGCTAATCCTGCTGTTAAACGGGCGCGATCTACTTTGGCAAGGAAAGATTGTTCCAAACGAGTGAGACGGCCTTTGATAAATGCAAGATCACGCTCTTGATAACCGCCTTCACGCTGCGCGTTTGGCTTCTCTTTTTCAATCGCCAAACGGTACAAACTACGTGCGCTCGACAACAAATCACTGTTGGTCGCCACTGCATAGGCCAGCTCTTCTTGCGACAGCGCCATGTCTTCAGCAATCACCGCATCGAGTTTTGCCAATAAGGCTTTCGCTTCTGTTGGATTTTTACTTGATCCGATCAACCAATTGCGGAATTGCGCATCCTGCGCGTCTTTAATCGCAGCAATATCTTTGCGCGCGAAACCGTCAATCAAACCTTGCGTCTTTTTAAGACGATTATTGATGCCTTTAACGACACTGGCGTAGCGCACTTCATCATCCGCATTGCCTTTGGTTGCCGCTTCGATGGTAGCGATGTCCGCTAACATTTCGGCAGCACGTAAAGGATAATCGGTATCACGTGCGAATCGAATTTCAGAAGGCAATTTATAACGGCTAGTACGACCTGGATAGCCAGCTAACAAAATTGGATCGCCATTCTTCAAACCTTCGGCAGATACCACCAAAAAGTCTTTTGATTTATATGGCACATTTTCAGGAGAAGGGTCTGCTGGACGACCATCATTACCAACGTAAGCACGTAAGAAAGCGAAATCACCGGTGTGGCGTGGCCATTCGAAATTATCGATATCGCCACCATAGTTACCGATCATATCTGCTGGTGCATATACCAAACGTACATCGCGTATCATCATTTGACGAATTCGATAGTATTCTAGGCCACGATGAAAACTTGGCACCGAACAGCGATAGGCTTTATCTTGTTCGCAATCTGCAATGATCTTTTTGATTTTGCTTTGGATCATTTCACGACGTTCACGGCCTGACATTTTATCGCTTAAGCCGGCAGTCACTTCTTTCGTGACGTTTTCAACTTTATCGGTGATGTAGACACGTGCACTTGGGCCTGCGGCTAATTCTTCAGCGCGCGTCTTGGCAAGGAAGCCATCGGCAATATAATTTTTCTTCGCACTGGAATTACGCTGAATCGCATCATAAGCGCAGTGATGATTAGTAACGATCAAACCTTCGGGTGAAACGAAAGAGGCTGAGCAACCGCCAGTGGAAACAATCGCACTCATTGGATGCTTGGATAAATCTGCTAATTTTTCAGCAGGGATAGAAATGCCAACTTTTTTGAGTTCTGCTTTTAGCTGCGTCAATTGATACGGCTGCCACTGACCTTCATCGGCAAACGCGTATTGGCTGATGGCGAGTATCGCCGCTGGTATCACGAGTCTTTTGAACAATTTGATCTCCTTCATTAAGCTATGTGCGGGAGTATATCGCTGTTCAAAGATCAAACCAAACCATCTGCAATAGATTTGATTTGCTTCATACCGCCGATCTAGCAGACAACATAAGATAATGCTAACGCTTGTATTTCGATACACAGATCATCGCAACAACACTGTGCAGTATTTCAGGTCACCGTCCTAGGGTCACCACTTTTAAACGAGATATGCGTTTAACGACTTTAAGAGAGATAGACAGAAGTTTCAGATGAATTAATAGCATTGGTAGTAAAAAAATATCGCTTGTTCGCACTTTCTGACTGTGGTTGTTTTTCTTCACCAAGCATGATTGTCATCAAATCTTCAGGATAGGTGTGCTACATTTGATCTTGCCGTGTAGGAACAGCGATTCG
>VFQS010000696.1_pt1 | contig 35356 bp, 58 predicted proteins | sample 3512361 | NCBI WGS metagenome assembly VFQS01 (sample SAMN10412375, study PRJNA504923) | tailings metagenome | isolation source: Relicate 1 Philex TSF3 active mining | place: Philippines
GTCGTGGTAGCAGTAGCGGTCTTGAGCATCTGCCGAATCCGCACAGAGCGGTTCAAGCGGATCTCAGCAAGCGTAATAAAGTCTGGGATCTGTGACGTTAGGTCACTTCTTCCGAGATAGTTTGCTACGCTTGTCTTTAGTTCGCTGTATGTTGTTAGAGCCATTTTCTAGTACCAGATCCTTCCAGCCGTAGGTGTATTGACCGACATGACCAATCTCTAGGCTCAAATCGTGATCTACCCACGTTTCAAAGCCAGCATCATTAGCGGCCACACAGAAATGCACATCCTCGCCTAGCGTCTTTCCACTAGGCAGTTGGTAAAACCAGAACCACGGCTGCGGTGTCTTTCTGAAGACCTCTGCCTTCACAAGCATCACGCCACAGCCAATGGCAGTAACTTTCTCGATCCCAGTCTTTCCCTTGGAAATAACCGGTTTCCAGTGATTCTCTTTCTTCTCTAAATCAATCTCTAGGTACTTGGCCGTAGGCTTGACCGGAATCGTCCTGGTCGTAGCGTTGACCCCCACAATATCCTTATCGTGGGCTAGTAGCCTTGCAATCGTAGTCTTCGGAAACCTCATATCTGAGTCAATGAAGAGAATGTAGTCACAATCCCCCTCAAGGGCGTGTTCTACTAATTTCTCTCGCTGGTCAAAGATCAGGGTTCCAGCCACAGAGTAAACCGCTAAATCACCGTCTCTGGTCTTTGCGTCATAGGCGCACAGGATAGACAGATCAAAAGCCGTACCGATGTCACAATCCCCTCGGCTAGGGATACATATACCAACCTTAGACACGACCGGGCCTCGTTCTGAAGTGCCGGTTGTCTGGGTTGTTTAGCCACTCCTTGAACTTCTTTTGGTCCACCACCGCAAAGCCTCGCAGGATGCCCTTTTGGTTCAAGTCTTGGATAACAGCCAGCGGAATTGAGCCAATCTTGGACCATTCACCCCACTTGGCACGTTGGTCCGTGGCTGCGTATTCACGCTTGTTTTGTTCAATAATTGGAGAAATGTCTTGTGTGGTCTCGATTATCAGACCACCATCTCCATCCCAGTGAGCGGTTTGCACAGTTCTTGTGTCCGCATCGTGCTTGAGGACTTTTTTCAATTGTTTCCCTGTTAAGGATATGGGAGTGGGATTTACCCACCCCCATATTACCACATAACTACCTATAAATCAGGAAGCGGCCAGATCGAAAACACCACCGTGGGCGGCTTCGTTCTTAACTTCCAGGGTCAGCTCGGCAAGGATCTGAGTCTTCTCGGAGTCACCGGTCATAGCCAGATCATTGGTCTGGAAAGGACGCAGGTAAGCCAGAGCAGCGTACTCAGGATCAAGCACCAGAGCGTCACGGCTACGCATAAAGCGGTTCGGGACAATCTGGACCACGCCAAAGTCGGACTGATACAGGTCAGCACCGGCCAGGATCGTCACTTGACCAGAAGCGTTGCTGTTGTAGCGATGCTGGGACAGGCCAGTAAAGCCAGAAACAACTTGCTTCAGTGCGGGAGGAACGACCAACAGGGTGGGCGTACCGCCTTCGCTAAACACTTGCTGAACAACATCCTTCAGGTAGGTCTCGGTGAAGGTACGGGTCGTGTCAGCGTCGGTACGAGCGGTCGAGCCGTCACCAACGGGATCGCCACCAGCGGTCGTAGTACCAGAACCTTTGTTGGTGTTGGTGGTGATGTACGACAGCAGGGAGCCCATCTTACGAGCGGTAGACAAGTTACCAGCAGATTTAGCCTGGTTAGCCGAGATGATGGTCTCGATGTCACGCTTGAGTTCGGCAGAAGCCTTGGCCAACTGGTAAGCCTTCTCAGACTTGCGACCGGCCTTGTTAACGGCTTCCAGCGTACCCGAAACCTGAATGGTCTTGGAGACGATCTGGGTGTAGTTGCCAACACGAGTCGTGGGGGTCAGGGTAGCGGCAGTAGCGTCAGCACCTTCAACAGCGGCGTTGGCGGTAGTAGCAGCGGCCAGGGAGTCCTTCAGCCACTCGTGGTTAACAGCAGCAGCCTTGGTCTTGCCGATGGACGACATGATAGGCGTATCTTGGGGGCTGATGTCATAAATAACGTCAGCGAGGTCTTCACGCAGGCCAGTGGCCGTAAAAGCGGTATATGTAGGCATTTCAGTATTCCTTTATAAAAATCGTTCAAATAAACGGGCAGCGTCATTCTTGTTCCCCGACTTGCGGAGTTGTTGACGCATCTTTTTAACTTGATCGGTCTCCCTCGCTTCTGGCGTGGAAGTACCGGGCTTAAGCATCTTCGGGGCTTGGTTGACCTTCTTGGTCACCTCGGGTTTACCCTTCATCAGCTTGTCGTACTGCATCGCTTTGTAAAGTGTTAACACTGCACGAGAGTCGTACACCGCAGCGAGTTCTTGATCTGAAAAACCAATAGATTTGGCGAAATCACGAATTTCTCGCTTCACTACATCGCCTTTAATCTCGTCAGACATCTCAGGGATTGCCTCACGCAACTTAGCGGCTTCGCTGGCGAGGTGGGCTTGTAGCCTCTCTTGCTGTTCCGACTGTTGTTGCTGGGCTAGTCTCTGGCGTTCTGCTCGGACTGCGGCGAGCTGCTTCTCTCGTTCTGCCTGCTCTGCGACCTTGACGGCATAGCCGATGGGGTCGGTTTCTTTGAGAACAGACAAATCTTCTGCCTTTTCGGTCTGATTAAGCATCTGCTCAATAACAGATAACCGCTCGGCATACTGGTCTCGGAGTCTTGAAGCCTCTTGGATCTTGGCCCGCTCCGCTTCTACTACCTTGCGGTTTTCAGCCAGTTCCTGAGTCTTCTTGGTGTAGTCAGCCGTCCGTGAATACCCTTTAAGCAACTCTTCCAAAGGAACTTCGACTTCCTCCTTGCCTACCTTTACTCGATAGGTGGGGGTCGGTTCTTCTTCAGGTTCTTCGTATTCTTCGGTTCCCTCGTCCAGATCCTCTTGGATTTCGGTCTGCTCAACAATCTCCTCTACGACTTCCTCGGCTGGTGCTTCTGGTTGGGCTTTCGCCTCCTCGTCACCACCCATCAAGCCTAGAAAAGCGTTTGCGGCTTCACCTACTGTTTTGGCACTCCCATTTGGGTTGGTGTCCATTTTAACTCCTTACAAAGTTAGAAAATCTTTAAGCGTTTCTTGTCTATGTCCTTCTGTTTGGACATGGACTCGATTGACGCTACGAACTCCTCTATGGCCCTGTATTTGAGTAGAGAGCGTTCCCGCACCTCCACATCATCCTCAGAACTATTGAGAATAAGAGAAATATAACCCTCTTGTTGTAATTTTACAACGGCTTGGAAAAACTCATCTTTGAGCAGACGTTCAGCCTGCTCTTGTTTGTTTGGTATCAACCAGGGATCTCCACGTTACCGGTAATTTGTGCCCCCACCTTAGCGGCTTTCAACTGTGCCTCGGCTTGGAACTCAGCGACCTTCAATTCTAGTTGTGCCTGCGCTTTCTCACGCTCCAACTGAATCTGGGCGGCTGCTTTCTCACGCTGAAGCTGGATGTCGGCTTGGGCTTTAGCCTGGGCTACTTGGATCTCAGACTGGGCTTTGGCTTGGTCTGCTTGAATCTGAGCCTGGACCTGCTGAGCCAGCATTGCTACTTGAGGATTAGCCTGCTGAGACTGGGCCGCCGCCTGAGCAATCTGTTGCTCCATCTCTGGGGTAACTTCCTTAAAGAACTCGGAGGAGTCCTTAAATCCAGCACTTTCGATGAATCGGCCAAGCGTGGATCTATATTGTGATAGGCCAACCAGAGGGCCACCAGTTCCTTGTGTTCCAAGAATCTGCTCCTGTTTCTGAAGAACCATTGCCAGCATAGCCATTTGCTCCTGGCGGTTTCCTGTACCCAGACCGACGTTTACAGTCACATCGTACTGATTTGACCACTCACGGGGGTCTACAGAGACATACTTGCCACGCAGACGGATAACCCGGGGCTTGTCCTGATACTTGCACAGAAGGTGCAGGATCTTCTTAAACATATCCCGGACACCAGTCTCCGCAAAAATACGGGCGATTAACTCAATTTTCCCCGCAGCAGCGTTTTGCATGGCGGCGACAGCCGTAGCGGTCGTGTTTTGCAGGATGTTGGGATCTAGCCCCTGGGAAGCCATAGAGATGCCTGTACGCTTCTCCTGCATACCGTCGATGTACTGAAGCATGGGGAACGACTGGGAGGCGACAGGAGGCACTGCAATTGGCGATAGAGCATTGGGGTTCTTGACCCGCACCACACCGCCTGGAGTCACCGTCAGCAGGTCGTCTAGGTTTACCTGCCCATCAACAGCGGCGATACGGGCGTTGTTCGTCAGATAAAGGTTATCTAGGATCTGGCGGGTAATCGTAGACTTGATGATCTGCAAGTCCATAGTCCGGTCGGCCATTGAGTGACCAAAGAACTTGTGGGGCAGCGGGAACGGGCAGATAGAGCAGAAGGGCACATAGTCAATCTCTGCATCATCTAGGATCTCGTTGCCAGCGTAGACAACCTTACGCAACTCGGCAATACCGTCACCGTTCTTGTCGGCCCGGATATAGCACTCAAATACCTCTACCTCCTCCATCGAGAAGTCTAGGGTGGTTGCGTCGCTAGGCTGCTCACCTTGGGAGAATCGGGCGGTGCGCTCAGGGGTAAAGGTCAGGTCCGTGTTCTGAGGCAGGGAATCTACGATGTCTTCAGGGAATCCCATTGCCTTGAGTTCGGAGCGTGTCACCAGTTTACGGTGGGCACAGAAAGGCGTGTCCGCTAGGGTCCGACCCTTCTTGGAGATGATGAACTCCTCGGGCGGGACGTTCTCAATCTTGACCCGGCCTTTGTTCTCACGCTTTTTGACCTTAACACTGTATGCATATACAGGTTCTGTGCGAGGTACTGGAGGCACACCAGTCTGCTGGGCAGCCATGATCTCTTCTGGAGTAGGGGGCACTTGAACCTGACCGACTTCGGTCTGCTCCTGCTCTACGACTTCGTACTGCTCATCTGCTAGAAGAAGGGCCAATTCTTCTTCCGTCAGATCCTGGTAGGACTCGGTGTTGACTACTTCCTCGTCGTTCCAATAAATCTTGATGATGCCGTTCTTCTGGAGCAGGGCATCCTTAAACCAGTCGTGCATGATCGAGACACCAGCATTGTCTCGGCTGAATACCCAGTTGGCGTAGTCGGTAGCCTGTTTAGCCTTTTCTTCGTCTCCAGGACCATTGGGCTCAAACTGGACAACCTCGTCACCCTGAGTAAAGACACGCAGCAGGGCAGGCAGCGCACCGTCTACAGCCTCGGCTACCTCACCAGTAACTACCTGTGAGCGTCCCTCTACTTCATTGCCATAAGGGTCACGGTTGTAGTACTCAATAGCCTTACGGCGGGCCTCTGTGGTCTCCGTCTCCAGATAGCCAATAGCGTTGTCAATCTCTGCCTGGACTACTGATTTAAGTTCGATTTCCGTCATTTATACGATCCAGTTTGTTTTGATTGGTAGAGGTTTAGCCCAAGTAGAGTTGTTTGTATCAATGCCAACAGAGAGATAGCGAAAAGCGTCTGCGCCATGAGAAGACCAGTCGTGTAAAGGGCGGTCATAGAAAACGCTTCGCTTCTCGTCATATTCTCGCCTGTAGTTCCTCAGACAGTCTAAACCTTGTTTCACCGCAGGTACGTTAAACCAGCACTTCGGCAGTATGCGTCTCGCCGCTTGGATGCCGTCATCCACGGACAAGCGAGGTAGAACCTGACAGTCAAGACCGGCACTCCGTAGAACCTCAAGTCTGGACTTCCCTGTCCCGAGTTCCCGAACTTCAACATCGTGCGGTAAGAGATGCGACGCTTTATGCCAGTCCCGATTCGTAAGTTCTTTGACGTACCAGTCAAGCCCCTGCCCGTGGTTCTCGATGTAGTCAAGAAGCCGGATCTCCTGCCCCGTGACTTGAGCCACCCAAATAGCCGTCGAATCCCCCATGCCCAAGTCCCAAGCCGTAAATGTCTTGCAGAGATCATCTCTCTGTATCTGACATATCCGGCCTTCTTCTTCCGCTTGGTTGAGGATTTGGCCGTAGTACGACCCCTCGACGGCTGCGTGGAAACTGCACTCAAATTCTTGCTGGTACTTGTCGTCGCCCATTTCCTTACGGGCCGCTTTGAGTTCTTCCTCAGCAACGATACCAGTCTGACTTGCCTTAAATTCCAATAGAGTCCAACCCTCTTCGGTCTCGGCTCTATCCCTAAGATCCTTGAAATGATTTGCGCCCTTCGGCGTTCCAATAAAGAGGGCTTTGCCTTGGCGGTCAGCCAATGCCGGTCGGATGATCTCATTCCATATCTTCGGGTTCATATCCCCGACTTCATCGAGGACCACAAAGTCAAGATAGATTCCTCGGAGAGAGTCAGGATTGTCTGCTCCGTAGAGCGAGATCCTTCTGTCCCAGAAATCTACCCTAAGTTCGGTAATGTTCTTCTTTGCTTCTAATGGCTCGGTGTACTTGACCAGATAGTCCCAGGCTACTCGTTTGGCCTGGGTATAGGTTGGGGCGATATAAGCCAGCCTTGGGGATTCCTTGTCGCACTCCATCGCAGCCTTAATAAGCTGGTTGATGGCGGCAACTGTTTTCCCAAACCTTCGATGGCAGACCGCAACGCTGAATCGGTGAGTATCAACCTTCTCATGCAAGACAAGTTGTTGCTCCCTCGGTCTATACGGAATAGTGACGTTTCTTACTTCTGCCATCCGACTGCAATCTGTACTGGACCCTCATCTGCCCCTGTGACTTCTGTTCTAGCCAGTTTGGGGATGTGGTACTCAATAGCCTTCAGGTAAATATCGCAAGCCTTCTCTGGGCTACTAGCAGCCACCTGAGAAAGCCACAGAGCAAAGTTCTCTGCGTTGTCTTCTGCCATGTTTGCAATGGCTTCACGGACCCTTGCGGTAGCCTTGTTGACAGATCCTTTAGGTCTGCCAGGGCCAGGGGTTCCAGCCCCAATGCCGTTTTCTTTAGTTTCTTTAACGTCTTCCATGTCCGAATCCTATTGGTTGTTCGGGAGTACTGAATAATTATACAGTAGTTAAGGTGCTAACAATCCCTTGCTGATCCAGTCGGAGATTGGCATATCGTTGATCTCTTCAACCTTAACTTTTTGCGGCTCAAAGAGAACGTAGTTATTTGTATCTCTACCTTGACCACGGATCATTTGCATATTTTCGTATTTAATACCTGGAACACCTTGATCGGCCAGCCAAGCTGAAGCATCTTTTTCTGGGTTCTTTGAACCCTGCATCTTAAAACTGAAAGCAAGATCCTTATACAGTTTTTCACCGCTTGTGTTAGACAACCCGCTTCCAAAATCTTCCATTGCCTTATCAGACAGCTTTTTGCTCACACCCTCTGGGACTTCCTCGTACCAGTTGAGCATTTTGGGAACCATCTCATCTGGGATGTCTACTTTGTACAAAAACCCCTCTGGGTTTTCTTGTGATGGAACCCGACCTTTCCTAAAAGCACCAGCAATAACCGGGTGTTCTGCAAAATAAGTTCCGTATCCAAAATTAGCAGTTCCAGCCCCGGTTCCAACTTTATCTATGTCAAACATTGATATAGGACCTTTAGGGCTACCATGCCAAGCGGTCATGCCCATCTGCGGGAAACCCATCTCGCCCTGCATGATCTTGTCAGTCAGAGCAGCCAGAGCCTTCTCATTCGTGATCTTGAGCGGGTTTTTTGGGTCTGCAAAAGCCTGGTTCATCAGGGCCTCACGCTCCCGACCACCCTCTACGATTCTGCCACCCAGCATGGACGCATAGTCCCGTGGGTTGGTAATCATGTCGTATAACTGACGCTTCAAAGCATCTGCACGACTGTATACATATCCTAGTGGACTAGCCATCACCACTTTACCTTATCTGCAATAGCCTTGCACATCTCTACAAACCTATTTTGATCGTATTTGTTTTTGCACATATTGACCATTGCATGAACCCACTGAATGTTGTCTTGACTGTAAGGCTTACAACTGTCGATCCTATCTAAGCTGGCTGTCTCGTTTTTGTACCCAATTGAGATTTCCCATCCAGTTAGGGCGCACTTACCATTGAAAGACTTGAACATCTGCTCTATAGATAGATTCCAATCTAAACCCCTAGATTTAGCAGACTTCTTAAACTTGTTGAAAACTCTTTGTTGATTTCCAACTGGTGAATTAGAAGAAAACGCCCTGTCATTTGCTATGCAGGGCTTACACCGCCAGTCATTAAGTTCACTTTGTTTGGCGTGATCTTTTCTTGTATATGCCTGCTCATTTCCGCAACTAGAACAAGTTGAACACCACTTGCCGTCAAGCCTTCTATAAATTCCTACGTCATTGTCGCCTACGCTTCTGTAATCTGGCCTACAACCAGAACAAACGCCCCTTGCCAACATCTTTAGGCAGTTGTTTTTTGTAGAAAAAGAAGATGTCTTACCGCATTGGCAAGTAGCAATCCACCTTCCGTTAAGCGTAGATACTCTGGAATCCTGTATTGGCAACATAAGCAGTCACAACCATACCATTTAACATGACTGCCATTATAGTCCATTTGACCTTATTTGCCCACCAACTCGCACTCATCTTGCCTTTGGCAATGTTGCTGGCGTGTCGGGCCTTAAATGACTTCCTGCGGGCTTTGTCGGCTTCGGACTCGCCCTTCTTAGGTGGTGAGCCAGAAACGCCCTGCTGCCCGAAACGGATCGTCTTAACCTTGTCGCCCTCTTTAGCCACCACCACATGAGACTTGGTTGGGTGGTTAGGAATACGCTTGGGCTTGTTGTAGCCAGCGACACCTATGCGCTCAAAGAGTTTGGCGGCTTCTGAGATCTTCATCTAAATCTCGCTGTCTTTTTCTGAATCTTTGCTGGTTGGGCCACGAATTGCTTTCCCGCTTTGTTCCCAGCAGATTTTGCCCTGTTTGTTGCCGCTTTCTCAGCAGGAGTTAGTGACTTCCAGGCTGCGTCAGGCAGGTATCTTTTCTTTCCTTCAGAAGGAGATCCGTCAGAGGTTCTCCACTTCTGCTCCGTCCACTTCTTAAGGGATAATTGCTGCTTTTTCATTTATAGCCACCACCCTTAGACTTATATTCCTTAGCCAACATCTGAGCCTTACGAGCCGACCACTCACCAGGATCTCCTCCCTTTGAGCCAGCCTTGATCTTGTTAAACAGGGCTTTTCTCATCGTTGGCTTTGTGTAATTGCCAGCAGAGTTAACTGTAGATTTCTTCACTTCTTCTTTTCCGGTAGTTTTTTCATAGAAGACTGGCCCTCTTTTACATACTCCTTGGCCACTTTCTGGGGCACTCCGAGCTTCTTAGCCATTTTTGGGTCTTTAGCGGCTGCGTACATGAAACGAGCCTGGGCTTTGCTTGCAAACGGCATAGACGCTCCTATAAGGAGGGCGGGTGTTGTGTGTGCAACTACCGAATCTGTGAATTAGGTATCCCGCCCAAGTTTAATTTCTATACAAGTGGCTTGGTAAGCCTTGACGACCTCTGACTTGTCCATCTTGGCAGAGATCCACTCTATTCTGGTTTGACAGTCCCCTAACTTTGCCATCGGAGGATCTGCATAAAACTTACATCCGTCTGCCAGACACATCAAGAGGACTGGCAGATAGTAAATCACTCGTCTTCTTCCATCGGCTCCCAGGCATCACATACGCCTTTCTCGGAGCATTTGAAGTCAAACTTCTCGCAGTAGACTTCTCCCTTCTTCATGCCGCAGTTTGGCAGTTTCTTGCCGTACTCACAGTTTCCGCATTTTTCCTCACCCTCAGATGGACCGTATTTTGCGGTCAGGACAGCCTTCTGCTTGTTTCCCTTGTTGATGATCTCGTCTTGGGTTGCAAGTGGACATTCGCTCTCCAGTAGACCCTCGCCCTTTTCCATCTCTGGGTCTTTACCCAGCAGGCCGATCATCACAGTTACGCCGTTTTTTTCCATGTTCGTTCTCAAAAAGGTGGGGGCCAGCCTTGTGAGCCAGCCCCCTGAACCCCAGGGAGGGGGAAGGAGAAGTATGGGCGCAATGTCCCACGACCTTTATATCACTCTTTTGATTGATTGGCAAGGGTGTAGGTGTTTACCTTTCGGGGCCCGAGCGAGTTACTGGCCTCAACGGTTTCCTTAACGACCTTGCCTTGTTTTACGAATCTAGTCAGGCAGGCAGCGATGTAGGAACTCTTCATGTTGGTCATCTCCTCAATTTCTTTAGAGGTGATTGGTTTGTCGGACAGGCATCCGAATACGGTTGAGCAGCTCATTCGATTCCTTTCAGGATTTGGTCTATGGCCCAGGCTTTAAGTTTTGCAGCGTCGTCTTGGATTTCTTGTGAAACAACTAGGATCTCAGCCAGACGGAGGATCTCAGCCAGACGGACATTTGTCGGTGTCTGGGCATCGGCTAGTAGTTCGTTGAGTTCTTTGGTGTTGTGCCGGATGTTGACTAGGTAGATAGATGGATCGGTCATTTTGCGTTTGCGATAGTGTAGAAAAGGTTTGAGGCGGCAAGGATAACCCACAGAGACCACCACTGCCATCCTGCGTCGTTTACCCACAAAGCGTATGCGGCTATGAACGAGATCATGTGTTCTTCTCCTTATGATTGTTTATCGTGGTCGCACCTTTACCACCAGCAGGCCAAATATGCTCGGCTTGATTGATCGTCAAGTCTCTAGGGCCATCACGCAACATCGAAAGAAGTTGCGGTGTAGTAGCAGTCCACAACTTTGGTTCCGGCTCCGGCCCATCTGGGCAAATGGTGAATGTGTAGGGCAGTTTAGCCATTGTTCTTCTCCTTCAAATATGCTTCAATGTATTTTGCAAAAAGCATTCCGTCATCGCTTAAAAACAACTTTTTCATATCATCATCGGTCAGCCCAACCCACTCACGCTTATGTTTTGCCGTTTCATCGACACATTCTTGGCTCATGTTTACGGCATAAGCATTTAACGCTTCCAAAACCTCTTTGAGTGCTTTCTTCCCCATATCGGGAATTGCCAAAATATCTCTGCTGGTCATGGCTTGCAGCGTTTCCACATCGTAGACACGACCGTTTTGCAAGCGGTTTTCGGTAAACACGGTCAAATTCAAAACCTTCAGCGGCGTCTTTTGCTCTTGTTCCGGCTGCGCTAGTGCTTGGCGTAGTGCTTGCGAGATTTTGCGGCTATCGCTGACGACTGCGGTTTCGTTCACATACGGATATGGCCCAGCCAAATCGCCAATATCCTCACAAAACTCCAACGCCATCTCTGCTGCCTTGCGTAGGTCAGTCATTTTGTCTCCATGATGTCAGACCAAGTATCCAAAGATGTTTTGTCCAGCACCTCTTTGACTAGGTTTGCAACTCTTTCCCGCTCTGCACTCTGTATCTCAAACACAAGGTCCAGTAGTTCTTCGTCCGTAAAGTTCCAGCGGCCAAAGTCGTCTTGGAAGCCGTTACTCTCAGCCAACTCAAAAATCTGTTCGTCTTTCATTTCTTCCCCTTGTTAAACGGATCGTTATAAAAACTGTTGAAGTTCCAGGTGTAGACGTTTTCTATATAGCCTCTAACTTTCCTCTGCCCAACGCTGAGCCTCTGGTCCATAACCATTTGCTTCAAGGCTATCTGTGCATTGTTCCTCGTAAGGCCCGTTCTCTCCCTGAAGTCTTTTAATGTGAAAGTATCTGTTTGGGAAATATCCATCTTTGTCCATCTCAAAGTCGTAGAACTCTACCTCTGGATACTGACACCGACCCTGTTTAACCATCTTTTGTTGGTAGTCTTTGGTGCAGTCGGTACAGAACCCAGCCCTGGGTGAAGACCCCCTCGCCGCAGACACCCAAGCCTTGAACTGCTCCTTGGAGTCAAAACATTGAGGGTATGGTCCGTCAAACTTTAGCTTCACAGTTCAGCCTTACGCTTGTCTTTGGCTTCTGTGATTTTCTTGAGGTCTTCTGGATCCTTAAAAGCCCGTGTAGCGGCTTCGTAGACAGTCTTCAGTACGACCATTGAGTCAGCCGTAGAAATGGCCTCTAAAGCCTTGTCAATGTTTCCACGGGGCTTTTGTTGCTGGATAGCGTTCTGGACTTCATTTGCGGAGGCGAACTCAGAGCCACCAAAACCAGCCGCAGCCAGCGCACGACCGATTGCAGAGGTCTCGCAGTTCTCAAGGGCTGAGGTTGAGTTGATCTGGCTGGCTTTACGCTTTTCCTCAGCATGGCCGGTCGCCAGGACACGGTTCTGGTCGTTGAGGATAGAGCAGACCATAACCACCTCGTCAGCGTCTCGATGGACGATTTGAGTGATGATGGACCAGTCAGGATGCTTCTCACGGAACTGCTGTACCCGCAGGGCAACGGTCATGTACTCCTTGCCCCGAATGTTGACGATACCTGTGTTCATAACTTCTCCATTGCTAGTTTGATTGATAAATATACAGACTTACCTTCACTTCTATACCACTTATAAAACCGCCAGAACTTCATAGCATCACCAGGCCGATAAACAGGCAGATCATGGAGATGTACCCAAGAACCTGCATCCAGATTGGATCAGGGTCGTTCTTCATGTCTTCTAGCCACTTACGCATTTTTGTCCCCCCAAAGAGACTTAACAGAGTCAGCGATCCAGTCGGTATGCTCTCCGGCGTGGTCAAGGTCAAGAGATGAGAGCCTGTCCTCAATTTGGTCAGCTAACTTGAGCATCTTCTTGGCTGAGTCACGCAGGCTTTCTGCGATGTCGAGTCTCTGCTCTTCTTCCATCTGGTAGGCTTGTTCCTGCGCTCTGTGCCACATCTCTAGTGATAAAGTGTTTGCGTCGTACATTTTCTTCTCCTTGTTTGCAGCTTGATTGCTGCGTTAAGTAGAAGTCTACGCCTTTGAGCGTAGAAGTCTACTAGGTAATAACCCTATGTTGTATATTTGATACATGGCTACCAAATCACCTACCCAGCGGTCTTTAGAGTACCTCCGAGAACAAGGAATGAAACCTTGGATCTGTGAGTACTGGAACTCGTTTTCTAGGAAGCGTGTTGACTTGTTTGGGTGCATAGACTTGCTCTGTATTGGCAACGGCCAGACCTGGGCGGTCCAGACCACCTCGACGGGCGTATCCAGTCGGATACAGAAGATCCGTGAGTCCGAGTACTTCCCCATCATGCTTGAGTCTGGCTGGCGGGTGTTTGTACACGGCTGGCGCAAGAACTCAAAGGGTAGATATGTGCAAAGAATTGTGGAGTTGACAGAGACAGAAAACGTAGAGTAATATCCTTGACATTGGGAGTGACGCCCCAGTGTTGAGTGGAGATATAGAACCCTTTAGTGGGGGCTTGATACGCATGATCTCCACCATGCTGGCCTGTCAAGCCCGAGCCTCCACTAGAGGGTTTTTGTTTTTCTAGTCGTACTCCAGACGTTACTAAGGGCCTGAATCGGCTGCGTGGAAGAAAAGACACCTAATGCGTACACCCTGCATTTAGGTCTGAGCCTGTCAGCGAGGGACTCAGGTAGTTCACAGGGCCTGCGGTGGAGACAAACCTGTGGATGAATGAATCGCTGCGTTATGCGGTATCTAGGGAAAGTTTATTAAGGTTACAACTGAGTTGGTTCCTGGGATCTGGTGGGCTTCCACCCTTGGGGACCTTATGGGAGAAGAGAATGGAAGAGTTTGAGAAGTTCTGGAAAGCATACCCAAGAAAAGTAGCCAAAGGAGAAGCAAGAAAAGCCTGGGCTCAAACAGAGAAGATAAGACCACCAGTAGAGAAGATCATCAAAGCACTGGAACTAGCCAAGCAACAGGACCAGTGGAGAAAAGATGGCGGGATGTTTATTCCTCACGCAGCCACTTGGCTGAGAGCAGAACGCTGGGAAGATGACTGGGGTGTAGACTTGGGAGAAGATGTAGTCCAAGTTCAGGGCAAGGTAGTCAACTGGTGGGAGACCGCTACAGGAATTGAGAGTAAAGGACTCCAACTTGGACTACGCCCGTCAGAGTTTGATAGCTGGCCAAATTTTAAGGCAGAAGTCATGAGAAGAACAATGAGGGCCGCATGAACATCATTGAGTTTGGAGATTGCAGGGAAACCATGCGTAAATGGGCAAAAGATGGCATCAAGGCCCAGACTTGCGTGACCAGTCCACCCTACTACGGACTTAGAGATTATGGGCATGACGGGCAGATAGGGCTTGAGGAAACGCCAGAGGAATACATAGTTGCTATGGTTGAGGTGTTCCGATGTGTCAGAGATGTTCTTGCGGATGATGGAACGGTATGGCTAAACATCGGGGATAGTTACGCTGGAAGTGGTAAAGGCCAAAACGCAGATGGGAGTCACCAAGACGGTGGAAAACAGGGAACAAACAAAGGGACTATTGTTGGCTCGCTAATCAAAACATCAGCACCAGAATGTAAGCCGAAAGACTTGATAGGCATACCATGGATGCTTGCATTTGCTTTGAGAGCAGATGGATGGTATTTGCGTCAAGACATCATCTGGCACAAGCCCAACCCAATGCCTGAGTCAGTCCAAGACCGATGCACCAAGGCCCATGAATACATTTTCCTGTTAAGCAAGTCGCAAAAGTATTATTACGACCATGAAGCAATCAAAGAGCCAGCAAACTCAAAAAGCGAAGGAATTAGGTTTGGTGGAAACAAATATGGAGATAGCGATGACCCGAAACACGCCACAAAGTCAGGAAACGTAAGTAAAGAATATGAAAAAGCAAATAAACGTAGTGTATGGACTGTTACAACCAGGCCATACGAAGGGGCGCACTTTGCTGTGTTCCCGACTGAACTAATTGAACCATGCATACTTGCTGGCACACCTGTTGGCGGAGTCGTGCTAGACCCGTTTATGGGGTCTGGAACTACCGCACAGGTGGCCCAGAACCTTGGTCGGAAATACATAGGGTGCGAACTAAACATTGACTACAAACCGTTGCAAGACCAAAGGCTTTCGCAACAAGCCTTAATCCTATGAAGTTCATCCTCAACCACGACCGCAAGACCGTCCTACAGATGGTTGCTCAGGCTCCTGACGGCCATTCTGTAGAGATCAAACCACCTAACAGGACCGCAGACCAGAACGCTTTGTATTGGGCTGAATTGGGTGCGTTATCGGAGAAGACAGGTCAGACTGCTCCTGTATGGCATGAATGGTTTAAACGTCAGTTTATACAGCCAGAGGTCTTTGAGATAAATGGCGAGGTCATCATGGTCTGGCCGTCAACCACTAAACTAAGCCGCCAGGAGTTCTCGGACTACTTGGAGGCAGTTTTTTCTTGGATTGCCGAAAATGCTAAATAAACTGACCGCCAAAGAGAAAGCCTACTTGGGGCTTATAAAGGAAATGCGCTGCGTTGTCTGCGACCAGGAAGGTCCTAGTGACGCTCACCATGTTAAGCAGCACCGGCAGTACATCTGCATCCCGCTCTGTAAAGACTGCCACCAGGGTCCGCTAAACGGCTGGCATGGTCAGCGCAATATGTGGAAGTTGAAGAAGATGGACGAACTGGACGCTCTTAATGAAACCATCAAGCGGATTCTTGAGAAAACCTTTTGACCCCAAGCTCCACGAGGAGAACGACGGGCCAGCAAAAGAGGCTGTCATGGGCTACATCCGTCGGAATTGGGGTTTGAACGTGGTCGAGGGCGGGCAATACGATGTTGACCTTATCATCATTGATAAGGGTCGAGAGGTTGGCTACGGTGAGGTTGAGTGTCGTCATAACTGGGTAAGAAATTTTCCTTACCAAACGGTAAACGTGCCATATAGAAAGCACAAGTTCTTTACCCTAGACCTGCCAACAATACTATTCTCAGTACGGTCGGACCTCCAACAAGCCCTCTGGTGTAGGGGTGATACAATTCTACAAGCCCCGGTAGTTGAGAACCGCAACAAGTATGTCGCAGCCGGTGAGAAGTTCTTTGCTGTTCCATTGAGGTCTTGGAGACTTGTGAACCTATGAAGATTTTAGTTACTGGCGCAGCCGGATTCTTAGGCTCCCACCTATGTGACAGGCTACTTGGCTATGAGGTAGTCGGAATCGACAACATGATCGGTGGAGACCCCTTAAATGTGCCAAATCACGTAGATTTGAGGAGGTTTGACTTATCGGACCTCGATAAACTCACAATGGCTATGGATGGGGTGGATCTGGTCTACCACACAGCCTGCACCGCCTACGAAGGTCTGTCTGTTTTCTCTCCGTCTCTTGTGGTCCAGAACACTACACAAATCTCTGTAAACGTCATGACGGCGGCTATCAGGTCTGGAGTCAAGCGTGTGGTTCACTGCTCGTCTATGGCCCGCTACGGAGCCCAGAAAGCCCCGTTTACGGAGGATATGGAGCCGAAGCCACAAGACCCATACGGCATCGCAAAGCTGGCAGCAGAGCGGCTTTTGCAGAACCTAGCAGAGGTCCACGGGGTTGAGCTGGTGATTGCAGTCCCGCATAACATAATCGGGCCAAAACAGAAGTATGACGACCCGTTCCGAAATGTGGCCTCAATTATGACCAACCTGATGCTACAGGGCCGCCAGCCAATTGTTTACGGAGACGGCTCTCAGACTCGATGCTTCTCAGATGTGGACGAGGATATAGACATCCTGATGACGCTTGGCTTTAGTGACTGCGCCGGAGAAATATTTAACATCGGACCAGACAAGGGTGAGGTCACAATCCTAGAACTAGCCACGAGAATCGCCGGACTCCTAGACTTTGATCTTCAACCCATCTATATGCCTGGTCGACCGCAGGAAGTAAAACACGCCAACTGTTCCGCAGATAAGATCAGGAAGTGGTTTGGCTGGGAGCAGAGTATCCCTCTGGATGTGTCGCTCAAGAAGATCATTACCTATATTGAGAACCGAGGGCCGAGGCACTTTAAGTACCACCTGCCCATTGAGATCGTCTCGGACAAGACCCCTAAAACCTGGACTCAGAGGCTATTTTGACAGCCATCGTTATCTGCACTACCGACGCTAAATGCCTGCCGGTCTTGGCGGCCTCTATCACCTGTTATGTGCCGACCTACATCCCGGTCTATCTATCTGGGTCAGGGATGGTCTTCCCACGCCACCAGACCATCAATAGTGTTAATAATGCCACCAACTTTGGCGATGCTTTCAACAAGGTCTGTAACCAAGCCTTTGAGGACCATGAGGACATCGTTGTGTGTAATGACGACATCGTATTCATGCCGTCCACCTGGGAGCGGCTTATGGAAGATGTTGCTTTTTTACAACAGAATACGGAAAAGGTAGGCTGGGTGGCTGGTAGGTCGGATTATGCGAGGGGAGCCCAGAACGTCAGAAACCGCTTTGAGGGCGACCGGATGATAGGTTTACGGTGGGAGAGCGAACAAAAGGTAGTAGAGACGGACATTATCGCCCCGTTTTTTGGTTGGGTGTCTAAAGAGGCATGGGTAGACTTCCCGCCGCTAAACTGGTATTCAGACGATGTTCAATGTATAGATATGTCGCTTAAAGGCTACAAGCACTATGTATCTAGGTCTTATGTGCATCATGCCGGTAGCCAGACATTTGGGAGTGACTTCAAAAAGTGTATTGAGGATGCGAGACCTTGGATAGAGCAGAACAGGCCCGAGCTGGCGAGAAAGTGGTTCAAGACCTCCTGATGAATTGGTCCTGGTGGTGTCAGTACGGTGTTCTAGGACCCCCAATTCAAACCCAAGCGGCTTCTGCCGAGGGTGAGTACGTTCCTGAACTGGGCGATGTCTATGACCCGCCAGAGCCCCATTTGGAGCCAAACTTCCGAGACGGAGAGCGAATAGAACAAATCATTTGCAATCTTCCCCAAGACCTGCGTATAATTGTCAAGGCCAAGTACATTCAGTACCCGTACCAAGGCCATCATGCAGTAGCACAAAAACTAAAAATCAGCGTCGATAGGTTTGAAGAAAATTTAAGGAAAGCGAGATTAGAGATATGGAGAAGGTGGAACAAAGATCCGATGCCTGGTTCGCCCAGCGTTGCGGTAAACTCACAGCCAGCAGGGTAAGCGATGCTCTGGCAACTATTAAAACCGGAGAGTCGGCTTACCGACGCAATCTTAAACTGCAACTACTGGCAGAACGCCTTACTGGTGTTCCCACGGTAACTCCTGAGACTCCAGCAATGCGCTGGGGGACAGAGCAGGAGCCAATGGCTAAGATCAAATTTAGCCAAGTAACTGGACTAACTGTCGAGGAAGCACCATTCGTAGAACACCCGCTCATGAAGGGTCTTGGGGCCTCGCCAGACGGCTATACGAGTGACGGTGGTTTGGTAGAGATCAAGTGTCCACAAGGCCCACGGCATATCGAGAACATTCTGTCAGACAGAATCCCTAGAGAGTACATTCCTCAACTGCTCTGCCAACTTTCCTGTACTGGGAAGAAGTTTGTGCATTGGGTTAGTTTTCACCCTTTATTTCCTGACCGGTCACAAATCAAGATCATCAAGTTCCAGCCTTCAGAAGAAGAACTAGACGAGTTTGAGGGTAAAGTCTATGACTTTCTTGAGGAGTTAAACGACATGGAGGCAAAGCTGCGTGGATGAGAATTGCAATCATAATTTGTCTTTTGATGCTCTACCTGTGCCTGTAGCCAAGTTCTTGAAGTCTCTTATAGACCCAGAGCAGTACGGCTGGGCGGTGAACGCAGAAGTACGAAAAGAAGCAATAAAACTACTAAACGGAGAGCGCAATGGAATTAAAGATAGATACGAATAAAGACGACCTAGACGAGGTTTACAAGATGCTCATGGCCCCCATGATCGTAGCCAAGTTGGAGTCTTTTTCTGAAATGCTGCGGCAGATAGACAAACACGCAGAGACGTTTGATGAGACCACATTTCACAGGATCTACTCATCGTTCTGGCAAGAGTTCGGAGACTACCTTGAGTAGTTGGCTCATTGCCTTTGTTGGCTTTATTTATCTCTATATAGGTATAGAACAGTATTTCAAGGGAAACAGCCCCCTTGCAATTACCTTTGTTGGCTACGCATTTAGCAACATCGGGCTTTATCTGGCTGCCAAATAGGAGGTTATATGGGAATCAAGTACGAAGTAGTAGCAAACGGCGGGACCTACACCAACAAGAATGGTGAGGAGAAAAAACGCTGGGTGAAGTGTGGCGTGGTCATGGAAAATGACCGTGGCCTGTCGCTCAAGATGGAGTCTATCCCCGTGGGTTGGGACGGCTGGGCAATCCTCTCTGAGCCCCGAGAGAAGCCCCAGGGCGACTCCGACGTACCCTTCTAGGAGAGACCATGATCCTGGATGTCCAAATCTTTATGAAAGCCTGTGGACACGAGCCGTCTCATAAACTCATCAGCCTCTATCACGACTTAGTGCGTGAGGAGGTTGGTGAACTTGAGGAGGCTATGGCCGCTTTCAACGCATCAGAAACAGAAGCAGAAGAAGTGGCAGCCAAGGCAGAAGCCTTGGACGCTATCTGTGATTCCATCTGGGTGCTAATTGGCCTTGCCAAGACTATGGATTTGCCACTAGAAGCGGGTTGGGATGCTGTAGCATCTACGAACCTCAAAAAGATAGATCCTGTCCTCGGAACAGTTCGACGGGATGAAAACGGCAAAATCATGAAACCAGACCGGTGGGTCCCGCCTGATATGGTTCGTCTTATCAAGGAACGCAATGAACAAAGAAAGGCTAACGAGTTATCTTCAGCGCAAGAGGCCGGTGGCAATTGATGACATCTGCCACCACTTTTTAGTGGATAGGGGTACAGCATCCAAGTACATCAAGATACTCTCTTTGGAGGGGAAGATAGCAGTCCAGAAGAAGGGCAAGAAACACTTGTATCAAGAGGTGTCTTTTCCGCCGACAAAGAAACGATACTCAGGTATTCAAGAGTTGACTCTGAAATTAAACTCAGGGGTTTAGCAAGACATCTTGTCAAGATGACAGACAAGAAGAAGAGGCAGGATTGGTTGTTAGGTTTTGAGAAGCATAACGGGCCGGAGGTTACGAATAGACTGAAAGGTCTAGTTCTCGACCTCTGGCGCAACCGTTCTTAGAGCCCCCTCAAACATCTTCATATCACCGACTTTAGCCAGGACCTTGTTCTCAAAGGACTTGTCGTTGTGAAGGTAGCGGTGGCAGTTGGCACACAAGGGGATGCATTTCTTAATCTCCTCCATTGCGGTCTTTAGTGAGCCGCTAGCGATAAGACGGTTTACTTCTCGCTTGCCTTGAGTAATGACATGGTGGAAGTCAATAATGGAGTGGTGGCGGTTCTCTCCGCACCAAATGCAGGACATCGTGGACTTGTAGGTTTGCCAGATAGTACGGATGTCTCTCTTGACTACCGCAGCTCTGTCTATGTAAGCCTGTTTATTTTTCTCATAGTGCTTTTTAGACGCACCACGCTGATAAGCTCGTTTTTCCTCTGGGTCCTTGAACGGCATTAAAACTCTTTCGGATCAAAGCCAAATTCCTCAGATACTATCACACCCATTTTGATAAACGTGTCGTCGTGGGTATTCCAAGATTTAGACTTCATTTGGTAGAGCTTCAAGTGAACCATCTCATGAGCCATTGTCTTGATGACGTTATCTAGGTGGTCTAGTTTGGCTCTGGAGAGTGTAATGGTATGAGGGTCTGGTTCGTACTGGCCATAACAAGTTGGGTCGCTATTGACCTTGAACGTCACCTCAATTGATGGTGGCATACGCCATGATTTGAATGGGTGAACCTGTATCAGCATCTCGTAAACGGCCCTACAAGAGGCTGGTGTCAGTTTCATGATCGGTAGAGATCCAGTTCGTCTTTGCGACGTTTAACGAGGCCAGGAAGCACCTTCCCGGCGGCTTTGGTCCACTTCATAAACTCTTCTTCTACATCCTCCTTACGATTATGTTTCATTCGCAAGGTGGACTTCTGTAAGTTTCCAGCACCAACATTAAAAGCAAATGACACCAAAGCACCTCTTTGACCTGGTGTGGTTTTAGGGCATAGCCTATCTACCGCCGCCTCAAACCTAGCCAGATCCTTTCTTAGAACCTCGTCGATTTCAGCCATAGTCCAAATCCGGTCATCTTCTGGCCGAATCTTAAAGTTCCTGCGTTCAGCAAAAGGAAGTCGTGCCTGTTCCGGGTAAAGAACATGGCCGACCCCCTGAGTGATGAGATTTGCAGGACAGTAATACCACTTAGCCTTTACGCCCTCGTGGTGCTTAATCATGTCTATAACACGCTGCTCAAGCACTACTTTTTACCCCATCCACGGCTACCAAACCAGAATCCAACGATTCCACCCAACATAGCCATCTCTTCCTCTGAGAAGATGATGTCGGCGGCTTTAATCATGTCGTCAATGCTATTGATCTCACCGGTAGACATAAACCAGTATGTCAAAGCCATATTGATAGCAATCAACTCAAAGATAAACAGGAAGGTCACGGCTGGGCGCACTATCCCGTTGAGGTTTACTACCCAGGTAGAAGCTCTCTCCATGATCTTCTGGTCGTGAGCTAGAGCAGCGTTTTGCATCTGCGCCTCGGTCTGCATAGCGATTTGGTCGGTGCGGATCTCCTCGACCTTCTGTTGTGCTATAAAACCACGCTCTGCAAGGGCAAGTTCACGCTCGGTCTGCATCCTAGCAAGTTCAAGTTCTTGCTTTTTGTCAGCCTTGTCTTGGAAAAACCCAAGCAAAGAAGGAAGGCCAGAAGTAAGGATTCCAGCAAAAGTAGAAATAAGACTAAGCATTTAACCTCCGCATCCAGATGCAATTAAAATTTCCATAGGCAACATACAAGACTGCCACAAGATATAGGTAATTATTGAGGCGGCAGCAAAGCATAGCCACTTCAGCCGATTCATAGCCGCTCTGTCGTGCCCATCCTCGGTGTATATCTTTTCAAACTCTTCTTTTTGGCGGGCCTCGATTAACTCAACCTCATGCCAAGCAGCCTTGCCCCATCTATTGATGGTTTCCTGTTTGATCTGCTCTTTGAGTTTCTGGGCTTCTTTGACTCGGTTGTATTCTTCTACGGCATCCACAAATGCGTAGTCTCCATTCCGAACCGCCTGCTTGCGTCTCCAAGCCTTACGAGCCTGGAGTTCTTTCTTTCCTAGATCCTGGACCTGTTGGGCTACACCCTCCAAGTCATCTGCAAGGGATATAGCTTCACTAAGACCGCCTATACCGCCTTTGACGGTCTCAATGAGTGGATCCATTACTTGCCTTTCTTAAGCCAGCCTTGCACAGTCTGTGTCTCAAAAATTCTAAAGCCCGTCCAGACAATCGTGAACAGGGCCGCTATGCTGGGCAGTATCTCAGCCAGGGTGCCGAGTACGGTCACGACAGACAGGCCGTCAGCAACGTGCTTTGCAGTCTCAGAAGCGTGGTATGCCATCATGCCACCTCGTCAGCAGGTTCAGGCGTGTTACCCTCTGCAAGCCACTCTTGAAATGGAAGATGGTCTTCTGTGCAAGTCAAACGGCACTTACCATCGTCATCAATGCGAGCGTAGATTTGTGGTTCGCCTTCAACGGCGGGAAGCATTTTGTAAATCATAGTTCAGCACTCCACCCAAGATATGCCCCATTAGAATTAGACGCTCTAAAATAACCTGCTTGACCGCCAGTTAAACCAGAAGTTGTTAAATTTACAATTGCCATAAACGGTGACGCACTATCAAATGCAGGGACAGATGAAAGAGTAAAGTTTGATCCATTAACTCTAATTCTGTAGTCGCCAGCAGTTCCGTTTTGGTCTAGTGCAGATGGAGCCGTTCTCATCATTACTGGAAACATACACAAACCATAAGAGACAGTAGACGAATCATTAAATGCAGAACCAAAAACATTATTTGAAGCGGTTGTTGTTATTCGATAGTAATACCTCTGACACAGACTTAACTCAGTCCCATACGGTCTGCGCTCAAACTCAGTGGCAACAGAGCCGACCTCTAGTTGTACGCCGGTGATGTACCAAGTGGCTCCGTTGGTTCCGACTACGCTGGTTGCGCCGGTGGCTGACTCATATTCAGTACCTGCCCATGCTCCTGCGGTTCCGCTATAAGTAGAACCAACGCCAAGACCGAACCAAACTCGAATACCTGGGCTGGTATTTGTAAGCCATGTTCCGCTAGTATCGCCAGCAATCGTTACAGACTTTTGTTCCCATGTATTGGCAGATGAAATGGTGTAGGTAAAAGGATATGAACGATCATAGGCACTATTTACCAGTGACCCGCCGAAAGTACCAGTAAGACTAGAACGCACCCAAAAAGAAACCGTGACCGTTTTTGCGCTTGCCGAACCCCATCCCAAATCATATGTGTTTACACCTTCAATCATTTGTGCAACGGCGAACAATTCTGACGATCCAACTGAATAAGCAGAAGACGAGGTAATCAATAAAGAATTTGTAAAGCCAGCGGGTGCAGTAGACGATTGTTGAACCGTTAGTTTTGAAGTCTGACTGACATACATCTTCCACCTATCAGTAGCATACTGACCATTTGATGGGTTGATTGAAGCCCCCGCATTCCTCTGGTCAATCCGCATATCACCATTGATGATCCTGTTGCGGCCCATCGTGTTATACGCTGTCGGAGTGGCTCCGTTGATCTGAGCAGTGTTACCGCCAGAACTATCAAGAATTTCGTTGACCTTAATCGTGGACATTATGCAGCCTCCAGTGCAGCGATTCGTGCTTCTAGTGCGTCATTCTTTGCAGACAGTTCTTGAATAGCGGCGGTCAGCGTAGCCACCAAAAATGATGTGTCAACGCCTTGGTAGACTGGTCTTGTCTGCTCGTTACCTTCTTCGTCTGTGTAGGTCTCGACCGCATCCTTCTCGCCAGTTACACAGTCAGGCACAACCGCTTGCAGTTCATGGGCAATAAAGCCTTGACCAGCAGAACCGTCTATTTTCCATGTGTATGTGCATGGTTTAAGAGCAGCAACCGTAGCCAAAGCACCAGTCATGGGTGCTACATTCTCTTTTAGTCGGTAATCTGATGAGGTGTTATATGCAGTAGATGTAGTTGTTACACCAATTGTCCCGACCTCAGAGTTATTTCTCTTGAATTGAATTGCTTTATTTGTTCCAGCGGAGGCATAAGTATCGTCACATACTTGCCCAACAGTTGCGTTTCCGTCATATCTCAAATGAAATTTAGCACCAGCACTGGTGGCTCCAACCATAAAGTTACCGCTGGAGTCGATACGCATACGCTCTGTGTTGTTTGCGTAAAAAGTGGTAAAGTATGTTCCGCTTGAATTTATGCTACCAAATCGTGCTTCTCCACCGCTCGGGTAAAGCAACATTCCAGCTTTCGCATCGCCGCTATATTGAAGCACAACACCTTTAGTGTCGTTTAATCCAACATTTACACCAACAGTGCTTTGCGGTGAAGTAGTACCAACACCAACCTTGTCACCAGAGTTATCTACAACCAGCGTAGTGCCATCAGTGACAACAACTGTCCCAGTCTCGGCTGGCAGTGTCAGAGTGTAATCGGAGTTTGTCGATGGACTTGCAATTGATAGCGTCCCAGTTCCAGATGCGTTTGGGGTCAGGCTAATTTTTGACATGGCTTATACCCCTCGATTGGCTTGCTCCGCCAGCATGGCCTCGTAGGCTGCAATGACCTCGGCAGTGTGTACGCCAGCACAGATTGCCTGCACCCGAGCGTCTTCACCAGAATAATCCTGACCCGGTGCAACCACATGGCGGTGGTAAGAAGTCGAGATCACATTGCCGTCTTCAACAATGCGGGTGGCAGTGCGTACTTGCACAGAGCCGTTCTCGGTTACTTCAATCTTGTCTACCGCTACTTGTTTTTCTAAAGCCATTTTGTTTTCCTTTCCGTCTGCATCATCCGATGCAGATAATTACGCCGTATAGTAAGAAGCGCTAACAATAATTTGCGTTGTGTTTCCAAAATTTGAATTACTGATAGTAAAATTATCACCAGTTCCGGTGATGCTTCTTAAAGAAAGATTTATAGAGTTGTTTGGCAACAGCATTGTAAGACTGCCACTTAAAGAAGATGCTGCGGACATCCAAACAGAACCAGATGTTGTGTACCCAGAAGTTAGGTTCGCAGATGTAAAAGGAAGGCCAGATATTCCTGGAGTTCCTGTTGATGACCCTTTATTTGTTAATTCAACATAACAAAAAATAGTCACCAATCTTCCAATTTTTGTGTAATAGCCGTTTCTGTTAGACGCATAAGTAATTCCGACAGATGCTCCATCAAAATTTAGAGTCGGCGTCCAAGTCCCTTCCTCGTAGTCATCTAGCGCATTAGCGGCTGCGGTGTCAGTACCAAATAGGATTCCAGTAGACGCTCTTGCATAGCCAGATACATCCAAAGCAACAGTAGGACTAGCAGTACCAATACCAACTCGGTTGTTCGTGTCGTCTACAACCAGCGTAGTGCCGTCTAGTTTAAGAGCAGCGTTGTCGGTAGTTAAACCATTCGTGCCGTCAATCGTAATAGCCATTTAGATCACCACCCATCGAGAGCCAGAAGGAACAGTTACCGTCACGCCAGAGTTAATTGTGATCGGGCCTGCGCTCATGGCGTTGTTGTTCGTCGTAATTGTGTAGTTAGCGGAGATGGTATTGGAGTTCTCCCAAAGACCAGTGTCAGTAGAGTTACCACCACCCACAGCACCCCAGGCAGTTCCGTCATACCCCTCAAAACTAGCGGAGTCTGTATTGAATCGGAAGTAACCAGCAGACGGAGACCCATCTCTTTGAGCCTCTGACCCACTCGTGATTATGACAGAGCCAGTAGTTGTTGTATAGCCAACAGCAGAAAGATTTGTCCTCGCTCCAGCCGCAGTAGAAGATCCCGTTCCGCCATCAGCAACAGCTAGATCCGTAGACAAGGAGACGGACGTAGCAGTCACGGCCCCAAGGGTAGTTCCACCGCTTACAACGAGGTTTCCACCTACGGTTACTGAATCCCCGTCTGCTCCAGTCTCAAAGCGTTTGAGAGCCGCCATGACCTCACGGATGGCGTTATTGATACCACTGGGCGCACAGCCCTCCGCAATGTTCACCGAGTTTACGTCGGTGTTATTACCTGCGGAAGCGTCGTATTCGCTGATTTTTGTCTTTGCCACGTTTTAATCTCCAAGTAATCCAGAAGTCCCGCCAGCGGTTCCAGCAACACCAGCGGATCGAGCAGCGGCCCTAGTTAAAATCTCATCTAGAGATTGTAACCTTTGAATAGCCGTTTGTTGAGTGGGAAGGTCTAAAGAATAAAGAGTTTTTGCAAGTTGTTCAGCGGTTGGTTGGCCAGGCCCAGTCATGGTCCTAAGAGCGTAGTTTCTCAAACCGCCCAAAACGCCTCGATCCATCATCTGAGGGATTAGTTCGTCTTGCCCTTCAAACTCTCGTTGGGCAAGGGTCCTTGGTTGAGTCTGAGACCCACCCATCATCCTTACATCTGTTGCTCGGATAACTTTTTCACGCTCAAGTCTAGCGGTAAGATCCATGAGCGCATCATCGCCAAGGAAGACAGAGAGTTGGGCCCGCTTCTCAGGAGAACCCCAAACTCTACGCAAAACATCAGATCCGTCTGCGCCTTTTTGTATATTTGCCTGGATTGTGTCAAACACACCAACCTTGAAGCCCTCTTGCTCAGCTGGACTTAGACCTTTGTAGATCCTAGCAATTTCACGAGAGTCTAGGTTTGCAAACTTACGCCCCTGTTCAATAGCGTCTACAACCTCGGTAGGACCAGCAAAAGCCCAACGAGCTGCCTTATAAGACGCAGGGCCAACCTCGTCTATAACCCCGACAAACTCATTACGCTTTTGCTTGAGTTTCCCTAGTTCGGTCTCGCCAATGCCACTTCCGGGTTGCTTACCAGTAAACAGAACATCATCAAGACCACGCTTAATGTAATCAAGCGTCATTAGGTCAAAACCTCCAACTTGTCCCATCTTTGTTGGGTCTGCCGGTAGTTCTATACCGTCATAGGCAGCAATCCTTCTGGCTCGGTTATATGCATCCTTAAAGGCATCTAACTTCATAAAGCCCATGATTCGTGGGTCGTCAATGACACCACCCTCACGGTAGGCTTGCTTATAAAGAGGTTTAGACGCTGCGTCACGCTGCCTAATAATCTGCTCAGACAAATCTACTGCGTCTGCATTGACACGGAAAGCTTCACGGAAGTCTTGAATAATCCTTTGCGGCGCACCAGCACCACGGGACTCAGCAAGTTCACGAGCGGCTTGTGAAGCACCTGGGTACTGAGCAACAATGTCGGCAAGACGGCGTGTATTCTCGCCACCTAATTCAATGATGGTCTCTGGCTTATAACCACCCTGCTTGATAAGTGTCACACGACGCATAGCCTCGTTTAGGTCCACGCCGTCTCGTTGCAAGGCTTGAAGAAGTTTTACATCAGCACGACGGGAAAAGTCGGAAGGTAGACCAACGAGTTTACGTCCATAGTCTAGAGCCTCTTCAACTCCGGGAACTTTTGAAACAACCTTGCCTGTTGTTTGTAGGCCAGCACCAAGCCCAGCACCAATCTTTGCTCCACGCTCTGCACCAGCAACTCTTTGCCCTTGCTCAGCAGAACCAGCACCACCAATGCCACCTGTGACGCCTCCTGTAACAGCAGCACCACCAGTTGCAATTACCGGTTTTGGAACCCTTGAAACAACCGGAGCCATCCTTCTCATGGTGTCCAAAGACTTTAGCGTAGAGACACCACCAAGTGCGATAAGAGGAAGCCCGCCAACAATCTCAGATGTTATGGCAGTTCCGGGGGACTCCTCATAAAACTGTTCTTTACCCATAGACAACTGCGCCAAGTTTTCCTCATAACTGCCCTTACCAATCAATGCTTTTAAGCCAGCCTCGGCCTCGTCAGAGAACCCAAACGACAAACCTTGAAGCGCAGCTCGTACAGGGCCAAACTCAGCAATAACACCATTTGCTTTGTTGTAAGTGGTCACAGCCTCAGCAAAAGACTTTGGGTCATATCCCTCACTTTTGAGGTAGACAAGACTTTCTTGGGGCGTTGCCCCACCTTCTGCAAGCTTAACCATGTTCCGTAAAACACGCTCGACTCTTGGTGATTTAGCCATTATTAGTCCAGTTTAAATTTCTTTTTAATGTCCTTGGGATTTGGAGCAATTGTTTGCGGCGTATAAACAGGCCCAGCGTTTTTAATCATGGCCTGAGTCGCAATCTTTCTTGCATCTGCCTTTTGTGCAATAACGTCAGGTGTGTCACCAGGCATTGGGAAGTAAGTTTCGTACTCTTGTTCCATTTCTTGTGCGCCAATAGCAGCACCTGATTCTTTACGCAGTTTTGCACGAATCCAGTCGCTTGCTGCTTGTTTGAATTTTTGCTGCTCACCGCTCATGACTTGACGCTCTAAGTATCCACCAACAAATGGAACGCTGGCGGCCATAGATGTTCCAGTTGTTGGCAATGCTTCCTGTGGCAATTGACTCAAAATACCCTCAGAGTTGACCATACGCTCGGCAAATCCAGCGGCTGCCTTTTGAGACTCAGTGCCTTCCATCTTCTTTTCTTCTCTTGCTGCGGCTCTTTCTGCCCGACCTTCAGCGGCAATGGCTGCTCGATCCTTTGCGGACTCTGTTCTTGCCTGAAAAGACTCTTCCATCCTTGCCAAATCCAAAGCACGTTTGTCGGCGGTATCTTCATCAATACGACCGGTTTGGTAACCACTCTCATAGGTTTGAGCAAGTTGACGGACTTGAGGGTTTTGAGATGTTAGATAAGACGAGAACGGTGAAATCATCTTGTCGCCACCAACACCCAGACCGGACTGGCGCAGAAGTTTTTGCGTTTCGGCAAGACCCTTAACGGCCTCCACCCCTCCAGGAACCATCATCAATGCTTGGATCTTTTGTGGGTCAAGTTGAACGCCGGTAACACGACCTGGCTCCATAACCGGCTGATAATTACTTAGATTACCGGTAACACCTAACTCGGTAGGAATCTCAGTTCCCGGCGCACGAGTTGTCTTAAATACCTGTGGCAACAAGTCCTGAATCTGCTTCTCACGCTCACGTTTGGCCATCATGTCCTTGACCTGCATACCGGTCAGTAGGTCTTTAAGGGTCTTATCAAAAGAACCTTGGTAAGCAGACACAGCAGAAGGACCAACTTGTCCAACAATCTGTCCGAGCGATGGTTTACCCGTTCCAGGCGCACCACGAGAGGCTTGAAGAAGACCAAAACCAAGTTGCGTCAAAAGATTACTCTGAGCTTGTTGCTTTGCCTGTGCTTGTTGCTCTGGCGACAGAAGGCCCATCAAAGGGCTTTCACCACCACCAAGAAGATCAGCGAGAGTTGCCATGTTTACCTCAGATCAAAGAGTTGCTGCGCTGTTTTGGGCGCATAGCCAGTAAAGACAGATAGTTGGAGTAATCAACAGAACCGGGTTGGTATTGCTGTGGCTGAAATGGTTGTTGAGGGCCAGACGGTTGTTGCCGACCGCCAAACAACTTGCTTGCCAATCGAGCGGAGTCTAGTGCATCTTTTACGGTCAACAGGGATGGTGCAGCCGCAACAGATGTTAACTCTGGTATTGCCGCTTGAAATGTACCAGCACCAGCAGTTGCCCCGCCATCTACTGGAATAGTACCGGTTTGTTGCAAATAGTCTTGCAAGGAACCAGGGGCAGGAGTGTAAGTTGGCCCAACTTCAGTTGTTGGGTAAGCCGCCTCAGAAGCCGGGATAGCAACAGAGTCAACTATCGGAGCAGAAGACTCGCCATAGAAACCACCTGGTTGTGCTTCTACATCGTAATTGTAGTCTGTTCCACCAGTAAGTTCTTGCCCAACATAAACAGTAGCAGCAGTTGTGGCTCCTGACTTTAGAGCGTCTCCAAGTTCCTTGCCGTCATCTAGCTCAAATGCTGTCTTTGTTGCTCCAGCGGCAATAGGACCGCCAATAGCTGCGGCAGCAATAACAGCAGCAGTTTCAATAGGGTCCTTTAAAGCTGGTTGAATAATCCTGTCGTCAATTGATGAACCAAGATTTTTAACTTCCTGAATTGGGTTTACACCACCCATTTAAGCCTCCATGATCCATGTGTAAGGACGAGCGTTTTGATTTTTCATTACACGCTCCCATCCTTTTCTATCGGACTGAAACAAGACATTCACGCATCCGATGCTTTTTGCAAAGTTTTTAAGATGTGCAATTCCTTCGTCTAGGTCGTTTTCTAACCAAACGGCCCAGGCAAAGAAATTGTTGTTCGGCATCTTATGCCCTATGAAGAAGCCAACAACTTCTTCGTTTTCCAGCCCAAGTACGCATACCGCCTTGCGGTTCTGGATGGCAGAGTAAACATCCTCCGGTATCCAGTCCGCAGTTGGGGTTTTAAGTAAAACCTTTTCTAGTCCTGGCTTGATGTCTCGCCAGTAATTCTTTAACTCTTCTGTTTTTAATACTTTGGGTGTCAAAAGAGTAGGCCGCCCAATCCACCAAGAATTGCTCCGGTCTGAGAACCACTAAGACCGCCAAAACCACCAAACATCCCTCCGACTTGAGATCCAAGCAGCGCACCGCCAAGACCTTGTGCAAGGTAGTTGGTTGATGATGGAGCGTTAGTAGTGGTTGTTCCAACACGGGCTAGAGGAGTTCCGTATACACCAGACAGGTAAGACATCAATGCCTCAACCGGCTGTTGTTGTTGGAACGAGAATCGAGCCATTTCCTCTTGCAGGGGTTGGGCGGCAATAGCCTCACGCTGTGCGCCGACTTGGGCAAGAGTTTGAGCTGGCAGGAACTGTTGCTGATAGAACTGAGGAGCATAAGCACCCAGGGCGGCTTGTTGTCCTAGAGCCTGCTGCTGGAGGCCACGTTCACGGGCATAGTCCTGATAGGCAATGTTGGTAGCAACGTCACCAATGGCCCTTCCTGTGGCTTCCTGAGCCTGTCCAATGGCCCGCTCCATAGCACCGGAGCCGTAACGACCACGGGCAGAGAACAAGGATGCTAGACCGGGAAGGGTTGATTGCTCAAACTGCTGTTGAATAGGACGGGTAGCGGCAGAAATTGCAGCCTGCTGATACGGAGAGCCCTGCAGGAACCCACCACTTGCAGTTTGCCCAAGACCAGACAAGGACGACAAATAAGCCTGTTGACCAGCCTGAAGAGCGGGTGATGCTTGTTGGGCTAGTTGTTCTGTCTGTGCAAGTGCGGAAAGTGTCTGCTCAGAAGGCGAAACATAAGTCTGCCCAGGGAAGAATGTTGGCTGTGGCCCGGTAAGGAACAGTTGCTCTGCCCGCTGAAGACCAGTCTGCAAATATGGCAGTAATGCTGGGTCAATTGACGAGGTTTGGGTTGTAGTAGCCATGCTCTATCCTATCAGAATGTAAGCGTAAGTTTTATCTGCTGTGCTATTGGCCCAATGCCTGATAACAGCACTTCCTGCGGTTTGTGATTCAACGTATACGTTTGAGTAAGCCTGTGGTGCTATGTACTGCGCCGTCAAAATAACGCCTGGAATAACCGGTCTTGGGATTGTTCCATCTGCCGCAAAATGCTCCAGAGTTACCCCGACATCCGATACCGCTCCGGCCAACTCAACATAATCGTTAGCAGCAAGATCCAAAAAAATGTTCATGGACCCGATTAAATGGCTTGGGTCGCCTGTAGACTTCCTGGCGGGTAGACCAAACCTTGATGCCGACCTCACAACATCTGTCCCGTTTATACGGAACCAGACATCGGCATACTGAGCGTCATTCGTGCTATTAGCCAACTGCAAGGAATACTGGAAGTTATACACACCAGCGTTTCTAACATTGATCCTAGTTGTGTTACTTAGGTAGACACCGTTGGATTCCTCTGTGGTGTCAAACACCACAACCGCACTGGTTCCGGTGCTAGGAGCCGTCTGGTCTGTGTTGTTAGAGAAAGACCCGTAAGGCGCAGCGTCAGCTTCAGCCGCATCCGAGAACGGAATCAGGATAATTTTTGTATCTACAGAAATCCTCTCGTCTACCAAGGATGTCGTCGTAGCATTACCAGTATTTAGCGTGATCGTGCCAGTGTTATTGGTCTTGCCATTCATGATCCCGTTGACGATTTCAGCCATTACACGGGGGTCTTGACCAAACGGAGGTAGAACCCTAAACATTAGCGGCCACCAGCAGGAACAATCTCAACATCCATACCAATAGCGGTCTGCCATGTCGCCCCAGTTGGAGTAACACGAATCCTGTGGTACTTACCGTAGGACCTGACGCCAACTCGGTTTTCTGTGTTGGCAGAGGCTACCGAGCCATAAGTAGGTGTAGCACTCAGGACGCTCCTAGAAGCAATCGAGATATCAGCAGACCCGCCGTCAACCAAGGGCTTGACCATCGTAATCATTGAGTTCTGGCCGTCTGTCTGAAGGTCCGAGGTCTCAATATAAGCAGTTTTGTTGTTACCAGAAAAGATAACAATTTTGTCGTCTTTAACGCCAGTCAGAAGGATCTTGCCTCCTACCCAAACCCGTGAGTCTAGTGAGATCCCCAGGAGATCAAGGTTGGTGTTATAGGTATCCAAAGCCTCAAGCGTGATACTTGGCGTGGCGGCAGTCGCTACACCGTCTACGCTCGTATCAATAATTGACCAGCGTTTGGTAACGATGTGGTAGACCATAAGGCGGTACACATCGTCCACACTCGGGTAACCCCAAATCACCAGGTTGCGCTCTGGGTCAATGGCGGCAGACATCTGACCAATGTTTCCTTCAACCACATCTCTGAAGAAAAAGCGGTTTACCTTCTCCGCACCAATTGGCTCAATAGTCTGGCCATTACAAGCATAAAAACCATCGTCAGACAGGAAATAAGTCACGCCCTGCCATTGGGTTACAGAGTTTGTTTCGTAACAGCCGATATTCCTAGCAATCGTGTCAAACTGGAAGATCAAAGGCGTACCAATATAGCTCATACGGACAATGGCTCTCTCCAAGAGAACAAGTCCAAATTCACCACCGGTTAGGCCACGAACCTCACCGCCTTCAGGGATGTCCTGATAGTCAGACTGAGTTACACCAGAAGAACTCCAAGTTGTAGGATCGTTAATACCTGACCACTGCACTCGGTTAGGGTTACTAGCAGGAATGTTTGCCGTCACCACAAAGTCACGGACCACAGACAAAAGTTTTCCGGCTGGCGCACCAGCGTCTAGGTCAACAAAGGTGTTTCCTGTCGTGGTAAGGTCAAAACTCTGTAACTTGTCCTGTCCGTTAGCGGCAATCATCGTGTCGCCAAACTGCACGAATCTCCAGCGGTCTGAAGTCGTGTAGCCAGTAGTCGTCAGGGAAACATCGTCTAGCGTTGCGTCATTAGCGTCAAACAGGAATAGCCTGTTAGCACCACCAGCAAAAATCTTTGTCTCGGCAGAAGAGTTAATAGCAGCGGCCACACTATTCAAGTTTTCACTAGCCGCCTCAGAGTAGGCTACCGAATCAGGAAACGGACCGTAGCCAGTCGCCTTTGGGTAGACATTTTTGGCGTTTGTGAGCGCACCTACCAGTCCAGGCTGGTCAGGCAACCACTCACCTAGAATCACCCTACTTGTTGCCATGTGTTGTTTCCACTAGAAATTGTTGTCCAAGTGTTGCTCTCAGCAGTCACTTCAGTCCATGTATTTGGGTCTACAGAGATTGTCGTCCAGACATTCTCACCGACCGTAACATTTGTCCAAGTATTAGCCTCTGGCGGTACGTCAACCCACTCCTCGCCATACACATAAAGGTTCGCAGCTACAACACCAACGGCGGCAACACTACCTTGGACCGCATATATTATTCCTGCGGTAACGCTTACATCCCCGCTGCCAGAGATAGCCCCATCAAGAGCAAACTCAACACCAGCGAGTGCAGATACCGCTCCATCAGCAGATATAGCACCAGAAACAAACCTCAACCTATCAGCAGACGCAGAAACGTCCCCAGAAGCGGTTATAAGCGACTCTGCGAACCTGAGCCTCAGAACATCACTAGAAACCGTCCCAGAGGCCGCTACAAGGGCTTCTGCTTGGCGTATCGCTGTGAATACTGCGTCTACATAAGCGGTTGCAGTAATGCTTCCTGATGTTGTCCGTTCCCTAATAGATTCGGCTGAAACATCACCTGCTGCGGTAATAATTGCCTCGCCGTACAGTTCTTTGAGAACCTCTGCGGCTACATCACCGGCTGCTGTTATAGAGCCGTCAACAAGTCTAAGTCTAATTGCGTCTGTTGCTACTGCGCCATCTGCGGTTATTGCTCCAGAGGCGTATCTTTCTGCGTAGGCATCTGCTTGTGTATCGCCTGACGCTACAACTGCACCGCCCGAAAACATAATGCAAGTATCGGGGGATTCCCAAATCTCGCTATCTAGGCTAAACGGTAGGGAATCTAAGTCACCAAACTGGTCGAGATCCTCTAGCGTGAAAGGGCCGCAGATGTCCGCCACATTAGTCCAGCGTAACCGTGAGCGAACCAGTAGCCACCTTGAGGATGTCACCGGTCTCAATAGTCTTAGAAGTGGTCAGATCGGTATACATCAGTAGGTTTCCAGAAGTAACCGCATCATGGATGCCAATCGCCACAATCGTTCCCCAAGAGCCGGTAGCCTGTGGGAATGAGATGTCTGAGTCAGAGGTCACAATACCACCAGATGCAGTAGAGACGCTCAATGACTGACGGGCATAAGAGCCACCAGAAACCTCAGTTCCGCCGCCAGCGTCGCTAGGAGCCACGGTATACAGACCAACATAAGTCGTAGTCGGTGATGTATAAGAAGTGTTGTTCAACACATGATCGAGAATCTTGTTCTCAAGATAGTTGGAAAATTCAGCCATTTTTACCTCGACGTAACAGACATAGTTAGGGGGACACCAGAATACTCAGCCTCATCGTCTGAAGTATTGAGTGAAGATACTGCGTTGTTATACAGGCTAGACCACACTTGCAGTCTGGCATCATTCATCAGATACGGCTCGGCCTCCAAAAGCGCACCATAAAGCAGCGCATCAGGGCAGTTTGCCAAGAACTCGTTAGAAGACACAGAGTCGCTCATAGCGGTTGGCTTACCGTAGTAAAGCATGGTCAGCGTCTTGGCAGAATCAGGATACGGAGCCAAGACAATCTCGGCGGCCCTGAGAGTGTAATAGTTCGGAAGGCCAGCTTCATCTGCCCTTGCGTCCCTTGTAAAAGCACTGGGCGAAAGGTAAGAAATAGGGGTTCTAGGCGTTCCGGCAATGTAAAGATCACGCATCTGCAAGAAGTCGCTAGGAAGGCCCACAGTAGGGTCTCCGCTAGTCGTGGTAGCAGTAGCGGTCTTGAGCATCTGCCGAATCCGCACAGAGCGGTTCA
>VFQS010000697.1_pt1 | contig 35268 bp, 31 predicted proteins | sample 3512361 | NCBI WGS metagenome assembly VFQS01 (sample SAMN10412375, study PRJNA504923) | tailings metagenome | isolation source: Relicate 1 Philex TSF3 active mining | place: Philippines
CTACTAGGATAACTGACATGAGAAAGATATTTTTCACTTTTGCAATTGTACTTTCAACTTTCAATTTATTTGCTCAAAGCTCATCTGAAATACCTGAGCAAAATATTTCTCCTGATAGCCAAGCAATTTTCAGGATTTTTGCCACTAAAAATATGTACACATTCATCAAGTTAAATACTAGAAATGGAAAAATGTGGCAAGTTCAATGGGGAATGGAAAATGATTATAGATTTGAGACTTCATTATCCAACATTTCACTAGTTAACAATTCAGATGAAAGGAACGGTAGGTTTTTTCTGTTGCCTACTAGTAACATTTATACTTTTATACTGTTAGACCAGATAAGTGGGAGATCATGGCAAGTTCAATGGGGAAAGGAAGGAGAACGTGGTATAACTGCAATATATTAATACCATTTCAATCAGAGAAATAATTTAAGGATTGGTTGGTAAAATTAGAAAAGAGTTCGTTTTTAGTATTCAATTACAATACAAATATTGGTTTTATAATTAGCCGATGATTTATTAGGGATATGTTTAATTTTTTGATGTCATCTTATCAGTTACTAATATATTAACAGAATTTCAGAAATCACATATAAACTTCTCTCATTGTCTTGTTAGTCAGATTTTTATATAAGCGGATTAGTACAATATGCCCAGGGTATCTCATCATAATATCTCTTAATGCATTAAAGTTATTCTCTTCGGATAGTATTGCCAATTCAAGTTCTTTGGGGTCATAATTCGGTTGAATTTGACCAAATATCACTGGGAGTATATACCACAAGTATTTCTTCCTATTTTTTTTCAGCCAAGGTGCTTTTTTGTCATGAACATTCAAATCTATAATTTTCTTAAACTTTTCCTCAAGAATTCCAGCAATATATAGATTTGAGACCTTTCCTGTTTTCTCAACTTTAATTACAACCCAGGCTGATTGCAGCTTTATTGTAGAATCAACAATTAACCCTTTGGTTAAGAATGATCTTAATTTTTCAGATTCAATATGCTCAAGGGTAAAATTGTCTATAATTTGACCTTTTTGCGATAGGCAATTGAATGAAACTAATAAGAAAAGAAAACTTCCAATTTTTTTTATCATCGTATCCAAATCAAATAATCATAAAAAACATTCTATTTTCCAGATACTTTTTCTTTCGGCCTTGTGAATCTAATTTTCTTTCCGGTCCAATTTGTCAAGTTTCCTGAGCTGTCCATAAATGAAAATTCAATTTCATAATTGTAGCCTTGCTCTAAATTGAATTCACCTGCGCACATACCGTGCCCAACCATTAATTCATTTCCAATAGGATTAATATAAAATGTTGTTTTTTTCTTCGAAATCAAATCTTTTAGAGTAGTTTTCACTATTAAGTCTGGATTGTCGGTCACAGGTTTACTAAAAATTGCATACACTTCAGGGCCGCATCTATATTCTACAAAAGTCTTTCTGATTAATTTGGGTCGGGTCGATATTTGAGGTTTTTCAAATTCTTTCAATACTAAGACTTGATAAGAATAGGGTTCCGTTTTTCGGGTAGAACTATTAAAATTCCCAAATTGTTCATATTCAGGTAAGTTGTCGATGAGTATTTGATAGTCTTGGCCTGGGACTAATTCTGTTTCAGGTTTTAACAATGCTTGTGTCAGGTAGAATTGTCCAACATGGGTTTCAGTAACCAATAATTTAATTTTGGTATCTCCAGATTTAAGAAACACATCATGTTTTTTATTGAGTCCTAGAATTACCTCTTGGCTTGCTCCATATCCCGTAATGATAAAAATAGAGTTTTGCTTAATTGTTTTTCCTCCAGGATATACATATAATCCATTGAAGGTACAGTCAGCAAATGCTGAATATGTAACCAAAAACCCAATAAAAAGTGCAAGTACTTTTTTCATAGGATGAAGCTAAGAATATTATTCCTTAATACACCTTACTGAAGCTCCTGTTGCTTTAACTGCTAAACCAATTTCAACTCCAGTGCCTGTTGATGTAAATCCAATTCCATAGGCATTAGTTAAATTAGAATAAGGAGTACTTGACCAATAGAATCCAATGCTTCCTTCACCTTGAACAATGCCTTTAACACTATCTCTTATACCTGCCAAAGGTAGTTTTAATGGTGATTCATAACCACTTTTTGAACCCCAACTTTCTATTTCTTCTTTCCATTCACGTGTTGTAGGTACTCTAAAGCCTAAAGGACAAACGTTATTATCTCCACCATTCATAAGTCCACTCCAAAGGCTATTTATTGGAACAATAAGCCAATCACCCCAAGAACTATTGCTTAATATAAAAGAATTATTTAAACCATACTCACGATATACTAAGGATTGGGATAGAGGAGAATCTCTGACTTGATGTCCATCTGAAGATCGTCCCCATTGGTATAGGTAACCAAATGATTTAGCATCTGAAATAGATGTTGAAACATTAATTGCTCCAAGATTTTTATCTAACCAAATTCTGCCTGTAGCAGAAACCACAGTTTTATAGTCTGGCTCAGGTAATGTTGTAAACGTTACTTCTTTTCCATAAGTGATACCTTTAGCATTTTTGGCATAGGCTTTGTAAGAATATTTAGTATATGATCTTAAATTTGGAATAGATTTAAAAAAGTCACCAATTCCTGAACCGACTTGAATTGAAATTACTGATCTGACCATTAAACCATCATAACCACCATCATATTCCGTAAGCAAAAAACCCCTCTCTAAAATACTTGCACCCCCATCGTTTATAATACTGCCATTTAAAGTGACTGAATAGAACAATAAATTTTGAACTTCACCAGTTGATACTGTCGGAGGGATGAAGTCTAAAGTCAAAAAATAAAGTGTATTACCGTATGCTATTCCCTGATCATTTATTGAATAGGATCTGAAATAGTATTTTGTATTTACCAGTAGATTTGAAATTGATGCATTAAAAATTCCTTTACCCATTCCTGAGGTAACCTTTGAATCATTAATGGTAGGTAATGAATTAGAGTTACTAAAAACAAAACCTCGTTCTTTCACTGCAGAGGAACCTTCGTTAACAACTTCTCCATTCAATGTTGCTTTATCAATTTGAATGTCAGTGGCATCAGAAGTGATACTTTGTGGCTGTTTCAGTTCCTCTTGCTTGCAACCTATCATCAATAGACTAGCATAAAGAATGAATAAGTACCAGGGTTTCATAATCAACAATTTGACCTTTATAACTTTTTAAATAGAGAGTTAGAGAATTAAAAGTACAGAATTAATCATAAAATACAATTTGAGTAGACAAAAACTACAACGAAATGAAGTAATGATGGGAATAAGTATAAATCGAGCCAAAGGAAACAATACAAAAGGAGACAAAAGAGTGCCTTAAAGGCATAAAAAAACTCCGAAATCGTAAGAAATCGGAGTCTTTAGTGCTATTTACTAGCTAAGAAGTGATCCCGCTGGGATTCGAACCCAGGACCCATACATTAAAAGTGTATTGCTCTACCAACTGAGCTACGGAATCAGTCAAGCCGAGGCTTGTATATGTAAAATGGTTCACTCTGGAACCGAAGGGAAGTTCAACCACTGGTTGTCCTTCGTTTGCAAAAGAGTAACTTTTTCCCCTTATTGCGGTGCAAAACTAGCACCCTTTTTTAAATAATGCAAGTCATTCGTCTAAATAAAATTACATTTCTCGTTATTTTTCTTTTGGCATTTGGCCAAAGGGCTTATAGCCAAATAGATAGAAATCAACTCGCATTAGCAGATTCTTTGTTTAAAGCGAATAGTCTATTAACTGCGGAGAAAATTTACGTGTCTCATTTAAAGACCAAAACCAGCGAGACAGAAAATATCAAGTTAAAACTCGCCTATATCGCGAAAGCAAAAAATGACTGGTTGAAGGAATTATACTATTTATCGAGTATTCAAGCAACCAATGCGCGGCCGGAAATTTCGAAGCGTTTGGAGGAAATAGGAGAGAAGCAGGGGCTGAATGGCTTTAAAATGAGCCTTTGGGATCAGATTTATTGGCTTTATTTCCGATTCTTCCCCTTTATTTTAGGTTTCTTGCTTTTGATTGCCTTGTACGGTGTGGGGATTTTGACCTATTCAGTATTCCAGAAGAAATCCATTCGCAGTAGTCAATTCACCTATTTAATTGTCTATATCGCCTTTATTTGGCTTTTTGCGAACTTCCCAGGCTTTTTAAATTATGGGATAATTACTAAAGACAAGTCCTACATGCGTGACTTCCCCTCATCCGCCGCTCCGGTGGAACGCCTCCTTAAAAAGGGAAATCGAATTAATTATTGGTTCACGCGGGATATATGGGTATATAGCCTGATCGAAAGCCAACAAGGCTATGTGAAAGAGGATGACTTTTTGCCTGTAAACTAGAATCTAAAGGTGAAGGATTTGGAAACTTAAGTCCAAAATGATTTCTCGGTCCGTCTCTGCGCTACCGATGACGCCTTTTACTTTTAAGTCTGCATTCTTAATAGCCTCAATAATGCGAACCACCTTCGCCAAAGGGTAATTTCTTGCCGCAGTGGTGTAATCACGGACAAAATAAGGATTCACACCGATCAGCTTCGCAATTTCTCCATCAGAGACATTTCCCACATCATGCACCTGCAATACTTTAGAGAAGAAGTTAAATAACAAGACTAGCATGGGAGCGGCAGGATTTTGCTTTGAGTTCTCTGCAAAATGGAAGGCGATTTTCTGAGCTTTTTCGGTATTGCGCTGAATGATTGCTTTTTGGAACTCAAAATAATTGTATTCCCGGCTAATCCCGATGTATTTCTCCACCTCCGCAGAGCCTACTTCAGCGCCCGCAGGCACATTCACGGCTAATTTATCCGCCTCATGAGCCATTCTAGACAAATCCGCACCCACATAAGAAACCATCAATTCGACGGTAGAAGGCTGAATTTTGATCCCTTTTTGGCCCAAATATTCCACTAACCATGCACCCAATTTATCTTCTGATACTTTCTTCGAAGTAACAATAACCCCGTGCTTCACCAGCGCAGTAAACACCTTTGATTTATCCGAAAGCAAAGATTTAACGGTCAAAACGAGAAGGGTAGAAGGCGTCGGATTTGCACAATAATCCTCCCAAACCTTCAAATCATCCTCTTTAGCCTTCGCATTCTCCTTCGCTTTCGTCATCGCCTCAATAAACGCCGCTTCCTTCACAATCACCACTTGACGCTCCGCCATCATCGGATACCGACGCGCCGTTGAAATGATAGATCCTAAACTGTGATCTTTTCCAAAAAGGACAAATTGATTAAAACTCTGCTGATCCTCGGGTAACACCTGCTTTTCGAAAGCATCCACCAGTTGATCGATCAAATAAGGCTCATCGCCATGCAACAAGTAAATAGGAGCCAGTTTTTTCTGCTTAATATCCTTTAAAACTTCTTGAGTGCTCTGTTGCATAGGTGAAATTAGTTAAACAAAAATAGGCAAAAGCGAAGGGATGGAAAAATATCTCAAGTATTTCCCGTAGGTTTGCAGGCAAAAAAATAGCTCAACCATGCCAATTGCAAAAAATAATGTCGTATTCATCTCGTATCAACTAGCTTTTCCAGATGAAAACGGACAACCAGATGTCGTAGAAATCGTAGATGAAAAAGAACCAATGGTCTTTATTCATGGCCTAAGCGGCCTACCAGAAGCGTTTGAAAAGAACCTATTGGGCCTAAACGAAGGCGACACTTTCGATTTCAGAATCTCAGCAGAAGACGCTTACGGTAACGTGGATCCTAACGCGATAATCCAATTACCTAAATCTATTTTCCAAGCCGAAGGACAATCTGCAGATGATATCCTACAAATCGGAAACTTTATTCCTATGACAGACGACCAAGGAAACCGTATGCAGGGTTTAGTGGTTTCTATCGAAGGAGAAACGGTCACGATGGATTTTAACCACCCATTAGCGGAGAAAACCTTAATGTTCCAAGGAAAGATCTTAAAAATCAGAGAAGCCACTCCAGAGGAAATCGCCCACGGCCACGTGCATGGTGAAGGGGGAGTGCATCATTAAAACAAAAGAGGCATTCCGCTTAGAAGAATAAAGCACAAAGCATAAAGAATAAAGTTTGTATCGCTTGCGGTGATGAATTCGTGAAGGGTTTTTAACTATAACCATCAAAAAGGCGCTAATTGCGCCTTTTTTGATTCCTTCTTTATTCTTTGTGCTTTATGCTTTAAAATAAAATTACAAATCCGCATAAGCCACCACTTCCACCCCAAACTTCCTCAAGAAATCAACTCCCTCATCTGAAGGCAAGCCTTTGTAGGCCGCATAGGAATTCAAAAAGATCACTTTTTTAATCTTCATGCTGTAGATAATGCGCGCACAAGCGATGCAAGGTGATAAAGTCACATAAATCGTAGATCCTTCTACGGATACACCGTTCTTAGAAGCATATAAAATCGCATTCTGCTCTGCGTGTAATGCTAATGAGCAACTTCCTTTAGAATCACGAGGACAACCATCCTCCCCAAATTCATCATCACAGTTATGCGTTCCAGCGGGTGGCCCGTTGTAACCGATCGAAATAATACGGGTATCTTTGGTTAATACGCAGCCCACTTGAGCGCGGGTGCAATGAGAACGAAGCGCCAGATTCTGAGCCAGTTCCATAAAGATTACATCAAACGAGGGCTTTTTCATAGGCATAAAAAAATCCCATAAAGGGATTTCTAGTAGCGGGGAGCAGAATCGAACTGCCGACCTTTGGGTTATGAATCCAACGCTCTAACCATCTGAGCTACCCCGCCAAATTATGGTGCAAAGGTAAGTGTTCCCTCATTAGAACACAAATATTTTCACAATACTTATTAATTTTGCGCAGGATTTGGGATTTAGCCTAGAGTTAATACCTTTGTTCACAGGTAGTTTTACAGGTATTTTAATCCACAACATTATGTCACAAACTCCATATACTTTTGAATATGAGATCAAAGCGTCGCCTAAGGTGCTTTATCCTTACCTAAGTAGTCCTTCCGGATTACAACAATGGTTTGCTGACAAAGTAATTGTTCGGGGAAGTGCTGAATTGCATTTCTACTGGGATAATGAGAATCACCCAGCCTTGGTTTTACCTGGAAAAGCGAATAAATCAGTCAAATTTGATTTCAAAAGAGGGGATTCTGAACCAGGAAAGCATATTATCGAATTGAGCTTAGATGTCAGTGAAGTTTCTAATACCACGTATTTAACTGTGATAGATGGGGCATCGACCTTTAAATCGGATGCAGATGCTGAAGAATTGTGGGATTATTTAATCGATAAGCTGAAAGAAATCGTCGGTAGTTAGGATGCGTAAGATTGATAAATTAGTACTGCAGGCATTTTTTGGACCGTTCTTTTTGACACTTCTCGTTGTCATTTTTATATTCCTGTTGCGTTTAGTGTTATTTTACTTTGCTGATCTTTTTGGCAAGGATCTAGGAGCTTTTGTCTATGTGGAGCTCTTTTTCTACTTCTCATTGATTACAATTCCATTAGCAATGCCGCTTTCGGTGCTGCTTTCTTCATTAATGACTTTTGGGAAATTAGGCGAGAACTTTGAATTGACAGCCTTGAAAAGTGCGGGGATTTCCATTTTCCGTATTATGCGTCCTATTTTAGTGTCTGCGGTGTTTTTAAGCCTGTTTATGTTTTGGTTCATGAATGTGGCATTGCCCTGGGCGAATATCAAAGGTTGGAGTTTGTTGTATGATATTAAGACGACTAAGACGACATTGAACATCAAGGAAGGTATTTTTTACACGGATTTGACCGGATATTCCATTAAAGTAGGGAAGAAGTACCCGGACAATAAGACTCTGAAGAACTTGATTATTTACGATCATACCCACAACGATGGGAATCGCCACGTGACGCTAGCAGATTCCGCTTTGATGTATACGATCATGAACAAACGCTATTTAGTTTTTGAATTGTTTAATGGCAAGGATTACTTAGAAGATGCGGACCAGGGTTCGGTGGTGAATCCGACAGAATTAGCGGTGCACGATTTCAAAAAAAGTAAGGTGGTGATGTCTCTAGCTGTTTTTGATCTCCAAAAAACGGATGAACAGCAATTCGCTCACCACGAGATTATGCGCAATAATAACCAGCTGGCAGATGATGCGGACTCGCTTTCGAATACAATTAACATTGTTAGACGTGGATTTTTCAAGTCATCGGCTGTGAATTACTTGTACCATGTGACGCCGGTGAAGAAAACTTTGCAATTCTTTAAGAATACTGATTGGATTAAGCCTCGTTTAGCTAAAGGTTTAGCGGCAAAAAATCCCGTTCCCTACGATTTAGCGGCACAGCAAGCAAAAAACATGATAACCTCTGGCGAAACAAATAAGGCCATTTTAGAGGATTATGAATCCAAATTAAATAAGACGAATCTGGAATGGCACCACAAATTCACCAACGCGATTGCCATTTTGGTGATGTTCTTGATCGGGGCGCCTCTAGGGGCCATTATTAAAAAGGGAGGATTTGGCGTTCCTGTCGTAGTTGCCGTCTCGTTCTTTATCTTGCTGTATATCTTAACACAGCAAGGGGATAAGATGGCTAAAGAAGGTGCGTTAATTCTACAAGTAGGTGCCTGGCTCGCTAATTCGGTATTAGCACTGATAGGAGCCTATTTCCTAAAGATTGCCTTAGCGGATTCTCGCTTGTTCGAAACGGACTTCTATCGAGTGGTTTGGGATAGACTAAAAAGTAAACTAGTGCGAATCAAAACAGAAGCCTAGAACATTTGTTTATTAGCAAGAAAAAGAGTACTTTTGCAAATTCAATAATTATTTTAAACTTAAACTGGTAAAAGATGTATTTGTCACCTGAGAAAAAACAAGAAATTTTCGAAGCAAAAGGGAAAGCAAAGTCTAAAATCGATACTGGTTCTGCTGAGTCGCAAATTGCGTTATTCACGTACAGAATCAATCACTTGACTGAGCACCTTAAGAAAAACAAGAAAGACCACAGCACACGCTTAGGACTTTTGAAATTAGTAGGTAAGCGTCGTAGCTTATTAGATTACTTAACACGTACAGATATCTCACGTTACCGTGCGATTATTGCGGAATTAGGTATTCGTAAATAATAAAAATAGGGCTTCATTTAGGTGGAGCCCTCTTTTATTCCCCCGCTGTAAACGTTTGAATCGTTCAAACAAAACTTAAATCACGCGAGGTTGCGTGAAATTTATTCAGAAACGTATGTCATTTAACATCATTACAAAGCATATTTCAATGCCTGACGGCAAAGAAGTCTCGATTGAAACAGGCAAATTAGCCAAGCAAGCGGACGGAGCTGTCGTTATTAAGTCAGGAAATATGATGTTGTTAGCTACTGTAGTGGCTAACAAAGAGGCCAAAGAAGGAGTTGATTTCCTTCCTTTATCAGTAGACTATCAAGAAAAATTTGCGTCCAATGGACGTATCCCTGGAAGTTTCTTAAAAAGAGAGGCACGCCTTTCTGATTATGAAATTTTGATCTCTCGTTTAGTAGACCGCGCTTTGCGTCCTACTTTCCCGGATGATTACCATGCAGATGTTCAAGTGTTAATCAACTTGATCTCAGCAGATGCAGAAGTATTACCAGATGCCTTTGTCGGTTTAGCGGCAGCAGCTGCTTTAGCTGTTTCAGATATTCCATTCAATGGTCCTATCTCCGAGGTTCGTGTAGCGAAAATCAACGGCGAATACAAAGTAAATCCAAGCGTAAGCGAATTAGAAGGTGCTTCCTTAGAATTAATCGTAGCGGCAAATGAAAACGATATTCTGATGGTAGAAGGCGAAGGAGACGAGGTTTCTGAAGCTGAAATGCTAGAGGCATTACGAATCGCACATGATGCCATCAAATTACAATGCGCAGCATTGAACGAATTGACTGTAGCGTGTGGCAAAACAGAAAAACGTGCTTATTCACACGAAACACACGACGAAGAGTTGCGTGCCGAGTTGTGGAAAAACTATTACGATAAATATCTAGCGGTAGCTAAATTAGCAAATCCGAAGAAAGACGAGCGTAAAGCTGGCTTCAAGGCGATCGTTGATGAATTTATTGCCTCTTTACCGGAAGATCACACCGTGAACATCGGTTTAGCGAAACACTATTTACACGATATCGAAAAAGAAGCAGCTCGACAATTAGTATTGCAAGAGCGCTACCGTTTAGATGGCCGTAAATTGAATGAAATCCGTCAAATCACCTGTGAAGTAGATTATTTACCTACTCCTCATGGTTCGTCTGTTTTCACACGTGGCGAAACTCAATCATTGACTACCGTTACTTTAGGTACGAAAATGGATGAGCAAATCATCGACCAACCGATGACACAAGGCTACAACAAATTTATGTTGCATTACAACTTCCCTGGCTTCTCTACCGGTGAGGTGAAACCAAACCGTGGGGTAGGTCGTCGTGAAGTAGGTCACGGAAACTTAGCTATGCGTGCGATAAAGAAGGTTTTACCTAAAATGGAAGACTTCCCTTACACGTTACGTATCGTTTCTGATATCCTAGAATCAAATGGTTCGTCATCTATGGCGACAGTTTGCGCAGGTACTTTGGCCTTAATGGACGCAGGTGTAAAAATCAAAGCACCCGTTTCAGGTATTGCGATGGGGTTAATTTCTGACTCAAAAACAGGTAAATACGCCGTATTATCTGATATCTTAGGTGATGAAGATCACTTAGGCGATATGGACTTTAAGGTAACGGGTACTGAAAACGGTATCACAGCGTGCCAAATGGACATCAAAGTACAAGGTTTATCTTACGAAGTGTTAGCAGAAGCTCTTTCTCAAGCGAAAGAAGGTCGTTTACACATCTTAAACGAGATGAAGAAAGCGATTCCAGCTGTAAGAGAAGATTTCAAACCTCAAACTCCTCGTGCGACGGTTATCAAGATTATGAAAGACCAAATCGGATCCGTAATTGGACCGGGTGGTAAAGTCGTTCAAGATATCCAAAAACAATCAGGTGCAACCGTTACGATCGAAGAAAAAGAAGACGGTGGATACGTAAGTATCTTCTCTTCTAACGGTGATGCGATGGCGAAAGCGGTAAGTATGGTTCGTGGAATCGTTACTTTACCAGAAGTAGGAGAGGTATATGAAGGAAAAGTGAAGAATATTCAAGCATTCGGCGCTTTTGTGGAATTCTTACCGGGTAAAGATGGTTTGTTACATATCTCTGAGATTTCTTGGGATCGCATCGACACAATGGACGGCGTTTTCAAAGAAGGAGATAAAGTAAAGGTAAAATTAGTCGAGATAGATAAGAAAACGGGCAAATTCCGTTTATCTGCTAAGGTTCTTTTACCTAAGCCTGAAAAACCAGAGGCTCCAGCTGCTTCAGCTGAATAATTAAAATGTTTATCCAAGCGTCGCGCATGCGTGCGCGACGCTTTCATTCTGTTGTAAGATCTTATGAGACAGCTAAAAATTAGCAAACAAATTACCAACAGGGAAAGTCAATCGCTGGACAAATACCTTCAAGAGATCGGTAAAGTCGATTTATTGACTCCGGATGAAGAGGTAATCCTCGCGCAGAAAATCCGTGATGGGGATCAATTGTCTTTAGAGCGTTTAACAAAAGCGAACCTTCGTTTCGTGGTATCCGTTGCGAAACAATACCAAAACCAAGGTCTTAGCTTAGGTGACTTAATTAACGAAGGAAACTTAGGTTTGATCAAAGCAGCACAACGTTTTGATGAAACGCGTGGTTTTAAATTTATCTCATACGCGGTATGGTGGATTCGTCAATCAATCCTTCAGGCTTTAGCAGAGCAATCGCGTATCGTTCGTTTGCCATTAAACAGAGTAGGTTCTTTGAACAAGATTTCAAAAACATTCTCTGAATTAGAGCAAAAATTTGAGCGTGAGCCATCTCCAGAAGAATTAGCAGAGGTTTTAGAGATCTCAACCGGCGAAGTGGTGGATACCTTGAAAATTTCAGGTCGCCACGTTTCTATGGATGCCCCTTTCGTTCAAGGAGAAGAAAACTCGCTTTTAGACGTATTAGAGAATGATTCAGAAGACAAACCAGATTCTGGTTTGATCAATGATTCACTTCGTCGCGAAGTACAACGTGCATTATCTACCTTGACTCAACGGGAGGCAGATGTAGTTACCTTGTATTTCGGCTTAAATGGCGAACATGCTATGACTTTAGAAGAGATTGGTGAGAAATTTAATTTAACACGCGAGCGTGTAAGACAAATTAAAGAGAAAGCGATCCGTCGTTTACGACACACTTCTCGAAGCAAAGCACTAAAAACATATCTTGGATAATTTTAAAAGCCTCTTATGAGGCTTTTTTTTGCTATGGCATTTCCAAAAGGCATCACAGAACTAGTAGACTCTTTATACCAACAAGGTGTAAATGAGGCTGTTATATGCCCAGGATCCCGAAATGCCCCCTTAATGATCGCCTTAACCCGCCACGGCGGATTTACATGTTATTCCATCCCAGATGAACGTTCGGCTGGATTTTTTGGCCTAGGAATTTCCCTAAAAACGGGTCGACCTGTAGTTATTTGCTGCACTTCAGGCTCAGCCGGATTGAATTTTGCTCCTGCCGTAGTCGAAGCCTTCTTCCAAGAAGTTCCGCTCATCGTCATAACAGCTGATCGCCCTAAAGAATGGATCGGTCAGTGGGATGGACAAACGATTTACCAAGAAAATCTATTTGGAAAGCACGCAAAGGCATTTTTTGATTTTGAAACGGATGATTGTTCTGCTGCACCATCTACCGCATTAGCGGAGCCTAAAGGACCGGTGCAGATCAATGTGCCCATTAGTGAGCCTTTTTATCCGGAGCCAGGTTTTGTCTTGGAAAAAAGTGAGACTTTTTCCCTGCGACAAAACCTGTCAAAGCACAAAGCACAAAGCACAAAGAATAAAGTTGATTACCAATATTTCAGCCAAGAAATAGCCTCTACAGAGAAAATTCTTGTGACCGTAGGGCAAATGGACGATAATTCGATTTTCGAAAGGCTTTCTGCCTACGGAATTCCGGTAATAGGAGATGCTACGTCGAATTGTGGCAGTACGATTGCACACGATTTGCTATTAGCTGACGAATCAGTATGGCCAGCCTTACAACCTGATTTGCACATTCACTTCGGAAAATCATTTGTTTCGAAGCGAATTAAGCAGTTTTTGCGTGTACATAAGCCTAAGCAATCGTGGCTCATTCACCCAAATCCGATTGGAAAGCCGGATCCATTCTTGAGTTTGACTCACGTAGTACCTACCGATGCTGAATCCTTTATTAAAGAGATTGAATGGACTTCTAAAGCATGGCATACTTGGAATTCAGCTAAAATCACTTCATTACAAGCTGAATTTTTCGCCCAACCTAATTGGACAGAATTACATTTATATAACCAGGTAACAGAGGCCATTGAGCAAGAATCAGCCGAAGTACATGTCGCTAACTCTCTTGCTGTCAGATACATTAACTGGACTTTGGCAAAATTCATTAATTCAGAAGTATTCTCAAATCGAGGCACCTCTGGAATAGATGGTTGCTTAAGTACTGCGGTAGGAGCAGCTCAAAAGACGGACAAATTGTGTATCTCTATCATTGGAGATGTAGCCTTTCAATACGATCGCAATGCACTCTGGAATCACTACATTCCGGCGAACTTGCGCATTATCGTCTTTAATAACGGGGGTGGAGGTATTTTCCGCAACCTCGAAGGAGCGAAAGACCTGCCAGAACTGGATGAGTTTATGGAAACACGCCAAGGGTTTACCGCTGAAAATACGGCTAAAGACGCTGGAATTAGCTATTTTTCTGCTTCAAACGTGAGTGAACTAGATCTTCACTCTTTTCTGCATAACCAAGGCCCGGCACTGCTAGAAATTCACACGAATTCGATTGAAAACGCCGCAGAATTAAAAAAATATATGGCTTTATTTAAGGCTTGATTTGGCTTTAATTTTAGCCCAATTCTTTAAATACAACTCATTATTAGGATCCTTTTCTAACGCCTTCTTAACATAAGAAGCGGCTAAATCCCATTGCATTCGCTGAATAGCCAAATAACCAAGATTATTATTTAATAAGTCCTGGTATTTTCCTGACTTCAAGGCTTTTTTAAATACGGCTTCAGCTAAATCTATCTCGTTCATTTCCTGCAAAACAACGCCCTTATTAATCAGGGTCTCTACAGAGCTTGAATCGAGTGCTAAAGCACGATCATAGGACGATAATGAACCTGATAAATCAGCCCTTTGAAGCAAAATATCCCCTTTTAAGGTCCAATTAGCGGCGGAATCAGGAAAGGATTTCACCAATGATTCTACAGCGATGACAGCCTCATCGGATTGTTGCAAGGTTTGGAGCATTTCTGCCTTTTTAAAGAGGGCAGGGGCGAATTTCGAATCCAATTCTGTGGCCTTTGAAAAGTCGGCTAAGGCCTCTTCATTCTTTTCCAAGATTTGGTAGACTAATCCCCGGTTATAATAGGCATCAGAGAAATCTGGACGCTTCTCAATCGCCTCCGAATACCATTTAATCGCCTCGTGATACTCTTTTTCTTTCCATTTCGCATTTCCACGCAAAAAGAAAGCGCTCGATTCACGTTTCTCTTCTTCGGAAGAATTGGAACAACTCAAAAGGAACAAAAAAGCAAATAAGAATAGTAGGTATTTCATCGATCTAAAAGAAAGTTCAATTTAAATAATTCAAATTTCATTCGCATCTTTGTAGCTTAATTAAATGTAAAATTATGGCATACGCAGAAATGTTAACCGATAAAGGGTTAATGAAAATCGAATTCTACACAGAGGATGCACCTATCCACGTTAAAAACTTTATTGATTTAGCTGAAAAAGGCTTTTACGATGGACTAACTTTCCACCGTGTCATCGCAGATTTCGTAATTCAAGGGGGTTGTCCAGATGGTACAGGAGCAGGTGGCCCAGGCTACACGATTCCTTGCGAATTAGCTGGTAACAACCAATACCATGATCGCGGCGTTTTATCCATGGCGCACCGCGGACCTAATACAGGCGGATCTCAATTCTTTATTTGTCACTCACGCAATAATACGGCACACTTAGACCGTCGCCACACGTGTTTTGGTAAAGTAGTTGAAGGATTAGAGGTGATCGATTTAGTACGTGAGGGAGACAAAATCCAAAGCGTTAAAATCATTCAAGACTAATGCATTTTATCAAGGAAATAAGCCATCCACAGATGCGAATATCCCTTTTTGAGTGGAATTCGAAATACATTGTGAAGTTTGAAACTCCGCATTTAGAGCAGAGTTATAAATATTCGGTGATGGACTTTACTTCCCAGAATGAAATAGAGGAGCTGGTATCCAGCTCCTCCTTTCAAGATTTCGTCCTACAGACCTTTAAAAATATGTATGCCGAAATGGCTAAACAGGCCGATTAATTCCCCCCTAACCATTTATGGCGTAATTTCAATTGCGCTTCCTTAGGGGAAGGTTCTGATTCAATCACAAAAGCCTTTAAAGGTGTTTGTTGCACAGCCACTAAGAATGTGCGCTCCATTCCATCTCTTCTAACAGAGAAAACGATCGAATCCCCCGGTTTCTTATCCGCTAACAATTTATCCATTCCTGGGAAATCAGTTCCATTCACTTTCAAAACTTCATCTCCTACATTTAGGCCAGCTACATAGGCAGCACCACCTTTGTAAACCGAAGTGACGCGACCAGCTGCTATACTAACTCCGATGTAAGGAACCGTTTTAGACAAATTCGCATCTGTAAATTGATAGCCGAAAGCCTTGAAAATAGCCGCATAGGCTGGAGTCTTCACCCCATAAATATGCGTTTTAAAGAATTCGGTTGCTGATGCACCTGCTACTTTAGAAAATGCGTCCTCTAATTCCTGATCTGTAAAACCACGACCTGCTTTTAAATAATAAGTTTGGTATAAGAACTTAAATACATCATCTAAGCATTTAGCTCCTTTGGTTTGCTGAATAATCCACATATTCAAAATACCACCTAACAAAGCCCCTTTATCATAGTAAGAAACAGAAGCATTACGCGAGTTTTCATTAGGTCGGTAATACTTAATCCACGCATCCCAGCTAGATTCAGCAGCAGATTCCACTTGATTTCCCGGTGTATTTTCCACACTGGAAATTTCCTCACCTAAAGCCTTGATATAATCCGCTGTCGAAACCATGCCGGTTCTTTGATTGATTACGTCTGCATAATAGCTCGTAATTCCCTCAGAGAACCATAAATTATGCGTATAGTTCTCATTTTCGTAGTCAAAGGGTCCAAGTGCTTTAGGACGAATACGTTTTACATTCCAAAGATGGAAATACTCATGCGCTAACAAATTCATAATTCCTTGGTAGCCCTTCGTTGTTTCATAGTTTGAACGAGTTACTTGACAAGTCGTGGAATACAAGTGCTCTAGACCTCCACCACCACGATTTAGGTTATGAATGATGAACAAATAATGATCGCAAGGATGTTCTCCTACCACTTTTTGTGCCTCTTCCGCCATCTGCTGCACATCCGTTAAGAATTTAACTGAATCCACTTTAGCGGGACCATAAAAGGCAATTTGATGTGGAATATTATTCACCATAAAGTTCCAAACCTTGTGATTGCCAATCTCGATAGGGGAGTCAATCAATTCATCCAAGTTTTTAGCAACAAAATTGAATCCACCCACATTTTTCATGGCCGTAGAGACCTTTTTAAAGTCTTTGTGAGGAACAATCGTTAATTCCTGAGGTTGAGAAGCAAATTTAGGGGCATACATCAATACACTCGCCGGATTAATATAACCGTGCGCATCGTCCAAGAAGGATGTTCGCACTGACATTTCGTAAGCGTAAACGCGGTAGTGGACAGAAACCTGCTTTAAACCTGGGCTTAAAGTGATACGCCAGGTATTTTTGCTGATCTTTGAAATAGCCACTTTTGAACCATTTGATTCAGCGCTAACTGATTCTACATTTTTCGCAAATTCACGTATTAAATAAGAGCCAGGTGTCCAGGCTGCCATTTTAAGATCGAAAAAATTGGTTTCTTTACTGACGTCCACGGTTGTTTTCACCTCAAAATAATGAGAGAATGGTTCAGACATACGGATTTCGTGTTTTATCGGTCCAGCAAAACAGCCAAATGAGACGATTACACTAAGGAATAGTAGTTTAAAATTCATTTTGTTTTTTTGTTGAGAAATAGATTTAGGTAAAATTATAAAAATCAGCCGTATAGTCTAGCATGTGCTATTTTTTTCCAAATAATTCTAAATAACTGGACAATTAATTCACATAAAAATCGTATTATTGTTTAGTCGTGACTATTGACAATAAACCTATGGTATTTAGATCATCCTTTTACTGCCTCGTCCTATTTTTATCCCTTCATTTCTCGTCTTTCGCACAGCAATCTCTGGCATTTGAGAGCAATCAGATACATTATAGTTTAGGCAAAGAGTATTTTGAGGCACAAAACTACGTCGCAGCTCGCGAGGAATTCGCAAACTATTTAGGTAGACAAACCGACGTAACTAAAAACGAGGTGATCATGGCAGAATACTACCAAGTATTATGCGCACTCTATTTAAATCAACCTGAAATCGATGTATTAGGCTACCATTTCAGCTTAAATCATCCGAATACTCCGCAAAGCAATGTCTTGTTTAGAAAAATCGGTTTGTATTTTTATGACATTGCTAATTATGCAAAAGCTATCCGCTACCTCGAAAATTCATCTTTAGGTAATGTAGAGGCCCGATATAAACTAGGCGTTGCGTATTTTGAGACGAAAGATTTTGATAATGCTCTTGCTTTATTCAATGAAGTAAAAACAGATCCAGACGAAGAATATGCCTTTTCTGCAGCTTATTACGCAGGTGTCATTCATTACCAACAAAAGAATTACTTGGAAGCCATTGCCGATTTCAAAAAATCGAATGGACATTCTAAATACCGTAAAGATTTGCCCTATTGGTTGATTTCATCGTATCAACAAACAGCGCAATGGGATGAATTATTGAAATATGCAGAGCCTATCATTTCCACTCACCCTGATTTAGCGCTTTTAGTGGCAGAAGTTCAATTTAAAAAAGGTTTATACGCAAAGGCAGCCAAGAGCTTTAGCGATTACCTAAAGGAGCATAAAAACGAAGCAGCCACTTATAAAAAGGGTTTTGCACTGTATTCCATTGACAAATACGATGACGCGATTGAAACAATCAGTGGCTTATTGAAAAATGATTCTTTAGGCCAAAAGGCGTACTATTTACAAGGTTTAGCTCAATTAAAGTTGGGCCAAAAAGCCCAGGCAGCTGAATCATTCAATCAATCAGGCGCTTTAGCTTTTGATGCGAATCAGCAGGAAGAAGCCCAGTTCAAGTCGATCAGCATCGCTATCGATCTAGGCAATTGGTTGAAAGGGTTGAAATCGATTGCGCAATTTGGAAAAACCTATCCATCTAGCTCCTTTACAGCAGCCTACCAAAGTTTCGCCGCGGATGCGATCCTTAAACTACCTGAGTTAGCACCAGCTACCGATTTTATGAAATCAGGTGTGCCTATTTCGGAAGAATTGAAAGTGGCTTACCAGACGCTAACCTACAATCTAGGTATCAAGGCGTATAATAAAGAACAGTTTAAAGAGGCTATTTCATATTTTGATAAAGCGATTTCACAAGCGGCGAATCAAAATGTAACGGATGAAGCATCGTTTGGAAAGGCAGAATGTCTATCACAATTGAAAGACTTTGAGGCTGCCATTTTAGTTTATAAACCCTTGCTTTCAGGCAAGCATTCGGCGGATTTCTTACAAAGAAACCGCATTGGGATTGCGTATGCCTATTTCTCCGTGAAGGATTTCACGAATGCGAATAGCTATTTCAAGACCTACGTGGATCAATTGAAGGCAAATCCGAATGGGAAAGCGAATGCAAATGCCGTCCTACGTTTAGCAGACACCTATCTAGTGGCGAAAAACTACACGGAGGCCTTGACTTATTACAACCAAGCGATTGAAAATGCGAAGACTGAGAAGGATTATGCGATGTACCAAAAAGGAATCACGCTAGTCTACCTTGAACGCGATGCAGAAGCAAAAGCGACTTTCCAAGCATTGAAAAAGTCATTTCCTAATACGAAGTTCGGCGACGATGCCAGTTTTCAAGAAAATTTAATCTCATTCCGTTCAGGCAAATACGCTGAAGCCATCGCAGGCTTCACTGATTTGATCAATAATCAACCTAATAGTCCTTATTATGCTGAATCCATCTTAAAAAGAGCTCAATCGTATTCTAACTCGAAACAACCAGAGAAAGCCATTACAGATTACAAGGTGGTAATCGAGAAATACTCGAAAGAAGCTTTCGCGAAAGATGCGGTGGCCGGATTACAAGAGGAATTGAACTTAGTAGGACGTCCAGAAGAGATGAGCGCCTATTTAAGTATCTACCAAAGTGGTAGCTTAAATGATGAAGAGAAGACAGATTTAGAATATCAAGCAGCGAAAGGAATCTATTTAGGCGAAAAATACGATAAAGCCATTGAGCCTTTAAAGAAGTTTTTGGAGCATTTTCCAGCTGATGAACGCGTTTCAGAAGTGACTTATTTAATCGCAGATGCTGCTAATCGATCGAATAACAAAGCATTAGCTTTCCAATTCTACAAAAAGGTCATCGAGCAAAATGTACATCCATCCTTGAATTCGGTCATTACAAAGGTGGCTGATATCGAATTTGATTCCGCTTCTTACAGAGAGGCTATTGGCCATTACCGACTATTAAAAGAGAAAGGGGTTGATTCAGCTCTCATTCAACGTTCTAACAAACGTATTTTAGAGTCATTTATTCAATTGAAAGAGCTTGATTCAGCCCTAATTGCCTACGCAGATTACCAAACAGTAGCAGTAAAAGAGGCGGAAGGTTTAGAAGAGGCAGCAGTTAAATACTTAGATATCATTCAATTGAATAACGCAAAAGGCAACTATGCCACATCGAATGAAATGATTCTAGATAAATTCAGAAATGAATTTGCAGAGGTTTCTGATGCGACGCTAGGGAAGGCCTATTTGTTATTGGCTAAAAACCTTTACGAATTAAAGAACCTTGCTCAGGCGAAAGCCACCTTAAAATCCATTATTGACAATTCAGAGGACAAAGAAAGTGTCGAAACTGCTAAAGCCCTTTTGAAAACCTATTTCCCTAAATAATGCATATGAGATTTCCATCTAAAATTGTTTTAGCGTACTCTTTCAGCCTGATTTCCATCTTATCTTATGGTCAACAGAAAAAGGAAGGTACTATCCAAAATGAAGAATTTGTTACGGAAAAGGTGCGTAAAATTGAGGTGCAGCCCACTATGAGTCGTTCATTTGAGGCATTAAATGAAATTCCGGACTACAGTAAAGATCATAAAGTTGATTTCAATTTTGACCTTTCCAAGCCACAGGCACTTGTTTTACCTGGTATTCAAACCAATATCGTGGGCCCTAGAACAGGAGAGGAGCTAAAATCTCCTTTTGCCTCTGTTGCGAAAAACTCCATTAAAATCGGAGCTGGAAATTATGGTCATACCTTATTAAATGGCCATTTTGGCTATAACCCTACGGCCAAAGAATTGCGTGGGTTGTATATCAATCACGATGCAAACTCGATTGGACCCACAGATAATGCCTTTTCGAGTCGCTCTGAAAACGAGGTAAAAATCTACAGCCAATCACTTTGGTCTAAAGCTTTATTGAAAGGCTCATTAGATTACCGCCGTCTCGCAACAAATTTTTATGGTAAAGAAAGTATTCCGGCAAATACACCTGAAGATGCTTTTGGCGTTCGTTATGATCAAATCAAATTTAATGGAGATATTTATAGCCAAACAGAAGGCAAGAAATTCGCTTACCAGGCGGGAACTGAATTCTCCTCTTTAGCTGGAAATTTAGCGCCTAAAGAATGGATGTCATCCTCTTACCTTAAGGCAAATTATGCGATTTCGGCAGGATTATCTCTTCGAATCAATGGAGATGCCATCTTATCTAATTTCACAAGTAATACGACCACGAATCGTAATTTCTTTCGCTTAAAACCCAGTTTATCCTACGATGTATTACCTCGTTTAAACGTTCAAGCGGGTATTAATGCGCTACAAGATGAGGAATTGAGGATTTATCCAAGCGTTCAAGTGCGCTATCGTGCGAATGACTTCATTCGTTTATTCGCTGGATTTGAAGGTGATACCCAGTTCAACTCTTACCACAGTAGCCTGTTAACTAACCCTTGGCTTTCACAAGCGATCACTTTACAAAATACTCAACAAAAATGGGCAATATCAGGTGGTTTAACCGGTACAAACGAACGCAATGTCCATTACGAATTGAAAGCTACGTATGGAGAATATACTAAAATGGCTTTCTTCACTGCCTCTGCTGCAGACTTATCACAATTTGATATCCAGTATTCGAATCCAGATGCAGCTGTATCTGTGTTATCCCTACAGGCAAACGTAAAGATGACTATCACAGATAAAATTCATTCAGACGTACAAGTAGATTATACGAATTATGGAAATCTAGGTAATTTCTTATACGCTTACCATCGACCTAACATTCAAATCGCTTGGAGAAACACCCTAGCTTTACTTCCTAAATTGAAAATTTTACCAGAGTTCTATTTTGTAGGAGGACTTTATGGCTTCAATCCTAGAACTCAAAAATCGAACACATTGGATAACATTGTGGATCTCAATGTAAAAGGGGAGTATGCGATTAACCAGAAAATGACGGCCACCTTATCTGCTAATAATATACTAGGAAAAAATTACCAGCGATATTTATTTTATCCAACACAAGGTTTTAACTTTACAGCAACTCTCGCATATTCATTTTAAGAATGACTACATTTTTTACCTTTCTTGAACACTTACTTTACGAACACGAATGTGTGATTATTCCACAATTTGGTGGATTCGTTGTGAATGTACAAGATTTTCAATTCAATGCGAAGGAGGGAAAGATTTATCCTAAAAGAAAATGTGTTGCCTTTAATGAGAAGTTAAAAACGGATGATCGTTTCCTAACGACGGAATGGGCTAAAAAACAGGCTATCTCTCAGAAAGAAGCTTCTATTGAAATAGCGGCTATTTCTAAGAAATTAAAATCCCAAATATCCAATCAAGGCTATCTGACAGTTGGAGAATTAGGAGCGTTTACCTTGAATTCTGAAAACCGCTTATCCTTCTCACCAAACCCTAATTTTAATGCGGACCTGTCTGTTTTCGGACTTTTCCCAGTGGGTTTAGGTCATGTCCTACCTAAAGAGAATAAAACGGTACTTGAAGCGGCACCGGTGGCAGAAGATCTACCAACCTTTACCCCAGAACCTTCACCTATTAAAGTCAGCAAATCTACTTACGTTTATGCGCTAGTTGCCTTTATAATAGGAGGTTTAGGTGCATTTTTCTTAACGGAACCTTCTAGCCAGCAGTCACAGAGTTCATTAAATCCGATTAAAATAACGAAAAAGGTAGCCATTCCTGTAGCTGCCGAAATACCTGCGGCTCCAGCCACAATTCAGATAGATACTGTTCAGAAAAAAGCAATCCCTGCACCTGTGGAAGTGGTTACGCAGGCAGATCAAGAGGTGATCTATTTAGTTGCCGCCAGTTTTCAATCTTTAAAACAAGCGGAGAAAGGATTAAAAGAATTCAAATCGCGTGGTTTTGACCAAGCGGAGATTATCTTAAAGAACGAACAGACGAAATTTTACCGTATTAGCTTAGGGACTGAGCATTCGATGGAGGCGGGTTATGCTAAAGCCATGGAATTTAAAGCGGCTAAAAAAGTAGACATTTGGGTGTATAAGGCGCTATAAGATTATGAACCAACGCATCGAACAACAAGCAATAGAACGCAAAAACCAACGAAAAGCCTTGGCGATCACAATCGTCATTCAAGGATTGTTGTTCTTGTTGTTTTGGTATGCTAAGATTTGGTCCGCGGAAGAAATGAAGCTGGAATTGCCTGAACCTGGATTCGAAGTGAATTATGGAACGGATGATGAGGGTGGCGGAAATGTCCAATCCTACAATCACGCGAGTGATTTGCCGAATAATGACGAATCACAACCTGCTGAAAAAGAAACAGAAGTAGCTACGGTTGCTAAAGCTAAACCGACACCTAGCTCGAAAGAAACAGTCATTTCATCGGTAGTCAAAAGCCCTGTAAGCATATCAGAGAATACGAAAAAGACGACCATCGTATCCACTAAGCCGACACCAGAACCAGAGGAGAAAATCGACGAAGGGGCTTTATTCAAGAAGAAAACAACTAGCAACGGTACACGTGGCACTAATCCAACTCCTGGGGGAAACTCAAACGGACCAGACGCGGGAAAAATTGGGGATAAAGGTAGCCCGAACGGTAAAATCAACAATTCAACTAATTATTCCGGTAATGGTGGAAACGGAGAGGGATCTGGTTCCTCTTCAGTGAATATTGCAGGCTGGAGAATTGCTAATCGTCCTAACGTCAAAGATGATACAGGTGAAACGGGTATGATTCGATTCACGATTAAGATCGATGAGGACGGAAATATTATCAAATTAGTGATTGCGGAGAATTCATTCTCTAATTCTTTGGCACAGAAATACAAAAGAGCCATCGAAAAATCTAAATTCATCAAAACGTCTTCAGGCCCAAGCCCGAAAGAAGCGACCGGTTCTATCACCTTCCGCGTAGGAGAAAGATAGGCATCCGATGAATTATTCCGAGTCCATTTCCTTTTTGTATGCACAATTACCGGTATTTCACCGAGAAGGGGCTAAAGCCTATAAACCGGGTTTAGGCAATATTGAAGCACTTTGCAAGCTGATGGGAAACCCGGAACGTTCCTTCAAATCATTACACATTGCAGGCACGAATGGAAAGGGGAGTTCCTCTCATTTTATGGCCTCCATTCTTCAGGAACACGGTTTTAAGGTGGGATTATACACTTCTCCCCATCTGCATTCCTTTACGGAACGAATTAAAATCAATGGAATTCAGGTAGCTGAAGAATGGGTAGCTGATTTTGTCACGAATCATCAACATCTAATTGAAAAAGTGCGTCCATCTTTCTTTGAATGGACCGTCATAATGGCCTTCACCTACTTCAAGGAACAACAAGTCGATTTTGCAATTATTGAAACAGGTTTAGGCGGAAGATTGGATTCGACAAACATCATTACCCCTTTGGCTTGTCTAATCACGAATATTAGTTTTGATCACCAGGATTTGCTGGGGGATACCTTGGAAAAAATTGCGTCTGAAAAGGCTGGAATCATTAAATCTCAGATTCCGGTGACCATCAGTGAAAAGCAATCAGAAAGCTCTGATGTTTTCCTTGCCAAAGCCTCATCAGTCAATGCCCCATTGCAATTTGCTGAAGAAGTAGTAAGCGCATCAGATTTCACTTTCACGAGCCCAACTTGGGGCGAAATGAAGGTAAATAGCCCTTACAAAGGTCATTACCAGCAAAAAAACATCCGTGGAGTGTTAGCATGGTGCGAGCAAATTCAAACCATCATTCCGCTAGAGGGGGTAAAAATCAAATCCGGAATTGAGAAGACCCGAATAAATACCGGTTTACAAGGCCGCTGGGAAGTTTTAGGGGAAAATCCTAAAATCATTGCCGACACAGGTCATAACCAAAATGGCATAAAAGAAATTATGCAACAAATAAAACAGGAAGGGTTCGATCATTTGACCATTATTCTAGGTATGGTTGCTGATAAGGACATCGATTCAGTCTTATCCTTATTTCCTTCAGAGGCTAGCTACTATTTTTCCCAAGTGAACAACCCGAGAGCGCTCTCTGCTTTGGAGCTTCAAAAATTAGCAACAACAAAAGGACTTCAGGGTAAAGTCATTCCTAATGTAAATGAGGCCATTGCCCTCGCTAAATTAAATTCCAAACCTGCAGATGGAATTCTCATCTGTGGATCTACCTATCTCATAGGAGAAATTACCTTTTAATTCGCGTACAAATTGAGCAGACGAAAAACAGCCAAATACAATCTAGCTATTGCTTTAGATAATGTCATCCAAAGTCCAAAACCTGACTGGGGAAACCTAGCCGGTAAATGGAAAAACCAGTATTTTAAAAATGAAAACGAGCTGGTTCTTGAACTAGGATGTGGCAGAGGAGAATATACCAATGGTTTAGGTAAACTATTCCCAGAAATAAACTTTGTAGGGATTGATGTAAAAGGTGATCGTTTAGCGCAAGGAGGTAGAGCTGCTAGAGAACTAGAATTAACGAATACGGCCTTTCTACGCATTCACATGCAGGTAATCGACGAACACTTTGCGGAAAATGAGGTGGATGAAATTTGGGTAACCTTTCCTGATCCCCGTTTACGCGATCGCGATGAGAAACGTCGCCTTACCTTTCACACTTTTCTAAATCGCTACAAGAAAATCTTAAAGCCAGGCGGCATTCTTCACCTTAAAACCGATTCTCTACCATTCTTCGAATTCTCAGAAGGATCACTTGCTGAAAATGGCTGGGATATCATCGTCAAGACAAATGATTTGTACACCTCCGAATGGATGGAAGATCACTTTGGAATCAAAACGCGTTTTGAAGAAATGTTTTACGAAAAGGGATTTAACATCAATTACCTCAGAGCTATCAATGTGAAATAAAAAAAGCCTCTCCGATGGAGAGGCTTTTTCATATATTAAACAAGTTGATTAACCTACACGAGCGATTAAGTCTGCTGCACGTGATGAATAACCAAATTCGTTATCATACCAACCTACTACTTTCACTAAGTTACCCATAGCCGTTGTTAACTTAGAATCTAAGATACAAGAGTGTTGGTTTCCAATGATATCGATAGAAACGATTTCATCTGTAGTGAATTCTAAGATACCTTTCATAGGGCCATCTGCAGCAGCTTTCAAAGCAGCGTTGATTTCAGCCACCGTGACTTCTTTCTTCAATACAGCAGTGAAGTCTGTCACAGATCCATCTGGAGTAGGAACACGCATTGCGTTACCATCTAATTTACCTTTTAGGTGTGGTAATACTAAACCTACCGCCTTAGCAGCACCTGTAGATGTAGGAATGATAGAATAAGCAGCAGCACGAGAACGACGTAAATCGGAGTGAGGTGCATCTTGTAAGTTTTGGTCAGCTGTATAAGCGTGAACTGTAGTCATAAATCCTTTTTCGATTCCAAAAGCATCATCTAACACCTTAGCCATTGGAGCTAAACAGTTAGTTGTACAAGATGCATTTGAGATAATCGTCATATCATCTGTTAATGTATCATCATTAACGCCTAAAACTACGGTAGGAATATCGCCTTTAGCAGGAGCGGAGATAATTACTTTACGCGCACCAGCAGTTAAGTGTTGTCCAGCACCATCTTGATCGATAAATCGACCTGTAGATTCTAAAACCACATCAATTCCTAGAGCACCCCAAGGTAATTGCTTAGGATCGCGTTCTGCAAAAGCTTTAATCACGTTACCATTAACAGTAATGCTGTCAGCATCAGAAGTAACAGTTCCATTAAAACGACCATGAACTGAATCATACTTTAGTAAGTGTACCAAAGTAGCATTGTCAGTTAAATCGTTAATAGCAACGATTTCCACATTTTCTTTTTCCAATAAACGACGGAAAGTAAGTCGACCGATACGACCAAAACCATTAATAGCAACTTTAATTTTTTTCATTGAATAAATTAATTTGATTTCATACAAAGTCCAAATATAGCATTTAAAGTGTATTATTCCAAGAGAGATAGGATAAAATAAACCCAAATAAACGTTTACAAGGCCCATTTTACAAAAGTAAATCAGGATATTTTAATTTAGCAAAAAAGCTAATTAAATGATTTTAGAATAAAAATTTGCTCGGATACGTTTTTTATTCAAAAATTTTCGCATATTTGTAATACGAAAAAACTGCTCCAGATCGATGGGGTAGGAGAGTGACAGAATGTCACTTGTCTTTTTAGCTAATTTCCTAGCCCAATTCATCCGAATATTATTTTGAATAAAGACGTAACTTATTGATAATCAGCTAAATGACTTATTAAAGTTGAAGTTAAATTTAGTTCATTTTTTTAATCTTTTTTCGCACCTATCGCCTGCTAGCTTTGATTTTATTTCCACGGTTCTGGAGATGCCAAGCCTTTTTTGATTAATTTGCATCCTCATTTATTGCATATCATTTTTATGAATTCATTAGAAAAAAGTATTGTAGCTGCTTGGGACAACCCGGAGCTTCGTTCGAAGGCTGAAACCATTGAGGCGATTGAAAAAGTCGTAGACTTAGTAGATAAAGGGGAATTGCGTACGGCAGAACCTAAGGCTGATGGTAGCTGGCAAGTAAACGAATGGGTAAAGAAAGCGATCGTGATGTATTTCCCTATTCGCCAAATGGCCGTTTCTGAGGTGGGAATTTTCGAATTCCACGATAAAATGAAATTGAAATCGAACTACAAAGAATTAGGTGTGCGTGTAGTTCCCCCAGCTGTTGCTCGTTATGGCGCCTTCTTGGCGAAAGGAACGATCCTTATGCCTTCCTATGTTAATATTGGTGCTTATGTAGACGAAGGAACAATGGTAGACACCTGGGCTACGGTAGGGTCTTGCGCTCAAATCGGTAAACACGTACATTTAAGTGGTGGTGTAGGTATCGGTGGCGTTTTAGAACCCCCTCAAGCTTCTCCTGTTATTATTGAAGACGGAGCATTCATTGGTTCTCGTTGTATCGTAGTGGAAGGCGCACACATTGGCAAAAAAGCTGTATTGGGCGCTGGGGTAACCATTACGGGTTCTTCTAAGATCATCGATGTTTCAGGCCCAGAGCCAGTTGAATACATTGGTTATGTACCAGAAAACTCGGTAGTCATTCCAGGTAGTATCCAAAAGAGCTTTGCAGCCGGGACTTATGGCGTACCTTGCGCCTTAATCATTGGAAAAAGAAAAGAAAGTACAGACTTAAAAACCTCGCTTAATCAAGCATTAAGAGAGAATAACGTAGTCGTTTAGTTAATAACAAGAATTATCGCCCGGTTCACAGCCGGGCTTTTTTTATGGAAAATGAATTGAAAATTGGTGAATACAATCACCTTCGTATTATCAAAGAAGTACCTTTTGGCCTCTATTTAGATGGTTACGAAGATGAAATCCTTTTACCCTTGCAATACGTTCCAGAAACGTATGAAATCGATTCATATATCGATGTATTTATCTACCGTGACTCGGAGGATCGTATCATCGCCACTACCTTAAAGCCTTACGCCACGATTAAGCAATTCGCATATTTGGAGGTTAAATCAGTCACTCCACTAGGTGTATTCTTAGAATGGGGACTAGCAAAGGACTTATTTGTTCCCTTTAGTCAACAATACCAAAAAATGGTAGTAGGTAAATTCTACCTCGTATACATTTACCTTGATGCGCAAACAGATCGCATTGTCGCTTCAGCTAGAATTGAAAACTTTTTACCCGCCTTTATAGAGGACGAAGAAAATCGTTTCGCACCGGGTACAAAAATCGAAGCTGTTCCATTTGAATACACTGACTTAGGGATTAAATGCTTAGTTGACAATTGTAAAATAGGAATGTTGTTTAAAAATGAAATATTTACAAATGTAACACTAGGCCAAAGTACATTTGTTTACATAGAACATTTACGTGAAGACGGACGCCTTGATTTACGATTGGAACCGATTGGGCGCGTACGTTTAGATACACAAGTAGAGAAAGTATTACAAGCAATTAAAGATAACAATGGCGTGTTATATCTACATGATAAAAGCCCTGCTGAAGATATCTATGATCAGTTAGGAATGTCAAAAAAGGATTTCAAGAAAGCCATCGGAGGATTATACAAAAGTAAACTGATTACCTTGCATTCTGATTGCGTGTCACTTTTGTAAACTGATTTATTTTAACAAAATTTCAATTTGTAAACCTGATTAGATTGTTTAAATTTGTAACATATTAATCAAGTTTACAAAAATGAATCTAAGTGCAAAAATAGAATTGTTAATTCAAGCTAAGAAATTAAGTGCCTCTCAGTTTGCGGATACTTTAGGAATTCCTCGCAGTAGTATCTCTCACATTCTATCAGGAAGAAACAAACCTAGCTTAGACGTCGTACAAAAGATTCTCATCGCCTTCCCTGAAATTCCAGCAGAGGAGTTGCTAGATGATAAACGTGATTTATCTATTTCGGTTCCTGCTCCTAAAGCAGCTAATGCTCCTGTCGCTTCTACTCCATCTCTTTTTGATGCCATTACACCTAGCGCTCCAGAATCGCCTAGAAATAATTTACCTGAGCAAACGATCGTACAATCGAATCTCAGACGCCCTAGAGAAAGTAACCCCAAAGCAAGTCAAGCCATCGTTACAGCTCCCAACTCTACCGCTCATCTCGCTAAAAAGATTGAACGCGTACTGATTTTTTATACCGATGGTACTTTTTCTGAAAGTAAACCTCAATAGGTGCGGTAATAATTGTAAACAAATACAGGACTTATCCACACAAAGCTTTTGAGTTATCCACAAGTTATCCACACTTGTGCACAATTGTATTTTCAGTTTTCCACATTTACCAGCGAAAACGCTTATTGCTAGAGACCCATTAATTGTTTAATTTTAATAAATTGAATACATAAAATGGAAAAACTAGACTCATTAAATCAGGTGGCTCAATTCCACACAACCTTTGGAGCGCCTATATTAACTCAACCCACTATTCCTGCTGCCGAACGTTGTAATCTACGTGTAAGCCTGTTAGCAGAAGAATTAGATGAATTGAAAGAAGCAATAGCTGCTAATGATTTAGTAGAGGTAGCCGATGCGCTTTGTGATCTTCAATACGTCTTATCTGGGGCAGTTTTAGAGTTTGGTCTTGGTGACAAGTTCGTTGAATTATTTAATGAAGTGCAGCGTTCTAATATGTCCAAAGCCTGTGCATCCCTAGAGGAAGCTGAGTATACGGTGAAATTCTATCAGGATAAAGATGGCACTGAAGCGGAGATAAAGGAAGAAAATGGCGTTTGGAAAGTATATCGTAAAGCGGATAACAAAGTATTAAAGTCGATTAATTACTCTCCAGCGGACTTAAAATCCATCTTAAAATGATTAAAATACTCCTCATAGAAGACGAACCTAAGACTGTTCAATCCCTGAAACAAGGATTAGAAGAGAACAGTTATGAGGTAGAAGTGGCCTATGACGGAACCATCGCAAAGCAATTAGCTTTGCGTAATCATTACGCATTAATTGTCTCAGACATCATTATTCCGGGTATTAATGGCCTTGAATTGTGTAAGCAATTGAGGGCGGAAGGTATTCAGACGCCCATCTTAATGTTAACGGCATTGAGTACGACTGATGATAAACTGCAAGGATTTGATGCAGGGGCAGATGATTATTTGGGTAAACCCTTTGATTTTAAAGAGTTTTTAGCTCGAATAAAAGCCTTATTAAAACGATCTTCTCAAACGCAATTAGATGCACAGGTGCTGAAATTCGCGGATTTAGAGATGGATCTAATCAGTAAATTGGTCACGCGCTCAGGTCAATCCATTAATTTAACTTCCAAAGAGTTTCAATTATTGGAATACTTCCTTAGAAATCAAGAAATGGTCATTTCCAAGGCTCAAATTGCCGAAAATATATGGGAAGTAGAGGACGAAAATAGCTCGAATTTGATCGAAGTATATGTCAATTACTTGCGCAAGAAGGTAGACAAAGGCTTTGCGAGCAAGTTAATTCACACCCAATTTGGTAGAGGATATATCCTTAAAAATGAATAATTATGCAGATTAGATCCAGGCTGACCTACCAGTTTACCTACCTTGTGTCTGCGATTTTATTCGTATCCTATTTTATCATCTACATTTTCACACAAGAGAACTACAAGGACAAATTTTATAGCCGTTTACGTCAAAAAGCGAACACAACCGCCCAATTACTAGTCAACGTAAACCAAGTAGACTCCAAATTAATGGGGATCATCGGGCAAACAAACCGCGATTTGCTGTACCGAGAGAGTATTTTAGTGTACGATTTGTGCAACGAGCGTATCTACGCTTCAAACGATAGTATCAACCTCCATATTGATGTCGACCTGATTAAACAGGTCCGCCAAAAACAAGAAATACGCTTTCAACGAGAAGATATCGAGGTTCTTGGTACCGTATTCGCCACTCCTCAGGGTCGTTTGGTCGTTTTTGCGGGGGCAGTGGATCAATACTCAGCGGAGAATGCCAAAGACTTAAAGAACATCCTCATTGCGCTTTTTCTCTTATTTATCCTCATTGTAGTGCTCTCAGGCTGGTTTTTTGCAGGTCAAGCAGTGAATCCAATCTCCGAAGTTATCGAACAAGTAGATAAATTATCGCCCAAACGTCTCGAAGAACGCCTTAAATCACCTGATTTTGAGGACGAAATAGGGAAGATGGTGTCAACGGTCAACCGATTATTAGAACGCATTGAAAACGCCTTTAAATTGCAAAAAACATTTATTGCAAACGTTTCACACGAATTAAAAAATCCGTTAACGAAAATTTCGTCGCAATTAGAAGTTAGTCTATTGAAAGAAAGAGTGTCTGGAGACTATAAAAAAACCATTAGCTCTGTATTAGAAGATACTCAAGAATTAGCTGCGATCACGGAATCTTTATTAGAATTGAATAAACTAAGCTTGTCCGATAGCCAAGCAGGATTTAATGAATGGAGAATAGATGAAATCCTTTGGGAAGCAAGAAGTTTAACTCAAAAACTAAACTCCGCTTACAAAGTCACCATCGACACATCACACATGCCAGAAGACGAGGAAATGCTTTTAATCAAGGCAGATGACAAACTAATCTTAACGGCTCTAAAGAATTTAATGGAGAATGCGTGTAAATTTAGCCCATCTAAATCTGCACAAGTCAGCTTCAAAAATTCTGGAAATTCCATCCAAATTTTCGTCAGAAACGAAGGAAAAGGCATCCCAGCGAACGATTTACCCTATATCTTTCAACCGTTCTTTAGAGGCGAAAATACGGCTTCATCCAAGGGCTATGGCATCGGATTATCACTAGTCGAACGTATCGTTCAATTACACAATGGCCAAATCTCCGTAGTTTCTGTACCGGATTCGTTTACGGAATTTACGGTGAGCTTTCACACTAGTGGAAAGTAGTCAGTGGACAGTGGGCAGTGAGCAGTGGACAGTGGGCAGTGGGCAGTAACTGTAGAAAATTACACTGCCGACTGACAACTGCCGACTATTTAATTACACTGCCGACTATTACATTTGTTATATAATTTATATTATGTTAAATAGATTATAAAGCATAAGAAAAGGGCTACCTAATTCTAAGTAGCCCTTTCTAGTTTTTATTTTTCTAACTCAGCTAATTTCGCCTCGTCTTTTAACTCACGATATACTTGCTTTAAGATTTCTTTCAAGTCTTCGTCTTTCTTTACTTTGAAACCACGCTCAAAATAAGGTAAAGCCTCATTGTATTTAACCGCTAATTTAGCTTCTAAATCCTTACCAGACTTCTTGTACTCATTCATGTCCATACCATTTAATTGTCTCTTAATTTCAACGGCATCATTATAGTAATAAGCACCCATTTGGTATAAAGCATCGTAGTTTGTTGCATCTACTTCTAACGCTTTTGTATAGTAATTAGGCAAATTAGCCCGAATTTCTTTCACCTTAGCAGTTAATTCCTCGATTTTAGCTTTGTTAGCCGCAGCATCCCCTGCTGCCGCTTCAGCTGCTGCTTTTTCAGTTTGGATTCCTTTTTGAACCTCAATTAAATCCTTCACTTTTGTTTCCAAACTAGCTACTTGGCTATTTACAGAAGCTTTCGCTTTAGGCGTTGTAGCTGTCTTTAATTTCGCTTTCGTACGCTTAACTTCATCTTGGAAAGCAGAAATTTGGTCATTTTGAGCAGTTAAACGGCGATCTGCCTCTTGGACTTTGAATGATTTATCTTGAATTTTTCTGATCTCGTCATTTAAACCAGAAACCTTGTTTTCATACAACAAACCTAAGTTTAACCAAGAAATTCCATCTTTAGGATCGTTCGCAGTAGTTTGAGTCAATTGTGTGATTGCTTGATCAATACGATTGAATGCAATTAACATATTGAACTTCTCCCCTTTCAAGTCTTTATTTGAAGGATAAATAGCAATGGCTTTTTCAATGATGTTTAATGCTTTGTCTTCCTCTTTGTTGTTTTTGTAGATTTGTGACAATCCATACAAAATAGCTAGGTCTTTACCTCCAATAGTCAAGTACTTCTCATAAGCAGCCTGCGCAATTTTATCTTCTTGGCAAAGTTGAGCGGTAACACCTGTATACATCGCTGTAATCGTGTCATTAGGTGCTACTTCAGAAGCTTTAGCCATATAACGTAGTGATGCCTTGTAATCCTTCCCCTGGTATTTAACCACACCCATATTTAAAAAGGCATTGGAGAATTTCTTGTCTACCATCATTTGCTCAGCCTCTTTAGCTACAGAACCTTTTTTACCCTCTTTCGTGTCTAATTTGATCGCTTCATTAGCAAATTCCAAGGCTTGGAAAGCAGCTTCTGGGTTTGATAGCGCGAAAGTAGAATCTGGAAAAGAAGCTAAATCCAAATAAGCTTGAGAACGAGTCAACCATAAACGAGCCTTTGTAGGGGTCTTTTTAACATCTTCGTCCGATTTTTTGATCGCTTCACTGATGTTTTTCTTTTGAGCATCAACTAATGCTTTTTCTGCTTGGCCAAATGAAGCATTCATCGCCAAAGCCACCGTAAACAGGGATAAAAGTAGTTTTTTCATTGTTTTATTTAATTAAAAAATAGCCCAGACTTTCGTCTGGGCTCAGGTATTATTCTTCCGTTATTTCTTCTGAGGCTGTTTCAGATGCGGTCTCCTCCCCTCCTTCTGGGGCTTCAGCAATCGCGTTAGTTGAATCAACGACTCCTTCCGCTAACTCTGCACCTTCTAAAACCTCTACCTCTTCCGGCTCTGGCTCTTTCTCGATCTTCGTTACAGATGAAATCTCATCAGATTCATTTTTCAAGCGAATTAATTTAACTCCTTGCGTATTACGTCCCATCACGCGAAGTTCTGCAACGCTTGTACGTATTAAGATTCCCGCTTTGGTGATAATCATCAAGTCATTGTTATCATTCACCTCTTTGATAGCGACTAGATTACCCGTTTTCTCAGTGATATTCAAGGCTTTAACCCCTTTACCACCACGGTTTGTTAAACGATAATCCTCTACCTCAGAACGCTTACCAAATCCTTTCTCAGATACCACTAACAATTGTTGTACTTCCGGATCAGAGACGCAAACCATACCTACCACTTTCTCTGTAGGAATGTCCTCATCTATCCAAATACCTTTTACACCGGCAGCTGAACGTCCCATTGGGCGAACACGTGTCTCTTCAAAACGAACAGAGCGTCCAGTATTAGTTGCAATAACGATTTGGTTGTTACCATTAGTCAAAGCAACGTCTAATAAACGGTCTCCTTCACGGATGGTGATGGCAATGATACCATTTTGACGTGGACGAGAATAGGCCTCTAACGACGTTTTCTTAATCGTACCATCTTCAGTACACATCACAATGAAGTTATTATCAACGTAATCAGGATCTGTGATTGATTTCACGTTAATAACGGCTCTAATGGTGTCGCCATTCTCGATGTTCATCAAGTTTTGGATAGGACGACCTTTGGAAACCTTAGATCCCTCCGGAACCGCATAAACACGTAACCAGAAGCATTTACCACGCTCCGTAAAGAACAATAACCAGTTGTGCATCGTTGCCGAGAACAAATGCTCTGTGTAATCGTCATCTTTCGTCGCAACGGCACGTGAACCTACCCCTCCGCGTGATTGAGCACGGTATTCAGTGATAGGGGTACGTTTAATGTAACCTTGTGCGGAAACAGTGATTAACATCTCGTCATCCGCAATCATATCTTCTACCGAAAATTCCTCATCCGTCATGTTGATTTGCGTTCTACGCTCATCGCCATACCGTTGCTTCATCTCCGCTAATTCGTCTTTAATGATCTGTAATTGACGTTCTGGTTTAGCCAAAATATCTTCCAAATCATCGATCAACTTCATAATTTCCGCGAACTCATTCATGATCTTCTCGCGTTCCATGCCGGTTAAGCGTTGTAAACGCATCTCCAGGATAGCTTTCGATTGAAGTTCAGATAAGTTGAATGTGGACATTAAGCCT
>VFQS010000699.1_pt1 | contig 35202 bp, 35 predicted proteins | sample 3512361 | NCBI WGS metagenome assembly VFQS01 (sample SAMN10412375, study PRJNA504923) | tailings metagenome | isolation source: Relicate 1 Philex TSF3 active mining | place: Philippines
TGACCGTAAATACTTACAGCAGACGGCTGATCAGTTTCTTTGTAATTCCCTTTTAATCCGTCAAAAATAAAATCTGTAGAAACTAATTGAAAATGAGCCTTTATTTTTTGAGCTTCTTCCCATAATTTTTGTGTTGCATGGACATTTACTTCCTGACATTCCTCAGGATTTAACTCACAATAATCTACATTCGTTAGTGCAGCAGTATGTATAATGTGTGTTGGTCTAAACCGTTGAAAAATTGTATGAATATTATCAATATCTGCAATATTCATTGACTGGTAAAATTGACTCGGACAATCTTGATTTCTATTTTCACCTATAGAAGTAGCTAAAAAATCAACCCCTCTTTTAAGACAAAGTTTGACAATTTTTTGACCTAACAAACCATTAGAGCCTGTGATTAAAATTTTCATTTATAAAATTTTGACGCTCAAAAATAGCTGTTTTTTATCAAAGTTACTTCAATTCAAGTAATTCATTTAAATGACGAATTTGATCAGGGGTACCTAATACAAATAATTTTGAATGAGGGACGATTTCTTCCTCACCCGTTGGATTAATGATGTATTCGCCCTTTGGTGTTTTGTATCCAATAATCGTTACGTTTGTTACACTTCTAATTTTTAAGACTTTTAGGTCTTTTAATTTTTTGAATTGGTACTCTACTGGTAATTCGTTAAATGCTATAGATTCAATATTTACCCCGTCATTTCCCTGAGAACGAATTGAATCCATAAATTCAACTACATCAGGATTTGCTACTAGAGACGCCATGTGCGTTCCACCAATAGTATCAGGCATGATCACATTATCAGCACCTGCTAATTTTAATTTAGCACTTGCAGTAGAATGTGTGGCACGAGATATTATTTTCACTTTTTCATTCAACTCCCTTGCTGAAAGTACAACATACAAATTATCAGCATCTTTCGGAAGACACGTAATAACAGCTATTGCTTTATCAATTTTTGCCTTTGCCAACACCTCATCGCTTGTGGTATCTCCAGCAAGAAAAACATATCCAGGAAGATGATTGTATTTCTCTATTTCAACTTCATTTATATCAATGATTAATACAGGTGTTTTTTTACTAACTAAATCTTCTGCAACTTGTTTTCCTACCCTTCCGAATCCACAGATTACTACATGTTTTTCCATAACTGTTAATTTTTTATTAGACCTGTATTGTTTCAAATTTGCTTTATAATCACCTCCCATGATGTACTTTGTGATGGAAGAAATAGCTAAAGCAAAAGTACCAAAGCTTGTAATAATTAAAAATATAGTAAATAACTTACCAGACATTGACAATTCGTGCGTCTCTTTAAACCCAACTGTGGCAGTGGTAATAATTGTCATATAAAGGGCATCGAACCAGGACCAACCCTCTATTAACATAAACCCAATTGTCCCCAATGTGACAATAGCAAGTATTATCCCTATGAAAATGTAAACCCTTTTAAATACCCTTAATGTTTCGTACATACTATAATTCCCAAACGGTTGGTTTTTTTATACGAGTAAATCCAAAAAAATGTTTATGTTCTAATATCCAGGCCATTGCGAAATAAATTAGTAATGGTGATCCCAAAGCAATAAACGAAGCATATATAAACCCAATCCTTACTTTAGAAGAACTAATTCCAATTTTTCGAGCAATCCAAGAGCACACTCCATAGGACTTCAATTCGAAGAAAAAAGCTATTTTTTGAATTGTTCTCATTAGTTTAATAATTTAACTCCTATTTGACACTTAAGACATTGTTTATTTACACAAAAATCGTTTAATAATTCCAATAAACCTTGAGTTTCAGCTACAGATTTAGGCTTTTGACCTAATTTTTTGAATTTTTGCACTTTAGCATTCTTTTCTGGAGGAAGTAAATAAGCCAAGCTTATTAATTTCTCAAGAAGTTCAATCTCATTGGTTTTTGAAAACTTCCAATAGAAAAAAGGTATAAAATAGTTTGTAATAATAAGCACCTTTAATTCCTTTGAGAAAGTATTTTCTTTTTTATTATTTATAGAATTAAAATGAGTATGGAATTTCCAAAAGCTCGGAAAATCAATTTCTTTTTGTTCTATCCAATCTAACAAAATAGACTCAGTTTCGAAATCTTTGAACAAAATTTCATCATCGATTAAAAGCGCAAATGTTACGATTCTTAAAGTTGGGTATGCTGGAGGTCGACAACCAAAAAATTTCCATGAAGCTTTATTCATTGAGATTATATTATATTTAAGCATTAAATATTCAGCCTCTTTTAATGTTTTGATTACATCATCATCTTCAGAGTTGTCAGGAATCAAACCAGAAACACCTAATAACAAAGCTACTCGCTGTTTTACTGATAATCTAAATAAGATAGAAACAGGAATTCTATTGATCAACTCAATCATAGGTAACTCATTCACTTTCGTTGCAATGATTTTACACAAAAATTCCAATTTTATACGAAGTGCATCCTGATTCAATTCTAAAAATCGCGTTTCAATTCCTAAGCTTTTTCTTTCTAATCTTCGAAAAAAAGCAGATTCAATTTCTTTTTGTTTGATTATTGATGGTACTATACTCCATTGAGAAGCACAAGCTATTGTATTTTGATTTTCAAAGAGGATCCCTATTTTAGCAAGTTCTTCTTTTAGAATGAATTTGCTTAACTCTAACACAGGAATTATTTCATTATTGACACTAACCTCCATATCGTGTGTGTATACAACGTGTAAAATCACATTATTGTATGCATCATCGAATTGATGTTTGTGTTTTAACCAATCTGAAGAACGAATATGAATTTCGACATTTCCAGACCAAAGGATATTATTAATGCGTATTGAGGCTTCGAAAAAATCAGGGCCACTCTCTTTATTGTGTTTTCCAGGATGGATTATTTGTAACACTTCGCCATTTACTGTTTGTAAATTTAAAGGTAGCCTCTTTAATTTCCAGATAAAATGCAACCAATCTTCTTTCATAACGTATTCAATTTAAGATTATTAATTATTTGAATACTATTTAAGTTAAGAAAAAAGGTGAGATATAAAAAGAAAAAGGGACTGAAAAGCCCCTTAAAATAAATGAATTGGAATTGTTTGTAATTATTTATACTCTGGAAACAAGCTTAACAATCCTTCTTCAGAAGCATTACAAACTCCTCTTTCAGTGATTATTTTCGTTACTAATCTTGCAGGAGTCACATCAAAACCATAATTACTTGCTGGAGTAGTTTCAGGACAAATCAAAACAGGTTCGATTTTTCCACTTAGCCCTTTTCCTATCATGTAACGTACCTCATCTTGATTGCGTTCTTCGATTGGAATTTCGGTAAGTCCGTTATTGATTGTCATATCCAAGGTTGTAGATGGTAAAGCAACATAAAAGGGAATTTTATTATCGTAAGCAGCTAATGCTTTTAAATAAGTTCCTATCTTATTTGCAACATCCCCTTGACGTGTAGTACGATCTGTACCAACAATTACCATATCCACCATACCGTGTTGCATTAAATGTCCACCGGCATTATCAACGATTAGTGTATGCGGAACATTGTGACGTGTTAATTCGTAAGCAGTCAAATTTGAACCTTGATTACGTGGACGTGTTTCATCCACCCAAACATGCACTTTAATACCTTTTTGAATCGCTTGATAAATCGGTGAAGTAATGGTTCCCCACTCTACACACCCTAACATACCAGCATTACAATGCGTAAGAATGTTCACGACTTCGCCCTGTTTTCTCGAAGCAATTTCTTCAATTAATGGTAACCCATGCACACCAATCATGCGACATGTTTCTACATCTTCTTCAACGATATCACCAGCAGCTTTCCAAGCAATAGCTAAAAAATCATCCGCATTATCTAGTGCTTCACGCATTTTATCCAATGCCCAAAATAAATTTACAGCAGTTGGTCTTGAAGCTCTTAAATCAGAAAACGCTTGATCTAAAAAACCACCATCCAATTGATTTTCTAACATCTCTCTAACAGCAAGATAAATACCATAAGCTGCTGTCGCTCCGATCAGTGGCGCACCACGAACCGTCATATCCTTAATTGCAACTTCTGCATCTTTATACGTTTCTAATTTTACTGTCACAAATTCATGTGGCAATTTTCGTTGATCAATTACCTCAACATATTTATCTTCTGTTGTCCAGATTGTTCTAAATTTTGACATAGGGAGTATTAATGATGAATGATTAATGTTTGATGATTAATTAATTTGAGAAGCTTTGCATTATGTCTAAACTAATTTCTGAGAATGAAGAAGCTGTTCGAGTCCAATTTGCATTTGTGCCGGGTCTAACTAATTGAATCGTTTGAAAACCGGCTTTGTCAGCCGCTTCTAACTCTTCTACTATATCAGATAGAAAAAGAATATCACTCGGTTTTTTACCAATCAATGAAGCTATTTTAGCATAGGTTTCAGTGTCTCTTTTACCGCCTGTATTTGTATCAAAATAGTTTGAAAAATATGGTGTTAAATCGCCTGCCTCTGAAAAACCAAAAATCAGTTTTTGTGCTGCAACTGAACCCGATGAAAATACACCTAATTCAATATTATTCTTTTTCCAAAGTGCTAACGCATTTGCAACATCTGGGTATACATGCCCTTTGATTAAACCAGATTCATAAGCCTCTTTCCAAAGAATTCCCTGTAACGTTTTCAAGGGAGTGATTTTTTTATCTTCCAAACTCCATTTAGTTAATTGATTAATTATATCCTCATTCGATATTAAATCAACCCCTTCGATTTTTGCTAAATCCTTTGTTTGCTTGAAAACTTCTACTACTTCTGGAAAATGGGTTAAACCTTTCACCTTATCTATATTTTCTCTGAAATAAGGAAAAAGAACATCATATACAAAAGAGACAGAGGTTGTTGTTCCTTCAATGTCCGTAAGAATATATTGTGGTTTAGACATGTAACTTTTTTTGAGCAAAAGTAAAAAAGAAATCCCTCATTGAGAGGGATCGCTTATTATTTAAAGATGAATTCTTAATAATACATTAAGCCACTGTAATGTCAGCAAACTTAGTCTGAATGTTGCTTTCAGTATAATGTGGCACCCAACCTGTCATATCTATAAAGATACGTATTGCCTTCACAAAGGGATTTGTTGGACCCGCATCAAACCAATGTTTAGTTCCTTCTGGTACAGAGATTAAATCTCCACGCTCGCATAATAAATTAAAAACGGGTTCTGTTTCTAAATTGAACCAAAACAGACCTTGACCATCCACAAAAAAGCGAATTTCATCTTCAGAATGTGTATGTTCTGCTAAAAACTTCGAACGTATAGCCTCATAATTTTCTGTCAAGGAATTAATTGTAATAACGTCTGCTGTTTTATAACCACCTTTCTCCATAAAAGGATTTAAATCTTTTGCATACGCTGCTAAGATATCTTCAGGAGTTGCAGTATCTTCAAAAACAACATCACATTGCCATTGATCAAAAAAGATGCCTCTTTGATTAAAAAAACTTTTTATTTCTTGAGGATCAGTAATTTTGATATTTTTTTCAGGTATCGATAAAACTGCCATATTCTTTTTTTTTACAAAATTAAATTTTGCAAACCTTATTTCCTACTAAAACTATATGAATAACATTAGTTTTTATTAAAATTGATTTGTTTATATTGACCTTCAGAAGTTTGCACCCTTAAAACATACTGCCCTGAAACTAATTTTTGGACATTAATTGTGCTTTCTTTTAAAGGTAAACTACCCTCTAAAATTACCTTCCCAATAATATCTAATACGACAAAGTTTTCAAAAGGAATGCTATTTCCTTGTTTAACTATTAGTTCATTTACAACAGGATTTGGATAAATTGAAACAAATTCAGTTGATTCATTAGATAAACTCGCACAATCATTTATATTGAAATTCTGTGTTGTTTTATTTGTACAGTTTCCTTCAGTAATAGAATAAATAATAGCAAGATTACCTTTATTATTCGGTGTTATTTTTCCATTTTGATCTACAGTTGCCAATATATTATCAGACACACTCCAAACTCCACCTAGTACAGTTGAAGATACACTTAGAGATTTACCCAAACATAAATCAGAAACATTTAATATAGAACCAGCATCAGGTAATTTATTTACTATTATTGTTAATGTAGCTTGATTAATACAAACACCTTGATTTGGTGAAAAAGTATAGGTTGTTGTTTTTGTATTGTCCAATGCCGGTGACCAAGTTCCAGAAATACTATTAGTTGAAATTGTAGGTAATGCATCTAAATTTGCTCCTGAACATATCGGACTAACAGAGGTAAAGGTTGGGGTTACTTTTGGATTAACTGTGATTGACAAAGTAGTTGTATTTGCACATTGACCTGAAGTTGGAGTAAATGAATAGGTTGTTGTTTTCGTATTATCCAAAGCTGGTGACCAAGTACCTAAAATACTATTGATTGATGTTGTTGGTAATGCGGATAAAGTTGCCCCTGAACAGATTGGACTAACAGAGGTAAAGGTTGGGGTTACTTTTGGATTAACCTTGATCGCCAAAGTAGTTGTATTTGCACATTGACCTGAAGTTGGAGTAAATGAATAGGTTGTTGTTTTCGTATTATCCAACGCTGGTGACCAAGTTCCTGTGATGCTATTGAGCGATGTCGTTGTTAAAGCACTTAATGTAGCTCCTGAACATATCGGACTCACAGAGGTAAATGTTGGGGTTACTTTTGGATTAACTGTGATTGATAAAGTTGTAGTATATGCACATTGACCAAAAGTTGGTGTAAATGTATACGTAGTTGTTTTCGTATTATCCAAAACTGGTGTCCAAGCTCCTGTAATACTATTGTTCGATGTTGTTGGTAATGCTCCTAAAGTTGCTCCTGAACATATCGGACTTACAGCGGTAAATGTTGGAGTTACATTTTGTACAGTCGTAACAGCAAACGAACTAGCTTGACTCGTACCACATGCATTTTTTGCTTGCACAAGAATATTTCCAGATAATGGAGTATTTGATGCTGTAACGTTAATCGTATTTGACGTACTTGTACCTGTTAATCCTGATGGTATAGTCCAAACATAACTTGTTGCTCCGCTTACTGATGCAACTGAATAAGAAACATTCGATTGACCACCACAAAATGTACTTGGTCCAGAAATTGAACCTGGAGAACTTGGTGCAGTCGTACAATTAGCATTTACCACAATTTGTTTCGTGATTGAAGTTATATTACCACACCCTCCAACTGCATCTAATTTAATATCAAAAGTTCCAGAATTAGAATAATTTACTGTTTCTTTATAAAAATTGGAAGTCGGAATTGATGACCCTGTAATTGTCCAGTTGTAAGCATATGCATTTGTAGAAGTTGAAGCGTCTAAATCAACATTGGTATTGATCAAAGTTGGTGTATTTGAAATAGTAAAATTTGCAGATGGCATAATTGCAACCATCGGAGAAGCTTTTAAATGAATTTTCAAGGAACTCCAACAAGATGTATATGTACACCAAAAACCGTCTGAACTAAATCTCATAAAAGCAGTATTATTAGTAACTCCAGACGTAGAAGAAGTGTATAAACCAACACTATCTCCAGGCGCGTTTGTTGTTTCAAAACCAACAAAATACTGACCAGTTACAGCAATAGGTGTATCAAAAATAACTTTGGTTTCTTTTTTATTTGCAACATCTGTTTTAATGTCTGAAATTTTAACGGTTTTACTACTTAAAATAGTACCTGGCTTACCACTATTATTTTGATAAAGGTTTACTTTAATCGTGCTCGTATTATTGTTTGTTTCTGCTCTAGCAAAATCCAATAGTACACCACTAACATGCGTATAAGGACTACTCATTGTATATGCCTCGGCAAATCCATTTAGATCACTGATATGTCCAGCCAAAGAACCTCCCCCTTTAATTGGTACATATGTTTTTTTCTCTGCAGTTAAAAAGTTAGTTAGTGTATCACATACTTGGTTATTGAGAGCTGGATTTACAGTTATATAACTTGTTTTTGTTATTGTATTTCCTCCTTTTGAATTAGTTGCTACCAATGTAACAGTATACCTACCCGGAGAAGAAAATGTTAGTTCAGGTAACTTAGAAGTATTCGCTGTTCCATTTACAAAGTTTGCATTATTTGGAGAAACTGACCAAGACCAAGAAGAAGGATAATTTGTTGATAAATCAGTAAACGAAACCACACTTCCAACAGAAGTTGATGTTACGTTTGCGCTAAAATCAGCAACAGGTACCGCTGCTACTTTAGGAGTGATACCGATTACCGCTCCCTGATTGGAAGAGTAGTTACCTGTTCCTCCACCACTTCCTGTACCGCTAGGAACAAGATTAGCAAAAGTGTAATAGCCATTATAATAGCCAGACCAACCCCAATCGATATGAACATAATTATTTGCATCATAGCCATCTAATACAAAACAATGTCCAGTAGTAGAACCATCGTTTCCTTCATATATAATAACTCGGCCCTGATCCAATTCAGCCTTCATTTTATCTAGCCATGCTTGATCCGTAAAATCTTTCTTAAATACGCTTGTAATCTTAGTGCCATCATATCCAAAATAATCTTGAAGAGCAAAATGGGTACTTGGATATTTTTGATAATACGAATCATAGGTATTATATGCACTACTCCCATCAGCACCATACTTCATACTCAATGCAACCCCAGCATGAAACATCAAACGAGCTACTTCAGAATTTTTTGATGTAACTGAATTTGGCATATTTTGCCAATTATAAGTTGTATTTCCAAAATTGGCTTTCAAACTTCCGTATGTTGCATGGGTATATGATTTTGAAGAAGTACCTTTTGTGGGGTAAGACCAATACTTCATTGTTTGAGCCATAGCTGTTGCAACACATCCTGTGTAAGTTAATTTCTTTGCAGTAAGATCATAGGGACATGAATCATTATAAAATGTACTTTGATCCCAAGTTGTTTTAAGCATTGGTTTTACAACTGTAGCTCCTCGTTTAGGAGCAAATTGATTAGCTTCAATTAAACCCCATTGCTGTTTTTCAATCGAATTTTTCAAATTCGAATTTATAACTTCTGTAATTTGTTTTTGATACTCACCTAACCAATAAGCAACTTGGGGGGAAATATTTGATTCATCAAAATTTGATTCTAATGAGTATCCTAGAATTGGTTTTATATTGTCATCAGCTGAAACAATAATAAAACCAGGACCATCAGTTCTATTAAAAACAAAAAATAAATTCGTTGATCCTGAACGTTTCAAGCTAGAAGATTTGTACGTGTATCCTAAGGAAAGTAAATCTGTTGAGGATCTTTTATTTGTTTGTTTCGTGAGGTGTAACAAATAATTTGTAGCTACTAATTTAGCTTTATTTAAAGGCACTTCTATTGCTAAAGAATTGAAATAAGTAAGTAAAAAAGCAACTAAAACAACGAAATTGCACATTGGTACTGTAACGATTTTTTTCATATTTACTGTATTATTTTATTTTCAAACATTTTTCACTAATGGTATTATCTAAGATAAACTTATTTATTTCATTTTGAGTAAATTTTCTTTCACACTGATACATTTCTATAAAAGGATCTAATTCAATGATTCTTTTTTTAAATTCTTCAATAGTTGGAGTAGCAACATGTTGATATTGATCTAAATCAAAATTTGTAAAAACTGTATTTTGAGTCACACCGATTAAATCTATTAAAAACCCATTTTCAAGTTTTTGGGCATTTTTGTTACCAACACGAACTAGATCTTCTTTAGCTGGATATGAAATAATTGTTTGTTTATCTTGAGACAACTGAATAGGAACCAAATTAGAGTAATCTTTTCTTGTTTTGTAAACCACTAACCTGTTCAAATCTCTATTATTCATCTCATTTTCTGACACATAGACAGGTAAACCACAATCTGGCCTACGTATATTCTCCGATACTGATGCTGTTTTTTTTACAGAACAGGCAGCCAATAAGCTGAAAAAAAATAAAAATAAGAAAGCTATTTTCGTATCCATCTATCAAATTTCTTGTGCAATTTAGGCACAAACACCCCAATTAAAGGTACTAATATAAGTGTTAAAATCAATGTTTTAATTAATTGATGAAAATCTTTTATCAAAGGAAAGATGGTTATAAACAAAATATTGATAACTGGATAAACAAAAAGCCAAGTGATCAACATTAACTTCCATTTTTTGGGAGGATTCATAGTATTAAATAGGTTATGAATTATGATTTTTAATTTTTGATTTTTATAAAAATAGTAATTGTACGCTTGTAAATTTAGGATTGATTATTATATTTGCAAACCGAAATAATTCTGAAAAGAATTTAGGTCCTATAGCTCAGTTGGTTAGAGCACCTGACTCATAATCAGGTGGTCCCTGGTTCGAGCCCAGGTGGGACCACGTTAAGAATCAAAGCCTTACAGAAATGTGAGGCTTTTTTTTGTTTGTAATTGTAACACAAACTAAAATTAAGGAAATAAAGGGGCAATCGCAAAATGTGGAGGGAGTAATTCGAATTTAAACTTTTAGTCTAGTGGTATATTTGAAGATACTCGAAATATCTTTTTATTTTCGACTCATTATTAATTAAAAAAGTTTCTATATTTACGTTAATAAAGTTTAATATACTAATTATGAAACATTTTATTTTAATTTTTACCATTTTAATAACGTTATTTTCTTGTCAAGAAAACAATAATGATAAACTAGCGGAAGACTTAGCAAGAGAAAAAGAAGAATTATTACTTGAAAAGGAAAAGTTATTGATTGAAAAAGAAAAAATGCTAGAAGAATCAGCGAAAGCTTTGGAAAAAAAGGACAATGAAGTATCTAAAGTAGTGAAAATTAAACAATCCAATACTGCTAAAAAATTATATGATATGAGGGGAAATCCTTGTGAAATAGGAAGCTGGTACTATGCAAATATTGATGATGTAGATGGTTACACAAACATTCGTAAATCTCCTTCTGTATCATCTAAAATCATATCTCAAGTAAATGAAGGTGAAGAATTCAGAGTATTGATTACAAATGAAAGTTGGTTAAGAGCAATTGCTCCAGATGGTACTCAAGGATACATTTCTGCTAGTAGAGTTAGCCCAACATACATAGAACAATAATAGTTGAATTGTTCAGCACCGTATTTTCTATAGAATACTTTGAACTTCTATTTTAAAAATATCCAAGGGTAGAATTTTACCTTTAATTCTAAACAAACCTGTTCAAATACAATAGCTTAAAAACTAAAATTGAAAGCATGGTTAAATTAAACATTATTAAACCTTTTCAAGTATTTTGTGTTTTCGTAATTTCTATCTGTTTACTAAATTACATGTATTCCCAATCAAAAAAGGAACAAATACAATTTTTGGAAACACGTTTAGATAGCTTAAAAACGATTCAGGATATTGAAAAACTGAAGTTTGAAAATAGTAAAAACAATTTTGAGTCAACTATAACTAACTATAATCAATACTCTAAGGAAATATCTAAAGCACTTCAAACTAAAAAACAAGAGCTCACCAATTATATTCAAGAAAATAAAAAGTTAGATCAAGAAATAAGTTCACATCAAACTGAGTTAAAAAAATTAAAAGATAGTATACAACAAATACTAGAAAATCAACCAATCAAATTACTAGATAGTAGTTTAATTACTATTTCAGATGATCAAATCATTCATTTGATGAACATTCATGATGAAGATTTAGGGGAAGCTTTCATAAATACGGAATCACCTGAAATTAAACCATTTTATAAAATAATTGGAAAACAACTATTTCGACTTAAAGGAAAAATATATTGTATGGGTGTTATGGGTGTAGAGAATCCAAATGATATTCATGGAGATATTGGTACAAATTTTATAGCGTGTTTTGAGATTAAAAATAATAGTTGGAAATTATTACATCCTCCTACGCGTGTCGACCTAAGTTTTGGATTTGGAGGGTACGCCGTGTTCGAAAAATTTTTAATCTGCGGTGACAAAAGTTTAGCCGTTATGTTAGAAGGTGGATGGCACGGTGATGGAACTAGTATAGGACATAGAGAAATTTATGGACTTGATGAATTACAAAATGTTTTTTTATTATATGAAGGACAATCCCATGAGAACGATGAAGCAAATAAGGGTACTTCTTACTTTCGAAACATTGATGATGAATATGAAATTATTTTTCAAAAGTCAACTTCTTCCAAATTTTATAATCTAATTGAAATAAAAAAAAACCACGGCAGAAAAGTTAAGGTTAAAACCTTAAAATTTAATGAAATAAACATGAAGTATGAATAATATAAATGCTAATATATTATTTTGGGTAGTTTTCTTTTTTGGAGTATCAATATTTCATAATACATGCTTTTCACAATCAAAGAAAAAACAAATTTTGGCTTTAAACTTTAAAATTGATAGTGTTAGCCAAGTAATTGCTAATGAGAGAAATGAACAAAAAAATACATTAAACGCTCTAGAAAAACAAGAATTCAAATCAAAACAAAAAATGGATTCGTTACAAATTGAACTTCTAAAAATTGAAAAACAAGTAAAATCTTCTATCCTTGAAAATGAAATTAAGAATAAAGAAAAAAATAGACTTAAAAATGAAATTGAAAAACAAAAGGATAGTTTAAAAAATATTATATCAACATCATCAATGAAAAATACTGAGCATGTATTCCAAAAAAATATAGATGAAGATGAAGATGAAAATGAAAATAAATATAAAATACTATATGATTCTTGTGAAGATAACAAAGGAAATTGCTGGAAGCTATATTTATGCTGGGATGAAAGTCTAAGTGATTATTCTACAGTTGGTACTTCCGATATGTTGTTCACATATTTCACTAATAATAACTCAAATTGTCCGACTGAAACTAGCTATATCTTGAAATCTGACCATGGTGCTTCGGACTTTACAGTATGGCAATACCAGGATGCCAAAATTAATATTCGAGTAAGGATGCAATTAATTGAAACTTTTTTTGGTTACGGTTTATATGATTTGAATATCAAAAACAAATTGACAAATTCCTGTCTGCCGAAAACTTTATATAGGAAATTATAAATAAATCATATAATCAAAAAAGAAAATTACTTTAAAAGTATTTAAAACATAGATTCAATTAATACAATATAGAAAAAGCCAAAGATGCATCATGTTTAAAATTCAAACTTTTACTAAATCTAAAAAACACCTCTGGCTAATTGTTTGCATTACCATACTAAATGCATTAGGAATGACTATTGTTTTGCCTTTATTTCCTTTTTTATTGAATGAATATGTTACGAGTAAAGAGTTAGCAGGTACAATGAGCGCCTTGGTTTCGGTGTTTGCTTTGTGTCAATTTTTTGCGGCACCTGTTTTTGGAGCACTTAGTGATAGATTTGGACGAAAACCAATTTTGATATTGAGTTTATTCGGTTCAGTAGTTGGATATTTACTATTGGGTATGGGTGGAGCTTTATGGATTTTGTTTTTAGGAAGAATCATTGACGGTCTAACCGCAGGAAATCAAAGTACTTTGTTCGCTTATGTATCGGATAGTACAGAACCCGAAGAACGCGGAAAATGGTTTGGGATTTTAGGTGGTGCTATCGGAATTGGCTTTATGATAGGTCCAGCGATTGGTGGTTTTTTAGGTACGTATTCCATTACTCTACCTTTTTATGCTACTGCGGTAGTAACCTTAATATCAATGCTATTTACCTTCTTTTTCCTGCCTGAATCTCTAGCAACAGAAAACAGAAGTCAACATATTTCTTTAAAAAGTATGAACACCTTTTCTCATTTCAAAGAAGTTTTGGTCATCAAAAAAGCCAAAAACTTAATCGTAATGGGTGCATTTTTCTATTTAGGTTTAGGTATTTGGCAATTCAACACGAGTATTTTCTTGAAGGAAATTTTTCATTGGGGGCCACACTTTATTGGTGGTGTGTTTATGCTAGTTGGAATTTGTGACATTTTATCTCGCGTTATTCTTCTTCCTTTAATGTTAAAAAAGTGGTCAGAACAAACGATTGGTAGTATTGGACTCATAGGACTCAGTATTGGTTTAGTATTATTATTTCTAAGTTCCTTTCAACAATCAATTATATACATAGCGGCAGCTGTAGCATTTATTGTCCTTGGAGAGGGATTGTTTGATCCTTCTTACAATGCGCGCCTTTCGATTTCAGTAGATGAAAGTAAACAAGGTGTTTTACAGGGGACAAGCCACAGTCTGCAAGCACTATATCGTGTAATCGTTCCTTTAGGGGCTGCGTTTATTTATTCATTTCACCCAGGAGCCGTCTTTGCATTGGCCTCTTTGTTAATGATTTTGGGATTGGGATTGTTTAGTAGGCTGAAGTAAAAGTATAAAACTAAAATTTACCATTATACTTCACACACCTTACAGAAAGCCCACCTTTCTGGTCAAAATTATAATGTGAAATAGCATTTTTTGAGAAGTACCACATCCAAGAAAATCCGGTATAATCTTCGTTCGAAGTCCAAAAGTATTCATAAAAGTTTTTGAATAAAGATGTTCCATTAGGTGTTTTTGAACCTACAAATTTCAACTGATTTGAAAACAAAGATTTATTTAAATCTATATTTTCCATGTAAATAAAATTTTCATTAACTCCAAGAGCCATTCTTATGTTTGAATCCTTGAAAAGGAAATCAATTGTATGTTTGAAATCTTTATCTGTAGGTATTTTCCAACCACTTGGACATACCCCTCTTGAATCAGTTATTGTGAACCAAGAATACAGTTGGTGTTTATCTACTTCCCACCTGTATTTCGTTTCGTCCATTGTCGATGAATCTTTTAATACAATCTTATCTCCATTATTGTATCGAGTAGTTTTTAAATTTTCAATCATCCATTCAATCGAATCAATCTTAATTGTTTTATAGGTGTTGCCATCAACATCTTTGACGGAATTTTGAGCATAAACATTTGCTGAAAAAACAATTGAAAATATGAGTAAAATCTTCTTCATTATTTTTTTGTTATTTGACCATAAGAGACAAATTTTCCGGTCTTGTAAACGAGAATTTTGTCAAGCAATCCATTTTCATCATATTGATATAATTTACCATCCACCAAAGAGCCGTTTGTAAATTCACCTACTTCATAAATTTCATCGTTTTTATTATATAGTATGTTATATCCGTTTGGATTAAACGCTGTATCTTTTGTAATAGGTCCAGCAACTCTCAAGCTGTATACTTTCTTTTTAACCAATGAATTATCAAAGGTGAAAGAATCTTCATTTTCAAAAAGAGGTTTTGTTTTTCCAAAAGGTTTCATTTCAACTTGGTGTTTCAAGGAAGCATCTTCTTTATACCATGATATTTTATTTTGGATTTTATTTTCATTCCTTTCGTATTGTAAGGCTAGATTTCCATTATCATGAAAATACTTGTTTGTACCATGCTCCTCCCCGTTTTCATTGTAAACAACAACACTTTCTAAATTACCATTTGGATAATATCTAAATAAAGTATCATAAAAGTGATTATCCACGTAGATTCCTTTTTCTTTTGGTTTCCCATTTTCATAAAACTTTATAAACTTTCCATTTGGTTTTCCCTGTTTGTATTCGGCAATCATTTTCATTTTACCTGTTTTAAAGTAGGTTGTCCAAGTACCTTCTTTTTTTGACTGAAATAATTTTCCTTCTTCTACTTTATCTGTAGCACTAAAATCAGGTGATTGAATGTCTTTACCATAAATAATGGTATAGATTGTATCATTTTTTAATTTAGCCTCTTTTTTTCTATTGGCTTGAGAAATAAAGGTAAATGGTATACCAATTAATACAAGAAATGCAAATACTTTCATACTGTTTGTTTTTAATTTATACGTATACAAACGTATCCATGTTTTAACTTTACAGCTATGATCTAAGTCATAAAAATTATTGAGATTTCAATTGATTAGTAATTTCAGCTATAAAAACAAAAAAACTAATATTAAAAAACATAATTAACCAGCACATTTAACTACGCAATAGTACACATTCAACTATAAGAAACAATTATATGTAAATTAAATTGTTGTTAAACTATCTTATGAATAATGATTTTAAATAATTATTTATACGTATATATTAATAAACCGTTTTTAGTAAATCAAAATCATGGATAGTTAGAATCCAAGCTAAATGTTATACAAAAAAACTAAAACATAGACTTCTGAATTTCTTTTATACATTTGTGCTTAAGCAAGCCAAGCTATCGCCTGAAATAATGGAGGAAAGTCCGGGCAGTACAGAGCACCGTACTTCCTAACAGGAAGGATCGATTCGTCGAGACAGAAAGTGCCACAGAAAGGAAAACTACCGAGAGCAATTTCGGAAAAGGTGAAAAGGTGGAGTAAGAGCCCACCGGGCTTTTGGTGACAAAAGTCGCAAGGTAAACCTTACGGACTGAAAGACCATGTAAACCGTGGATTCAATGCAAGTTGATGAATGGTTGCTCGCCAAACACGGAGGGTAGGTCGATGGATTCTACGAGTGATTGTAGAACTAGATAAATGATAGCACATCTTCGGATGTAACAGAACCCGGCTTATGGCTTGCTTTTTTCTTATGCTACTTTAAGAGATTGTTCTGTTCTATGTGAATTAAACATAGACATTTTTTCGTCAGAACTCACGAAATAAATCTTCCGTTTGATTCCATCTAAATTAAATTCTACGCTAGTGAATATCAAATTCATAAAACGAGTTGACTTACACTTATGAATTTTAGTAATTGGTGCTATTAAACTTGTTTTATCTGATCTTTTAATGATCATATATTCGCCAACTAATGATAAATCAACAAAATCATTGTAAAGAAATTTGAAAAAAATGAAGGCAACACTTGAAAGTAACATTAATACTATAAACTCAATAGTCAATCCAAATGTAAAGTACACTAAGGTTAAACCCGATACCGCTGCTAAAACAAGATATTTAAAATAAATCGTTCTGATTTTTTCAGAAAGCACGGAAGAAATGTGCACTGGATTTGTATATTTTGAAGCAACCATAACTATACGTTTTATTACATAATACTGCAAAAGTGTAAAAAAGTTGCTTTTTAAACTTAAAAATAAGTACTAAAACTTATTAAAATTTTATTAGCAAAAACAAAAATCTGTAAATCAAACAATTAAAATTAAACTCAAGAAAATTAAATTTGTATTACCTTTGTAAAAAAATTCAAAATGATCAAAGGAAATCAAAAGAAACAAGATAAGATAGATTCACTGTTAAAGGATTTAACCTCCTCGACGATAACAAAAGTTCAAACTGCATTAGACGGATTAGAATTAATTGGAAACGAAACTGTTATTTATCCAATTTTAAGACTTTTGACTCCAACTGAAGATCATAATGAAAAAAATCAGTTGCTGCTAGAATTTTTGTGTACAATTAAAGACACCAGTAGTAAAGAAACGTTCATCAATGCTTTGGAAGAGCAAGAATTCTTGCCCATTCGAAGTAAAATTTTATCTGTTATTTGGAATTCACCCTTAGATTTTAGTGAATACCTGGACTACTTTGTTCGAATTGCAGTGGATGGAACTTTTATGGAATCGGTTGAATGTTTAACCATACTTGAAAATCTTGAAGGTCCTTTCGAAGAAGAACAATTAATGGAAGCTCAAGTGATTTTATCGGGAATGAAAGACAAATCATTTGATCATCAAAAATCTACCATGATCAGTGAAATTGCACTACTTGTTAAAAGTTTTATACAACGTGCCAATATTGATGAAATGGAGGATTTTAACTAAACGATTTTAAAATTTCAACTATTTTTTCTGTAGATTCTATGTGCGTCATATGACCTGCATTTTGTATTAATGAGAACCCTACTTTTTTGGGAAGTTTTTCCAGCATTAATTCTAAAGGTGCTGTTTTGTCTAATTCTCCTTGAACAACATATACCTTTTGATAATTGTCTTTTACCCATAGTGTGTGATCATTACGGTCTCTCATTGCCTTAGTAGCAAACACAATTCCGTCAACTGTAAACGTTTTAGCTTCCTGAATAATTTGATTTATTTGAAGTTGATGATTCTCAGGTGTAGAGAATAAATTAGGAATTGCTTCCTGAATAAATTTATCTTTTGCCGACTTTACAATTTCAATTACACGATCTCTATCTCTTTGTTTTTGATGATTATCTTGCCAAAAGTTTGAATTTAACAAGATTACTTTTGAAATAGAATTATTCATTTTAGCTAACTCCAAAGCAACGTACCCACCCATAGAATGACCAACTACTATGATTTCTCTGTCAGGTACTGTCAACAAAATTTCATTAACTTTTTCTGCCATGCAGGATATGGTCGGGAACTCAGGTAGTGAACCAGAACTTTTGCCATGTCCAGGTAAATCAACATAGATCTTCTTAATATTTAAATCAATTAGATTTAGATATTCCCACATAGTAGATGACTCTAAAAATCCATGTAAAAAAACAATAGGTTTTCCTTGACCTTCAATTTTATGGTGTAACAAGTTATGCATGCATCAATTGTTCAATATGATCAACCTCAATCGGTATGTTAGCCATTAAATTAAAAGGAGTTCCATCATTTGTAATTACTAAGTCGTCCTCGATACGAATTCCAAGTCCTTCCTCTGGGATATATATACCAGGTTCACAAGTGAATACCATTCCTGCTTGAATTGGTTCATTGAATAACCCAACATCATGTGTATCTAATCCTAGAAAATGAGATGTACCATGCATAAAATATTTTTTATAAGCAGGCCAATCTGGATTTTGATTTTTAATATCAGTAGAATCAATTAATTTTAATTTAATCAATTCACTTTCCATAATTCGTCCCACTTCTTTATGATATTCAGGAATAATTGTGCCAGGAACTAATAGTTTTTGCGCTTCATTTTTAACATGAAGAACTGCATTGTAAACCTGTTTTTGACGCTCAGTAAAACGTCCATTAACAGGTAAACAACGTGTTAAATCAGAAGCATAATTGGCATATTCAGCACCAACATCTAATAAAATTAAATCTCCACTTTTACACTGTTTATTGTTTTCTATATAATGAAGAACGCATGCATTTTTACCAGAAGCAATTATAGGCGTATATGCAAACCCTTTTGATCTATTCATTAAAAATTCATGAGCAAGTTCAGCCTCAATTTCATATTCCCATACTCCCGGTTTTATGAATTTCAACAACCTCTCTATTCCTTTTTTTGTTATATCGCATGCATTTTGCATTAATTTTAATTCCTCCTCTTCTTTAACAGAACGAATTGCATGTAATATTGGAGCACTTTTGTAAACGGTATGCGCAGGGTAATCAGATTTACACTTTTTGATGAAACGATCTTCACGCGTTTCTACCTCTGTAACTGCACGTAAATGTTCGTTTGTATTAAAGTAAATCCCATCTGCTTCTGACATTAATTGATTAAAAATCAACTGAAATTGTTGTAACCAATAAACCGTTTTAATCCCTGACAAATCAAACGCTTGTTTTTTATTTAATTTTTCACCTTCCCAGATAGCAATTGTTTCATTTGTTTCTTTAAGAAACAAAATCTCTTTATGCGCTTCATTTTTAGCATCTGGGAAAATCACTAAAATAGATTCTTCCTGATCTACTCCGGATAAATAAAATATATCTCTGTGCTGTTGAAAAGGCATCGTACTATCAGCGCTGATAGGAAAAATATCATTTGAATTAAAAACAGCTAAAGAATTAGGTTTCATTTTAGCTGAGAATTTAACTCTGTTTTTTATGAACAATTGTTGTGAAAGAGACTCGTACTTCATAATATATTAGTTTGATATGCAAAAATAGTTTTGTCTTGCGATTTATTGCTAATTTTTTAAAATTAGATGACTATTTTAAGAACGTAACAGTTTTACGTAGTTAGTGCATCAACTTTGTAGTGTAAAATTTAGAAAACATGAAAACACTACTCAAAAAAATAATGATTGAAAAAATAGAATTTCAATCCAATGTAAATGAAGTAACCATAAAATGCACCATTAAATTGAATGGTTTAAGCTATCAAAACGAATTAGTAATTAATTTTTCACAACTCAATAAACTTGTTGGAAAAATACAACAGATTACACAGTTCATTGATATTTACGCATATTTTAAAGAAACTAAAATAAATGAAAATGCAACATTATACACAATGGAAGGAGCAGAAATTGAGTTAGATAGTATCGAATTTGAAGATATTGTAGAAATTAATCAAACAAAAAAAATTAGTGCATAGACAACTATTTTTGAATAATTCCGTATTATTCTATAAATTAAAGTGTTTTTTATATCTTTGAAAGAATAAATGTACTAACAAATAAGATCATTCTATGAGAAAACTTGGTTATTTATGGTTTTTACCTTTTGCGTTATTAATTGTTGGCTGCATTAAACCTGAAATTATACCCGCACCAACTCAGAAAGTAGATCTTTCTTCCTATTTTAAAGGTGACATAAACGGTACAAATATTAAATGGGTTCAGAATGTAGATGATTATGATTGTTTTCCTACAATCACTAAAACTACTGTACAAGGTACTGGACAATCATCTAAAGCAGTTTATTTTGCTGAAATGAAATCTGAATCTGTGAAGGGATCCATCAAAATTGGTCTAGGCAGTGTTTTATGGAATTTCGATGCTACCGAAAACCCAACCATGAAACTTTTTAGTGAATTTATGAATCTTAATACCAAACCTAAATATTCTAAAAATGCTTCTTATGGTTTCGAAGTTCAATATAAGGATAAACTCGGAAGAATTTGGTTGAGTGATTCACTAACACGAGGGAACAGCGTGCAATTTATTGGAGTAAAACAAGAATCTGATGTTGATAATGATTACTCAAAATTCATTTGTCGATTTAATTGTAAGGTTTATAGAAGTTATATTGAAAATTTAGATACAATACTAGATTCAATAGAAATCAAAAATGCAGAATTTAAAGGCTATTACCTTAGATAATTGATGAGTCGTAGCATCAAAATAGCAATTATTGGTGATTACAATTTTACATTTAATTCACATCATGCTACTAATTTAGCAATTGATCACGCTAGTCATTTTCTAGAAATAGAAATAAGTTACTATTGGATTAAATTACAAGAGGCCAGCCAAATTTCTTCAAATCAACTTAAAATATACGATGGTATTTGGGTTGCACCAGGTCCATTTAAGAATGACTTTTTCTTAGGAGGGATTATTGACTTTCTGATACAACAACCTCAACCTGTGTTTATTACAGGGGATGGTTATAAGACACTAATTGATGTTTTGATAGCCAGAAATAATTTGAATTTAAAGGGAGAAAAGCTTATTTCTGACAATCTAGTAGAAGGGCAGCAATTTGAGGAAATAAACATAGTACCTCACTCTAAAGAAATGATTCAGTTATACACAAATCACAATACGCATGAATTAACATCCTCTAGATACAGTCTTTATCCCAAAGTATTAACTTATCTCGTTGATGAGTTTATAAATATTGAAGCATATAATGATTTTGAAGAGGTAGAGGTAGTAAGTTTAACAAATAGAAACTTTTACCTAGCATGTGGCTTTTGCCCACAAGTATCATCAACAAGAGAAATACCACACCCTTTAATTTACACCTTCATCAAAGCATGTATGCTACAGAAGGGTATTGCTTTTTAGCGATTCTTCGTATCCTGTATCAATCATCAAATTATCGCTTTCTGCAGCCTTAACAGCTAAAAAATCACATCTTTCATTCTCAGGATGGCCATTATGTCCTTTTACCCAATGATAGGTAATTTGAAAATTAGCAGCAACGTTTAGGTATCTTACCCACAAATCAGGATTTTTTTTCCCTTTGAAACCTTTTTTAAACCAATCAAAGACCCACCTCTTTTGTATTGCATCAATTACATATTTTGAATCAGAAGTGATTGAAACAGGGAATTTATTTGTTTTTAAAGATTCCAAAGCAACTATGATACCCAACAACTCCATCCTATTGTTGGTAGTCAAGCGATAGCCTTGAGCTAATTCTTTAATTTTTCCTCGAAATTTAAGAACAACACCATAACCTCCATTACCAGGATTCCCCTTAGCAGCACCATCGGTGAAAATTTCAATCATCGAGATCATTATTTTTTTTGTTGATTCTGAAGAAATTCTAAGTGTTTTTGCATCCTTTTAATCATCCATTTTCTAACAAAATACATCAATAAAGATAAACCACTAAATAGATAATAAATTGACCAACGATCAAAACCTTCTTGAAACCCTTTGAAAGTTACAATTCCAAAAGTAACAATAGAAGCTACCAGCCAAAAATAGAGCATTACTTTGTTATATGTATTCATAATTTAATTTTTTAGATTTAATGTGCCTCGAGGCTTGATAAATTGATATTCAGAAAAGTCGGAAGTGGTTATTATACCATCCCCATAAAAACATGCCCCTTTTGTTTTTACAACAACTTTTTTTGATGATGTAACTTCTTGAGTAGTTTGATTCCAGATTAATTCGTCTGTTTCCATTTGTTGAGCCCTATTGAAATTCTTCATGATTACCGAATCTCTTGCTAACATTTTACCTTCGTTTTGGTAGATTTCTCCATAACTTGCGGTAAGTACCGTTTTTACCGAACCATCAGGATTAAAAAAATGAACTTTTACCCCCTCTTTAAATTTAATCGTATGGGTAGGTTTATAAAATGATTCAGCCAAAGGCGCATTCAAGCGAATCTTTACTAAACCACTATCTGAATAAATCAGCTCTAAATCTCTTGTTCTTTCTTCAGGTGAACCAGGAATTTCAGAAACTTTTTTTATTTCTTCTAAATCATTTTCACATGAAAAAAATAAAATCAAAATTAGACTGTAAAAAAAAACAAGGATCTTACTCAATTTTATTTTTTTTAAACCATCTATCATAAAATGCAGGGGATATAGTAATACCTAAAATGTACCCTAATTGTTTTTCGTTAAAATCATTAGCTACACCATTCGATCTATTTCCATATGATAAACAAAAATTTAAAGATGAAAGTGTTCGTTGTGAAGTAATGGGAATTCCAACACCAACAGAATATGAAGATGTGTTCACCTGCTTTGAGTTTATACTCCAAGGAGAATTAGAAAATTCGTATCCGAAACGATATTTAATTCTTGAATAAAAAGAAATCGTCTTTGAACGGTCATAAAAATCGAAATGAGGAGAAAATTGAAAACCAAAACTATAATGCTTCGAATCATTCAATGTTGAATTAAATACAAAAGAATTAAGGTCTGACCAATTCGTTCTTTTGTATGCAGCAAGAAAAATAAATTGTGGTTTTTTCTGTGAAGAGATATTAAAAAAATTAATTAAATCATATTTTAATCCAAGTTCATAAGATGATGGATTAAAAAGTTTACCAGAAGAAATTGAGTAGTTTAGTGTATCAAATGAATTTTCATTTTTAAAATCTGCAGCAGCTATTAATGCGGTCTTATTTTCAAAATTAAGACTTACTTTGGATTTGTAAATAGCAGAAACAGATAATGTGGATGCCTTAGAAATTAAACATTGATAATTTAGACCATATTCGGGATTAAAACCATTAATTTTCAGACTACTTTGCTTAATACTGCCAATTAATTCATTTTGAATATGTACCGTTTGTCTATTTAAATTTGTACCAAAAACATTTCCCAAATTAACACCCAAAGCTAGCTTATGTTTATTGAAATTAAACACTTTAATTGAAAAACCAGCAAATGCATAGCTTAAATTTCCCGAACCAAATAATTGTGTAGTGATTGTGTCAGTAAAAAATGTCGATTTAACGACATCATACCCTGTATTAGTTAATGGTCTGACTCCAAATGCTAAACCAAATCTATTTTTGAAAGAAAACCCAAATGAGATATGACTTAGAGCTAATGCATTATTTTTTGAGGTTGAACCATTTTGAACAAATTGATAATTTTGAATATAAGCACCCGTAGAAAAAATCGGTTGTCCATGTGATAAAAATGAATACGATGAAGGATTATAAATGTTTAACACAGATGAATCAATATATGAAGATCTAACATTTCCTAAAGAGGTAAAAGTTGCGTTTCCAGTATAATCTTCCTCTCCTATTCCATTCGCACTGAAAGGACTTTTAGTAAATTGCTGGGCAAAGTTAAAATTAGAGAAAAGTACTATTAATATTATCAGTTTTCGTATCATATTTAAATCGAGTAGAATAACCCATAAAGTGTTAAATTCTGTTCAACAAAAATGTTGTTTTTAATTTGAAAATCAAAACAATGAGAATCCCCACCTGTGACAAAAATTGTTAAATCAGGATATTTTTTTGAATAAAAATCTAAAAAATAATTGATTTCACCTTGAATCCCTTGCATAACTCCAGCATGAATACAGGTATGAGTAGAATCACCAAACCATTGAGCCTTTGAATTGTCATCTACCAGAGGAAGTGATCCTGTGAATTCATTTAACGATTTATACCTAAGCGTAATTCCAGGTGAAATAGATCCCCCCAAATAAGTCTTATGATTATCTACTATATCAAATTTGATACAAGTTCCAACATCAACGATTAACGCCGCACCTTTCGCTAACTTTGCAGCTGCAACAACATTTGCCAAACGATCTGGGCCCAAAGTTTCTGGCGTAGTATATGTGTTGGTCAAAGGTAATTCCAAACTCGTATTGAATCGAATTGGATTATTTAAAAGTTGTAGTAACCATTTCGTTTCTTTCTCAGATCTCACCGATGAAACAATAACATTTTCATAACGATGATCAAGTAAAAAAGATTTAAGTGTGTTCCAATCTTCACTACCGAAGTAAAGTACCTCTTGTAATCTATCTCCCTTAAAAACACCTACTTTAATTCTAGTATTCCCAGCATCAACAACAATTGTTGTATTCATTTTACATTGATTTTATACAAATGTACCCTAAAAAAATCAAAAAAAAACGATAATACTTGTAAGTTATAATTTTATTTGTATATTTGCACTCACGTTAAGGATGGGAGCGTAGCTCAGTCGGTAGAGCAAAGGACTGAAAATCCTTGTGTCGGGGGTTCGATTCCCTCCGCTCCCACGATAAAAAGGCTGATTTAAATCAGCCTTTTTTGTTTTAATCTACTTTGGTTAATCTTTCCACTAACCCTTTATATCCAGTAAGTTCCATTTTTATAGATCCTACCATTAATTTAGTCTCTATCAATAAAGGAATTTTATTTTTATCGCATGTAATGTAAAAATTACAATCTTCTTCATGTTTAAACACACGACCTGTTTGAACAACCGGATTAAATAAGTAGCATTTAAATTTTCCTGCGCGAATTCCCACGTTTTTAATTCCTTTGTACTTTATTTTTATTGGAAATATTTTTTCGTCTACATACGAATAAATAGTAAAAACATCTCCTTTTTTTGCATTTGAAAAATCCAATGTTCTAGCATAATAAAATGAGGAAAGCATATCTTGCACATAACTTGGCGCATCAGCAACTTTTTCTTTTCCATTATCAATCAAATTCTTATGTTGATAAAAACGATACTCTTGATTGATCGTATAACCACCCTCATCGACATCTCTTTTAAATAAATGCGGAAATATTCCTTCCTGGTCAATGTAAGTTTCATATTTATCCCGCACTTTGAAAAACCAATCAAAAGCACCTAAACTTTTTCCTGTACCAACACTGTGAAAAACTTCTCTACCATTTATTTTTGTATCTTCCTTTTTTAATTCTAAACGAGCAAAACCAGCATCTATTAATCCGTAATGTATCGTGTAATCCAATTGCTCTCCTTCTTTAAATGAAGTTTGTTCCACTTTTCTGAAAATTGAGGAAGAATAATTTACAGGCTCCCTGTAATCTTTCACAACAAAAGATGATAAACCTAAAGTAGCTAATGTAATGCAAAATATCGTTTTCATAATTATTCAATTTAATATTACAATTTATAAATAATCAAATTATGTACCAAAAAAATCCCAACCGAAATTCGATTGGGATTTGATTTGAATATTTATGATACACCGTGAAGATGCACAATGCATTGTGTATCTCTACGAACGGCGTTTTGCAATTCTTAACTTAATTGCATCTACGGTATAATACATTACAGGCACCAAAATAATGGTCAAGAACATAGAACTTAATAATCCACCTATTAATACCCAAGCAAGACCATTTTTCCATTCTGCACCTGAACCTTTCGCAATTGCAATTGGAATCATACCAATAACCATTGCTATTGTAGTCATTAAAATTGGACGCATACGTTCTCGTACAGCTTCTAATAATGCTTCTGTAACATTCTTTCCTGTAGCTTTTAAATGATTTGTAAAGTCAACTATTAGAATGGCATTTTTAGCTACTAATCCCAATAACATAATCATCCCCAACATAGTAAAGATTCCAATGTTAGAACCAGATAAATTCAATGCAAGTAAAGCGCCAATCAAAGCAACTGGAATAGAGAACAATACAACAAACGGATATATGAAGTTATCATATAATGCTACCATGATTAAGTAAACTAAAATTAACCCAATCAACATAGCAGTACCCATAGCACCAAACCCTTCTTTTTGTCTTTTCACCTCTCCACCCCATATCATACGCACATTTTCGTTTAGCGGATTTTTATCCAAATACTCTTGAATTTTTTGAGCTAAGGTACCCGCTGGTGTTCCTAACACGTATGCACGAATGGTTGTCGAACTTAAACGATTCTTACGTTCCAATGAACCAAATCCATTTTCAACGGTGATTTCAGCAAACTCTTCCAGTTCTACTACATTTCCTCTTGTTGTGGTAAAACTCATATTTTTAACATCATCCACATTTTGTCTATCGCCTTGATTCAACATAACTTTAATATCGTATTCATTCTCTTTTTCAGAAAAATTAGAAGAATTATTACCGGATAATGCATTTTGAAGTTGCATCCCTACCACAGCAATCGGTAACCCTAGTTGACCCATTTTTTCTCTATCTAATTCAATACGAATTTCAGGTGAAATATCGTCTGTAGAAATTGTTGGATCTTTAGCTCCAGGCATTACCAAAATAGCTTCTTTCAATCTTTTTGCCTCATCCATCAATAAATCTGAATCGCTACTCGCTAAGAAAATTTCGATTGGAGCTTCCTCTGATTCAACCATACCAATATTTATAGCCTTCACCTCGATGCCAGCAAACTTCGTTTCAATACGCTTACGTATTTCATTCATATATTTAGCTGTTGGAATACGATCTTGAACTCCATCTTTTAATTTAACGGTTAATTCAGAACGAGATTCATTTCCAAAAGACGCTGCTCCCATACCTGCACTTGGTCCACCGATATTTGAGAAAACCATCTTTACATCAGGCTGTTGTAAAATAAATTGTTCGATAGCATACGTTGTTGCATTATTTTCATTGAATGGGGTACTCTTATCGTATTTCAATTTAATCATAAACTTTCCTTGATCTCCTTGAGCAACAAATTCTTGACCAACAATACCTAGACCCATAACCGCTCCAGAGCCAATAAATAATGCTAAAATTCCGATACCCGTAATCAATTTATGTCTTAAAGCCCAAGCAACTACCTTTACATAGGATTCTGTAAAAATAGAAACACGTTTTTCAAACCAAATCAAAGGCCATTGCCAGAATTTATCTTTAGAAAGATGTGTTTCCTTTGCAAAACGAGAAGCCAACCATGGTGTCAATGTAAAACAAACAAACAAGGACATCAACGTAGAAATTACAACCACAATAGAGAATTGCTGTAAGATATCAGAAATAGTTCCTTGTACAAATACTACCGGTGTAAATACCACTACATCCACAAATGTAATTGCGAGTGCAGTGAAACCAATTTCATTACGACCATCCAAGGCTGCTTTACGGCTATCTTTCCCCATTGAGAGGTGTCGGTAGATATTTTCAAGTACCACAATCGAGTCATCCACGAGGATACCAATTACCAATGACATTGCTAATAACGTCATTAGGTTTAATGTGTATCCTAATAAATACATCGCGATAAATGTTGAAATTAACGATGCAGGAATGGAAACCAAAACGATAATTGCATTTCGTAAACTGTGTAAGAACAATAACATTACAGCAGCTACGAGAATAATAGCCAATTCTAAATCGTGAAACACAGCATCAACTGCTTGAATGGTTGGTAAAGAAGTATCTGTAGCAACTACAAATTTTAACCCTTCTTTTTTATATTTTGTTTCTAATTCTTTGAATTTCAGTTTTGATAGTTTTGACATTTCAACCGCATTTGCATCCGATTGTTTTTTAATTCTTAAACCAATACCATTAATACCATTATATCGGCTTATGGTTAATTGTTCTGCAGAACCATCAAACACATCAGCAACATCCTTCAAACGAATGATTGACGAACCTGCGCCACCAACAACTAAATTCTGCAACTCATTAACAGTCTTGTATTTACCAGCCAAACGAACCGTCATCTGTTCATCAATACTTTTCACTTTACCGGTAGGAAACTCAACATTTGCAGTAGCAATTGCTTGGTTTATAGAAGCTAAAGAAATATTTGCCAATTTTGCTTTTTCTTTGTCGATATCAACCCTAACTTCTCTTCGTTCTCCCCCCAAAACATTAATTTCTGAAACTCCTTTTGTTTGTTTTAACAAAGGCAGAATTTCATTATCCATCAATTCGAAAAATGCTCTATCAGAAAGGTTTTTTGCAGTTACAGAAAGCTGTAAAACTGGAGAAGCATTGGGGTCAATTTTAGCAATAACAGGATTATCACAATCTTCAGGTAGATTTTTCTTTATTGCTTCAATTTTTCGTTGACCATCTTGCATCACAGCTTCTAGATCTACGGAGTTATCAAACTCAAGCATTACAATAGAAGCGTTTTCCAATGAAAAAGAAGTAACCTCTTTAATGTTTTCTAATCCACTTAAAGCATCTTCCAATGGTTCAGAAACCTGGTTTTCAACAATAGAAGGAGAAGCACCTGGATATGTAGTGGTTATTGTTAAAATAGGTGGAGCAAAATCTGGCAATAATTGATAGCTCAATTGTTTATAACTCAACCATCCTCCACCAATTAATACCGTAAATATTACGATAATTAACGATGGACGTTTTATTGAAATTTCAGTAAGTGTCATAACAATTTAATTATTTGATAATTACGTTTGTATTGTTTTGTAAATTTATTTGACCCTTAACAATTACTTGGTCGTTTTGATCTAATCCATCAACCACCTCTATAAATTCACTATCCCCTGTTCCAGCGGTAAATGATTTTAGCTTTGCTTTACCGTTAACAACAACAAACACTTTTGATTTTTTGGTCGAACCAATCAGAGCTTTTCTTGGGATAGCTAAAGCAGTTTTAGCACTATTATTATTTAAAAGTACTGATCCATACATACCCGCCATTAACGGATGTTCTTTAGTATTTGGTGTAGTGATCTCTATTTTAAAATTATGGCTCGCATCTGCTTTGTAAGAAATACTAGAAACAGTACCGTTAAATTCCTTACTACCATATACATCAGCATTCAAAACTACTTTTTGTCCGACTTTAAATTTTAAAATATCTCTTTCAGGAACTGAAATAGTTAATTTCAATGTTGATATATCAGTAAGTTCGATTAAAGGAGAACCAGCACCAATTACACTTCCTAAATCAATCATTTTCTTTGTTACTACCCCAGAGAATGGAGCCGTAATTGAGGTGTTTTTAAACTGTTTTTTGATTAATTTATATTGTGCCTCAGCTGCTTTTAATGCTAATTTTGTTTTTTCACTTTGGACACCTGAAATAGCATTGTGTTTAATCAAATTATTATTTCTTGCGTCGTCATTTCTGTTCATTTCAACATTCACGGATGCGCTTTCTAATTGAAGTGCTAACATCTCGTCATCTAATTTTGCAATTATTTGTCCTTTAGAAACGTGATCACCTTCTTTTACATTCATTTTAATGACTTTTCCCGCAACATCTGATCCAATGGTATTTTGACGGATAGCTTCAAATGTTCCAAGAAAAGCAAACGCTTTGTCAAAAGAATGCATTTTAGGTTTTTGAGATTCAACTAAAATGGGAGCTGTTGTGTCGTGGATGTACAATTGACCCTTAACCTCTTCCTTATTTTTTTTCAATTTTAATACGCCTAAAGCAACTACTCCGAAAACTAAGACGATGATAATTATTCCTTTCTTATTCATTTTTTTATTATTTAATATTCCCTGTTATTTTTAACAATTCTAATTCAGCCATTCTTAATTGTACATAAGCAACAACTACATTGGTTTGCGCTTGATACAAATCGTTTTCGCTTTTTAATAAATCATTTGAACTAATTACTCCTTGTTCGTATGAAAACTTCGCTTGATCTTGAACTTTTTGAGCTAACTCTAATTGTTCTTGAGAAGTAACCAACGATTGTAACTGAATTTCTACTTGTTTTTTTGCGTTTTCCGTATTTACCTCAAGTTGTTTTTTAGCATAATCTAGTTGATTATCTAGTTTTTGTCGTGTTAATTTATTTTGTTTGGCTTTATGCATTTTTTCTAAACCATCAAATAAGGTCCAATCTAATTTCAAGCCTACAATAGCACCATTAATCCCTTTACCAAAATCACTTTCAGGTCTGTAGTTATAACTATACAATGCAGTTCCATACATTGATAATACAGGCAAATAAGACATGTTAATTCCTTGACGTTCTGCTTTATTCAGCTTTTGTTGAGCCTCAATTAACTTAAGATCTAATGGATTTATAGATTTATTATCAATTAAAAGTGATTTTTGAACTACTTCTTCTTGAGCAAATTCTACTTTTTCGTTGATGTTTTTTCCAATCATCAACTTTAAGAAATTTTCAGTTTTCTCTTTATTAGCAACTAGAATCTGTTCTTGGTTTTTTAGAGACAAACGTGTAATATTCATTTTATCCAACTCGGTCGCCAAGATCATTTTTTGCTCAAACATTGCTTGCATATTTGCGTAAGTCTTATCGATATTGATAATGTTTTCTTTAACAAAAGACAATTGCTTATTTAATGCTTGCAAATTATAATAGGTCTGAATCAATTGATATTTCACATTTTGTGAAGTAGCTTCAGATTGAATTTCAGATACTTCTTTGGTAACTTTCAATGCTTTAATTCCTGCATTTACTTGAGGATTGTACAAGATTTGATTTAATTGAAGCGCATTACTCAAATTATAGGGTACACCAAATTGAACAGCAACAAAAGTTCCTTTAGGCATGCCAGCGATTTCACCAGGAATTAACTGACCAGGGATAACTGCATTGTACTTGTAATCTGCTGAATAAAATAATTTAGGTAATAAAGCTGTTTCATAAGCTAATACTTGTTTTGTAGTTATTGCTACATCTAATTTTGCATTTCGAATAACTGGATTAGCAGTGTCGGCCATTTTCAAGCATTTATCTAAATCAAAAGTTTGTGCTCTTCCGACAAAAGAACTCAAAAACAACATACTTACGATGACTATTTTTTTTCTCATAATCACATTTTATTTATTTAGTTGGAAATAGGTAATTAATAACCATTTCCGTTACATATTGTTTATGTATTTTAAGGTAATCTTGATACTGTGTATCAGTTACTGAATGTACAGTCTGAATCATTGGCTTAGCCAAGAATGGAAAATGGCAATTAGCCATTATCAACAACATAATATTTACAAAATCAATTTTACGCATCTCTCCATTATCCTGTGCCTTAGAAACTTGCTTGTGAATGCTTGCTTTTTCAATTTCATTCTCAAAATCCAAACATTGTAAAAAGTTTTGATCTTTTTTGTTCAACTCACCAATAATAAAACTTGGGATTTCTGGGTGGCGAGACAACAAATCGAATTCATTTTCAATCAAAATCCTTGTTTTTTGTTCGAGTGACAGATCACTTTTGAAAACTTCAAATATTGAATGTGCAAATTCTTTCATGATAGAGGAAACTACTAACTGGAATAAATTTTCTTTGCTTTTGAAATAATAATTCACAAGCGCAACATTCATCCCAGCCTCTTTTGCAATTTCTCTTGAAGAACATCCATTAAACCCTTTCTCTACAAAAATATGTCGAGCAGCCTCTAAAATTTTCACTTCTGCTGAAAGGTCTTTTTCCATAATTCTTCTAGTTGTGCGTGTAAAAATATAGATTTTTTAAACACTTGTTTAAATTCTTTTTGAAATTTTAACAAATATTTTTTAAACAACTTAAAAACAATATATTAAAATTGAAACAACGGTACTAAACAATTAAGATTTAAAATTGTTTATTGGTAAAAATATAAATTTAAAGCACAAAAAAAGGTGGCATAAAGCCACCTTTCAAACATCTATTTAAAAATCAATCTTATAAATCAAATTTGATTCCTTGCGCTAATGGAACAGTATCAGAATAGTTGATTGTGTTTGTTTGTCTTCTCATATATACTTTCCAAGCATCAGATCCAGACTCACGACCACCCCCTGTTTCTTTCTCACCACCGAATGCACCACCGATTTCAGCACCTGAAGTACCAATGTTTACATTTGCGATACCACAATCAGAACCAGCTGCAGATAAAAATGCTTCTGCTTCTTTCAAGTTGTTAGTCATTATTGCAGATGATAATCCTTGCGGAACACCATTTTGAATATCAATTGCGTTTTCTACACTTCCTGAATATTTCATTAAATATAAAATCGGTGCAAATGTTTCGTGTTGAACAATTTTAAAATCGTTTTTCGCCTCAGCAATAGCAGGTTTCACATAACATCCAGATTCATAACCTTCACCAGAAAGCACTCCTCCCTCAACTAACAATTTTCCACCTTCAGCAACCACTTGCTTCAATGCATTTTCGTAAGCCGCAACTGCATCTTTATCGATCAATGGACCAACGTGATTCGCTGTATCTAATGGATTACCAATTTTTAATTGTCCGTATGCTTTTACGATAGCGTCACGCACTGTATCATATACATCTTCGTGTATAATTAATCTTCTTGTAGAAGTACATCTTTGTCCAGCTGTACCCACTGCACCAAAAACAGCACCAGGAACAACTACTTTCAAGTCAGCAGTTGGCGTAATGATGATTGCATTGTTACCTCCTAATTCTAACAATGATTTACCTAAACGAGCTCCAACAACCTCACCTACAGATTTACCCATACGTGTAGAACCAGTTGCAGAAATTAAAGGAACGCGTGTATCAGCAGTTAATTTTTTACCGATTTCAGCACCACCAATTACCAAACAAGATACTCCTTCAGGAACATCATTATCAGTAAACACTTCTTCTGTAATTTTTTGACAAGCAATCGCAGTCAAAGGTGTTTTTTCAGATGGTTTCCATACACATACATCACCACAAACCCAAGCTAAAGCAGAATTCCAATTCCAAACAGCCACAGGGAAGTTAAACGCAGAAATAATTCCTACCAATCCAAGTGGGTGGTATTGCTCATACATTCTGTGTTCAGGACGCTCAGAGTGCATTGTTAAACCATATAACTGACGAGAAAGACCTACTGCGAAATCACAGATATCAATCATTTCTTGTACTTCACCTAAACCTTCTTGTAATGATTTCCCCATTTCGTAAGAAACCAATTTACCTAGAGGCTCTTTGTATTCTCTTAATTTCACTGCCAATTGACGAACTACTTCACCTCTTTTAGGGGCAGGAATTTGTCTCCATTGTTTGAAAGCATCTTGCGCTTTCGCAATTACTTTTTCATATTCTTCTTCTGTAGCAGCAGTCACAGAAGCGATTAATTTACCATCAACTGGAGAATACGAATGAATTGTTTCTCCTTTTGTTTGGTACCAAAAACTACCTGTTGACGCACCACTATTTGTAGTTTCAATACCTAATTGTTCTAATATTTCTTGGATTTCAACTCCAGCCAAAACTTCTGACATAATTTATTTTTTAGTTGTTTAACAAAGTTATGCCTTTTGGTTTAGAATATCAATAAAGTAAAGACTTAAAATATTTTGAAAAAAATATACAATTCTTTATATTTGATTAAAAAATAAACAATGGCTTTTACTTTTCATATAAATGACTCTAACAATCCAAAAGTTCAAGCTTTTATGGAGTATGTTAAATCATTGGATTTTGTAAAAGTAATTGAAGACGATTCTACAGCCTATCCTTCTTTGTCTGACGAACAAATCATAGAACGCGTATTAATTACCCGTAAAGAAATTCAGGAAGATCAACTTATATCTCAAAATGAACTAGTAGAAAAAATCAAAAAGTGGTAATATGGTCATAAAATGGTCTGTTTCTGCTGAAAAAGATTTGGAAAATATTTTTCAATTTTATGTGAAAACTGCCTCCAAAAAAGTTGCAAAACAAATTATTGAAGAAATTTTATTTACTACAAACACTTTAAAACTCGGATTATATTTAGGTCAAATTGAGCCTTTATTGTCCTTTTATAAAGAAGGGCATAGATATCTTTTAAGTAATCACAATAAAATAATTTATCTCATTAAAGATGAATACGTTGTAATTACTCACGTTTTTGATACAAGAAGAAACCCTAATATTTTAGAAAATAAATAGAAAAATTTCTATTGCGGAAATTCTCCTGTTTCTTTTTGTTTTTCAATTTCTTTATCTACCGATTCTAATTCCGTAAAAAATTCTTCTCCAAACGCTCTTACTATTGGTTCTTTCAAGAATTTATAAACCTTTACATCTAATTTATCTCCACAAGCACAAGCAGGTTTACAAATGTTCCACTCATTGTAATTCAACGCAGTAAAATCATTGTATTTTTTTACTCTTATTGGGTACAAATGACACGAAATGGGTTTTTTAAACTCTGTTACTCCTGCCTTGTGAGCTTGTTCTATCGCACAAAGTGCTGTACCATTATCATCAAAGGTTACAAAAGCACATTCTTTCTCATTCACCAAAGTAGAAACGGGTTCGTTGTCCCAATCCATATAAAAAACACCAGTTTCTTCAACCGCTTCAATTCCTTCAGGACGCATAAAAGGTTTGATTTTTTCCAAATCATCTTCCATTATGGAAACTTCCTCAAAGGTCAATGGAGCACCTGAATCTCCCTCAATACAACAAGCACCTTTACACGCTGTTAAATCACAAACAAATTTCTTTTCAAATAAATCTATGGAAACAACTTTATCTTGAATTTCTA